>JAABUY010006361.1_pt1 | contig 11570 bp, 8 predicted proteins | sample 5560271 | NCBI WGS metagenome assembly JAABUY01 (sample SAMN10711886, study PRJNA513374) | rock metagenome | isolation source: Antarctica rocks | place: Antarctica: Victoria Land, University Valley
GAGCTCTACGGCGTCGTCCCCGCCGACCCCCGCACGCCGTACGACGTGCGGGAGGTCATCGGCCGGCTGGTGGACGGCAGCCGGTTCCAGGAGTTCAAGAAGGAGTACGGCGCGACGCTGGTCTGCGGCTTCGCGCACGTGCACGGCCACCCTGTCGGGATCGTGGCCAACAACGGCGTGCTGTTCAGCGAGTCCGCCCTCAAGGGCGCGCACTTCGTGGAGCTCTGCGACCAGCGTCAGGTGCCGCTGCTGTTCCTGCAGAACATCACCGGCTTCATGGTGGGCCGGGAGTACGAGGCCGGCGGCATCGCCAAGTCGGGCGCCAAGATGGTGACGGCGGTGGCGTGCGCGCGCGTCCCGAAGCTGACCGTCGTCATCGGCGGCTCCTTCGGTGCGGGCAACTACTCGATGTGCGGCCGGGCCTACAGCCCCCGGTTCCTGTGGATGTGGCCGGGCGCGCGGATCTCGGTGATGGGCGGCGAGCAGGCCGCGTCGGTGCTGGCGACGATCCGCCGGGACGCCCTCGGGGATGCCTGGTCCGCCCAGGCCGAGGAGGCGTTCAAGGAGCCGGTCCGCCAGCAGTACGAGGACCAGGGCAATCCGTACTACTCCACGGCCCGGCTGTGGGACGACGGCGTCATCGACCCCCGCGACACCCGAACCGTGGTCGGTCTGGCGCTGTCGGCGGCGGCCAACGCCGCGCTGGAGCCGGTCCGCTACGGCGTCTTCCGGATGTGACCGCGATGTTCAGCACGGTCCTGGTGGCCAACCGCGGGGAGATCGCGGTCCGCGTCCTGCGCACCCTGCGCCAGATGGGCATCCGCTCGGTCGCGGTCTACAGCGAGGCGGACGCCGGGGCGCGCCACGTGCGTGCGGCCGACACCGCCGTACGCCTCGGTCCGGCGCCTGCCCGCGAGAGCTACCTCAGCATCGAGCGCATCCTCGCCGCGTGCCGGGTCTCCGGCGCCCAGGCCGTGCACCCGGGGTACGGCTTCCTCGCCGAGAACGCCTCCTTCGCCGAGGCCTGTGCGGCCGCCGGCGTGGTGTTCATCGGGCCGCCGGTGCACGCGGTCCAGGTCATGGGCGACAAGATCCGGGCCAAGCAAGCGGTCTCGGCCGCCGGCATCCCCGTCGTGCCCGGTCGCACCGAGCCCGGCATGACCGACGCCGACCTGGTCGCGGCCGCTGACGAGGTCGGCTTCCCGGTCCTGGTCAAGCCATCGGCCGGCGGCGGCGGCAAGGGCATGCACCTGGTCGCGGATCCCTCCGACCTGGCGGACGTGCTGGTCTCCGCCCGCCGCGAGGCGTCGTCGTCCTTCGGTGACGACACGCTGTTCCTGGAGCGGTACGTCGCCCGGCCGCGGCACATCGAGGTGCAGGTGCTGGCCGACGCGCACGGCACGACGCTGCACCTGGGGGAGCGCGAGTGCAGTCTGCAGCGGCGGCACCAGAAGGTGGTCGAAGAGGCGCCGTCGCCCCTGCTGGACGAGGTGACCCGAACGCGCATCGGGCGGGCTGCGGTCGAGACCGCGCGCGCCGTCGGCTACACCGGCGCTGGGACCGTGGAGTTCATCGTCGCGGCGGACCGGCCGGAGGAGTTCTTCTTCCTGGAGATGAACACCCGGCTGCAGGTCGAGCACCCGGTCACCGAGCTCGTCACCGGCGTCGACCTGGTCGAGCAGCAGATCCGGGTGGCCGCCGGGCTGCCGCTGCCGTTCGGCCAGGACGACGTGCGACGAAACGGTCATGCCGTCGAGGTGCGGACCTACGCTGAGGACCCGAGCCGCGGGTTCCTGCCGACCGGCGGCACCGTCCTGCAGCTGCACGAGCCGGTTGGGGAGCACGTGCGGGTGGACAGCGGGCTGCTGACCGGCACGGTCGTCGGCAGCAGCTACGACCCGATGCTCAATAAGGTCATCGCGTGGGGCCCGGACCGGCCCACGGCCCTGGCCCGGCTCGATCGCGCCCTGGCCGACCAGGTGGTGCTGGGCGTCGGCACCAACACCGCTTTCCTGCGCCGCCTGCTCGCCCACCCCGACGTGCAGGATGGGCGCCTGGACACCGGACTCGTCGAGCGGCACCTCGACGCCCTCACGAGCTCGACCGTCCCGCGCGAGGCCCTGGCGGCGTACGTCCTGCACGAAGTCCTGCAGCCCGCCGGCGACGACCCGTGGGACGCGCCCTCGGCGTGGCGCCCCACCGGCCCAGCGGCGCTGACGTGGCTGCTGGCCCTTCCCGGCGGAGCGACGGCCAGCGTCGTGCTGCGCAGGGGACTCGTGGCCGTCGACGGCGCCGGGCCCTTTGCGGCGAAGGCGGAGCTGGTCGACGGCGGCCTGCTGCTCACCGTCGACGGCCTGACCTCGACGTGGGCCTGCGCGAGCGACGGGCCGGTCGTGTGGTTGGGGCACGACGGGGCGTCGTGGGCTCTGTCGGAGCAGGTCCGCACGGTCCGGGCGCAGACTGCAGGAGAGCATGACGGCGAAGTCCGCAGCCCGATGCCGGGCAGCGTCATCGCCGTGCAGGTCGGCGCCGGCGAGGCGGTCACAGCCGGTCAGCCACTGGTCCTGGTGGAGGCGATGAAGATGGAGCACACCCTTCCCGCGCCGTACGACGGGGTGGTGGCCGAGCTGCTGGTCCGGGTCGGCGAACAGGTCGCCGTCGACCAGCTGCTCTGCACGGTCTCGGCAGGCCCGGTGACCCCGTGACATCACGTGCGGTGACCCCGTGACCGCGATTGCGCATGCCGTGACCCCCCTGCCGGGTCTGCCGGCGCGCGTGACGGTGTACGAAGTCGGACCGCGCGACGGGCTGCAGAACGAGAAGCGCGTCATCGACGTCGAGGTGAAGGCCGAGTTCGTCCGGCGCCTGCTGGCGGCCGGGCACACGGCGGTGGAGACCACCAGCTTCGTGTCGCCGACCTGGGTGCCCCAGCTGGCCGACGCCGCGCAGCTGCTGGCGCTGCTCGGACCTGCGCCCGGTGGCGTACGGCTGCCGGTGCTCGTGCCGAACGAGAAGGGTCTGGACCGCGCGCTCGAGGCCGGTGTCGGGGAGGTCGCGGTGTTCGGCAGCGCGACCGAGACCTTTGCCAGGAAGAACCTGAACCGCACGGTCGCAGAGTCGCTGGCGATGTTCGCGCCCGTGATCGCCCGGGCGCGTCGCGAGGGCCTGGCGGTGCGCGGGTACCTGTCGATGTGCTTCGGCGACCCGTGGGAGGGTGCCGTCGAGCCGACCGTCGTCGCCGGCCACGCCCGCACGCTGTTCGACCTGGGCGTCCACGAGCTGTCGCTCGGCGACACGATCGGCGTCGGCACGCCCGGCCAGGTCCTCGCCCTGCTCGACGCCCTGGCCGCGGAGCAGGTCGATGTGGGGTTGTTGGCGGTGCACTTCCACGACACCTACGGCCAGGCCCTCGCCAACACCCTCATCGCCCTGCAGCACGGTGTCACCACCGTCGACTCCAGCGCCGGCGGGCTGGGCGGCTGCCCGTACGCCGAGAGCGCCACCGGCAACCTCGCGACCGAGGACCTGCTCTGGCAGCTGCACGGTCTCGGCATCTCGACCGGTGTCGACCTCGACGCCCTCGTGCAGACCAGCCTGTGGATGGCCGAGCAGCTCGGGCGCCCCAGCCCGTCCCGTGCCGTACAGGCCCGGGGGCCCGCTGCAACCGCGCACGTCCCCCCGGTGCACGTCCCCCCGGCGCACACCCCACCGACGAAGGAGCCCTGATGCTCGACACCCGGCTGACCGACGAGCAGCAGTCGTTGCGCAAGACGGTCGAGGAGTTCGCCAACGAGGTCGTGGCGCCGGTCGCCGCGCACCACGACAGGACAGCCACCTTCCCGTACGACGTGGTGCGGCAGATGGGCGAGATGGGGCTGTTCGGCCTGCCCTTCCCGGAGCAGTACGGCGGGATGGGCGGCGACTACTTCACCCTGTGCCTGGCCCTGGAGGAGCTCGCCCGCGTCGACCAGTCGGTCGCCATCACGTTGGAGGCCGGCGTCTCGCTCGGCGCGATGCCCGTCTTCCGGTTCGGCACGGAGGCGCAGAAGCAGCAGTGGCTGCCCTCGCTCACGGCCGGCACCGCGCTCGGCGCGTTCGGCCTGACCGAGCCGGGTGCCGGCAGCGACGCCGGCGGAACCCGCACCTCGGCCGTGCTCGAGGACGGGTCCTGGCGGATCAACGGCAGCAAGGAGTTCATCACCAACAGCGGCACCGACATCACGACGCTGGTCACGTGTACCGCCGTGACCGGTCAGCAGGCCGGGGGCCGCAAGGAGATCAGCTCGTTCCTCGTCCCCGTCCCGACGCCGGGCTTCACCGTGCAGCCGGCGTACGACAAGGTCGGCTGGCACGCCAGCGACACGCACCCGCTGTCGTTCGCCGACGTCCGCGTGCCCGAGGAGAACCTGCTCGGGGAGCGCGGCCGCGGCTACGCGAACTTCCTGCACATCCTGGACGAGGGGCGCATCGCCATCAGCGCGCTGTCGGTCGGCGCGGCGCAGGGCTGCGTCGATGAGAGCGTGAAGTACGCCCGGCAGCGCGAGGCGTTCGGCCGCCCCATCGCGCAGCACCAGGCCATCGCCTTCAAGATCGCGCGCATGGAGGCGCGCGCCCACGGCGCCCGGACCGCCTACTACGACGCGGCCGCCAGAATGCTCGCCGGCCTGCCGTTCAAGAAACAGGCCGCGATCGCCAAGCTCATCTCCGGCGAGGCGGCCATGGACAACGCCCGGGACGCCACCCAGGTGCACGGCGGGTATGGCTACATCAACGACTTCCCGGTCGCGCGGCACTACCGCGACTCCAAGATCCTGGAGATCGGCGAGGGGACCACCGAGGTCCAACTGATGCTCGTCGCCCGCGAGCTCGGCCTGTAGATCGTCCCCTTCGTCCCTTCCTCTAGCCTGTTCCCTCACCGACGACGAAGGGGACGCCGTGAGGGACAAGAGCGCCAGGGCCTTGAGCGTGGAGCTGGGCGGCTTGCCGGTGTTCGCCGGGCTCGGCGGCGGGGCGGTCGACGCCCTGGTCGACGCCGGCCGCCTCGTGCACCTGCCGTCGAACTGGGCCCTGATCGCCGAGAACACCCCCGCCGACTCGGTGTACGTCCTGCTGGGAGGGACCACCGAGGTCCGGCACGGCAAGGACGTGCTGGCGACGCTCGGGGCCGGTTCGCTCGTGGGCGAGGCCGCGATCGTGGCCAGCCGCCGCCGCAACGCGACGGTCGTGAGCGTGAGTGACGTACGCGCGCTACGCGTTGGCTACGACGAGCTCAACGCGGTGTTCGCCAAGCACCCCTCGGTGCAGCAGCGCGTCACCGCTGAGTGGGAGCGCCGCTCAGCCGCTGCCCAGTAGCGAGGCCCGCTCAGGACGCGGAACAGCAGGTCGGCGCGCGGCGCCGCTGGCCCCACGAGGACGGCGCGCACTGACCCGGCTTCTCGCCGACGGCGTGGCCGTCGCCGACAGTGCCCTGCGCAGGTCGGCGGTAAGAGTGCAGGCCGGGCCAAGCGTGCCGACAGCGGCCGAGGCGCTCGATCCGCTCGCCACCCTGCTGTTGTGCTGGTGGCGACCGCTCGTGGCGGTGCTGGCGGCTCGTTCGCGGGAGCCCAACAGCGGCACCGGTCCAGCGCCAGGGCTCAGGACAGGAGGGCCTCGAGACTGACAGTCGACAGGACGGTAAGACGCTGGGTTGCCCTGGTGAGCGCGACGTAGAGCGTGCGGAGGCCGGCCTGGGTGGTGAGCGATTCGGTGACGACCTGCTCGGGCGAGAGCACGACACATCCGTCGTACTCCAGGCCCTTGACCTGCCAGGTGTCCACGACGGACACCCGCGGGTCCAGCACGCCGAGCACGGCGCGGGCCGGGTGGAGCAGGGCGTGCGGGCAGACGATCCCGACGGTCCCGGACACCGCGGCGAACAGGGCCCTGACGGCCTTGGGCAGCGCAGCGAGCAGGGCGTCCTGGGCGTCGGCCGGTGCCGGCACGACGTCCCACTCCGGCTCGACCCCCGAGGTGCGTACGGCGGCCGGCGCTACGGCTGCGGGGTCCACGCTGGCCAGGACGCGGGCGGCCAGGGCGGCCACCTCGGTGCTGGTGCGGTAGTTGGTGGTGAGCTCGACGGTGCGCACCCGGGATCGCCCGAGCACGTCGTTCAGGGCCGAGCGGACCTCCTCGACGTCGGGCCAGGCCGACTGCGCCCAGTCACCCACCACCGTCCAGGTGGCGCCCCGTGCGCGACGGCCGAGCATGCGCCACTGCATCGGGGTGACGTCCTGCGCCTCGTCGACCACGACGTGGGCGTAGGTGCGCAGGTCCGCGTCGGCCAACAGCGAGGGCCGCGTGCTGCGGTTGCGGTCGGCGAAGGTCGTGACTTCCGTGTCCCGGGCCCGCGCGTCGAGGTCTGCCAGCTCGTCCCAGTCCTCGTCCGGGTCCGGCTCGGGCTCCGGTGGGGTGCCCAGCAGCGCAGCCAGCTCGTCGAAGATGGCCGTGTCGGAGGCCGAGAGCGACGTCGTGGGCCAGGAGGACGACAGCGCTTGCAGCTCATCGCCGGAGTAGGAGCCGGACGCCAGTGGGACGGAGCCGGACTGCAGGGCCGCAAGCACCTGCTCGGGCACCAGGACCGGCCAAGCGAGGCCGAGCACCCGCTGGAAGGCCGGCGCGGACCGCAGCCACGCACCGAAGTCCTCGCGGTCGCCGGGTTCGGGGCGCGCGGCAGCGGGCCGGCGTTCCCATGCGCGCCACGCAATCTCGGTCAGCGCGGCGGCGTACGCGGCATGACCGGCGTTGTGGCTGCGTGGGGAGCGGGTGATCTGCTGGCGGCGCTGCACCAGCTCTCGGGCGGGCACGACGAACGTGTGCCCCCAGCGGGTCAGCTCCAGGTCCGGCACCCGCGCGGCGGTGGCGAGATGGCGTACGACTCGGGCGAGCAGCTGCGCCATCCGGGCCGAGCCCTTGAGGGCGACGACGGCGGGGGTGTCGTACCCGTTCACGGTCAGCCCGCGTGGGAGCACGGGGAGGCCGCCGAGATCGGACAGCCGCACGCTGGTCTCGCCGAGAGACGGCAGCACCGCGCCGATGTAGTCGACGAACACCGGGGAAGGCCCGACGACCAGAACGCCGCGCCGGCCGTACCACTCGCGCTTGGCGTACATGAGGTAGGCGACCCGGTGCAGCGCCACGGCCGTCTTGCCGGTCCCCGGACCGCCGGTGACCACCAGCGCCCCGTCGTCCGGCGCGCGTACGGCGAGGTCCTGCTCGCGCTGAATCGTGGCGACGATGTCGCGCATCTGCGGGCCGCGCTCGCGCGACACTGCCGCCAGGAACGCGCCGTCGCCGACCACCACGGTCCCGTCGAGCGAGGCGGAGGGGTCGAGCAGCTCGTCCTCCACACCGTTGACCCGCGACCCGCGGCAGCTGATCGTCCGACGGCGTACGACGCCCAGCGGGTCGGCCGCCGTCGCGCGGTAGAACGGCGCGGCGGCGGGCGCCCGCCAGTCCACGACGATCGGCTCCTGCTCGGAGGTGCGCATGCCGAGGCGGCCGATATGCAGCGGGGCGCCGTCGGCGACATCCAGTCGGCCGAAGACGAGCCCCTCGCCTGCGGCGTCCAGGTCACCTCGGCGGGCGGCGGCCGCCAGCGCTGTGACGTCGCGCTCGTACACGGCCTGAGGTGAGCCGCCCACGGGGAGCAGGCTCTCCTGCTCGCGCCGCAGTGCGTCGGCGCGCAGGACCTCCAGGCGGGCCAGGGCGAGGTCCACGTGGGCCTGCTCCCGCGCGACCTCGCGCTCGAGCTCGCTCATGCCGGCCTCCGGGTCCACGGGTGGAGCCGACAGTCTGCCGGAGGGCCCGGGCGGCGCCGGTCAGGCTGGAGCGGAAGGCACTGGATCGCCGGCCAGGCCAGGAGCCGACAGCAGCGGACCGCCGGGCCACGCCGGGAGCGAACCGGCGGCGGAGCGCCGGGTCAGCCCGGAGCCAACGGCAGCCGCATGACGAAGGTGGCTCCGGGCCCGGTCGGCAGCAGGACGACGTCGCCGCCCTCGGCGCGGGCGAGCTCGCGGGCGATGGGCAGCCCGAGTCCGGTACCTCCATCGTCCCGCGCGCGGCCGTCGTCGAGCCGGGCGAACCGGTCGAAGACCAGGTCGCATTGGGCCGCCGGCACGCCGGGACCGTCGTCGCGGACGAGCAGCTCGGCGTGCTCGCCCCGTCGCCGTACCGTGAGCACGACGCGCGCGGCGGCGTGCCGCACCGCGTTGTCCAGCAGGTTGCGAAGGACCCGGGCCAGGGCGTCCGGGTCGGCCTGCACGGTCGGCCCGACCTCGTCGGCGACGACGCCGACCGGCACCCGTCGCGGTCCGGACCGGCGTACGGCGTCACGGGCGAGGGTCGCGAGGTCGAGCCGGCCAGTACGCCGCGTGACTCCGCTGTCATCGACCCGGGCCAGCTCGAGCAGGTCCTCGACCAGCCGGCCCAGCCGCAGCACCTCGACCAGCACGTCGGCCCCTACCGCCTGCCAGTCCCCGCCGACCTGCAGCGCGACCTCCAGCTCGATCCGGGCTGCCGCGAGCGGCGAGCGCAGCTCGTGCGCGGCGTCGGCGACGAACCGCCGCTGGCGCACCGAGGCCCGGTCGAGGCGCGCGAGCATGTCGTCGAGCGTGGTGGCGAGCCGGGCCAGCTCGTTGGGGGAGCCCGGCACCGACAGCCGCACCGGCCCCTGTCCTGGCGTGACGCCGGCCGCCGTACGCCGCAGCTGCTCGACGGGCCGCAGCGCGGAGCCGATCAGCAGCCAGCAGCCGGCGGCGACGAGCCCGGCGAGCAGCGGTACGCCGACCAGCAGGGCGACCACGACGATGTGCACGCCGGCGGTGACGGTGCGCACCGGCGAAGCGACGACGACGCGGCCACCCGGCAGGCCCACCGCGACGGCCCGCAGCGGCTCGCCCCCGACCGCGACCGGACCGACCTGCAGCGGGGGGAGCACGGCGGCGCCGGGCGAGGCCGCGACGACCTGTCCTGCGTCGGTGACGACCTGCACCAGCAGCCCGTCTCCGCGCTGGGCGAGCGCCTGCGGTCGACCGCCCGGCTGCCGCTGCAGCTCGGAGACGTCGTAGGAGGCGGCGACCTCGCGGGCGCGGTCCCGGGCGGCTCGGTCCACCCCGCCGGTCAGCGAGTTGGCGACCACGTGCACGAACAGCAGGGCCCCGAGCCCGAGCCCGACGGCGAGGACGGCGGTCGCGAGGGCCGTCAACCGGAAGCGCAGCGAACGCCGTCGCCACCACGACACCTCAGGCCGCCGGCACCCGGTAGCCGACGCCGCGAACGGTCTGCACCGCGCCCGCGCCGAGCTTCTTACGCAGGTAGCCGACGTAGACCTCGACGACGTTGGGGTCCACGTCCATCGGGGCGTCCCAGACGTGGTCGAGCAGCTCGGTACGCGTCACGACCTGGCCGGCTCGGCGCATCAGGTACTCCAGCAGCCCGAACTCGCGCGCCGTCAGCACGACCGGCGCTCCCCCGGAGTGGACCTCCCGACGCCCCGGGTCCAGCAGCAGGTCGCCGACAGACAGCACGGCAGGCGCGCTCGCGCCACCGCGCCGCAGCAGGGCCCGCAGCCGGGCCACGAGCACCACGAAGGAGAACGGCTTCGTCAGGTAGTCGTCGGCCCCGAGGTCGAGCCCGTCGGCCTGGTCGTGCTCGCCGTCCTTGGCCGACAGCAGCAGCACGGGCACGTCGATGGCGTCCTTGCGCAGCGCCTCGACCACCCGGTACCCCGACAAGCCAGGCAGCATGATGTCAAGCACCACCACGTCGTACGACGCGGAGCGCGCCATCGCCAGCCCGCGCACGCCGTCGTGGGCAAGGTCGACCGCGAAGCCCTCCGCGGTGAGCCCCCGCTGCAGCGCAGCAGCAAGACGGACCTCGTCCTCGACCAGCAGCAGGCGCACGTCGGCAGTGTGCCCGTTCGCTCCCGGGTCTCAGGCCGCTCTCAGGACGGCGGGGCAACCTCGTCCTGTGTCCTACCGTCGAAAGGTGTTCCCCATGGTCTCCACCCGAGTCCGCTGGACCGTTCCGGCCGGCGTTGCCGCGGTCGTGCTCGGCGTCGCCCTCGTCCCGTCGCTTGCCTCCGCCGACCCGACGCCGAAGCTGCCGACCCGGACTGCCGCAGCGCTGCTGACCGACGTGGGCCGGGCCAAGGTCCCCGGCCTGACCGGCACCGTCGCCTCGAACGCGGCGCTCGGCCTGCCCTCGCTGGAGCAGCTCGGGGTGCGGGCCAGCGCCGGCACCCTGGTGGCCGGCACGCACACCTTGCGCGTGTGGTCGGCCGGCAGGACAGCGTCCCGCTTGGAGCTCGACGACAGCCTGCACGAGTACGACATCGTGCGGCGCGGCGCGCAGGTATGGACCTATGACAGCGAGACCGACCAGGTCACTCACACCGCCCTGCCGGCCTACCCGACGAAGGCCTCGGCGCCAGAGCTCACCAAGGCGCACACACCGCAGGAGGCGGCCACGGCTGCGCTCGCCGCGCTCGACCCGAGCACCGTCGTCACCGTCGAGAAGAACCGCTACGTGGCGGGCCGCCCCGCGTACGAGCTGGTGCTGACACCGAAGGACCACCGCAGCCTGATCGGGAGCGTGCGGCTTGCAGTGGACGGTGCCACCAAGGTCCCGCTTCAGGTCCAGGTGCTGGCCCGCCGGACCGCGAAGCCGGCCTTCTCGCTGGGCTTCACCCAGGTCGACTTCACCGCGCCGGCCGCGAGCGTCTTCGCGACGCCCACCGGCAAGGCGCTCGTGCAGGCGCCCGTCCGGCCCCGGGCCCCTCGCCCCGAGGCGAAGCGCGCCGCCGCGCCGGTGACCAAGGTCGTCGGGACCGGCTGGACCGCTGTCGTCGAGGCGAGCGGTGTCGATCTGAAGGGCGCCGGCATGCTGGGCCAGGTCACCTCGCCGGTGACCGTCGGCACGGTCCGGGGTCACCTGTTCACCAGCGCGCTGGTCTCGGCCCTGGTCCTGGACGACGGCCGGGCCTACGCCGGCGCTGTCACGCCGGCCACCCTGACGGCGCTGGCCGCCGGCAGGTGACCGCCGCAACGCTTGACACCCAGCCGGCGGCAGCGCTCGGGGCTCCCGCGCTGGCCGTCGAGGCCCGCAGCTTGACCAAGCGCTTCTCGAGCGGGCAGGTCGCGGTCGAGGCGATCGACCTGCTGGTGGAGAGCGGCAGCGTCTACGGCTTCCTCGGTCCGAACGGCTCGGGAAAGACCACGACCATCCGCATGCTGCTCGGCCTGGTCACACCGACCGCCGGGACGGTCCAGCTGCTCGGCGAGCCCGTGCCGGCGCGCAGCCGCTCGGTGCTGCCGCGGGTCGGCGCGCTCGTCGAGGGGCCGGCCTTCCACCCGTTCCTCACCGGCCGCGCCAATCTCGCCCGGCTGGACGCGGTCGACGCCACGGCCGACCCCGCGACCTCTCGCTCGCGGGTCGGGCAGGCGCTGGAGCGCGTGGGTCTGGCCATCGCGGCAGAGAAGAAGTTCCGCCGTTACTCGCTCGGCATGAAGCAGCGGCTCGGGATCGCGGCCGCC
>JAABUY010006362.1_pt1 | contig 11570 bp, 13 predicted proteins | sample 5560271 | NCBI WGS metagenome assembly JAABUY01 (sample SAMN10711886, study PRJNA513374) | rock metagenome | isolation source: Antarctica rocks | place: Antarctica: Victoria Land, University Valley
AGACCACCGTGGTGCGGACGGTGTTGTTGCGCTTCTCGGCGGTGGTGGCGCCGAGGTGGTCGAGCGTGTCGTGCAGCGGATGCAACAACCGCTCCAGGGCAGGCCGGGCGGCAGCGTGCCAGCCCCGGCCGCCGGCGGCGAACCGTGCCACCAGGCGACCCATGTGCTCGCGCTCCACCACGCTCAGCCCTGCCGCCTGATCGTAGCGCGCAATGTCGATGGGCCATGCCCATCCAGCCTCGCGCTGCCCTTGCGGGCGGGTGCCGGCAGGAGCGTTCATCCCAGCGCCTGTGCGACCTGGGCCATGCGGTCGCCGTGAAGGGATGCGGCGCGGGCGAGCTTGGCCGAGAGTTCGCGCCCGCTGAGGTGGATGTAGATCAGGGTGGTGCTGGTGCGCCGGTGCCCGGCGAAGGTCGCGATCTCGTGCAGCTCCCACCCTGCGCGGGCCAGGTCGGTCAGGCACAGGTGGCGGAACGTGTGCGTGCCCAGGCGAGGCAGGCCGCATTGCCGCGCCAGCGCCTGCACCACCTTCGACCAGGTCCACAGCGTGATCGGCGCGGCGCGGTTGCGCCGGGACTCCGACACGAACAGGTGCCCGCGCTCCCGGGTCAGCGTGCGGCGATGCGCGAGGTAAGCGGCAAGCAGCGCGCCAGTTGGGACGGAGTACGGCAGGACGCGGGAACGCCGCCCCTTCGTTGTCTCGGCACGTATGTGCAGCAAGCGGTTCGCAGGGTCGAAATCCCCGGTGCCGAGCGAGCAAAGCCCCTCGCGCCGCAGGCCGGCGTCATAGGCCAGCCCGAGCATGAGGCGGTTGCGCAGCGGCCCTTCCCGGGCCGCTTCCAGCATGGCCCGCCACTCCCCTTCGTTCGGTATCCAGGGAAGGGTCGTGTAGCGAGGGACGAGCGCGCGGGGTCGCGCGCCCCCGAAACCGCTGTGCCGGGTGTAGCGGCTGCGTCCCACGGGGTTGTCTGGCCGGATGCCTTCCTCGACAAGATGATCGTGGTAGAGCCGAACGGCGGTCAGGCGCTGGTGTATGGTCGCGTTGGCAAGGCCAGAGCGCGATGCGGTGGCGGGTTGCGTGCCCTTGCCCGGCATGGGGCGCTCGGACATGGACCGGACAAAGAGGGCGATCTGCTCGCGGTCCACGTCTTCAGGCCGTTTCTGCTGCTGAGCACAGAAGTCGAGGTAGTCGTCCAGGGCGCGGCGGTAGGCCAGGATCGTGTTCGGGGCACGCCCAAGGTTCGTCAGGATCGACAGCCAGCGTTCGGCTTCCTGCTCGCGCATGCCCAGCTCCGTTGAAATCGCGTCCCCAGCCCACTCTAGCCAGGCCCCAGATTCCTCATAACAGCGACGCCAAGGGGCTTGGGGTCAAGATGGGCGACCCTTGGCACCTCATCCGCAACAAGCGCGGAATGCACGGGGTGCATTACTACTCAAGTAATTTTGCCTTGTACGGGGACATCTCGCGGAGGGTTTATCAGGTCATTGCCGAGCGAGTGCCGCGTGCCGAGCCATACTCGATAGACGAGACGTTCCTTGACCTGGCAGGCCTGCCAGGCAGTCTATACGAACGTTGTAGGCAGTTGCGTGCCGATGTCCTGCGCATTGCAAAGATACCGACGTGCGTGGGATGGGGACCTACTAAGACTATTGCCAAGGCTGCTAATAGTCTTGCCAAGTCCCAGCCCGACTTGCAAGGACTTTGCGACCTGACGGACCCTGAGGTGCGCGCGCGCTACTACGCCCGGCTGCCGGTGGCCGAGGTCTGGGGCATCGGCGGGCGCACCGTCGACAAGCTGCAGCGGATCGGCATCGTCACGGTTGCCGACTTCGTGGCGATGGATGCCCAGCTGGTGCGCGACCTGCTCACCGTAGTGGGCGCCAGGGTGCAGGCGGAGCTGCGCGGCGTGTCCTGCATCCCGCTCGCCCTCGCCGCCGCCACCCGCAAGGGCATCGCCGTCACGCGCTCCTTCGGCCACCCCGTGACCAGCTGGCAGGAGATGCGTGAAGCGGTCGCGGCCTACGCCAGCCGGGCCGGGGAGAAGCTGCGCGCCGAGGGCCTGCAGGCGTGCCACATGGCGGTGTTCCTGCAAACCAACCCGCACCGGCCGGACGAGGCGTGGCATTCCGGTCAGCGTGCCGGGCGGATCGAGCCGACGTCGGACAGCCTGGCCCTCATCGCCGAGGCGCTGCGCATGCTGCGGCCGTTGTGGGTGCCGGGCCTGCGCTACTTCAAGGCCGGCGTGGTGCTCAACGACCTGGTCGCGGAACACCAGCTGCCCCGCATGCTGTTCGCCACGCGCGATCCGATCAAGTCCGCCAAGGCAATGCAGGCGCTCGACGCGGTGAACGCCCGCTACGGCCGCGGCACGCTGCGCCCGCTCGCGACCGGGATCGCCCGGCCCTGGGCCACGCGGCACGACCGGCTATCCCAGCGCTATACCACACGGGCCGAGGAGATGCTGGTCGCCACGGCGTGGTGACAGGCCCTGCGTCGGCTCGGCGCTGCCCCGCTGGCCTACGCCTGGCCTTTTCCCATTCGGCCTTGCAAAGGGCGCGCCCATCCCTTGCTCCCGTAGCTGTCGACCTCCGGCGGCAAGGCGTCTCGACGGGGGTCTTGCTGGAATCGTCTGGGGGTCGATACCGTAGGTAAGCAAGCTTGCGTGCAACCGAGCGGCAGGGCTGCTGACCGGGGGCCGGCGGGCGGAAGATGCCATACGAACCGAAAAGATGGCGGCGCTCTCAGAGAGCCGCCAAAGTTTCAGGGAGGAAACGTCCAGCACACGTCGGACCGACGCTGCTGGGTTCCAGTGCGCTTTCTTGATGCGGATTTGCAAGGATTTTGTGCGCCGCCGCAGCCATCGTTCTCGACTGAACCATGAGGGCTGCCGGTGGCAAGCATTAGCCCGGTCCCTCAGCAACCCGTGTGGAAGATTGATGCCGCCCTCGACGAAAACACCTGCTGCGGACGTTCCCGACATCGCGTCCGACGAGGAGCGCATGCGTCGGGCGCTCGGTCTGGCCAGCGATGGCCATGGCCGGGCTGGACAGCCCCGGCCCGAACAATCCCGCTCGAAGCCGTCGGCTTCCTCACCCGTCCGCAGCGCCTCGGCCCCGCGACCGCGCCACCGTTTCGTGCAGGACGGCGACGTCCCGGTCGCTCTTGTCGGCCGGAGCCGTCCGCAGGAGGCCGACGTGCCCGGCGCTGCCCCGACGAGCCGGGGCGCCATCGAGGCGGCACTGCACCAGGAGCGTGCCGCGCGGGAAAGGGCGGAGCGGTCGCTGCAGGAGGCGCTCGCGACGGTCCGCGACCTGCAGACCAAGCTGGGTCATGCGGAGTTGGCGCAACGGGAGGCGTCCGAGACCCTCCAGGCAGCGCGCGACGCAGCGGACGCCCTCCGGGCTGCGCACCAGGAGCGCGAGGCGCGCTGGCACGAGGACGTCACAGCCGCGCGCGCGGCGCGGGCAGCGGCGGAGGCCGCGCTGACCGAAACGGCGAGCGCACCTAAGCCGGCGGAGCGGACCCGGCGCACGGCGTCCGTGGCTGCGCCGGCCGTGGCGGTGCAGGGCACGGCGGTGCAGGGCACGGCGGCAGAACCCGCGAAGGCGCCTGCGAAGCGCGCGCCCAAGGGGACGCGCAAGGCCTCTTCCACTCCGCGCCAGCGCGAGCCCCAGCCGATAAAGTGGTGGCTCAAGTCGGCAAAGTGGCGCTGAGGCCGGACGCAAGCCCACGCGCCGGTGGCGATCGGTTTGGCACCGAAAACCGTGCCGCGCGCGAGCCCATGATCGACGATCGGCTCCAATTCGTCTGATCGGAAGCCGGTCTTTCCAGCTGTCGGCCAGCCGCTGCCGAGCGTTCGCGTCAAGTCAGGCGCGAGCGCGATGGCGTAACGGCAGGGACGGCCTGGACGCCTCCGTCCCGGTTGCTTCGTATTTGCGCCACGCGGCTTCAGGGTCGGCTGCAGGAACGGGACCAGCCCTGTTCCGCTGGCCGGGAGCAAAGGCATGGACACGAAGCCCAGACATCGAAGCGGCCGCTCACCTCGTGGCTCGCCACTGTCATCGTTGATGCCAACGGCAGGACGGTTCAGATGGCACACCCTGCCAACTTGCCGCGCAACCCCTGAGAGGAGCACGCATATGGCAGACCCCGTCCACTACGACCGCCTGCGCGATGGCTTCACGCGCCTCTTGAACGATCTTTTGCCGACGTGGCCGATGGAGGACGACATCAAGCACGTCCTCGAAGACTTGGACCATGACGAGTACGGCGAAGCCTTGGAAAACCTGATCGCCGTGGGGTTGCACAATGGCTTGGGCTTCAGCCCCGACCAAGCCCAACAGGTCGAAGTCTTGGCCTTGGCAATGGGGATGGAGGCCTCGTCCTTCCTGATCCAGCTCAGGGAAGCGGGCAAGGCCGCATGTTCGCTTCCCATAACCCCGGCCTGACTGCGCGAGCTGCGACAGGCCGCGATGTCAGGATCGCGCCGCGAGAGGCGGGCGTGTTCCATGAGAAAGGAGCTTGACCGATGACCACATCACGAACCCCCACCTTGGCAAGGGCCGCGTCAGCGCCGTCATCGTTGCCGGGGCGGCAGCCATCGCGTTGGCCGTGTGCGTGGCCGGCCCGTGGGAGATCGGCCGAACCGCACGCCGCGCGCAGGACCGTGAAGCCTGCGAGGCGATGCGGTCGCTGACCCAGGGCCTGTCGGACAGCATGCGATCCATGGCGGCCAGCGTGCGTGGGTTCGAGCAGGACAACCGCCGCATCGCCGCCACCTGGCGGGCCATGGGCGCCGCGATCCCCGAGCGGCACTCAAGCGGCGATGACATCCTGATGCAGATCAGCGCAGACAGCGCCGCCAGCAGCGAACGGTCGGCCGACCAGGAAGAGCAATTCGCAAGCGAAACCGACCGGCATGCGGCAGAACTCGATGCCAGGATCGCGTCGCGATGCGGGGGGGATGGCCTGTGACCCTTGCGCGCGTCGGCCCGATCCGATTCCATCGGCGCCCATCCAGCAAAGGTCGCCCATGACCCTGTTCGTGCTCCGTCCTGACCATCCCGCGGCCGACCTGCACGACGCGCTCGACGAGCCGCTGTGGGAGGGGCTGGCGGCGGCGGCCGTGGAGAACCTCCTGGTTGCGGCGACGGAGCCGGCGGTCGAGGCCCGCCTGATCAGGATGGGCCTGCTGTTCACAAGCGGCCTGCCGACTGCGGCCGGCTATGCCTCGCTGCTGCGCTGGCACCGGGCCTTCAGCCAGCGCCGCCGATCGCGGTGGTGGTCTCGCAAGACCGCGCCGACCCTGCACGAAGTTCGCATGCGCGCCATGTGGGGGTGCTGACGGCCGGTCGGGGCTGCGCGCTCAGCCCTTGGATTTGGATGCAGAGTGCCAATGAAGCGCCTCGCCACCGCGGCGCCTTCTGCCAGCGGGCACCCGCACCTGAACAGCGGCTGGGCCTCGCGCCCATCGGTTGAGGCTGTCAGGATGGGCGCAATCCCAGGGCCATGCCCGCCAGGGCGGCGGCAGCGTGCAGGTCGGCGTCGTCCGACCGTCCCGCCCGGTCGGCCACCGCGATCCAGAGGGTCCGGATCGTGACCGGAGCGCCGCCCGGCCGCAGGGCGGCCTCGGCGCGATCAAGCAGGGCCTGCACCCGGAGTTCGGCCTCGGCCTCCGTGATGTAATACCAAGTGCCTCTGACTCTGACCTGTTGCATCAGGCTGTCATTGCGAGCCGCCCCTTTGCGGCGCGGCAATCCAGGGGCCGCCAGGGCCGCGCCTATGGTTCCTGGGTCGCCACGTCGCTGCGCTCCTCGCGATGACAGGTCAGAGTCAAAGGCGGTTGGTATAACGGCCGCGCCAGGCCGCCCGGACCTCGGCTGGCATCTCGCCCAAGGCTTGGCGGGGCGGACGGTCGTACGGCGGGTGGCCGGGTGTCGCCGGGTCGCCCGCAGGATGATGATCATCGGACATGCCGGTTGCGTGCGGCATCCCGCGACCGCGCGCAACTTCTTTCTCCAACCGGAATGTCCGCCCGTCCCTTGAACGCAGGGCAGGAACAAGCGCGTCTGCCCCCATGCCGGGCTGGGTAATATCCTGCCACGCAGGACGGTGCCGGCCGGCGGCGGCACGCGGGTTTTCCCATGCGCGCCGTCCCCTCGCACCCTCGTTTCCAGGCACACGGGAGATGGCGATGGACCAGCAAAGGCCCGCACTCGGCCCGGCATGCCTGGCCGTGGTTTCCCGTTCGCGCCCGACGCATCCACCCTGCACGGCACCCATCATCCTAGAGGGAACAGCATGCACGACCGCTCCCGCTTTTCCGGACCCGACACGGCCGCCTTCCTGCCCGGGGAGCAGCAGGCGCCGTTCCGTCCCTCCACGCTCTTCGCCGAGGCCGCGCACGTCGATCGGCGTGTCAACCAGCGCTACTACGAGCATCTGCTGCTGGCGATCGAGGACCGGGCCGCGTCCCTGGGCCTGGCGTTCACGAGAATGCCTGGCGCAGAACCTGCCCAGCTTTCCGGCGAAGAGGTCGCTGCCCTGGAGCAAGCCTTGATCGATGCCAAGCATCTCTGGTGTTCTGTCCTCGTCCCGGCGCGCGAGCGCTATCTCAATGTCGGGCGCGAGGTCGCCGACGGCGGCGGCGTCTTTTGGCTGAAATGGATCCTCGACGCCCTGGCCGAGCGGGACATCGTGCTGATGCGCGCCGATGCGGTGACGGCGCAGACAGGCGCGCCGCGATCGAAAGTCGTCGGCCTTTGAGCGCCGACGTCCGTCAGGCCGCCCACGGACGCTTGCCCGTGGTGCGCCATGTCCAGACGCCAGGCGGTATGCGCCGACAGGCGGCCGTGCCGTGAACGAGATGCGACGGCTGCCCATCCACCCCGATGCACCGACGGCGGCCACGCGGCATCGGCACGTCCATGCCGCGCCCCACCTGCGGATCCCGTTCGGCCACCGGCTTTCCGACAATCAGCCGGTGTTCTGGGACAGCAAGGGCGCGATCAACGGCCACATGCTGATCTCCGGGCCGTCGGGGACGGGCAAGACGTTCCAGCTCAACGCCATGCTCGCGTCACTGGCGCGGCAGGGGGTGCCGCGCATCCACGTGCTGAACGTGCACGGCGACCTGTGCGACGGGCTGCCCGAGCACCAGGTCCACACCGTCCGCTTCTCCGAGCAGAGTCCCTACGGGCTGCAGCCGCTGGAGCTGCTGGACGACGCCGACATCGGCGGGGTGGCGGCTATGGGCGCACGGGAAAGCCGGCTCCGTTCGCGCCGCGAGGCGCTACGGCTTGTTCGGCAAGCCATTGCAGGAGAGTTCCATGAGCGCAGCCGCCACCATGCAGACAGCCGGGACGCCAGGCCCATCGCCATTGCCGGCCCTTCCGCCGCCAGGCAGACGCCAGCAGGGCGACCTGCCGCGCGCCATACTGGCCTGCCTGGCGTCCGGGCAGCGGCAAAGGTCCGAGATCGGCAGGGCCGTGGGCTGCAACCCGCGCGCCGTGCACAGGACGCTGGCCAGGCTGGAGCGGGCCGGTGCGGTGGTCGCCGTCGGCGGGGGCTGCTACCGGGCAGCGCCCGGGGCACACACGCGGATCGCCGATCCTGGCCGCCTCAGCCGCATGATCGTCGTCGCCCTCGCCGCCCCGCGCCGCATCGGCGAGCTGACCCGGCACACCGGTGCGCCCCGCAGCACCGTGAAGGGGCAGGTGGGCGCGCTGGTCAGCACCGGGCAGGTCGCCAGGATCGGCCCGGGCCTCTACGTCGCGACCGGGCGGCCGCGTGCCGTGCCCGTCGTGCCGGCGGCGCCTCCGCCGGTGCCCGCCAGGAGGCAGCCGCAGCCGATTCGCGATGCGGTCCTGGCGTTCCTGGGCGAGCCTCGCCAGGCGGTGGACGTCGCAGCCCACATCGGCCGTTCCCTGTCGTGCACCACGTCCCACCTCGCCGCGATGCGCCGCCTGCGGCTGGTGGTCCGCATCGCCCATGGCCGCTACGAGCGGGCGGACCCGCTGCCGGACCTGGCGCGGCCGGCTGCCGTCTTCGTCCCAAGCCCGATCCGGCAGGCCATCCTGGCCCACCTGTCGGAGCCGCGCCGGCTGAAGGAGGTCGCAGCCCACATCGGCGGGTCCGCAGGCTCTGCGTACTCGCATCTCGACGAGCTCTGCCGCCGCGGGCTGGTGACCCGCACCGGCCGCGGGCGCTACCAGCGGGCCGCCGCGACGCCGGCCTGGGCGCCGACGGCCGTCACCGCCGGATGAGCTGAACGGCACGGCCGCGAAGGCGGCTTCCCGGCGCCTGGAGGACGACGTGATCGTCGCCGTCCCTGGAAGCACCGGCCCATCACCGAACCCCGCCTTGCGGGACCGGCCTGAACCGGCCCGCGGCGGGTGCGCAGGAAAGCCGGCCGCATTCGCGCCGGACGGTTCCATGGTTGACCGGCAAAGCATCGGAAGACCGCCATGAGCGCAACCACCAAGCCGCAGGCCGCCAGGACGCACGTCACATCGTCGTTACCGGTCGCTTCGCCATATGCCGTCCGGGAAAGGGGCGGCCTCGAAAGGGAGGTGCTGGCCTGCTTGGCGTCGGGGCCAAAAGGCAGAACCGAGATCAGGAGGATCGTCGGCTGTGATCCCTGGGCCGTGCACAAGGCGGTCGGCAAGATGCTGCGGGCGGGCGCCGCGGTCGAGGTCGGCAAGGCCCGCTACGGGGCGGTCGCGGGAGCGCAGGCGAAGCTCGACGATCCTGCCCGTCTCGGCCGCATGATCCTGGCGTTCCTGGCCGTCCCCCGGCGTATCGGCGAGGTCGCCCTGCACACCGGCGTGCCGCATGGCACCGTGCGGAGCCGGGTGGATGCGCTGATCTGCACCGGGCAGGCCGCAAAGGCCGGCCTGGGGCTCTACGTCGCCACCGGACAGCCGCGTGCCGTGCCCGGCGTGCCGGCAGCGCCTCCCGCGGCACCGTGCAGCTGGCGGCCGCAGCCAATTCGCGATGCGATCCTGGCCTTCCTGAGCACACCGCGCCAGGCGCAGCACGTCGCAGCCCATATCGGCCGACCTGTGTCGACCGCGACGGGCCACCTCGCGGCGATGCGGCGGCGGGGATTGGTGGTCCGCATCGCCCCTGGCCGCTACCGGCGGGCAGAGCCTCCGCCCGGCCGGGTGTGCCAGCCTGCCGTCGCCGGCCCGGATCCTGACAGCCACGACAAAGGAGCTGCCGTTCGTGCTGTGCTTGCGGTGGCCTGGGCCGGTTCCGGGCACGAGGACGCCGATGCCATGCAGGAGGCCCGCCCCGCTTCCCCCGGCGGTCCAACGACCGCCTGGGCCGGCATCGCCTTGCCGCACCGCGTGGCTTAGGACAGCCCCCGTGCTGTCGGTGGTCGACAAGAAGGGCAGGGTGCTCGGCCCGCTCGACGCCGATGACGGCCATGCCATGCTGGCGGCGTTCGCGCAGTCCGGCGCGAGCGCCGAGGCCCGCGAACGCGGCGCGGACGTGGTGCGCGCGATCCAGCAGCGGGAGTGCTGGTTGCGCTGCGACTGCCTTGGACCAACGGAGCCCGCCCCCGTCCTGGTGCCGGTCGCCGAGACGCACATCCGGCGCAGCCCGCACCATCCCGACCACGCCGAGGGCTGCCCGTTCGAGATGACCGCGGCCGAGCGCGAAAGCTACGCTGCGAGCCTGCGTGAGCCGGAGGCAGGCGACAGCTTCCAGCTGGCGCGGGCGATCGGGCAGCCTGGCCGCGCCCTCGTCTGGGACACCGGCCCCGGGGAGGGCGAGGGCGGGCAAGGCGCAGGCCGTGGCGTCCACAACGCCGGCCGCGAGCGGACCAAGCTGTCGCAGCTGCTGTTCAAGCTGCTGTCCGACACGAGGCTGCACCAGGTCGGCCGCGGGCCGCGCGGCCATGCCGATCAGCAGGCGGCCCTGTGCAAAGCGGCGCGCGGCATCTCGCTCGGCGGCGACCTGATGCTGTCGGGCGTGCTCTACACCGACGCAGGACAGCTCGATGACTTGGTCGGCCGGGTCAGGCTCAGGGCACGCTGGCCGGACGGGCGGCGTCCGCACGGGGTGCTGGTGTTCATCGCCGGGCGCATCGAGGACGACGTGATCGTCGCGGTCTCGGGGACGCGTCTCACGGTCGAGGGGCCGATCGCCGTGTTCGGCCCAGGGACAGGCAGGGTGCGGCATGGCCCGTTCGTGGTGGCCGTCCTGGTGGCGTCGCCGGACGGACGCGCGCCTCTGACCCCCCTGAAAGGCTATGCCCACCCCTGCTGGTCGGCCACCGACATGCTCCCGGTCGACAGCTCCAACGAGCGGCGATCCCTGGACATCCTGGTCCGCTTCCGGGACTGGATGGGCACGCAGGGCTACGCCGTCGAGATCACGAAGCCGCTGCACGACCGGAGCCGGCACTTCCTGGGCGGCGAGAAGAGCCGGACCAGGTGGTCAAGCCGGACTTCGAGGGCAAGGTCTTTGCCCCGGACGGGAACTTCGCCCGCTCCCTGGTGGTCGAGACGCTTGGGTTCCGCCACGCCGCCTACCGGGCCAAGAAGCAGCGCCTGAAGGAGATCCTGACGCGGAAGCCCGGCCGCTACCTGGAGCACCTGGCGCACGACGGCATCGATCTGGCCGAGGGCGACCGCCGGTTCCGCAAGGACCTGCTGATGTTCGGCACAGGCGTGATCGACGCCGCCTCACGAAAGCAGGCGCCGGGCACGACGCCCGCGATTGTCCCGCTCCCGCCAGCCCCGCTGCCGGCGCCGCCGCCCCGGGCTCCGCTCTCCGCCCCGGCTCCGCCGCGCCCTGCCGTCTCGCCGGCATCGGCCGCAGTCCCGCCAAATCTGTCGCTATTCGGGACGCCCACGCCCTGGCCAGCCGCAGATCCGGCCCTGCCGGCGGCCGCCGCGAGCCGACCGCCCGAACCGGGGCGCAGGCTGGGGTGGCTGGCGCACCGCGTGCTCGCGGTGCTGCGCGGCAGACCCTGACGCCGGCCGGGCTACCCGCGCCTGCGGTGCGGGCGGGATTGGCCTGCCGTCAACTGTTCAGCGCGTCCTTCACGGCCTTGGCGGGCGAGAAGGCCAGCTTGCGGCTTGCGGCCACCGTCATGGCCTCGCCGGTGGCGGGGTTGCGCCCCTCGCGCTCCGGCCGGTCCTGGACCTTGAACTTGCCGAAGCCCGGCAGCGTCACCTCGGCGGCGCCCTTGGCCGCCTCGACCACCGCTTTCAGCGCCGCCTCGATCACCTTGCGCGCCTGTGCCTTGTCCAGGCTCTGCTCGGTGGCGACCCGCTCCGCCAGCTCGGTGATGTTCATCGTTCCATCCTCCTCCCCTCGTGGTGGGCCGGGGTTCTGCCACAGCCCGCCGCGCTGACCAACCCGGGCAGGCCAAGCCCAGGCTTCCCGGCCGCCCCTCCCTGACCTCGGCGCCGATCCTGCTCTCCGTTTGCGCCGCGGCGGTGGACGACGGGGGAGGACGAACGAGGGGAGACCGAGATGGACCTACCGCCGCCGCAGGCCACGCCGCAAGGGTGCGTCGCGCCAAGGCGCTCCCGGGCTGCGCCCGCCCTTGCCC
>JAABUY010006366.1_pt1 | contig 11563 bp, 15 predicted proteins | sample 5560271 | NCBI WGS metagenome assembly JAABUY01 (sample SAMN10711886, study PRJNA513374) | rock metagenome | isolation source: Antarctica rocks | place: Antarctica: Victoria Land, University Valley
GCACCATTGTCAAGCGGCCTGAGTCAATTAAAGTGGATCCGCTTCAAGGGGGCACATCGGCCGTTGACCGACATGGTGCTCTTCGATGATGCCAGCAGAGGTTTCTATGGTAGTATCAAGCTATTAGTATTTGGTCGTGGCGGGTATGTCTCCATCCGTCTAATTCACTAGCGAAAGTCGCTGATCTATGTTGTAGTATCCTTGGGTCTTTTGGAGCCATTGTTACGATCGTAGCTTTGGCAATGGGTCCCTTTGCTCAGCAAATCGTCGCTTATCGTACGCGTATGGTCGAGGCGCACGCTGCGGCATCTATAAAATCTGCCAGCAACTATACTGCCTTTCTCCCTGGCGACAGCAGTCAGTCCAGTACGATACCACTCTGATTAGTCATGTTGAACTGTCTGCTGTTGCTGACTTCTTTCAAGATAGCTTTGTGCCAATCCTTCCATTGAAGGCGGCGGTATTCAACGGCATGTTTTCTGCCTCAGATCCCACCACATCTCTCGCCGTAGATTGCCCTACAGGAAATTGTACTTGGCCATCATTCTCAACGCTTGCCGTGAGTAGCTCGTGTATCTCTATGACGGAATACATGAAACGCTCCTGCGGAAAACAATTTGGTGGTAACGGCACGGATTGTGGCTGGGAATTACCCTCTGGAGCGATTCTCAATACCAATTCTTCCGTCTTTAGTATGTCAGGTCAGACGCCGTCGCCGTCTGGTTCCATGGCCTATACTGATATCATGAAATTGACGTTCATGGGCACCGAGGCACAGGATGGCGCAGTGCAAGCGACAAACAAACATTCAAGTCCTTGGGCGACTCAATGTACCCTCCAGTATTGCGTTCAAACTCTCAATACCTCCGTTCACAACGGAGTAACCCTACAAAATGTCACCGCCACCTTCACCAATACATCCGTCGTCGACATTTCCAATGACCTGAAAACCGGGACAAACGTTCCTGGCATCATCACAGCCGGCGATAACACAACATACCCCATCGGCATGGGCGCCATGCTCGCCATCCAGCAATGGTTCGATGACATCTTCCGCAACGGCTCCGCCTCTCGAAGCTCGGCCAAGTACCCTCGAACCCAAGAATCCAACATCATCGTCAACCTCACCGTCGGCATCTCCAGCGGCGAAACTTTCTTTGACACAGACATGGTGCAGGCTTTCTATTGGTACTACTACGAATACCCATCCGGTCTCTCGCGCCTGACGTCCGAGCTAGCCCAAAGCATGACCAACAGCTTCCGCTCCTCCGGTGGTGCTGTCCCAGTGCCTGGCGCAGCCTTTGAGGCTGAGAGCTACGTGCATATCCGATGGGGGTGGATCGCGCTACCGGTGGCGGTGGTGTTGCTCACGGCGTTTTTCCTGGCGGCGGCGATTTTCAGGAGCCGGAGGAGCGGGCTGACGCTGTGGAAGAGTAGCGCACTGGCTATGCTGTATCATGGACTTGATGGAGAAACGAAAAGTCAGTGTCGCGAGAGGACTTCTTTGAAGGGGGTTTTGGTTCGCTTGGATGAGGAGTTAGGAGAGGGTGGGCCGAGTTTGGTGAGGGTTTAGGGCCTGATGGGTGGCGAATGAATATTGATGAATGACGTTTGCCGGTGCTGGTTTTGGGGCTGAATACTTTCACTTCGCAAAGTGAAAAACCGATCTTTCTCGTAATCTATTTCCTGAGGTCGAAAAATTACTTTAGATGTATATCTCTCATAACATTTCCATTTTCTCAACTTCTCGCTCCCATCTTATCACTCCACGTCCCCTCAGCCCCAATCCACCCCTCCCTTCGCTCCCTCCCCTCCTTCCCCTCCATAACCTCTCACCCCCTCTCACCCAACACCTTCCTAATCACCGCCCACCCTCCCCCTTTCCCCCCAATAAAATCCACCACCATGCCCCCCACCCCTCCCTCCGCCCGAACTATCCCTAAACAGTCGCTCATCCTCAACTCAACTTGGCACACACGCCCCCGCCAGAACCGAGATCGCGCTTCCCCAAAGGGAGCAAGTAAGCGTTTTGAGCATCGAAACCTAATTCACAAAGACGCCATTATCGCCTTGCAAGGGGGACCCTGGAACCAAGCCACAGCACATTCCCCAGACTCCTACTGTACATACGCCCTAGACCCCTATTTTCTCTAGCGGGATCTTTCTTACCACACGTTTGTGGGTGGAGTGCAAGCGGAGAGAGGGAAGAGTGGACACGACGAGGCGAGCGGAGAATTCTTTCCTCCGTTCATCTGAGACAGAAGGTGTTCGTGGTAGGCAATCCTAGAAGGAGAGTCGAGCCAGGGGTTGGCGACAGAGGATGCCTTACTTGATTCCGTGCGTTTCCATACCGCCGAAGTCTGGTCTGTGGATGAGTACAGTATGCGTATGGGAGGGTGGGGAAGGAGGGAGGAGGGTTAGGTCAGAAGGTGGGGTGGTTTGGGGGGTTGGGCTTATTGCTCTGGCTTTGGCTTGAAATGGTATTTGACCGGATCGAGGGTTGCGGTTCGGACAGTGAGACATGTTTCATTTCTTCGCAAGGGACTGGAATTCGATACGCAGCCAAGTATTTTGGGTGTTGCTACAAATTACCACGATGACTTGTGCTATCATTACGGAGGTAAGTCATTCTCTCTTCTTAATACTCCTCTTCCCCTACCTCCTCCATATCTTCCATACTATGGTTTACAGGGCAAGGTACGTTGATTCCTTCGACTTTGGAAGTATCGACGGATAAGGTGCTGTAACCCTATGGCCAGTGGAGGTGGTTGTGACCGGTGGGGATGGTGTGATCGGTGGAGGTGCCGTTGTAACTGCCTCTTATTTCTGATTTGGGCATGTTTGACGATTAATCTGTTTTGATTGGGGAGTTTGATGGTGGCCGAGAAATTGGTAGAGTGAATATTGGATGATGAGGATGGAGTTATCAGTAGGTAAACTAGAGGAATCAGTGCCCTTATCTACTGGCCTTGAACCCATAGAGCTTGTTCAAGGAGGAACAAGTCAACGATTATTAAAGAAACAGAAGACAGAAAAAAAAGACTTTATCCTCCCCTTGCATCTCCCTTGTACAGAAAGTCATGCGGACCATTGCTGTTTTACCCTGGGGAACAGTCAAAGCTTCGTGGGACGAGCCTAGACTTTTGGGCAAGCGGAAGTGAAAGAATACAACAAATACCGCCAGAGCGACGAGAACCCCTATGAAAGATGATTAGTGAGGTTCACAAAGCCATTCGAGGAAGACAAAGTCGTGGTGACAATCCTGTTTCAGAAGGAGGAGAATTACAATAAGATATCTGGCTTTGATTCGTCCTGCAGAAACAAAATAACAACCCCTTATCCTCCCAATTTCCTCCTGCTTCCTTGACTCCCACCGGCTCCTATATCCTCATTATTGATGTGAGAAGAAGCACGTCGTCTGCTCTTTGCCACTTTATCCTCCACATCCCATTTAGGAACTAGCGGACGAATATCGGCCAGCGCCTCCTTGATCATGCTCAATCTCTTGTCGGTCCCGTAGTCGATGATATTTCTAACGCTTGCTCGGAACTTACACAGGTCCTTGAGCTTCTTGAAGGAATAGGAATCCACCTCTGAACTTACGAACCGGGGAGGACTATTATCTTTTCCGGAATCCTGCCAATGGACCCACAATGATCCGAAATCCGCATCGACAACGCAAGAGAAAGTCACCGAGTCAATCACCTTGCGTTGCAATTCTTGACTTCTGGTATAATTTAGGAGCGTTTCGATCGAGTTGACGCAGTGAGAGCCCGTTCCGGCGTTTTGGTTCTCGGCGACCCAGCGGGTCCCGCCGCGAGATGCGGACTTAAACTCCACTACGAAGAAGGGCCAGTAAGTGGCTGTGGTGGGATGAGAAAACGGGGCTAGACGATTATGCCGCATCACAGCGGATTGGATAAAGTCGAAACTGTCGCGGAGATAGCCATATTGAAGATCAGGCTTGGGCGTTACAATCGGTGGGAAGTTGAGGTGTGGAGTGAAAGGAAGGGCCGTTTGATCGAAGGGAATATTGCCACCGATCGCGACTTGGTGCTTGTAATCCTTTCGGGTTGGGAAGAGTTTTGTTGCATCAAATCCTTGTCGTGTAGTTACCTCATCGGCGTTGACCAGCTCAGAGAGCTCCTCTCGGATTGAGAAAAGCTCTTCGTCGTTAAGACAAGGAGAGCTGCGTGCTTTTTGAAAAAGGTCCTGCGCAAAGATTCGTACGGGTTCAGGTATGGAAGTCCCATATGAATCTATGTAAACGTAGTGATTCTGAAGCTCGTCTCTATAAGTTGGTGATTGAACTCGGTTTGACTTCTTTGAATCATCCCTCGACTCGGACAAAGACACATTTTGTGAGAGTGATGCTTGTGTAAGAGATTGCGAGGGAGTGTAAGGGGTAACCGGTGCCTTTGTGGTATAAGCAGTTGGTGCTTGCACAGGGCTATAGGACCTGGTTGCTTCCTGTAGCGACTGCGGAGAAAGAGGCTGGTAAACAGGTGAATCTTTAGTGGTTGGCAAAGCAGTTCTAGACCTCGGAATTTTGTTTGACCGGTTCAGCTGGTCTTGATTGCTGTCGCGCATGAGATAGCTATCAGAACGGCTGCGATTCAAAGGAGACGATAAATTTTCAAGCCACTTTTCGATATTGTTGGGCGGTAACGAGGAGTGATTCTGCCTCTTGCGAAATATCTGTTCGCTGCTTGTATCGTCGGAGGCGTCGTTGAGCTGTGACGCTTTTCTCTTCAAATACCGAGTTGGCTGAGGGCATTGAATCTCAAGATCCGGCATATTGAGGGAAAAGTGGGAGAGGATGAGTAGGGAAGGTCACACGTAAGGCTGGCGGATACGTAAGGCGATTAATTGATCACGCTAAAGCAGGGCCAATCACGTGCTAGATAGCACTAAACTCTGAAGCTAGTCTACCTTAGTTTTCAATAATCCAAGAGATCAGTCAGAAATCGCACCGTTGCACTCTCGACTAATGACTAGGACTTGTCCACTGTAGTTGACTGTGTAGCCTTCGATAGACCTCACGGAACGATGCTGCTCGCGCAGATGAAGACATATCTGTTATTCCTTCATCAAATTCTCGTGCCGATAAGGCTACGAAATTTCCGCACCAAGAGACTGCTTCGAATGGCAAGAAGCATTACACATCATGAAAGGAAGACTATCGACTACTGGCAGCTTCGTTGACAAGCTTGGACCAGGTAAAAATATCAAATGCACGACATTATCGAGGAAGAGAAGTATGAGTTGTGAAAGCAGCTATAAAGAACGCATTGAGCATGTCAAACCTCATCACGCGAAGAGTTTCACGACGTGAGGATGTGATCTAGTAAGCATGCATACATGTGCTTGATGATGATGCTAGATTTGCCTGAACTTTTGATAGAGACTCTTCATGTTTAGGTTTCATGCAAGACACAATCGGCTTTGATGTTTTCCTCTCTTCTTTTGAAGCCTTCTGTTCTGCTTCAAATCAGATCTTCGTGAGTCACTGAGCGCTTCTGCCGAAAGTGTTATAGACATCGATCTTGTTGATAGAACTGCCTTCAAAAGAAACCTGTCTCAAGATATGCACATTCGACTGCTGTGGGGCCGACATGTTCGTAGACGTTGACTGTAACGACCTTGTACCCTGCATCGTAGCTGTGCAAAATATCATCCCTATGTCGTGCAGTGACTCTGCCATCTGTCTCACGTATTGTGATAGCACCTTCAACCATTTCGCTAGCTGCTACGAATTTGACAGAGATCTTCACGACAGATGAGCTGAGACAAATTACCGGTAGCGCCTCCGCTCCCCATTGGTTTCCCGTTGCTGGCGGCACAGCCACACCAGCTTGCTCGCAGGTGTAGCAGACTGTGGTATTGAAGATTGGTTCGGTAGTCGACTTCTTCTTTTGGCGGGCAACGGCTGTCGGCCTTGTCACCATAACAAGTCGTTCGCGGGAAAAGCATGAGGCGAAGTCGTTCAGGAAAGAATGCGAATCCATGACCAATCTCTCTTGATCGCGACAAATGATTCGAAACAAGCTCAACGTGCCTGGATGTTGTGAAGAAGTAGATGCTGGCCTACCGCGCGTCGTGGCTTTGGAACGTCAGGATATCCTGCCTTACTACAATCTGCTGGAACCAGCTAAATCATCCCTGTCGACAACCAACGCTATAAGTTATACCATGGAGTAGGTATTAAGCCGAAACCCCGGCTATAAAATAAGAAACAGTCAAATTACGATACCGGAAAGTTCCATGCTATTCCATACCTACCTTTCCTTCCCCACATCCTCAAATCATTAGATACCTGCGCTTTATTCGTCTCAGACGACATCTTTTCAGGTCGCTAAATGAACCCTCCAGAACTAGTCCTCGACTCCACTTGCATCGTCTGCCAAAGTATTCTCGGTACAGCACTTCCATCTAGAGAACGGAGTATAGATAAATCCTCGGCTCTGCTTCGTCCAAACGCACTTGCCTTATTGAAATCCTCTAGAACGGGTTGTCATCTATGCAACTTAATCTTGGGTAACTGGTTTCCGTCTGTCGATAAATGGCCAGATGGGTTGGATGCCGTACACCTCATGGCAAAGACAGATCATTTCAGAGATATCATTGTGACATTTGAGGACGAACCACCTTCCTACAATTTCGAAGGCCCTTTTAATTACCTTAACATTCATTTGCTCGGTAAGAGCTCTTCCGCCACCCTGGTGAAGTTGGGCACTTACTTTGGCAAGGCTCACAAGATGTTCACTGTTATCATCGACCTATCAGTGACAGCACTTCTTCTGAGGAGACGATTCGGCGTGTGAAGGTATGGCTCAAAGCATGCCAGCAAAACCACCCGCTGTGTAAATTCGAGCCAGCATCTCCACCTACAAGGCTTGTTGAGCTTGTCAGTGAGGCGCACGGCTTCCGCTTGCGTTTGGTAGAGACACTTACTTCCTTAGCTGTTTGTCAGTACGTTACTCTCAGTTACTGCTGGGGCGTTGATCCGTTTCTCCGGCTGACCCGAGAAAACTACGCTTCTTTCGTCGAAGAGATTCCCCTTGCTGAGCTGCCTAAGACACTCAGTGACGCAGTTATCTTTGCAAAAATGCTTCAAATACGCTTCATTTGGATCGACGCATTGTGCATAATTCAGGATTCGCCTGAAGACTGGGCACATGAAGCTGCATCGATGAGCGACGTATATTCTGGTGGACTGCTGAACATCTCCGCAGTTGCATCTGAAAGTGTCAATGGAGGTCTTTTTCGCTTCCGAAATCCATTAGCAATATCTCCATTTCTTTCAGGAGTGGGAAATGAGCCTAGTGGAAATTTTGAAAGGGTATACGTTTCAGGTAGACCCTACGAAGAGTATCACAACAATCCTCTTTCCAAGAGAGGTTGGTGTTTACAGGAACGCTTGCTAGCACAGAGAACAGTCCATTTCACCCATACCTCGATCGTCTGGGAGTGTAATGAGTGTACTGAGCCAGAGGCAAGCTTGTCCAGCTTAGCAAGTTTCGCTCTCAAGCCACTTGAGGATATCAAAACCAAGCAAATGATGGTGTCGCCATCTGTACGGACCTACAGCCCCGATAAGCAAGACATCACTTCTGTACAGAAGCTCTGGCATGACTGGAAAATAATTGTGAGTCTCTATGCTGCAACCCAGCTCACCTACCAGAAGGACAAGTTAGTAGCAATTTCGGGTGTTGCACGTAGGTTCGAACAACTACATTCCAAGTGCGGCGGAGACTACCTCGCCGGACTGTGGCAGGCAGATCTCATTTCTGGGCTTCTTTGGAGCACCTACGACGAAACGTTGGAGAAGGCAGTCAGGCACAAATCTAACACGGCGCCGAGTTGGTCCTGGGCATCCGTGGATGGTCCTATCCATTGGGAACGAAACGTACATTATTCAACTATCTGGCAGGCATCCATATTTGAGGCCTCGACCAACACAGACGGCGATGACTTCTCTGGACCCATTTCCGACGGGATTGTCAGTATACGCGGACCTTTGGGTATGGCGAGCTTGTCGAAAACAGCCATAGTGTCAGTTTTAGCCGACAGACGCAACGAACCAGCTTATCCTGCTGAGTTAAATGGCCATACCGTTCATGGCACGTCCCTCATACCGGATGATCACTCGGCGCCTGCCCTAGAAGAACTCCAAAACACCACACTGTACCTTCTCGGACTTTCTGAGTCGAAGCACAATGGACAATCGGTAAATCAAAGGAGGATCGAAGGTCTATTGCTAACGCCAGATCGTGCAAAGACAGGCCGATTTTCGAGAGTCGGGTACTTCAAATATCAGAAGCCGGATACTGCAAAGGGTTCCAAGACTCGTATAGACGACTTCCCTCTTGCATCGTTGAGCAAACACCTATATGAGCAATATCATGCTCGGCTCGACGGGGAAAACCAGTATACTATCAGGATATGCTGATGTTGGCCTCGACTATGAAAACAATGGGCCACGAACCTACTTTAACGTCAATAGTTAGGAACTCGTGAAGAGCTCTGTCGAATTGGAGGGGTCGAAGATTACCGCTGACCTGGTTGCCTTTTCTTTTGGTGGCAGCAAAAGCGTGTGCGGAAAGTCGGCGAATGAGTTAGAAGAACAACTTAGAGATGGAAGTCGATGCGGACAAGGTTGCATTCTTCACAGGTGAGACAGAGGACCTCCTACGGGTTATATCTTGACGATTGAGACAAAACATATCTTCGTTTTACATGCGATATAGGTCTTTAAACGCACTTCGGACCGTGTCTCGACAGGTATATCGGAACATGTTGAAAGTGGCGCTGTTTGATAGATCAACATGATCGAGTGTATTATGCACGACACTTGCGGTACGTTTTGACTTATAGTCTACTGTTTCATAGTTTACTTCATTTCCATTCTAAGTTTCATCAAAAAACCCGCTACACGCTTATTGTCGATAACCCTTCACAACCGCCGCTTCCTCCGGACAATACCTGTAGTCTTTAATTTCATACCGTAGTGCACCTGCAATGTTCCGATGCTTCTCTCGGGGAAGAAATGTTCGATTTGTTTCCATGACAAGTTTCGGTTCTTGTTCAAATCGATCAACTGCGCGTCTTCCTTCGAGGTAAATATTCGCCTCCTTCCTGGAGGCTGTGAAGCCTGCTCAGGCATTCTGACAATGTTTTAAGATGCTGAGGGTATTCATGACTGCTGAAATCTTCGTGTCGAAGTCAGATCGTCTCAACGTAACAGCGCTCATCAATGAGAAAAGTCAACATTGAAGATGTTAAAGACTGAAGTTCAGAGTGTAAAACTCTTTCAACTCAATTTTCTTGCATTTGAGAATGTCTCAGATCAACATTTTCTGCCAGTCAGTATTAGTGATTAATGTTGTTATCAGATTAAGCCGTAGATATATGCCTTCGAAGCGAGGGTAGCGGTGGATCCAGAACACCGTGGATATGTGTCTCCGACGAAGGGAAGCGGTGAACTCAAATATACCGTGAATATGTGCCTTCGATGGAGGGAAACGGTGGATCATACGTTACGAAGCCCGAATAGCTTCCATCACTGCTAAGCCATTTGGCTGGGGGTCAGAAACTCCAATCTACACGTTACGAAGCTTCGAATAGCTTCAATCACTGCTAAGCCATTTGGCTGGGGGAGTCAGAAACTCCGATATACGTTACGAAGCTCCGAATAGCTTCATATGTTCAATATATGGCTCTGGTTGGCTATGATTCCCATAGGGGAGTGTTGGAAATAGGGGAGATCCGCCTTCATAGGGCTGATAGGGCTGGGGCCCGCTAGTAGAGTTTTCACCTGCTCGCTCCTAGATAGACTCCTAACAGCAACAACCAAAATATCAATATGCCCCCATATGACCTCGTATTCCAACCCATCATGTACCATTAAGCCTTCGGAAATCCCCCAGCCTTTACTCCTTCTTACCGCCTAAGCTACGATACTGTACGGTTCCCTTCACTGATTAGATGTTCTGGCAAGCGATCTCGATTTCAAAATTGCCCATGTCGTGGCTCGTGTGAGACTTTTTTCGGAGGACGTGTGATGTCAAGAGCTCTCATCTCCACGCTTTCGCGGGGCAGAGCAGTGTCCGGAACGCTGGTGTGCCTGAAGGAAGAATGCATACAGCCTTACTCTTTTCAGCTTTCGTCGAATTCAAAGACAAAAAGCAGAAACTCACATTGAGCTCTGACATCAGGATCGGAGTCGAAAATCTTTGATCAAGGTCACTTCCTCGGGCGTTTGATGCTTGAGGTAATGTCACTTGTGGCGCGCCTTGTACATCCCATACATGGACTTTCCTTGATGTCCCACGGTGATAAGGTCGGTCTCGACGAGGTCGTCCTCTTCCACGGTCTGTGCGTCGCAGACGGCAAGGGGCCGATTCTCGACGCGATGATGGATTGATCACCAGACAATGAAGTAGGTCAGCTTTTGCATCACGACAATCATCTGATGATACATACTTAATGATTCTCATTCTACCTTGGGAGAGAAAGTCGGCTTCATCGGGTAGATGTTTGTACAAGCGACCGAGGGCTCCAGCAGGGCTTTGGTCTACTCTAGTCCATTAGTAGACTGGAAATGTTGTGAAGAGGTTGTACCTGCCACAATGGGCATGCTGAGCTGGCAACAGAGTTTGCATTTTGTCGGCAACATTGACCTCCTTGAAGATTGGGGTATTGGATCTGAGCTACCCAAAGAACGGTCAATGGCCCAGTTCAAGAAAACGTTATTTAGGCATGAGGGCGTACTCGATAGTCGAAGACGTGAACTTGGTCTATCCCTTCAAGCTCGGCTTTGAGTAAAGCTTCGATCTCGGGGATGTAAGTTTCCTTGATAGCGTCTTCATTGGAAAAGTCCATCATCTTTGACGTATGATGGCGAATAAAAAAGCCGTTCCGATCAAGGGTATATTCTGATTCTTTCCCTCTCATATCATGCATAGTCTCGAGCTCTCCCTCTGTGAATACCAGATTGTCGGCTTTCTGATTTTCGGCGTCTTTTGGAATAACAGAGAATATTTGGAACGGTCTCTCGTCGTTGTACAAGTCTTGCCAGTCTAAATACAAGATCCGAGCAATGTCATTTTCCGCTGGCGACATTGTAGCGGTCGCGAAAAATCTCAATAAAAAGGGGGGAATTTAATGGAAAGGGAACCTTAGTCAATGGTTTATGAGGACAAACACTGTAAGATCGCTCTTGGTGTAGTGTCTTACAGTTTCCGATAAGCAGCCTTCTACTCGGGAGAACGGCGCAGGCTTTCTTGGACCTCCTGGTTCTTGGCCCAAGCTTCACGGCATCCAACAGCACCTCATTGTTAGTCAGTAGCACGCAACGTAGTGTATTGGATATACTTGGCATGCAGGGAAATTTTTATTGCATCCTCGTCCAATGGTCAGCCCACACAGTGTTGAATCTTGTTAAAGATAACAGACACAACAAGTAAGTACGCAGCCCATACGTGGTGATAGGCTTGCATATTAGTACATGAATTCAACCTGTGCTGTCTGCTTCGAAGTTCGCTTATTTCGTCGAGTAGTA
>JAABUY010006367.1_pt1 | contig 11563 bp, 13 predicted proteins | sample 5560271 | NCBI WGS metagenome assembly JAABUY01 (sample SAMN10711886, study PRJNA513374) | rock metagenome | isolation source: Antarctica rocks | place: Antarctica: Victoria Land, University Valley
AAACGTACCTTCTAGTCGCCATCACATATGCTGGAGAAGTATTTTGATTGACCGCATACGACTATCTTGTGGACTTTGAACTCCTGGGCCTCACAGCGAATAATAAGGTCTGAGTACTTCGAAGAGCGCCATATTCTAAAATGCGGAGTCTGCGCGTCTTGCATGAAACCTGTGCCAACCTATAAGACCCCCAGAATGGCTCGTTGCCTTCTTTTTTCATGGAGTATGCCTTGAGCGGTCGCCGGGCGCCCGACATGCGTGTAGTCAATGCAGTGCCGTCTTCGACGCCTGATTCCGGAGCCGCGTGGCCAGAATTCAAGGACGTCAAGGTTACAACCGTGGTCGAGGATACGTCAGAAGCTGATGCAGAGGTAACATGCTCTAGACTTTTCGGGAAATCACAGATACGAAGGCCGCCTGACCTTGGGGAACGATATACGATCTTGACCAACGGGCCATGGAAGCTTGTCTGCGCAACCGCGAATTCCAAGTCATACCAAATTATTTCAGACTTAGGACTCACTATTGCTGGAGAAAGCAACGATGGCCAATCCTACGAACTTGTTGTTGGTGGATTATGTTTTTTCGTATTAGTGAGAGAGCTTTCAGTCATTTTATCTCGCGTTCATCTTATAACGTCTTTACTAATTTTTATCGAATTGTCAATGAGATTTTATGTCACGGCTCTAGCTAACAGGCATGTTAAACTATGTTAGGTTATGTTAGGCTAACGGTCAGGCTGACCTCTGGACGCTTCCCCTATCTATTCTGAAATAGGCTTAGCGTGAAAATCTCTGCGATGCTTATAGCTTCGAAGCTTTGTCTTTTTGCAACCTCGTGCGTTATGTATTTAATTAATTGAACACCTACCATCGTATCTATCTTGCACCCGTGATAGTAGGGCTACGGTTTAATAAAAATTCTCGATATGCTCGTGTTGAAACAATAGAAGCACTAGAAGAAGCAGTGAGAGTAGAAGCAATAGTAAGAGCAGTGATATTGCACTGCCTGCTAACTTTGTTAGTACTAGCGCTGGTATGTGCTAACCTAATCAGTACTAGCGCTGGTATGCTTTGACCTCATGTGAAAATCTAGATAGTCTCTTTTGTAGAAGACACACCTTTAGAAAATTATCAGATTTACACTTCATCAGTCATTTGCGTAGCTGTATGACTGCTTAGAAGAGTACGCGCTTCGAGGCTGTCTATATTACCTGTGTGTCGAGTCTGCACACGAGAACGCGTGCTTTTCTTCTGTTTCGATGTGGAATTGTCACGGTGTTCAGCAATATATATAGAATTGAGACCTGTTTGCTTAGCTAGCAAGCGGGTGTAGCCTTTTGGCCCAGTCGTAGGGCTGGTTCCCTGACAAAGATCAAGTTTAACAATTATTTAAAGTCATTTGACTTAGTCAGAAAAACAAGAATCTTATTTGATTTGATTTGATTTGATTTGAATTCATACACCCTTGTGACATCGGTTTGGTCCGACCCATGGGGGACTCTATGCTGGGGGAGAAAACCGCTCGCCGACTACACAGCGACTTCGCGCCGCCGAAACAATAGAATGAGACAATGTACCATTCATGAACCTATAGCTTCTATCCAGCGCGTGACGCTCGAGTAAACTCTTAATGCGTGCCTGTGCTGTTTCCTTGCAATGCATCGTTCTTGCCCTGCTCTTTATTGACGATATTCTATACAACGATGTCCCGGTCTTCGGTCGCGAAGACGATTCCTTTGCACCCGTGGTGTTCGTGGTTGTAATGTAGAAAGCTGTGTTCTCTTGCTCGATGATTGCCATTCATCGAGCAAAGAAATATGTGGTGAAAGAGAGGCGCGAACGATGGGGAGGTAGAGTGTGGTTGTACTGATGACCCTATCCTGCTCTTGTCTTGTGTCACGTAGACGTTGAATAAGTTGCTGATATAGGCGTGCGATCGCAGTCGTTTGATGCTTAGCTCTGATCGATAGTAGAGGATGCGGTCTGCCCGGGACCACTACAATCCTGGTCGTCCTCATGTGCTTTCGATCGTCCACGTAGGTAGATGCACGACTTGTCGTTATAAGTAAAGAAGTTGGGCTCGACGAGCCCCCCCAGTATACCAGCGCAGCCGACGGGTCACTACTCCTTCGGCCACTTGTAGTCACGAACTCGAGGCTCGTCACCTGGATCGACTATTCTACCTAGTATCTTTCCATCACTTACTGATAACGGCACTGTCGATGTGAGTAGAGAAGTTCCAGTATATCAGCGCAGTCGACGGGTCCTCAATCCTTCGGCCACTTGTAGTCACAACCTCAGGCTCATCACCTGGATCGACTCTTCTACTAGATATCTTTCCATCTCTTACTGACGTCGACTTGTCATTAGTCTTCTTCGTGGGTCAGTTGTGGCTGTTAGGAAGGGTGTTGTCGCATGGATGAAAACTCTGCACAGCAGCTTTCACGACCACGCAACGTCCTAACTTCGTTCGAACTGCGTCGGATTGAGATCTCTTGGCTCTTCTGACTTCTATCCAGAACATAGAATCAAAAGGTTCGTAGCCGGCACCACGTACAGGTGGATCTCGTTGCCGGCCACAAGAATCTTATTAAAAGACTTAAAAGAAAGGGCTTTAAATCTATCAGTACAGCAAAGAGAAAACTAGAGGGAAGCGTATCTACAAGAAAAAGAGAAAAGTAGAGACTCGCTTGAGTCGTTTTAAAACTCGACTACCAAGTGACATGATCGAGAAAGCTCGGAAACGATACCTTTGAATAGTCAACACAATAGCCTTTCACTCTCTTTTCTTTGCACCTGTTCAAAAGCCTCTGAAAGACATCGAGCATGCACAGTCTCTCGAATACAACATCTCGAAGCGAGGTCTTGTTGCTAGAATGATTTATGAACCGACGACAGATCTAACGAAGCAAAAGAAGCTGGCCCGAAGGACTGTCGTTATTGAAGCTAGGGCAGCGCTTTGCAGCCAACAGGAAACTCAACGTCGCAGCAGGTCAAAGTCTACCTTCAAAGAGAAGAAATCGCAGATTACCTCTGAGAATTGTTACGAAGACGCTGAAGATCACTTTCCCATGATACGCAAACCAACTCATTGCATGTTTTGCCTAGGTGCTAAACGTAAACCTTATCAAGAGTGAATGTTTGAATACTATCGATCAAACAAGATGATGAATGAGGTTGAGAAGCATGTGAAGAAGTTTATTTCAGACAATAAGGTTCAATGTTCGCATTCAAAGTGCAAGGTGTTGAATAATCACGTGAAGGGCCTATATGATACGTGGCTAATTCTGTTGGTAATCGCCGCCCTGTAAGGCTAGCTCTAGGAAGGGCCTTATATAGAGAGGGCCGAAGGCCCTCTGCTTTAGTAGCAAGCTCAATTCATAAACATCAATGTACTTTATACATTTGATGTTTCAACACAAGGCAGTCAATCTAGTTCTGACTTTCACGAATTTTGCTGCGAAGATGCATAAAATATTCTTGCGTGTGTAATTTAGTTACTTATATTTCTGTGTTCTGCATGCATTAATCTAACACGATCTTTTGTCTGTCAAAGCAAGGCAACGACACAATACTATTTTATTGTTTTCTTTCAAAGCTTCAATCAAATATTGTTGAAATACGAGGTCATATGGGACATTTAGTATATGGGGTTGAAGCTGGATTGGTGTTAGGGACTAGGGCTATGTTCGAAAGAATGTAGCCAAAGCTTGATATTGGTATATACAAAGAGGTTAACTTCCAGAGCAAACCTACTGCGATACCCAGCTTCTCTATATAGGAGCCCCATTACCCCCTTGCCCCCTTGCCTTCCTCAACAAGCCAGAGGATTGACCAACCAACCAGAGGATTGACCAACCAACCAACCGATTGACCAACCAACCAACCAACCAACCAATGGGTATAACCCATAACAAATAGTAAAGGAATGATAAGTGGAAGGCTTACCAATATATCATGATTCAAAATTGCTCTTTCAAGCAGTACCACGAGACCATTTGATCTGGCAACGTCACGATAACATGCCTCGCGTGCTTGGTCCTGTGGTTCGTAGCTTTGTCTTAAGCGGATCGCTTCGAGAGCTCGGTCAAGGAAGAATGCTTGAGCTCTGCTGTTCGCCCTCCAGGTACCGTGGATCAAAATGTCACTCTCCGTTGGTTTCGTCGGATTATAGTCAAGATTCAATTCCAGCCCATGAGTTATCCAGTCTCTACTTGAGAGAAAATAGATCAATTCGGGCTACATAGATTGAAGCTGCAGGTTGTTCTCGTGTGCTTAGGGTCCACGCCAGTGCTTACTGGGCAGGCATGCCGAAGGACTTCCTAAAGGCCGAACTAGAAGAGATGAGAGTTTTTTGAGTAAGGACTGAAATATGAGTCTCGGGTGTTGTTGTTATTGGTCAAAGACCAATAACCTAGAAGTGTGCTTCCTTAGCGTGATAGCGCATCTAGATCACGTGGCACAACATCTCAAAATTCAGTGATATTCCGTATCTAACGCTAGGAGAGAGACTGATATTACGATTTGTAGGCGCTTCACCCCGAAGCCCCCGTGGAGGTTTTAGCAAGCCCGGTCATCATAGAATTCCCTACCGAGTAGTATGTCCCTCGTCGTTAGCACCTGTCCTTCAAGAAAGATGGTCTTCAACTCTTGGCGCATCCTTTCAAGCGTCCGCGTCACCATAATCTTCGTCTCCCACGTCATTCGGCGCGCCTCTTTATCTGGTCCGAAATATCCAATTCCTGCACATGTTCATGTCCCGATGCAGATCGTAAGAGCGCGGACTATACTAGTGCTCCAACTTCACGACTCGTGGCGAAATGGATGGCAGCGTTAGCGTTGTGCATGCGTTTCTTAGAGGACGGATCTTTAGATTTGGAGGTATTTTATCTTACTTATAAGCAGATACATGCGTGGTCGCAGGTGGAGATGAGCGTCCGACGCAGATCGAAAGAGCGGTGCGAGCTACGTGGGAATAGTGAAAGGGTTTGGTTTGGACTTTCGAAGTTAGGGCCGGTGTAATTTGGGCTACTTTCATATATCGGTGCTTCGTTGCTCTTCTTCTTCTGAAATAGTTGAGCTGCGAGCGTTGTTCTTGCGTTTCTTTCCTGTCGGCGTCGTATTCTTGTACGAAGATTCGAAGTGCGATAAGAATGACTCTTGAAGCAATAGAAGCAATAGGAGGAGTACACTCCTCGCTATCCTATAGAAGATAGAGTCGTAACACCACTCAAGGCAATAAGATTAATGTCAGAGCACTTCTGCCAGCGCATTTCATCTTACCGCTGCCTTGCTACATTGTTCGCATCTTCCCTTATCATTTTCCTCCTCCTATCAGGCATCGACTCCGTTTGAATTATAAATATATATATATTTGTTGGGGCAAATCCGGCGCCCCTTGGCAGCCTCCAGGGCTAAATTTTGGCCCAGAAGCCGCCCTGAGGTGCAAGCCCTCCATCTAAGCGAAAGCGATGAAGGGAACAAGCGGGTGGGTCTAAACCGCTTATCTATCCTTATGTTCTCCACCTAGTCGCCGAGGTTATTCGTAGTCGGTGGCAATGAGGTGGCCTTCTATGCCTAGCCTTTCAGTGAAGCTGGCTCTCATTATAAGCCTGATAATCAGTTGACTGTTCTTGGAATGGTCAGTATCCGTGAAGGAACAGTCATCTTCTGCCAAGAAAAACGTCCCTGTTGTTCAAAGTCGGCGATCAACAGTACTAGTCCTACCACGATCGAACCTCAACAGCTCGCATTGGCATTCGCTAAGTCTATGACCGTCATCATAGTCGAGAGGGATTATGACATTCCTGGCTTATGATGTATATAAGTGCCGGTCTTCTTCAGTTAACCTCAATATGTCTTTTCCTAAAAGCCAAGACCCCAGTGTCAAGGGAGCAGCTCCTACTGATGTTTTGGATATTATGGTCGCTTGCATTCTTGGCATTCTTGGGTTTTTGCTTGCTGTTGTATTTTTGTAGCCCTATAGGAGTAGGAATTGTCGTGACTAATTTATGAGTACACATTCCAGCCTTCAAAGTTCTGTATTCGGTGATTTAATTGGCTCACTCGCTCAATCCATCCTTACCGCTCCTGAGCTGTCCGTCAGTATAGCCTCGGGAAAGCTCCCAGTAAGCGATCACTAGTCGCTTTCAGAAACGTGTGGTCCAGTCGCCAGCAATTCGAGTTGTCCGCCCGTGTATGAGAATGACCCGTTTGGTGAATATAAACTTGATAGTCCAGCTGGAAAATTTGACCCCGGCCCGCTGTGGAAAAGAAGGGATACGGGCCAGGATAATGGCCATCCCCTTACATATACCGGATTGCTCAGAATATCATTCTCCTGTTCTCCGTCTGGAGTATATGAATGTATCTTCATGACTCCTCCTTTGACATAACCAGCGTATCCTTCACCCTTGTCCTCAACAATTGCTCAAGACCATCGGTATTCATTCGAACATTCTGCTCAATGTGTTGATATATGCTATACATACCTGAATAGGATTGTTCCAAAGTGTGTTCACATTTTGGCCGATTCGTAAACCAACACAATGTGGTGGTTTTCGATAGAGTGATGATGCTTGTAGTCATATGGTACCTTAGTCCTTCTCTTGCCTCTTTGCCACATATTAATACTACAACGCGACCATTACAAGCCAATGCTCCTTCGCCAAAAGGCATTCATTATCGCTGCTATCAACAAGGACGCTTCAGGAATGCCCTCTCTATCTAGAGGCTTGATAGCGAGCTGATTCATCAACTGGTGCGTAGGCTTGATGACGTCAGTCTGTAGTCTCATTGAAAAGAGTCTCATCGACGAAAACGGCTGCTCGATCGTTATATGCAGCAGCTTCGCTATTCAATTAAGTCGTAGCTCATCGTTCTGTCTGACTTCTTTACACAGACCTCGTTTTTCACTTTTGTGCCTCTTTTTCAGAATTCTGAATATCGTGAACCTATGAACATGTATATCTCACTTCTTTCATAGAAACTACATCATCTATTCGACTGTTGCTTCAGGTATGTAATTAGGGAGTCTTCAGCGGCCGGAAAGATCTTTCGAGGGGCGCTCTTCGGACGAAACTGAGGTCTAAAGGGAGTGTCATACATGAAGAGATTCTCTTGCATAGTGTAAACGGTGTTACGGAACCCCTTCGGCGATGACGAGGGGATTTCAATGTAAAAGCAGAAGGCGCAGGATCTTCGAGCGAAGGGCCGAAACCAGTGGACATGTCATAGCTACATACACAGAAGATCAGTAGTTGAGAGCTTTGAACAGCTTCATATTTAACTGGTTGATTTTTTAAACGCGAAAACAGGCCTTGAAGGTTTGAAGATACCAAGAATGTCTGAACTCAATAGTAAATTTGGTGGGGGGCGCGATGCCAAGGATTCAGCTTTCTGCACATGCGCTTTTCACCGTTGCAGCTCCTCAGTTCAAGAATCTTATAGTGTTACGAAATTGAAATATCTTTTCTGTTCATATGATGATAATTTAATTTTCAACGCCAGACAAAAGTTTACGGCGTCTGTTATTGACAGTTGTTCCAAAACCTGAATATATATCAAATATGTTTTCAACGCCGTTGATACTTGACCCATGTCTCTCTACAGACATTGATTCAGGAATAAACATGTTATTAGTACTCTCAGGCTTTCATAAGCGGTAATCTAGGTAAGCTTATCAGGATTATTATACCCATGCTCTGTCAACTACTCGTAATCTACGACTAGATAGTGTAAGTAGAACATCCATCCTTTCGAAATTTGTTAAGCACTCGATCGGTCTGCTTTTCCGTGAATTAAAGATGAGCTTTGCTCTTGCACTGGTCACGGTGTTGTTTGCTGGGATATACTGTACGTTCTCACTGCTTAGTGTGATTTTTGATATGGCTCAACGATCCTCGACATTGACGATGCGACGGTCAATTTAAGGGGAGCAATGTGGATGAAGTGAGCCTAAGTTTGGGATTCCAGCTCTTGCTGGGGTATTTGAAACTCGATGTTAAGTAGACATTGCTAGTTGATCTTTATCGACGGCCTCTCATACAGACCATCCCTCCTCCCTAATCTGTTTCTCCATATCACGCTTGCGTTGGCTGAACATGTGCCTCTTGGGACCAAGATAGTGCGAGCACTCGTCCAAGACGCAAATAATTTTCGGACCCGCCTGGCCACTGCGTACCTTCTTTCTGCCTCGTGTTGGGAAGTTCGGCTTTGCCTTGGAGGTTTTATTCAAGGTCTTGCTGGCAGCGGCTGTGGCGACGACATTTGTTAAAAGTTTTTTGGAGGGAAAGAGGGTGGCGACAGGTAGAGCAGCTGCTCGGTTATGGGGATCGAGTACTTTGTATCTATAATAGGGCTCCGGTAAGTCTGGGTCAAGTCTTCTTCTCCTCCTCCGTCTTGTCCTCGTCTTCCGCCTTCCTTCTTTTATGTGGCATATCCTTACGAGCTTGTGAAGCTTGTAATTGGATTGACGTCTTGGTGACATAGTTGAGCCATAGCTTCTTCGCCGTTCTCAATCCCGGAACCAAAATAGTTTGTTGAATTGGCTTTTTCCTGGCTCTTCCAGTGTCATGCCCATGATAGTCTTCCACCGACGTTGAAAGGCGGAAAGATCTGTAAATGGTTGGTGAAGGTTGTGGTGTTTTCGAGAGCTAGACAAACAAAGCCCTTAAACGCCCGCGTTGCCTTCTACAAAAAAATCATCTCCAGACTCTAATATCATGCGATCTACACGCTCTATTATCCTGTGTCCATGGACCCCGTGCGTCATCGAGGCTTGTATGTATGTAGCTGAACCTTGTAGTTGTAGCCTGAGGTATATGGCCCTCACCGCCTTGTTTGGTCGCCGATGTAGGATTCGGAGTCAAGGATGAAGTAGGAGTGGGTTAGGAGTTGAAGTGAGCGGGCGCATGACTATCAAGTCAAATTCTTCTATTGCTGAGGCTTTAAGCCATGCCTCCGTCCACCCACGCCGTCACACAAGGCAACTTTTTTGAATCGTTGCAAACACTCAAGGATGCCGTCAAGCTCTGGTCAATGTCAGCAAGCAAGGTCGGTATTGACTTTCAGGGCACGAACTCGCTCGCCTGGCCGAAACCGAGGTGCGAAGAAAGTCTAACGACTTTCGGAAGATACCTGCGTACCTTACTCAACTTCTTGAGACGAATCCTGCCGGAGAGTCATATTATTTAATCATGAACATCAAATACCTTCGATGACCCACCATCACCAGGATCCTAAATTTGGTGGCGGTGGGCTTAAAGGATACTCGGCATCTCTCGACGGGGGCTTGGCGGCAGAGGTGATTGCTGTTCCCTAGGATTGCTGGCCCACATTCAGACGCGGAATCCTTTCGAAGGATGAGAGACGATCGAGGATCGAGGTCGCTCGGGTGTTCCTTGCCTCAGGACCTCAGACGTGTTTCCGTAGCTAAGCCCCTTCTGGTTAGCTACTTCCTCTAAGCCCCTTTGGGTTATAGACCCTCTGGATGACTTCGCAGCCTAAGGTAAGGTAAGGTAGGTACCTTAGCGGAGCAACCTACAAAGTTTTTACGGCTGTTGTAGACTTGTAGTTCCGTAATATGATTTAACCGTGCGTCCTTAATGGTTCGATACAGACTGTAATTTAAGGGCCAACGTTTGCTCTGATAGCGCTACATGTTGCTAAACATAGAGTTGTGAGCTCGCTTCTAACTTTTATGCGTAAAAATTTGACATCGAATAACACTATAAACGATTCGTGAAAGGAGCGACTAAACGGACTAGCCGTTTATTAACCGTAAATTCAGACTTAAGCGTTGTAACAGACCTAAAAGATCGGTAAGCGAGGGTTCTACTGCAAATTTTCGAAATCACGTTGCCACTAGTAGATACTGATTGAATTTGTAATAGATAATTCATTGCTACTCATGAAGGGAGCCATGGAGGGTGTCATGGAGGGAGCCATGGAGAGAGCTATGGAGGGAACCATGGAGGGAGCCATGGAGGGAAACATGGAGGGAGCCATGGAGGGAGCCATGGAGGGAGCCATGAGAAGGCTTACAGCCTGTCAAGTCACAAATTTCCGGTCGGTTGTCTAGTGCAGATAAGACTAGAGGGTTGGGCGCCATGACGAGATGAATGCCTGGTGTGAGTTGGCAACCTCACAGGCTCGGGAAGCTTCAGAAGATGTGGTACATCCTTGTTTGACTTGCACTGTCGAGAAGGCTTACAGCCTGTCAAGTCACAAATTTCCGGTCGGTTGTCTAGTGCAGATAAGACCAGAGGGTTGGGCGCCATGACGAGATGAATGCCTGGTGTGAGTTGCAGTGTACCGAGATAGGATCAGACCTGTGTTCGGATCTTACCACATACTGCACGCCAGAGGGAAATAGACAAAGGAGATGCCGGTAGGATTCTGTGAATGTCGTGTGAAACGGCCAGAGGGGGGGTAGGGGACTGATCATTCCTTCAGTTGCAAATAAAGATGGTTGAGGGTTCATTTCTTCGTCTACCCTCGGCAGCACCCGAGCAACAGCAGCAGAGGAGAGTATTTTCCTGTTGTAGCCTTAACAGACCTATACACATATCAATAGAGCGTTAATTATATTTCCATCAAATCCCTTGTTCTAGAGCTCTAGAAACGGTGCTCCATACGTCATGTAGTCCTCTATCAGATGGGTTGGCAAAGGTTTTGTTGTCCCGTTCAGAAACGGACCAAATGTGTCAGTCGCGTATACCTGAGACTGATTCTCACCTTGATCGTCTGTTCATTGCTCTCTTAGAGATTGTCTAGGCCGCAAGCTTCGTATCCTCGAGTCGTACAATGTCAAGACTCTGTAAGCCCCATGGCGAACAGGTCGCCGGTCTGTTGACCAAGGTGCAGATAGCGGAAGAACAACGCATGGGTGCGGCTGATAGACTATCTAGACGATAGAGGGTATTTGTGCCCAGGGTATGTGAAATGCTGAAAGGTCCTTGTGCTCAAAGAGTCACATTGGCGATTAAAGATTAGAGCTTGGGGAAATGGAATGGAAGGTGGAGAAAAATTACTGTCGTTTGAGGTTCCGAGACACGTCGACGTCTCGGCTAACAACTCAATTGTAGACCAATGGAACTCTTTGCCGAAATTCCGCCAAGGATGACCCTCTGATGCTTGATGCGAGTAGGGACCCGAGTCATCGCAACAAACTAAGACGAGATACAAAGGCCAGAGATGATCGAATACGCGCGCATGCAGGCCTGATTAAAAGAGAAGGCAATGCTACAGATGAAGGGTGCAGAAAGTGGAGCTGAGTTGAACGAATCAAAGCACAGTAATGAGGCAACGAGGCAACGAGGCGGTGAAAGTCCAGTACAAGTAGGAGTGTGCAAACTTGGGAGCTGTCAAAATAGAAATGGATGTTTGATACGTCAAGCTGATCCAATCGTTCAATGAGAACAGCACTTTCATATCAACTGAGCTTGTGTCCCGCTCCATACTGATCCTCAAACTTCGGAATCACCTCACTCTGCTGCATTGCTTTCCCCATAGCTGCACGACCAGTAATCCCTCGATCCCGCGAGAGCTGCTGCAGGGTA
>JAABUY010006368.1_pt1 | contig 11563 bp, 14 predicted proteins | sample 5560271 | NCBI WGS metagenome assembly JAABUY01 (sample SAMN10711886, study PRJNA513374) | rock metagenome | isolation source: Antarctica rocks | place: Antarctica: Victoria Land, University Valley
GATCCCGTACTTGCAGTACCAACGAACACAGACCAGGATGATCTCGACTGGGAAGCGACGACGCCTGAACATGAACCATCGTAGCGCCCAGGAGGTGCCCGATTCCCCGTTAATGCAACAGTGCCGATCTTACCCGTCGTCGCAGGCAGTTGATCGGGGAGAACTCACGTGAGCGGAACCGCATTCAGAAGGTGCTGGAGGATGCGAACGTGAAGCTCGGTGACGTGCTGTCAGACGTTTTCTGTGTGTCAGGCAGACTGATGCTTCAGGCTCTGCTTGATGGCGAACTCAGCCCGGACCAGATCGCCGAGCTTGCCTTCGATCCGAAAGAGTTTCGTACCTTCGATCATGGTTACGCAGTCACGGTCGCACAGCGTTGTAGCAAAACCAAATAGGAACCAGGCCCGGAGTCGTTCCCGAGAGGGCCCACGACTATGGAGCCGCTACGACCCGGAAAGGATTGCCTCCGGTAGAGAGCAGCAGACCTGGGATTTGCGAAAGTGCGCCCGAGGTCCGATCGATCCGGAACCCGGTTATCTGATTGGATTCCGAACTGGTTGCGTAAAGAAACTGCCCAGACGAATCAATTGCAATCGCCACGCCGCCGCCACGCTGACTCGGCGTAATTAAGGGAGTTGGGAATGGCGAGCCAACCATTGCGGTTGGCACTCCGTTGGAATCCAATGAAAAGCCTGCAATGCGACCTGAGCCCCAGTCTCCGGTGTAAAGAAACTTACCGCCCGAGTCAACGACGGTGTCGGAGGAGTTGACCCCTGTAGCCACAGGGGACCCGAGCGCGGTGAGAGCTCCAAGCGAGTTGATGGAGAAGGACGAAAGCGTCCCGCCGATTGGATCAGTGACATAAAGAACGTTCCCATTTGGGTGCACAGTAGCCATTTGGGCGTGTGGCGACTTGAAACTGCGAGAAGCAGTTAATGACCGAACCAACATAGGTGTACTGGCAGTCGTACTGCCGATTGTCTGGTTTATAAAAAATGGTGTGAGCTCATTCCCATTTCCAACGACATACGCGTATAGGTTTGATCCAAAGGCGACAGACCATGGAGTGTTGAGGGAAGTAGACGTGCTGGCTTGTGTCGGCGCGCCGGTGGTCTGATTGAGACTATAGGTGTTCACCTGATCGTTTCTTCCGTCCGTCAGGACCAGATAGCTTCCTAAAGGGGTAACTTTCGGCGTAGGAAAGGTTGCTGGCTGTAGAAATAAAGAGCTTGTCTGTTTCAGGCCACCAGTAGCCGAATTGACAGCATAGGTTGCGAGGCTTGCGGTAATGCCGTCGTCTGAAACTACATAGGCGAAGGCTCCAGAGGGGCTGAACTGAATCCAGTGCGGCATGGAAGCCGTTGTTATGGTTCCGGCGGTGTATAGCTGACCTGTTGTACGGTCCACACTGTAGACCGAGATATTGCTTGTGGTTTCGTTGGTAACGTACAGGTACTTCGTTTGAGCGTGAATGGAAGCGCCGAAAGCCAGAAATAAAGCGATCGCGAGGTAAGAGTGGTGGCGGACACACTGAACCAACATATCGACTCTCCTTTATTAGCCATTTAGGGCTGGTTGACGACAAAATTCACTGATAGGAGACGATCCACTTATCGGTCCAGGCTGAGTAGGGACTTTGATAGTAATTGCCGTCTAGCTGAATCTCTGTGGACAAACCATCGGAGTAGTTCGAGAGGGGAAGAGGTGCGCTTACCGTGACACGAATTGGCCTATATGTAGTGTTCACCGTGAAATCGGCGTAGTACATGTGCGTGAGGTCTGGCCGCTGAAAATGGAAATAGAAGTGCGCGAATGTACCACCGGGTTGGAAGGTGACGCAAGGCCAGGTCTTCCCCTGAACGGTGTTCCAATCGCCCATCCCGCTTCGCAGTGCGCCATCCCAATACCGCCATACTCCAAGCTGGTAGTCGCATTGCCAGCTATACACGAAAGGGGTCCAGCTTCCCGGGCTGGTTTGCACATCCTGCTCAATGGTGTACTCCAGGGCTTGGCTGGCTGAGTTGCCGACCGAGTCCATGGTGGCGTACATGTCCAAAGTCAACTTAGTAGCATCGTTTGCCGTAGAATCGTGGTAAAGGCGATTGAAAAATAGAGCATCACCGTAACAATTTGTCAGACAGCCATTGGCGTTACCCAGGTCGTGCTCCAACGAGGAGCCGTCAACGGAGAGATAGCCTGTGTGGCTCATTCCGGCGCTAGAGGTGCAGCCTTTTGGACCACATCCAACCGCGTTGTTGATGGTCGAGGCCCAACTTCTGTAGTTGGTGTTGTAGTCATTGGGATACGTGATTGGGTCGTCATCCAGATTTTGAAGCGTGGTTTGACCGCGCATGCTGGCGCACAGTGTTGCACACAGCATCCCTACAAATAGGATACGTCCCATAATTTGCGTTCTCCCTACAGATATGAAGCCGTGCCCCGTACTGGGATCAACCGGAAAGGCACGCCGCACCATAACGCCTTCATCGAGAAAGCATTTTGTCAGCTTGCGCTCCAGTTCTTCCTGAGCCGGCCAGCACACTTGATTTGCAGATTGCCGCAAATCTCCGCTGGTAATAAGCACAACCTCTTTGATTCGCATTTCTACACGTGAACCTGGCATTAAAGCCCCTTCATCCTTCTATGTTCCTGTCCTAAGTGCATGGATAACGGAGTCCGCTCTCCTGACAGTGCTTAATGGTTATGATTCGTTTGTGACGCGTCACCCTTGACTCAGCAACTTCCTCTGTAGCCTAATTCTTACCGTTAGAATGGGCAAATTCTTTTTGCGCGAAGCCTCTTTTTCTAGTGTCTTGTAAAGGGTTCTGATACGTATTGAGGGCTCTGTTGCATCAACTCAAAAAGCGCTCATCTGCATACAAGATGTGGGCGCTGAGCCGAGACTTCACCACGACATAGTGGGGCTCAAAAAGTTAATGCAACAGTGCCGATTAAATGAATACGCCCACTGGAACCTTGAACCTCGCGGCCAAAGAGCGTACGTGCTGCACGGTCATGCTCCGCTTGCCTGCGAGGATCATAGAGACGAGCGCTTTAGAACCCAGCTCGGGAATCAGGTCTCTCTGCTGCACGCCGTTATGTTCCATGAGAAACCGTAGGACGTCGATCGGCTCGGCCTCCGGAAGGGTTCTATGCTGTGCTTGATAGGTCTCGATCAGGAGAGAGAGAAGATCAATCGTTTCAAGCTCGGCCTCTGTTGGGTTCTCCTTGGCTGTCAGCTCAAAAAGAGCACCGCCGTACAGGTCTAGCTCTTCGTCGTTGTGAATCATCCGCGGCGCGCCCTGCTCAATCATGTGTACGGGGTTGGCGAGTGTGCTCATTTTGCGAACCTCTTATCCCAGTTGGCTTTGTTGTTGTACTCGGCGTGCGTCAGAAAAGAGCGAATGTAGCAGTGACCTTGGGTTGTGCGGCCCGGAACGTCTTTGCTGTAGTGAATTACCGTGATCAGGCGATAGTGGTTATGCCGGATGTTGAAGACGATATAACCATCAACCGCGTCCGCATCACTGATCTGGGAGCGAAGCTCTGCAAAGTTCTTCCAACGGGCTGCCTCAACGATCTTCCGCCACGCTGCGAGATCGGTGGCCGCGTCTTTGTGCTCCGCAGCTGCTTCATTGAGGTGTCTATCAGTGACGATGACCACATCTCCAATGATAGTTCACAAATTGTGAACGAGCCAAACAATTTGTGAGCAAAGATGTATCCCGGTTTGTGTCTCGCTGAGGTATAGTCTAACGCCACGTTGCATCGGTGAATTACAGGCAAACACCTTACTTCACACCCTCCTGAAAGGCCAAACCAACATTCTTACAAACCCACGTTTGCAAGAACCTGAGTGGGCGAGATCCCTTTGTCGGCGTAAGAACGGCATTTTTCCGCGCCTTGCGTCCGACGTTAAACTGCGTTGACGCCACCATCTACGAAAAGTTCTACTCCGGCTACGAAGCTTGAATCATCTGAGGCGAGGAACACAGCTGCTTTCGCAATGTCGCTGCCTTTCCCAATGCGGGTGATCGGCACCATGTTGGTCACATACTCGCGAACCTCCTTGATAGCTCCCAGTGTCGCCGCGTTCCCGGCCGTATCGATCGGTCCAGGGCTGATCATGTTAACCCGCGGACCAACACCCTTGAGTTCAGCAGTAAAGGTGCGAGCAAAGCTGCGAATGGCAGCCTTGGTGGCTCCATATACCGCCATGCCAGGGAAGCCCGAACTCCCGATAAAGGATCCATTTAGGATGATCGAACCACCTTTATCCATCAGCGGTATCGCTTTCTGGAGAGTGAAGAAGACACCTTTTGTATTGATGTCGACGCACTTGTCGTAAAACTCTTCCGTCACCTTGTCATAGGGCATTTGTTCGTAGACTCCAGCATTCGCGAAGACCACATCAAGCTTGCCCTTCTTCTCCTTGATCGCTGCGTACATGCGTTCCACATCGTCAAGTTTGCCGGCATCTGCCTGGATACCCGCCGCGCTCGGACCTAATGCTTCTACTGCCTTGTCGAGTTCCGGCTTTCTCCGTCCGGTGATGAAAACAAAAGCGCCTTCGCGAATGAACTACTCTGCTGTATCGAAACCCATCCCTTCGCTTCCGCCTGTAATCAATGCGATCTTGCCATTCAGCTTTCCCACTTTGAATCTCCTTAATGATCTGCCCGCATGAAGGCTCTGTCATCTCTACCCCGAACAGGCTCGTCTAGGTGGACCGTCGCATCATACCAACATGACTCTAGAAAAAAGTCCGTCCCGATCGTACTTCGATGGTCGCTGTGGACACACGCTTCTAGTCTCGATGGCTGTCCTCGTTGTTCTGGTATTCGCGATTATCTTCCTCTTGGAGGACCACAACAGACAATCCTCCCCCGCCCGCCGCTCACACCCGATTACCAGCGGAACACCTCTGAAATAGGTGCATTCTCAGCAGGTTGAATCAACTGTGCGGTGGTCGATAACGCTCGCACCCTGGCCAACGCCCCGACCGTCGTCGAACTCACGCGGTAGAGAGACTGGCTGGAAGGTGTTGCCATACTCCACCGTCCAAGGAAAGCTCTACCAGCTCGGCGTTCGCGATGGTCGGACTTCCATTTCCCCAGAACTTGCGCATCTTTTCCCGGTCGGTCAGCTCGGCGTCAATCACCAAAGACCGAACAGCCTGAATGAACTGCCCATGGCTGAAGACGTAAACTAAAGCATTCTCCAGCATGGCTTCCAATCGCTCCAAAGTCGCCTGCGCTCTTTGGAGCAAAGTGCTGAAACTTTCGGCTCCTTCCCCGTCGCAATACTCCGCATCGGCCTCGGCCCAGTACCGCTCGATCACCGGCATCCGTTCGACACTGCGAGTTCCATTCCAGCGGCTGGGCTGAAGGTAGGTGAACTCCTGGATCGGCCAGACTTCGACCGGCACATCTCCAAACCGCGCGATGGTAGCCGCCGCCGTTTGCTGGGTACGAAGGTAGGGCGAGGTCACAATTAGCTAGGCGTCTCGATCCAACCGGCCGCCACTTCCCTGCTCTGTCGCCAGCCCAGCTCCGTTAGCTCTAACAATGCAAGGTCGTGTCCCGGGATGCCCTGCGTTCCCGGTGCTCTGTCCGTGGCGTATGAAGACGGTTCGCATTGGGTTTGTTCTTCTCCCCCCTACATTCCCGGAATGACCAGGGCATTGCGTTTCGGCTTGAGTGCTTCGGGTCAGGGCCGCGCAGCGCCGGTGTAAGCCGGAGCCGAAGGCAGCCTTGAGGCGGAGCTAGCCGAAACGATCCTTACCGAGTCCGGGATAGAGGATGGACTGATCTCGCGTCTGGTTTGTTTGTTCTCGGTCCTTTGAACCTCGATTCAAGGCATGTAGGGGCGTTTGTAAGAGTTTTGAAATGGTGATGCTCCATCTCAACGCCTGTAGCCTCACTTACCTGCCTTTCTGCTCGATTGTCTATGTATTCAGTCGTTAGCCGCAACCGCTCACCAGACCCTACCCTCAATAGGAAGGTTGGCTCTTGTTGTTGTTCTTGCCTTGTAGTTGTTTTTTTGCGGTTTTGCGCATTTTGCACAGTGCAAACGTCCTGTTACTTCTATGTCTCTTCTTGAAACATCTTGCTTCTTTATTAAGAACGCCCCGGAGGTACGGTGCGTTCGCCCCGGAAGTACGGAGAATCCACCCCGGAGGTACGGTAATTCCGCCCCGGAAGTACGGTTGCTGAGGGCAGTTTTGCTGTATTGGTGGAAAGCTGCATAACAAGCTCAGAATGAATCACTTAGCTTGTTTTCGCCCCGGAAGTACGGTGTATTGTTCCACGTTCTGAATTAAATCTAGGCACGAGGGAGCATAAGCCTTTTAATCTGAATGAGATGAAGCTAAATACGCCCCGGAGGTACGGTTAACGGCAAGCACCGGGGTGCTGCTCCCAGAATGGCGGTTAAGCACTTTTACGGCAAAGAACCCCTTCGTCTAGTACTACAGTACTAAAGGGGTCACAAGAGGCGAAACCGCCCTGTTAGTACGGTAGATTGAGCCGTCTGGCACCGCGTATCAAGGTCTTGCCTTCGATCGCCGGGCCGATGAAAAGTCCCTTTGGCCTGGCTTCCGCTGGCAGGTCTGGGTAGACGATCTTGAGGGCTTTGATCGCGTCTGCAAAGCGGGTCCGGATACGCCAGTCGTGGGTGTCTTCCTGCCACATCTGCTGCCTAAGCTGCTCCCACTCGATAAGGCTCTCACTGCGAGCTGCGAAGGTCCTCCAATGCAGGAACATCATGTAATCAAGCATCTGTGGCTTTCGGGCTAGCGTTCTGAGGATCGGCCATGGGAAAGGTACGTGGTTCTTGCTGAGTTCTTGAAAGAACGGATTGCTGAAGAGGATGCCGGTCGGCAAGAATTCGTCTTCGTTCTTCTCTGGAAACGCAAGCGTGTTGGTGTCGAGCAAACGCGGCAGGTTGGAACGCTCCATGATGGGCATGATGAGTGCCTGATCCCGATTGCCGGTCGTTCGCTCAACGGTGATGCTGAGGCCGGCGATCCGGCGATAGCTCTCACGGAGGCGGGCGTAATTGCGGCCGCCATCGGTCTGCTGCATGTCCGTTAGAAACTCTGTGGCCGTATCCCACGGGACGAACGGTGTCCCGCTCTTGATGGACCGGTCGGTCGCCCAGTGAAATAGATTCCGGTCGCTTCCGTAAGGAAGGGGAACGGAAGAGAGCATAGCCTGGAACGTCACAGTGATAAGGCTTCCGTCTGCCTGACGGGAACGCCGCTCGATGGTGCGTTCTTTGGTCTGGCGATAGGGCAGGCCGCAGAGGACCATCGCTTTCGCAACCTGGGTAAGCTGGGTAGGCTCGGGTCCCTTCATCTCCTGCTTCACTCGAACAAGATCCTTGGCGAGCTGGAGCTTAGCGGTCCGATTTTCGGAGACGTGATTGCGAGCTGACGAGTTCCCTTCCCCGCGCTTTGTTGTGGCTGTCTTCCGCTTCTCGATTTTGGCTTTTGCCTGGAGTGCAACGTCTGCCCAAAGAAGATCTTCTGGTGTTATTCTCTTCACACTGCCCGCCTCCTACGCGGGTTAATTTGTGCCAGAAAGCCCTTTACCTGCGAACCTGAGGGGTTTTATTGCTGGTACGTTACACGATAAATTGGACATCAGCAGTCCTCTTCCTCTGGGTGGACTCTAGGCGCGGAACAGAAGTGGCTGATAGGGAAATTCGAACAGGACAAGAGCCTGGGCGACCTGGAACAGCTCTGCCGCTAGTGTTCCGGCGTCTCGTTGGCCTCGAATGTGAGCTATTTTGGCAGCTCGGCGGCTTATAGCCACGTGCTTTTCGGTGGCGTGGTTTCGAGCGAGCTTTTGCGACGATGCTGCCTTCTTCAGCTTTTCGGGGAGCTGCCGCTTCGCCATCACTTGCTTTCACTGCTTACCTTCCATCATAGACGTATTTACATATAAACATATTTACTCATTTACCCTACATTACTACCTCTTTGGGAATCTCGTCTCCAGGAACTCGACGACTACATCCGTCATGCTGACGCCTTCGCTGGCGCAGGCCGCTTTCACTCTCTTATGAAGCTCGATTGGGATGACGAAATTAAGGCGGGCTGGCTTCTCCGCTCTCCCGGTCACAAACTCATCCATCGAAGGCAAGACACTTGTCGGCTTGCTCGTGGGGCGCTTGCCCCATCCTTTTGTTTCAGGCATGCGTCTTCTCCAATAGGGATGAGACCTCTTTTGCCAGAGCCTGGATTTCAGCTGCTGCCTGGCCGCTCGGCTCTGTTTCGAGCGCGGTCAGACCCATACGAGCCGATTTCGCGTACTCGGTCCGGTTACGGACGATCGTTGCAAAGCTCTTCACGTCAAATTCGGAAAGTGCGTCGGTAATCTCTCCGGCCAATGTTGTGTTTGGAACGAGACGGTTAATAAGGAAGCGAGACAGCACCTGCGGACGGCTGATCTCGCACTCCCGGATGATGTCCACAATGTCCTTAGCAGCCCATACGTCATAGGGCGAGGGCTGAACAGGCACGATTACCAGGTCGCTTGCCGCAATCGCAGACCGGGCCAACTCATTCACCCGTGGCGGCCCATCGATGATGATCCAGTCGTAAGGTGCGCCGAGGGTGGCAATATCACGATGCAACGTTGGCTTTGGAAGTCCTATGACGTTAAACGTGCTGGCAGCCTCGCGTTGAGCCGACCAGTCAAGAGCGGAGTGCTGCGGGTCGGCATCGATCAGAAGCACCTTGCCGGTCTTTGCAAGAGCTGTGGCGAGATGAATGCTAAGGGTCGTTTTGCCCACGCCGCCCTTTTGATTCAACAGTGCGATTACGCGCATGGTGTGTTCCATTACTCAAATACATATTAGCTCATAAACGTATTTGAGCAAATCTTTAGACTGCTTATCTGTCGACTAGGTCGACTAGACTGATCGATTCGTTTTTATAGCGCTATAGTTTATAGTGCTATACTAGCTTTAGTCAGGCGGTTTCGTGCAGATTTTTAAAACTAAATGGTTTGCGCGGTTTGCACGACGTGAGGGAATAGCCGACAAGAGCTTGCGCGAGGCCATCGAACGAGCCGAGAGCGGTCTTATCGATGCGGATCTCGGAGGCGGTCTTATCAAACAGCGCGTCGCGCGGAAGGGGCAAGGACGATCAGGAGGGTATCGCATGATCGTTGGCTACCGCGTGAAGGATCGAGCGTTGTTCCTCCTGGGCTTTGCAAAGAACGAACGAGAGAACATTGAAGACGATGAACTGCTCTCTCTGCGAGAACTCGCAAAAACATGGCTTGCTGCTGACGCCCCCAGTATCCAGAAGGAACTTGAGTTGGGCAATCTACAGGAGATCGATCATGACGAAGAAAGCAAATAGGGTAGTGGAGGCGATCCTTGAGATGGCCGATGACCAGCTCCGCAGCGGTCTGATGAATAAAGCGGAGCATGAAAAGATCACGATTCGCCACTTGGGACAAAAAACTCTCAGCACCGCCGAGCCTATCAGTGGTGAAGAGATTCGTACGTTGCGAGAGCGAGCACATCTGAGTCAAGCAGTTTTCGCACGATACCTCAATCTAACCGTGGGCTATGTCTCACAGTTGGAGCGTGGCACCAAACAGCCGAAAGGGCCGGCGCTCACTTTGCTCAATGTCATTCGACACAAGGGATTTGAGGCAATCCTCTAAGGCAAGATGGAAACCAAGCTCCAATCGTGCCGCATCTGCAAGGAACTCGAGGCCTCCCACCAGGCGGCCCAGCAGCCGGACCCTCCCGCTCTCGTGCTCGGCCTGACGGAGGCGGGGAGGCGGAACCGGGATCATCAGAGGCAGGAGCTGCTTGAAAGGATTGAGAATCTGCGGGAAAGCATAGAAGATCCTGCTGGGAGGCGGGAGGGCATTAGTGCGCGATCGCGCACTAATGGCTTTCAGATCAGCTCAGTTATTACCCACGACAATGAGTAGTACGCAGGCTAACGGATGCTTCGCTGGCTGACTCTGAGGGAAACTTTCCAAGCATCGCCGTAATTACCCTGAACGCCGAACAGCAGAAATTGATTGAAGACTTGCTTGACAAGGCCCGCGCCCAGAATCCGGAGATCGAGCCATTTTTCGCCGAAGATGCCGCGGAGCCTGTCGTCATAAAGAACCTGGAAACAGTCCAGGGTGATGAGCGCGATATCGTTCTTCTTGGCATTGGGTACGGCCCGGAAACCGCGGATGCGCCCTCCATGGCTATGAACTTCGGCCCTCTCAACCGTGCCGGTGGGTGGCGTCGCCTGAACGTAGCCATTACCCGCGCCCGGCGGGAGATGCTGGTTTACACCTCATTCCCGCCACACCTGATCGATCTCAATCGCACCTCCTCCGAGGCGCTAAGAGATTTGAAGCATTTTCTGGAATTCGCCGAGCGAGGGCCACGCGCTTTAGGGCAAGCCATTGCCGGCAGTCTGGGCGAATACGAGTCGCCCTTCGAAGAAGCAGTCGCCGAGGGTCTTCGCAATCTAGGCTGGAGCATCGTCCCTCAAGTGGGCGTCTCGCGTTACCGAGTGGACCTTGGAATCGTTCACCCTGACCGTCCTGGAGACTACCTTGTCGGGGTGGAATGCGATGGGGCCATGTATCACAGCGCTGCCACAGCGCGCGATAGGGACAAGGTACGTGAATCAGTTCTGCGACAGCTAGGCTGGAAGCTGCTGCGCGTCTGGTCTACAGATTGGTGGATCGACCGTCGTGCAGCCCTTCAGCAGCTTCATGCACGCTTGGAGGTTTTGCTCGCAGAGCGCAGGGAAGCCGATCAAGAGGTTGATCGTAAGCGCCTGGAAACAGAAGCTCTCACGGGGAAGGCAGAGGAGTCCCTTAACCGCAGCTCGCCGACTTCAATCAGCGCGCCCATCGATCTATCCGAGCAGCCGTATCCGAAGCTTTCGGTGGCGAGCAAGGAGCGGGTGCTGGAAGAGTTCAAGAAGAGCTATAGGGAGATGGAGGCGGTGGAAGGCCTAGTCGCGGACCTAGAATCCGCTGGCGAACAAGGGTTCTTAATCGGTCGTCCAGCACGCGTCGAAAACATAGCTCTGTCTGGCATTGAAGGCGACATCAACGAACAATCCCTGGCATCGACGCCTGAGAAAAGTGAGCACGAGGAAATGCAGCAATTTTCGTCCCTTGACGAGCAAACGCCTCCTGCCGGCAAAACATCTTTAGTGCCCGTCGAACAGTCGCCCCTCTCAACGAACTCTTCCTCACAGACTGCCCACCTGCCAAACTCCACGTTGGACACTTCTCAGCAAGGCGTCTACAGGGCAACCTCCTTCGATACAGAGAGGTCGCTCCTTCAGCCCGATCAGTTTTTCGAGCCCACCTATTCGACCCAGCTGGCCGAGCTTATTGCGAAGATCGTGCACCAGGAAAGCCCTGTGAAGGACGATATCCTTGTGGAACGAATCGCCAGAGCACATCGCTTCCTTCGTTCTGGCAATCGCATCCGGGATCGTGTCTTGTCTTTGACACAATCCGCACATTATCTGCTGATGGAAGAGGGTGGAGCAACGTTCATCTGGCCTAACGTT
>JAABUY010006373.1_pt1 | contig 11552 bp, 10 predicted proteins | sample 5560271 | NCBI WGS metagenome assembly JAABUY01 (sample SAMN10711886, study PRJNA513374) | rock metagenome | isolation source: Antarctica rocks | place: Antarctica: Victoria Land, University Valley
GGCAAGCGTCGTCGGCACCGCATGCCGCGCAGCTATGGGGTCGCCGCCATTCCCAAAGCGACTAGTATTTAGCGGATGCACCACTAAGCACCCCCATTCTCCGGTATGGACCCGATGAACGACTACTGGCAATCACGGTCAACCTATATCGAGGATGGAATTCCATTCCTATCCGTCAAAGATATTACGACAGGGACGATACGCTTCGAGAATACCCGGTTCATCAGTCGCGAAGAGCATGCCGCACTGACAAAGCACTGCAAACCAGAGCGGAGCGACATATTGCTCACGAAGATCGGAACGACGGGCTTTGCAAAGGTCATAGATACTGACCGTGAGTTCAGCATTTTTGTCAGTTTGGCGTTGCTGAAGATTGACAAAGCACTCCTTGATCCGAAGTACACAGAGTACATGCTGAATTCTTCCCGGCTGCGCGAATATTCTGATGCAGGAACGCGCGGTGTTGGGAATCAAAATCTCGTCCTCAAGTTCATTCGTCAGTTTCCGATGCCACTTCCATCTCTCTGTGAGCAGCAACGAATCGTAAAATATCTCGATGGGATGCAGGCGAAGGTGGACGCGATGAAGCGATTGCAGACAGAGACGGCGGCGGAACTGGACGCGCTCCTACCCGCCGTCCTCCATCGCGCCTTCCGTGGCAAACTCTGACGGTGTGCCGCCCTGCTATGTCGCCAACGCCAGTACGTATGTATTGCTTCGCTGATCCAATCGGTTCTCACGCCGCCGTTATACCGCCGAAGATGTGTACGCCGGGTGGTACAGTGAATCTCCCCGCACTGACGCGCATGGCGCGGGCGGGCATCCGATGAGCGAAGGTGATGATGCGCGAGCGTTCCGGGAGGGCATTAAATCAGGCAAACTGTTCATCGGGCCGCATCTACTAGCGTGGGAAACGGCGACTCACGGGACGTATGCGGACATCCCAATTGAGGGCACATTATTGAGCGTACACTTGTTCGTGCGCGTTCGAGTCAACGAACGGCCCGGTTCGTACTCCGTCAATGTCTTCTGGAACGCCACGCGGCTGTACGGTTTCGATATTGACGGCGATCCACACGCGAACGCGAGAGGTCGTTCGATACGAACGCCACATCGCCAGTTCTACCGCGATGACGGTGTGCAAGATACTGAGGCGGTTGATGTTATAGATTGTGGGATCACATCCTGCAAGCATGCATTGCAGTACGTCCTCGATTGGTGCGGATTGCAGTCAGGGCATCAGTGGAGCGATGCGCCGCCACTGCAACGGAACACAAGTAATACGAGTGCGCGCGTACACACGAGAGGAGGGCGAAGACCATGACGACAACATACCTTCAGCCCGATCAAGTCCGCGATGCGGTCCGGCGCATCATTGACGAAGAGATTTACTGCGAGCAGCGCGACAATATGTTGCTGCTGGACACGCCCTATGTCACCGGGCGCGGCTATCTGTTGCGTGCATATATTTCGTTCACTGGCAGGGGCATCATGGTATCCGATGGCGGATTCACGGTGTCGCAACTGGAAACGTTCGCGACCAACCCGAAGGCGCGGTCGCACCGCTACGCCGTCCTCGAACAGATCGCGCGGCGACTCAGCATCGCATGGGGCGAGGGCGAGTTTTATTACACCGATGAGACGCTCGAAGACGCGATGCGGCGGCTGAAAGTGCTCGCACAGGCCGTACAAGAGGGGCAAGAATTGATCCGGCCGCGCATCGTACAGAGCGAAGAGCACATTCTTAATCAACTGCTCGCGCTCGCGGCAGTGCACCATCTCACGGTGACGCAGAACGTGCGCGTGCCGATTACGGGGCAGGATCGCCCGCTCCTCGTTGACATGGAAATCGAGCGGAATGCAAAGAAGGCAGCGGTAGACATCGTCTTGCCGCGTTCATCGAGCGGCGCGACTACCACCCTCAATCGCATGGTGGCAGATTTCCATGCGATCAGTCGAACAGAGCGATATAAACTCCTCGTCGGTGTCTACGACGCGGAAGGCCCACTCTCCGAGAGTCGCTATCAGGAACGGTTCACGGCATCGAGTCCGAGGAATGCCCTGTTGCTCCCATCGAATGCCGCAATCGAGCAGATTCAGGATCGGCTCGCGGCGTAACAGGCAACCACAATGCGGTTCTCTTTCTCGCCTTTGGCACCGCAAATCTAATAAATTCTAGGTAAATCGCGCACGAGACTTTGACGTTCCCCGGAAGCCGTTTTACGCTTCTCAGCGAGGGGGCCAATGGCGCCTCGTCGTAAAGGGAAGCACGATGTCGGTGCGCCTGTTTCTCCTATCTGCATTGCACGATTTCGCCTCTTGCTCCGCAATCGCCGGGGGGCACGATGAGTAATAGCACGGCATGTCTGGTACGCGTCGGCACCCGTGGGAGCGCGCTCGCGCTCGCACAGACGGCGCTGGCAATCGCCGCCCTGAATGCAGTTGATCCCGATACCACCTACGAAGCGACGATTATTCGCACCGAGGGCGACCGCGATAAGACGACGCCGCTCACCGTCCTCGGCGGGCAAGGCGTCTTCACCGTCGCACTGCAAGATGCGCTGCTGCGCGGTGCGGTGGACATCGCCGTCCACAGCGCGAAGGACCTGCCGCCCACGACACCGGATGGCCTCGTACTCGCTGCATTCCTGGAACGTGCCGATCCGCGCGATGTCTTCATCTCCCGTCATGGGCTTGCACTGGCGGCGCTGTCATCCGGCGCGCGCGTCGGGACGAGCAGCCGTCGGCGCGCGGTACAGGCGCGGGCGATCAATCCGCAGATCGAGATCATCGAACTGCGCGGCAACCTCGACACGCGGCTGCGGAAATCCACCGAACCGGCGTATGACGGCATTATCGTCGCGGCAGCGGGGTTGGACCGGATGGGGTGGCAGGAGCGCATCACCGAGTATTTGCCGGTGGAGCACTTCGTGCCGTCGCCGGGGCAGGGGGCCATCGGCATCGAATGCCGCGCGGACGATGCGACGCTGCACGCCATGCTTGCCCGGATTGATCATCAGCCGACGCGGATCGCGGTGACAGCGGAGCGGGCGCTGCTCGTTGCGGCGGGCGCGGGATGCACGATGCCGCTCGGGGGATACGCCGAACTGCACGACGACACGCTGCGCCTCTGGGGCATGACGGCGGACATGGATTACGCCAACGCGCACTGGGTCGCCCAAACCGCTGCGGCGACCGATCCGTTTGCCGCCGGGTGGCAACTCGCCGATGCGCTCGGCCTGACAATCGGGGTGCGGGCATGAACGAGTCCGGGATGCTACTGCGCGGATTGCGGATCGTCGTGACGCGGCCGGAAGGGCAGGCGGACAGCTTGATCGCGCAGTTGGCGACGCTCGGCGCGACCGTCCTCCACGCGCCGACGATTCGCATCGGCGATCCACCCTCCTACACCGCTCTCGATGCCGCACTCCGGCATCTGCCATCGTATGACTGGATCATCTGGACGAGTGCGAATGGCGTGGCGCGCACCTTCGCGCGGCTGGAAACGCTCGGCCTCGATCCCGGTTTGGTGCGTTCGTGTCAACTGGCCGTCATTGGCGACGCGACGGCGCGGGCGCTCGCCGTCTACGGCTCTACCGCCGATCTCGTCCCGCCGCAGGCGATTGCGGAATCATTGCGCGACACACTGATCGCGGCGGGTGTCGGCGCAGAGTCCCGGCTGCTCGTGCCGCAACCCGTCATATCGCGCGATCTGCTGGCGACCGGGCTTCGGGCGGTCGGCGCGGTCGTGGATGTCGTGCCTGCGTATCAGACCGAATTGAACACGGATGCGGCAGCGAATCTGCGACAGTGGCTCGCGGCGGATCAGATTGATTGCGCGCTCGTCACCAGCCCAAGCACCGTGCGCGGCCTGCTCGCACTGCTCGATGGCGATGTGGAGGCCCTGCGCCGTATCCCGCTCGCCTGCATCGGCCCGGTGACGGCGGACACGGTGCGCGCGCTCGGCATCGAACCGGCGCTCGTCGCCACCGAACACACGAACGACGGTCTCATTGCCGCCATCGTTGCCCACCGGACAGGAGTGTCTGTATGAATGACCCGTTTGCGATCGCCGTGCCGCCCTTTCAACGGTTTCGCCGCCTCCGGCAGACACCCGCGCTCCGCCGCCTCGTACAGGAGACGCGGCTTCATCCGGCCGAATTCATCCTGCCTCTCTTCGTCACGCACGGCTTCAATACGCGCGAGGAGATCGGCGCGATGCCCGGCGTCTACCATCTCTCGGTGGATCGTCTGCCGCACGCCGTCGAGGAAGCGGTGAGCGCGGGCGTGACGAGCGTGCTGCTCTTCGGCCTGCCCCAGACGAAAGACTCCGGCGCATCTGAGGCGTTTGCGGAGGACGGCATCGTGCAGCAGGCGGTGCGACGCATCAAGGCAGATTTCCCCGCAGTCGTCGTCATCACTGATGTCTGCCTCTGCGCGTACACCGATCACGGTCACTGTGGCCTGCTCACCGAGGCCGGAACGATTGATAACGACACGACTCTTCCGGTGCTGGCGCGCGTTGCCCTCTCGCATGCCGAGGCGGGAGCGGACATCGTCGCACCGTCGGACATGATGGATGGCCGGATCGCTGCCATCCGCGCCACGCTGGACGCGCGCGGCTTTGCCGAAACACCGATCATGGCCTATGCCGCGAAGTTCGCCTCCGCCTTCTACGGCCCCTTCCGCGAGGCGGCGCATTCCGCCCCCTCACATGGTGACCGTCGCTCGCATCAGATGGACCCCGCGAACGGACGCGAGGCGCTGCGTGAGATCGCGTCGGACATCGCCGAGGGCGCGGACATGGTAATGGTCAAGCCCGCGATGCCCTACCTCGATGTGCTGGCGCAGGCGCGCGCCGCCTTTGATCTACCAATCACCGCGTATCAGGTGAGCGGCGAGTATGCAATGCTTAAACTGGCGGCACAGGGCGGTCTGCTCGATGAACGCCGGGCAATGCTCGAAGCGCTGACGAGTATCAAGCGCGCGGGTGCGGACAGCATTATTACCTACGCGGCCGTGGACGCCGCCCGCTGGCTGGCCGAAGAATGGGGCGGCGCCCTCCCCACCCCCGCCACCGTCACGGACTAATCGGGGAACGTAAGCGCAGAGAACGCAGAGGACGCAAAGAGGAGAAAGAGAACAAGCAAGAGAATGCATGAGAGGTAACGACGGTCTTTTTCTTATTATTGTTTTCCTCTGCGCTCGGTTTGACGATCAAGAAAGGTTTGGCAATGCGGGAAACGGTGACGGCAACGGAGCCGAAGCGGGGGACGGGGGAGGCACGGATGCTCGATGCGTGCCAGCATCGGCAGCCGGATTGCACCCCGGTCTGGTTCATGCGGCAAGCGGGGCGCTGCCTCGCCGAGTACCGCCAGATGCGCGAAAAATATGGCATCCTCGAAATGGCGAAGACGCCCGAGCTGAGCGCGAAAGTGACTCTCATGCCGATCGAGACCTTCGGGGTGGACGCGGCGGTGATGTTCGCGGACATCATGATCCCGCTGGAGGGGATGGGTATCTCGCTCGACATCAAGCAGGGTGGCCCAGTGATCCATCATCCGATTCGCACGATGGCCGATGTCGAACGGCTGCGCTGCATCGAGCCGGACGATGTGCGGCCCGTGCTGGACGCGCTCCGCATCGTGTGCCGCGAACTCGCCGGCAAGCAGGCAGTCATCGGCTTCTCTGGCGCGCCGTTTACCCTTGCCTCCTATCTGATCGAGGGGGGGCCGTCGCGCACCTTCGAGAAGGCGAAGGGGTTGATGTTCAGCCAGCCGGATGTTTGGGACACGCTGATGACGAAACTCGCCGACTCGATGATCGTCTATCTCACGGCGCAAATCGCGGCGGGCGCGCAAATCGTCCAACTCTTCGACAGTTGGGTCGGTGCGCTCAACCCGGAAGATTACAAGCGGTACGTCCTCCCACAGACCCGGCGCATCTTCGCCGCGATTGCGGAGACGGGCACACCGATGATCAACTTCGGCACAGGAAATGCGAGTTTGCTCGAACTGATGGCCGAGGCGGGCGGCGATATTATGAGCGTGGATTGGCGCGTCAATCTCGATGATGCCTGGGCACGGGTCGGCTTCGACCGGGGTATTCAAGGCAATTTGGATGGCACGCGGATGCTCGCGCCGTGGCCGGTGATTGAGGCGGGCATGCGAGACGTGCTCGCCCGTGCGGGCGGCAGACCGGGCCACATCTTCAACCTCGGCCACGGCGTGATGCCGGAAACGCCACCGGAGATGCTGACACGGCTGGTTGAAGCGGTGCATATGGCGACGGCGCGGGCCGGGGGTAGGTAATGAAGATCGGCGTTTTGCTTCTTACGTATGGTTCGCCCGCCACACTGGCGGATGTGCCGCAGTACCTTGCCAATGTGCGCGGCGGGCGGCCGATGCCAGAGGAAGAACTGCATGAATTGGAAGGCGAGTTCACGCGACGGTACGACCTGATCGGCGGGTCGCCACTGATCGCGCGGACGCGGGAGCAGGCGGCAGCCGTGCAGCGAGAACTGACGCGGCAATTCCCGGACGGCCCGACCTTCCGCGTCGACATCGGCATGCGCTTTTCGGAGCCGACGGTTGCCCAGGCGGTCGCGGAAATGGCTGAAGCGGGCGTCGATCGGATCATCGGCATCATTATGTCGCCGCAGTACTCGCCGATCATCATGGGTGGCTATCACCGCGCGCTGGATAGCGCTGTCGCCGCGCTCGGCAGCGATGCGCCTGCGGTGGCGATGGCCGGGGCATGGTACGACGAACCGCTCTTTCAGGAGGCGCTGGCCGAGCGGGTGCGGCAGGGGCTTGATTGCTTCCCGCCGGAGATTCGCGAGCGCGTGCCCGTCTTGTTTAGCGCGCACAGCATGCCGAAACGGGTGACGGATCAGGAGCCGGAGTACATCGAGCAGTTACAGGAAACGGCGCACGCCATCGCGGCGCGCGTCGGTCTGCCCGCATCGCAGTGGATGTTCTGCTACCAGAGTGCCGGGCATGAGCCAGGCGAGTGGCTGAAGCCGGACTTCAAGGATATTATGCCCGAACTGGCGCAGGCGGGGCACCGCGAGGTGCTGATGTCGCCGGTGCAGTTTCTGGCTGACCATCTGGAAATCCTCTATGACATTGACCACGGCGCGCGCGAGGAAGCAGAACGGGAAGGGATCACCTTTGCCCGCATCGAATCGCTGAATACCTCGCCGCTCTTTATGCGCGCGCTCTCCGCCATCGTCACGGGCGAAATGGCGAAGACGGAAGGGCGGCGGCTTACGGAAAGCGCCGCCGGGGACTAAACGTCGATGCACCTGATCGCCGTTGGACTGAATGCTGGGAGCGCATCGCTCGCATTGCGGGAGCGATTAGCGTTTTCACACGAATCGCTCGCGCGCGGGCTGGACGCGTTCCGTGCGATCATGCAGGATGCCGATTCCGGCGTGACGGAAGGAATCATTCTTTCGACGTGCCACCGCCTCGAATGCTACGCTGTCGCGCACGATGTGGAGACGGGGCAGGATGCGCTCGTGCGGTTTCTCAGCGATGTGCATGATGTGCCGACAACCGATTTCGCGCCGCATCTCGTCTATCACAGCGATCAGGATGTCGTGGATCATCTCTTCGCATTGGCGTCGGGATTGGCGTCGCCAGTACTTGGCGATAGCCAAATTCTTGGGCAAGTGAGCGATGCGTACGCCGCCGCACATGATGCGAGGACGGTCGGCCCCGTCCTCGCGGCGCTTGTCCAGCGGGCGATGCACGCCGCCAAACGTATTCATAGCGAGACGATGCTGAACCGGCGTGTCTCGGTCGGCTACACAGCGGCGGCGATTGCCCTGCGCGTGGTAAGCGTGCCGCATCCCATCGCGCTCATCCTCGGTGCAGGGCAGATGGGGCAACGCGCCGCGTGGTATCTGCACAAGCACAATGCCGGGCACATCCTGATTACCAATCGCACTCCCGAACGCGCCCGCGAGCTTGCGGCCCGCGTTAGTGGCGAGGTCGTGCCGTGGGAGGCATATACTGATGCCTTCGCGCGGGTGGATATCGTCATCGCCGCCACCGCCGCACCGGATGCGGTTGTGCGGGCCGATGCGGTCGCGGCGGCGATGCACGCGCGGCCCGCCCGCCCGCTCGTCTGCGTAGACCTCGCCGTGCCGCGGGACATCGAGCCAGCAGTTGCCGCTCTGCCGCAGGTCCACCTCTCGACCGTGGATGATCTCGCGACGCTCGTTGATGCCGACCAGGCGAAACGCGCCGCCGATATTCCGCGCGCCGAGGCAGTCCTCGCGGAAGGAAAGGCCGATTTCGCCCGCTGGCAGGCCGCGCGCACCGTCACGCCGATCATCAGCGCGATGCGGGATGAGGCGGAGCGGATTCGCACGACCGAACTGCGCCGCTTCCTCCAGCGCGATGGGCAGGATGCCGACGCCGCGCGGCTCGACGCATTGACCAAGGCCATCGTTAATAAACTGCTGCATCACCCGACGGTCCGGTTGAAGGAGATGTCCGCCTCGCCGAAGCATGCATACTACGCCACCGTCGCGGGCGACCTCTTCGGCATTGGGAAAGTAGACAGTAGTCAGTAGTCAGATAGAATCCAATCTCCTCTGGCTACTGTCTACTGTCTACTCGCGACTGAAAGGAGCACAGATGAGTACGGCTATGCAGACCCGTTCGGACGAACTGTTTGCCGAGGCACAGCGCGTAATCCCCGGCGGCGTCAATTCGCCGGTACGAGCATTCCGCGCGGTTGGAGGCCATCCGCGCTTCATCGAGCGGGGCGCGGGGGCATATCTCTACGATGTGGACGGTCAGCGCTACATAGACTATGTCCTCTCATGGGGGCCGCTAATCCTCGGCCACGCACACCCGAACGTCGTGCAGGCGATTACTGAGCAGGCGGCGAAAGGGACGAGTTACGGCGCGCCGACCGCGATCGAGACGCAATTGGCCGAAATGGTCATCGCGGCGATGCCCGCCATCGAGATGATCCGCTTTGTCAACTCTGGCACGGAAGCAACGATGAGTGTCCTACGATTGGCGCGGGCGGCGACCGGGCGAAGCAAGATCATCAAGTTCGAGGGTTGTTACCACGGTCACGCGGATTTCCTCTTGAGCAAAGCCGGATCGGGAGTGGCGACGCTCGGCCTGCCCGACTCGCCCGGTGTGACGCCCGCGACCGCCGCCGATACCCTCACCTCGCCCTACAATGACCTCGCAGCGGTGCAGGCGCTCTTCGCGGCGCACCCGGACGCCATCGCCGCCGTGATCGTCGAGCCGGTCGCAGGAAATATGGGCGTTGTACTGCCGGAACCGGGCTTCCTCGCCGGACTGCGCGCGGCGTGCGACAAAGCAGGCGCGCTGCTCGTCTTCGACGAGGTAATGACCGGCTTCCGCGTTCACCCCGGTGGCGCGCAGGCATTGTACGGCGTGCGGCCCGATCTCACGGCGCTCGGCAAGGTAATCGGCGGCGGCTTGCCCGTCGGGGCGTATGGCGGGCGGGCCGACCTGATGGCAATGATCGCGCCGAGTGGCCCGGTCTATCAGGCGGGCACGCTCAGCGGCAACCCGCTGGCGATGGCAGCGGGCATCGCGACACTTGGTGTTCTCCAACAGCCCGGCGTCTGGGAGGAACTGGAACGCCGCACGGCGATGCTCGCGGACGGCCTTAGCGCGGCAGCGAAAGCGGCAGGTATCCCATATTCCGGCACGCGCGTTGGCACGATGTTCTGCGGCTTCTTCACAAACGAGCTAGTCCGCGACTACACCACCGCGAAAACGAGTGATACGGCGATGTTCGCCTACTTCTTTCACGGCATGCTCACTCGCGGCGTCTACCTCGCCCCGTCGCAGTATGAGGCAGGCTTTCTATCGTTCGCGCATACGGATACCGAGATTACGCAGACGATCGAAGCGGCGCGCGAGGCGTTCGCGGCAATCGTCGCATAGATAGTTTCCTTGTCCGTTCTCTAATGCACAACGACCTGCGTGCCGAGCGGCGCCCAGGTGAGAATCCACTGAGAGACGGGGAGCGAGCAATTCAGGCAGCCGTGCGACATCGGTTGGCCAAACATATCGTGCCAGTATGTGCCGTGGAAGGACTCGCCACTCCCTGTAAAGTACGAGATGTAGGGGATGGCATCGAGATTGAAGTAGTCAGACCCGAAGAGATTATCACCCTGCATGCGCTGCGAGGCCAATCGCGAGATGGTCGGGAACGTTCCTGTATCGGTGTCATGCCCGCTCCTGCCACTCGCCACCTGCGCGATCAGCAGCGGCGTCGCACCGGAGTACGCGGTCACAACTTGATTAGTGAGGTCCGTATTGAACCAGCGGCCCGTGAACGCCGGTTTATCCACCCGCATGATATCCGCCTGTTTCGTCACGAAACTTGAATGGAGGAAGAGGCTTTGTTCCGGTGGGGATGCGACCTGATACCACTTCGTCGAGCCTGCGTACGCCTCGCCGTTCACCTCGGCATAGACGAGCACGCGCCGCCCGGCGGGCCAGGTCTTCACAGCGGTCTGGTTTGTACTCGGTCCAAGGCACACGTTTGCACTACTCTGCAACTGCCCCACCCAGCCAAGTGGTCCCGTCTTCGGTAACGGCGCGGGATCCTGCAAACCGGGTGTCGGCGTGCCAAATACCGTCCAGGTGCTTACGTACCGCTCGGGAAGTGAGAGCACCTTGTACCAGCGCTTTGTTCCTTTGTACGGGCCGCCATCTACTTCGGCAAAGTACGTGAGTTGCATGCCCGGCACCCAATTCGCGATCTGCTTGCTGCTCGCGTCGGGCGCCTCAAAGAGGGCTGTCCCTTCCAAGAGCGTGCCGACGCCGATTGGCGAGGAGATTTCCGGCCCGAGACGCTGCAAGAACTTGCTGTCCGCCCAGCCAAGACCCGAGCGGAAGTTGATCGGGAAAAAGCCATCCTTTACCTTCCCCTCGACCGTCACCTGGCTCCCACCGGGGATAACTGTAAGAACATTGCTGTTATACGAAGGATTGGCACGCAGGTTCAAATCGTCGGCGGTCAGGGCGAACTCGCCGGACCGTGACGGGCCATCGAGAGTCTTCTTCAACGGCGGGTAGAGATTCAGGCTATATTTTGGGTCACTGAGATCTGGCTTCGTGGCAACCGGCTTCGCGGGAGCAACGGGCGCAACCGGAGCAGCCGGAGCGACAGGTGCGGCAGGCGGATCAGCCGACGGCGATGGATCCGACGGTGGTGGATCCGATGGCGGTGGATCCGGCGGCACCGTCGTTGGGTCCTGATCGTCTGTTATTAATGGCTGGGCAAGTACGCCGATTTGCTGCGCCAGCATCGTCGCCGCCGTCCCTGCAATTCCCGCTAATACCGCTCGTCGTCGCATCGTCATGTATCCCCCTGCGAATCACATTATGTTCAGTTAGAAATACACGATGACTGGGTATTCGTCAACCTCTCAGAAATGATACTGCCGACACTACTGCTCGCTTCTATGTACGTACAGCCGTCACGATGGACGTGGCATGAAGGTTGCTTAGAGAGTTCTTACTTATTAGAGGAGCAATCGG
>JAABUY010006374.1_pt1 | contig 11551 bp, 9 predicted proteins | sample 5560271 | NCBI WGS metagenome assembly JAABUY01 (sample SAMN10711886, study PRJNA513374) | rock metagenome | isolation source: Antarctica rocks | place: Antarctica: Victoria Land, University Valley
AAGAATCAAACCGATCGATAGATTCAACGATAAAGGATCTTCGTTGTTTGCTAGAGAATCAATCAAATCAATCAACAAACAAATCTCATCTTCTTTGTTGAAGATTAAACATCACTCTATACGCCTTTCTTCTTCAATCGCCGAGCATCGTCATCCGTTCGGCCCCCTTTCAAAAAAAATCTCATCATGCCTAGTCGTTCGCTCACTGAAGAGCGTTCCGAAGGATTCCGAAATCGTTTCTCTCAAACCTCTGATGCTGATTCATCGAAACCACGAACGAAACCATCAAGTGCTGCATCATCCATTCATGAAGATGACGAATCATCCGCTGAAACGATAATACCCCCCGTGTCCTACGAAACCTGAAAGGCTCGAAGCCTAGCCCTTGATGAAGAAACAGATCGACTCTACGAGTTAGGTAAACAACAAGAAGACGAAATCAAAGAGTTGAAGGCTAGACTTCAAGCTAAAGAAAACACTTCTTCTGATTCCATCTACTCTGAGCGTTCTAGATCTCAAAAAATACCTGATCCTTCGCTGTTTACTGATGGAAAAGACTCTACTTGGAAGAACTGGTACGGAAAAATTCAGAATAAACTAGAGATCAACGCCGACCTCTTTCCTAATGAACGAGCCAAATTGAGCTATATACATTCTAGATTATCCGATGACGCAGCTGAGATCACCCAAGCTAGACGCGAACGTGGCTGTGTCAATCTCTATAAGATCGTCGACGACCTTTTGAAAGAGCTAGCTCAGTTGTTCGATGACCCGGATAAGAAAGCCAACTTTCGTAGAGAATACTACAACTTGGTTCAAGGATTCAAGAAATTCAGTGAATTCTATACTCAGTTCCAACGTCTATCTTTCTATCTAGGCTATCACGAGAAGCAACTGATCGCTGATCTGAAAGATAAAATACATCTTCGTCTTCGATCCGTTTGAGTAGATCAACTAGTTCAACCTGATTCTCTAAAAGAAATTCGTTCCTACCTGATTCGTTTGAATAATGATCAGCGAGCCATTCGAGAGATCAAGAACAAGATCAAACGCGTCGACGATCTTTCTAAGACTATCTTTCATAGAGCGACTGTTGTCACTCAGTCAGTCGATCACCCGAAGCCTGACCAGCTAAAGTCGCGCGGCGCGGTTTTAACTAGCGCCAAAGAAGCAGACATTCTAGCCGGAAGCTGTTTCATATGTCATAAATCAGGCCATAGCTCTAAAGAGTGCTTCGATCGGCCTACTAGAATCAATGCAGTGAACAATGAATATGATCGCTTCGGTTTCGATTCGAATTCCGATTCAAAAAACTAGCCATCTCTTCAAAAGTCATCGAAGGGATAGAGATTATATCTTTGTGCAAACTAGACGAAATTCTACCGAAAGAAAATTACTTTGGAAAGCCGTTTCTAATTGATGCTCATCTCACCTCTCAGAACCGATCTTTCAGCCTTCGTCCCCTAATAGACAGTGGTTCAGTCGCCTACACGATCATACATTCTAACCTAGTCGATAAAGTATGCGAGAAACTGGGAATTCAATCTATACCACTGGCAAAAGAGAAGCTAATAAGAGATTATGATGGGAAGATATCTAAGAAGGTCATCACTCATAAAATCCTACCCAACCTCATCATCGGAAGTCATAAGAAATTGACTGTACCAATGCTGATAGCTGATATCGATCATCATGAAGCCATATTGAGTAAGCCCTGAATGAACAAAAACGAAATATTATTGAATATGCGGAACGACGTCATTGTTTTTCCGGACCAATTGAATACTCCTATTTCGATTTTTCCGATCCCCCTCAATTCAAAGCACCCAAGTTGACCGCAGTCAACTTCGCCTTCTTCAATCACTCAGACTAAGGCCTCTATGATGCTCAAACGACCCGTTCGGAAAGAGTCATTCTCGATTCGAAGCATAGACGCAGCTTCGTTCAAAACGCTGTTGAACCGTTCAAAGAAGAACAAGATCGAAGTCTTTGCTCTATTCATGACGAACATCAATAGGGAAATCGCGTACAATACTCAGAACGATTTGAACGCTCTAAACGTCTCTTCAATCGATGAAACGACTCAGAATTTGGAAGATATTAAAGCAAAGCTGCCATCGGAATATCATGAGTTTCTAGATGTTTTTGATCGAGCTCAATCGGATAAACTACTCCCTCATCGCTCCTACGATCATAAAATCGAGCTCATCAGTGATTCAACGCCTCCTCGCTGCCGAGCCTATCGAATGTCCTCTGTCAAACTTCTGAAAGTAAAGGAGTACTTAAACGAGAACCTGTCGAAGGGATTCATCACTTCTAGCCAGGCCCCCTATTCCTTCCCCGTTCTATTCGCCCTCAAAGCAAATGAAGATCTTCGGTTCTGCGTGAACTATCGAAAGCTAAATGCCATTTCCAAAAGAAATAGGTATTCTCTATCGCTGATAGACGAGATCATTGATAAAATAGTGGGTTGCAAGCACCTGACTAGATTGGACATCATATCAGCGTTCAACAAACTTCGAATGCACTTCGATAGCGAGGATTACACCACTTTTATCACTGCTTTAGGAGCATATAAATACAAGGTGCTATCATTCGGACTGACTAACGGACCGGCCTCCTTTCAGCAATATATGAATGACGTTCTATGAGACTTTCTGAACGACTTTTGCCAAGCCTATCTAGATGACATTCTCATCTATAGCAAAACGAGAAAGAAACATAGAGATCACGTCAAACTAGTATTGGGTCGACTACGCGAAGCTGAACTGCAGGTAGATATTCGAAAGTGCGAATTCGATGTAGAAGAGACTGTCTTTCTAGGAGTCATCGTATCAGGACTAGGCCTTCGTATGGATCCCAGCAAAGTGACAGTCATAGTCAGCTGAATCACTCCGACCAACCTAAAAGAAATTCAGAGCTTCGTGGGATTTGTTAACTTCTATCGCCGTTTCATTAAGGACTTCTCGAAGCTAGTCAAACCGTTCACTCAGCTGACTAGAAAGAACACGTCTTTTGTTTGGAACGAGGCCTGTGTTCAAGCCTTTGACAATCTAAAGAAACAAGTCAGCTCGGCCTCAGTACTTCGTCACTTCGATCCCAAACGACAAGCTATTCTGAAGACTGATGCTTCGGACTATGTAAAAGGTGAAATACTATCTCAGTACGATGACGAGGGAGTTCTTCATCCGATGGCCTTCTACAGTAAAAGCATGATCCCCGCTGAAATCAATTACCACATCTATGACAAGGAATTGCTAGTCATTATTCGATGCTTCGAACACTGGCGACTCGAGCTGGAATGCACTGAACTACTCATTCAGATGTTCATCGATCATCAGGCTTTGAAGATCTTCATGGAAAACAAACAGTTGAGTCGACGACAAGCCAACTACCTGGACATTCTATCGGAGTTCAACTTTCAGATCATCTTTAGGTCAGGCAAAACGAACACTAAAGCCGATGCTCTAACCAGAATGCCCCTAGCGAACGTCTCTGAATCAGCTCAGCGTCTTGAAGATCGTTTTCAGACTATTCTGACCCCCGATAGAGTCGATGTTCTACCTATTGAACCGGAAGCAAATCTCTATCAACGAGTACGAATGATCAATCAAACAGATGAGCTCTGCAGCGAATATAGGCAAGCTATGAACGAAAACAAGCTCAAATTCCATACCACTAAACTGGAGAACTGCGAAATCATTGACGGCGTCCTATTTAGGAAAGGTCTACTGTGAGTCTCTGAGAACATGCACACGGAATTACTACAAGAAGTGCATGATCAACCTTCAACCTCTCACCCCGGCAATAGACGAATCATCGATCTAGTTCAGCGTTTCTACTATTGGCCAGGCCATCGAGCTACTATTCGACGGTACATTCGAAACTGTCATGCTTGTCAGCGAAGCAAAGCCCCTAGGGATAGCACCAATGGACTTCATCATTCTCTTTCGATTTCACAGGAACGCTGAAAAGATATAGCTATGAACTTCATCACTGAACTACCCCTGTCAGAAGGCTATAACGCCATTTGCACAATCATATGTCGCCTCATCAAAGAACGTCACTATGTTCCCTGTCATTGGGGAGACGATGACACCTCAGCCGAAGAAACGGTTTGGATCATGCTATGGAACGTCTATCGACTGCATGATCTACCCAGTTCTATTGTTTCGGACAGAGGCTCCCAATTCATATCGACTATGTGGAAAAGTCTTTGCAAGCGACTGAGAATCACAGCTAGTCTATTCACAGCCTATCATCCCGAGATCGACGATCAATCGGAACGAGTCAATCAAGACGTCGAACGAGGACTTAGGACCTACTGCAATTACATGCAGAACGACTGAGTCAAATGAATACCTATGGTGGAATTCAGTGACAATTCCAATACCTCCTCGACCACTTCAATGATCCCCTTCTACTTCAATAAAGAATTTCACCCCCGAATGAGTTTCGATTCAGATACGACTGACTACGAAACAACTCGTGAACGACTTGAAGCTAGAAAAGCAGACGATATTGCCATCCGAATGAAAGAGCTACTGAACTTCGGCCGTCAACAATTGGAAAAGACGAAGCTGATCATCGAAGTTCAGATCAATAAACATAGACGGAACGTCATCTATGAAGTAGATGACTGGGTTTGGCTATCTTCCAGAAACGTCAAGACAACGAGGCCCTGCAAAGATTTGGAAGACAAACAGCTAGGCCTCTATCAAATCACTGTCAAAGTGGGTACCTTCTATCATCTTCGTCTATCAGTCAGCATGAAGCATCTGCATCCGATGTTCAGCCCGAAGCTACTGCGGCCGTATTCAGAAGATCCCCTACCAGGACAGCATTCAGAACCACCCAGGCTCATCACTATCGAAGATGATGAACACTGAAAGGTAGACGATATATTGAACTTCAGACGCTATCGAGGCTGAATACAGTACAAAGTCAAATGAACAGATCTAGATAGGGACGACGAATGATACTATGCCGATAAAGGGAAATTCGATGACTCAGAGAAAGTTTTGAACGAATTCCATAAGCTATATTCAAACAAACCGCGCTAAAATATCGGAATAACTATCAACAAAAGCGAGCAAATGAACTACATTCATGCGGACATGAATTTTCGAAGGGAGGGGTAATGTTACGAGCGTACCAAGGCTGAACAAGGCTGAAGCCCTAATCAATTCGCAGTGAACGCTAGCGAGTTCCCTGCGTAATGATTAGGGCTAATCAGCGAGCTAGTCAGGTTTGGCCCAGATATGGCCCAGATATGACCCAACACCCTTTTCCTTCCCCAACATCCTTTTCTTTCACCAACATCTTGTTCACCTACATCACATTCTTCCCGTGTCACAAACACATTCCTTTCGGGCCTAGCGCAGTCTCTGAACATTACATAAATAGAAGCTTTTGTATCAATCTTCTTCTGTATTCTTAATATTCAGTTATAGCTACCTCTAAAGATCAAGCACTATCAATTCTGACCTCCATTGATTGTATCATCTAGGCACGATCCTGACACTTTCTACATGCTTTAAATTATGAATGCATAACATAAGTTAAACAATGCTTCAAACAATGTTTTTTACATGACTTGAAAACAGTACTGTTATTTTTGTGATTAATAATCTTTGCTTTCAATTGAAGATTAATGTTAAAAACTCAGAGAATTCAAAGTATTTACTTCTTTTCACTTTTTTCTTTCTTCATAATTTTACTTTCTAAAATAATAATAATCATATTTCAATAATGTTAATTAACTTAATAAAATACATTTTTCATAATTCAATATTGAACTTTTTATCAAATTCTTTACTGAACTTTTTACTGAACTTTCTACTGATCTTTTTATTGATTTTTTTACTTATTTTTTTATTGATCTTTCTACTGATCTTTCTATTGATCTTTCTATTGATTTTTCTACTGATCTTATGATTGAGCTTTTTACTGATTTTTTGATTGAACTTTCTACTGAACTTTGTATCAATCTTTTTTAAACTGATCATTAAGTTGAGTTTCAAGTTAACATTTTGAATTCAACTTGATTTGAAGTTGAGTTATTCACATTTTCAACTTGACTTAAGTTGAGTTGAGCATATTTTCAATTCAACTTAACTCAACTCAACTAGAAATTGAGACAACTTAAATTAATTCATCAAGAACTTGAACTTGACATCAAAAGTATTAAAAATAAAAACATAGAACAATATGTTCACTTGTTCTTTACATTATCTTTTTGCATTACTCATTGCATTATTTATATATTGCATTAGCTTTTCACATTACTCATTACATCATTTATATATTATAATCAAGCTATTAACAACTATTGTTGTTAATATAAACTATTTTATAAAATGTTTAGTTCATTGACAATTTTCAATCTGTTTAACGAAAGCATTTTGCATAATTCATTTTCAAATAATCTTTATTTTGAAAATTTTACAAGTCAAGTTCAATGATTTATGAATTTTTTATATCATTCTGAAAAAAAAAAGAAAACTAAACAAGAAGCAATTGACAAAATTCAGCAGAATTTTTCACAGCTTAAGCTAAGAGAAAATAGTGAGTATGTTCAATGAACTTTAAATACAGATAGTTCTTTTCTACAATGATGATTTCAAATCTCTGTTATCAAAAGTATTTAAAACAAAACTTAAAAAAAAGATAAATAATTCACTTTGATTTAAAAAAAATTACAGATGATAAACAATCTGATATATGAAATCACTTGAAAATAATCACAACGCACGCATCACAAATTTTGAAAAAGAGCACTACAAACAAAACAGAGTGAATTTAAAAGATGATTGAATGACAATGAATTGCATGAATTGCAGCAATTCTGATTTGAAGATGATTGCAAGCAATGTTGATTCATTACAAGAAAACAAAAATGTAAAGTTGAAATGTTCATGCAATGATGAAGAGAACGTTGTTAGCATTATTGATTTACTAATAAAGATATCAATGTTAAAGAAAAAGAAAAACAAAGATCATTCATGAAAAGAGATAGCATTGAAGTTGATTTGATGTCTTCGACTTGACTCAGAAGAAAAACATCATGTGAATCAGAACGCATTCATCGTGAAGAATGTATAGAAATTAAAGACATCAATTCAACTGCTCAACAAGCAGTTGCATACACAGAGAAGCATGTGTCTTTCAACGAAAATCACGTCATGAGCGAACGTGACAAGAGAAGAAATAGCGATGAAAAAGCAACAATTCAGAGATGATCTGTCATCATTTTGCAAAAGATGAAAAGTCATGATTAAAATAATGAACAGAAAAGAAATAAAAAAGATACAGAAGAAATCGATTGAATAGATTTTACAGAGAATCGCAGACATGTTGTCAGATCAAAGAAATCTAATCATGTCACTTTGCTAGCTGAATAGCGATGACATTTTTCTTCACGCAATTAACTCAGATGCTTGAGCAAATCTGAAAAAGACTCAGACATGAGCAAAAGAAATCGCAAATTCAACATACATAGCACGTCGAATCTTCGCAATGCTGACACATGAAGTACACATTACAATAGACATGAATAATCAGAAAAAAATCATTGAAAGATTGATAAAAAAATAACGCAAGACTTCATGAAGATCTGAAAGTTTTAAGAATAGTCTGACTCAAGAAGATAACAAAGAGCGAAAAGATTCATTCATCACTCATTGTAGAGATCATGATCGAAGTGATGATGAATCAATTAATGAACATGAGCATGCTGAATTCATATCAAGAATGTGCATGCAAGCTATTTGAAAAGAACTGTTGCATCACACAATGCTTCAGATGTCACGAATTTGATTACATGATTAAGATCTGCAGAAAGAATCAGCATTGCAAAAAGTGCGCAGATAAGCATCACATAGAGAAGTGTGTGATGTCTTCAAATAAAAGACGTTGTGTCAACTGCAACGAAAATCACGAACTCTGAAGATGCATCTGTCTCAAGTGACAACAGCAGATGAAACAAGCGTTCGAAATCTATAAAAACAGATCATTCAGATACTTTGAAATGTTTAAATACAATTGCACACTCTTCTCACTGTTTCTGAACTCTTTAGATTCAATGAACTCTTCAGATTCAATGAATTTTTTCGATTCAATAAACTTCTTGAACTCAGCAATAATCATGTTGAAAACATGCAGTTGAATTGTTGATGAATCAGCTTGACAGATAGTAGAAATCAAGAAAAGATGAATTGATCTTTTCTCTTATCTGAGTAATGACTTAAACGAGACGACATCTGAGCAGATTCAGAAACATTTAATCAGAAAGTAAAAAAGACTCTCGATGATCAAAAGCATATAAAGAGTCTTCTCATTGCAAAATCAACAACAATTATGAATAACTTTATGATAAAACAATCTTTTCTATGAATTCTACAGTACAACATCAGAAAGTCATTAAGAATTCAAGAATCATTTTTAATTGACAAAGAAGTTTGCAAATTTAACATAGTAATTATACAGAAGCAAAATTGCAACAACAATGATTCACAATCATTTAACTCAGCACACAACTTCTTTCATTTAATGAAAAACTCATCATCTCAATCAAGAACATGCATATACATTAACAAATATTTAAGATTTGATCAATGAATAGTAGAAATAGTTGAGTCAGACATTTGCTCAATCAGAATATTAACTTGCAACGCAGACAATGAAATGCAGATGCTAAGACTTTTAAACGTTTACAATTCATGCTCATTGTTTACTACATTCACAAAGAAATTTTCAATCATTTCTCATTTAAATGAATTATTTAAGAATGATTGTGAACAATTGATTGTAGAAGATTTCAATCTACATCATTTTCATTGAAAAGAGCGAAGATGCTTTACTCGTCATACGATGATTGATACTCTATTAAACATCATTACAAATGCAAAATTGAAATTATTGCTGAAATCAAACACTATTACTTGCAAAACTTACAGTCAATTTACGATGATTGATTTAGTCTTTAACAGCGAGAAAATACAGTTCATAATATGCAAGTGCAAGATATGAATCAATTTGCATCAAAGATTGAATCATCTTTTGATTGTCACAAAATTATGTTTATAAACAATTTCAATGCAATTCTTGACTCAATGACTTTGAAAGAAAATGAATACAGAAGCATTAAATGCTTATCTGTGAATACATCTATCTTTGAAATGCTCTCTAAATGACAAGATTATGATGAATGACAAAGTGTGCAAGATTATCAGAGTGCTACAGAAGATCATTGAGAAATTTATCTTTTTGACAAAATCATCAAATTGAACAAGAGACTTTTGAAATCAAAGTTGCTTTGAAGTAGTAATGAAATCAAAATGATTGCAAATTATATGAAAAATGCAAGACACATTAGAAGTGTGAAATGAATATCTGAAGCATAATGATTATAAAAACAAAATCATTCAACAAATAAAATGCACACACTTCAGATCACAAATGCATGAGCTGAGCAAAGCATTCAAATTGATATGATGCTTTGCAAAATGAGCTAAAATCAAAAGTCAGTTATTTAAAAAGCTTTCTCAGTTTTCATCATTGAAGCGAAGCAACATTGATCATGTTAGGGGTCAGCATAGAGCGAGTCATATGGATGTAATGTAACGAGTATATAAATGCTAAGGAAGGAAAGTATCTAGAAGGGAAGGATCGACTATCTATATGACTCAGAAGAACATAAGCTAACTCTGAATAGAATTGACTTCGGAACAAGTCTATGCCCTAGCGGCGAGCGATCGGCGATAGCTCTCAGGATAGTCATCAACATAGTCATCAACATAGTCATCAACATAGTCATCAACATAGTCATCAACATAGTCATCAACATAGCTATCAACGAAGATGCGTAGCTAGAATCGTAACATTATCTCCCCCCCTTCAACGATTCATGTTCGCATGAATGTATTTTCTTAGTCTTGTGTAGAATCGAAATGCCTATTGTAGCAGGCTCACTATGCGAGGTAGAAGTGTCATTGAAGCAGGCTCACTAGTTGCACGCGAACGAGTCGGCAGATCGATTCACTGATAGGTAGAACGATGTGAGTAGATAGATCATCGCATTGACGGAAGATGTCATTGTAGCAGGCTCACTAGTTGCACGTGAATGAATGATCAGGTTCACTGATGGATAGAACGATGAGAAGATAGATCATCGCATTGACAGTGTCATTGAAGCAGGCTCACTGATCGACTTGCTCATCGAAGAGGTCGACTTTGGGCTCGCCATTGTAGCAGACTCACTAGTTGCACGTGAACGTATGATCAGATCCACTGATGAGTAGAGCGATGAGAGCGAGTAGATCATCGCATTGACGATGTCATTGAAGCAGACTCACTGAGAGTTTGCTTCTCGAGATAGAGACTTCACGCAGTTCTATGACTGATCTCGTTTGATTGTTCAAGAAATTCGAAGAATCTCTTGCGAATCTGAATGAACGATTAATTCGCTGATCTTTGACCTAGTCGGATGGTTTCAATCGTTTGTTTATACTCGCTGATCAGCGCACGAGTTCGAATCTTTTGTTTATCCTCGCTGAATCAGCTCACGAGAGAAGGAAGATGAGTGCTGCTGCACGAACGCAAGTCGCTAGATCAAAGTCGATAGAGGGTTGAAGAACTACTAGCAGAAGCATTCGAAGAGATCGATGCAGATTATTTCACTTTGTCTGTAACGAAGAAGCATTTATATAATGTTAGGAGTCAGCATAGAGCGAGTCATATGAATGTAATGTAACGAGTATATAAATGTTAAGGAAGAAAAGTATCTAGAAGGAAAGAGTCGACTATCTATATGACTCAGGAGAACATAAGCTAATTCTGAATAGTGTTGACTTCGGAACAAGCCTATGCCCTAGCGGCGAGCGATCGACGATAGTTCTCAGAATAGTCATCAACATAGTCATCAACATAGTCATCAACATAGCTATCAACGAAGATGCGTAGCTAGGATCGTAACAGATCATATGACAATGACATTCAAGAAAAAAATCGAGATACTGCAAGAAAAGTTCTTTTTCTCATCTTCTCAAGCGAATGTCAATGACATCACAGAATCATTCATATCTCTGACAATCTTATTCAATTCATGCATTACAGAAAATGAAGTGAAGCAAACAATTAAATAAGTAAAAGCAGACAAAGCATTGAGCACTTCAGATATTTCAAACAGAATGCTTCAAGTGAATCTTGCAAAACTGATTTCAATACTGACGAGTTTATTCAATGCATGCATAATACATAAGTATCATTCGAAGCAGTTCAAAAAGATTCAGATAATAGTATTATGCAAATAAAAAAAATTGATTATATTGATTCAAAAATGTATCGATTCATTGCTTTGCTTGATATCATGAACAAAGCGCTGAAGTCAATCATGATCAAAAGATTGAGTGACATAGTCGAGACTCATCACATGCTATCAAATGCTCAAATGAAAGCGAAATGCAAGTGATTCATGATCTTGACGTTAGATCTATTAATGAATCAAGTTCACACAGTGTAAAACTGTGAAATCAAATATGTGATCTTCATG
>JAABUY010006382.1_pt1 | contig 11547 bp, 10 predicted proteins | sample 5560271 | NCBI WGS metagenome assembly JAABUY01 (sample SAMN10711886, study PRJNA513374) | rock metagenome | isolation source: Antarctica rocks | place: Antarctica: Victoria Land, University Valley
TTCATAGCGGAGCTTGATGGCGGCGATGTCGATCACCCAACCTATCTACAAAGCAACGCCAGTTTTGGGAATCCCCCATAAATGGCGCCTCGTCGATTCAGAAATTCGTCGACGCTTCCTTAGCGAGAAAGGCCTCCATATTGGAACGGTCGGCTTCAGGAAGCGAACGCCTTTCGACCTTTGGGGTCTGCCCGTTATCCAAGTGGACCCGGCCAGCTTTGCCGGCAATGTCAATCAAGCGCGCCTCCAAGTAACGGACATGGCCTTTAGTAAGAGCTTCGTCGCTGGTCGTGACGGCTACGGCAGTTTCCCAGAAGGCTCTCTCTGCAGCGCTTTGGCTGATTCTCTCCCTCACGCTGTCGGCTTCGCCAATGTAGGCGCGCATTGAGAGGGCGTCTATAGGATCCGGTCCGAACAGGAAGTAAACTCCTGTGTGATCTAGTTCAGCACGAGCCAGCAATCGCGGAAAATTAGCTTGATTCGCAACCAAAACGGAGCCCGTCCATCCGTGGATTGAGGCAATCATCAAACCGTTCGGCGTGCCGTCGACCAAAATAGGCTGGATGGTCCTGCCGATAGCTTCCGGCTCGCTAGACATCGGTATCACCTTCGGAACAGTTCACTGACTTTTTCACAGCAGATGCGGCTCGGCCCGGTAGCGGCAGTCGGGCGAGGCCGGCAGCGCGGGATCGAAATCCGTGTCGGGCCGCTGGTGGACCACCTGGGCGTAGACCGCCATGATGCGGGCGCCCACGGCTTGCCAGGAGTAGACCCGCCGGCACTCCTCCAGTCCCGCACGGGCGAGGCGGCGGCGCAAGCCCGGGTCGCGGATCATAGCGGCGAGCGCGTCGGCATGGGCCCCGACGTCGCCGGGCTCGGTCAAAAGCCCGTTCTCGCCGTCGCACAGGCAGTCCACCACGCCGACGGCCCGGCACGAGACCACCGGCAGGCCCGACGCCATGGCCTCGAGAATCGTATTGGAAAAACCTTCCATGTAGGTGGGCGAGGCGAAGACGTCGGCATCGTGGTAGAGCGCCGGCACGGCGTCGTAGTCGGCATAGCCGGTGAAGCTCACCCGATCGCCGAGGGCGAGCGCCGCCGCGCGCTCGCGGCAGGGGTCGACGTCAGGGCCGATGCCCGACACGGTGCCGCGGAACGGCAGGCCGCGGTCGCGCAAGGTTCCGAGCGCGTCGAGGAAGTCGAGCGCGCCTTTCCGCCGATCCACCCGGCCGTGGTAGAGGAGGCGCACCGGATGGGCGGCGTCGCCGACCCTCGCCTCGTCGGCCGGGCGGAAGCGCTCGGTGTCGACCGCGCCCGGCACCACGGTGAAGCGTTGGCGGCGCGTGCCGAGGCGTTGCGTCACCTCGTCGATGAAGCTCTCGCCCCCGATCAGCAGCGCGTTGGCGTGGTTCAGCACATGGACCATGGCGAGCCGGTGCGTCTCGCAGCAGGAGCCGACCCAGTGGCCGTCGCCGCCCTGGATCGAGACGATAGCCGGCACGCCGAGCCGCCGGCCGGCCAGGAGCGTCGCCCAGCCGGTCGGGTAGCCGTATTGAGCGTGCAGCAGGTCGAAGGGCTTCTCGGCGTGCTCAGCCGCGATCGTCGCGATCATCGTGTCGATGTCGCGCTCGAAGTCGCCGGTCTCCTGCTCGCCCAGCTGTTCGAGGCCGACGACCCGGACGCCCGGCACGGGCGGCGGCGGGCCGCCGCCGTAGACGCGGGTGCCGAAGGCATCGCCGCGGTACTGGCTCACCATGGTGACGTCATGGCCGGCTCGCACGAGTTCGCGCAGGAGGTTCACGGCATAGACGCTCATGCCCGAGATGGCGGGGAAGAAGCGGCGGCTGACGAAACAGACCCTCACGCGAGCGCATCCTCGCGGCCGGCCGGCTCTGCGACGCTCGGCGCCGCGCGCACGTTCTCGCGGCACAGGCGCAGATAGCTGAACGCCTGCGGGATCATCATGTCGGCCCGGTGGCCGTCGCGGCTGAGTTCGACGCAGACGAGGCCGCCGAAGCCGACTGCGTCGAGCGCGTCGAGCACGGCCGGCACCGCCATGTCGCCCTCGCCGAAGGGAAGATGCACGTGCTGGCCGCGTTTCATGTCCTCGATCGTCACGGTGCCGAGGTGTTGACCGAACTCGCGGATGGCGTCCGCCGGTTCGCGCTCGCCCGTCACCAGCAGGTGCCCGGTATCGAGCGCGAGCTTCAGCCCCGGCAGGTCGGCCCGGAGCCGGAGGTAGTCGTCCACGGTCTCGACCAGCATGCCGGGCTCGGGCTCCAGCGCCGCCACGATCCCGCGCCGGCCCGCATAGGCCACGACCTGTTCGAGCCCGGACCTGAGCCAATCCCAGGCTTCGGCACGGTCGACTCCGGGCTTCGGCATGCCGGCCCAGAACGACACGGCCTCGGACCCGAGAATGCCGCCGACGTCGATGGCCCGGTGCAGGAAGGCGATGCGGCGGGCGCGTCCCGCCGGGTCGGCCGTCACCAGGGTCGGTTCGTGCTTGGCGCGAGGGTCGAGGAGGAAACGGGCTCCGGTCTCGATCACCGAGCCGAAACCGAGGCCGCGCAGCCGCCCGGCCAGGCGCTTGGCCTGCGCCTCCCAGTCCCTGGCGAAAGGGTCGAAGTGGTTGTGGTCGAGCGTCAGCGCCACGCCTTTGTAGCCGGTCTCGGCCATCAGCATGAGGGCGTCGTCGAGCCGGTGCGAGGCCGTGCCGTTGGTGTTGTAGGCGAAGCGCAGGCTCATCGGGTTCTCCTGTCGGCTAGAGCGCTTTCGCCTCCGGCGAATTCGCTCCAGAATTGAACCCCGAGCAACGTCATCGGATGAAATCGCGACGCCATTTCATCCGGTCCGATACTGCTCTAAGGCTTGCAGACGGTAGGCAACGTGGTGGGCCTCGGGCTCTCGGTACAGCGGATAGAGCGGCCCGACGATACGGTCGGCTTCGGCGGTGTCGAACAGCGGCGCGCGGCCGCCGGTGAGGGGCCGGAGCCGCTCCGAGGCCTCTGGCGACAACCGCACGGGGCGCCGCGTCTCGCTCTCCCGGCCGAAGACGATCAGCGGGCTGTCGCGGAGGATGAGCTTGCGGGTATTGCGTTCGCCGATGCGGTAGTAGCTCATGGTCTCGACCTCGAGGCCGGGAACGATCACCTTGGCGACGCCGACCGGATGATCGGGCGGCGAACAATCGATATGGAGCACGTCGAAGCCCTGCTGTTCCAGCCGTTCCCGCGCGAGCCGCCCGCGCGTGCTCGTGTCGGACGGTCCGGCATCGGGCGTTCGGTCCGCGCCAGGCAGCTCGGCGAAGGGCTTGCGGCTCTTGACCGCGAAGACCGAGCCGTCGAGCGCGCGCTTCAGCGTCGCGGCATCCATGCCGGCCCAGTCCATCATGGCGTGCAGGGCGCGGCTCTCCTCCAAGGCCAGGCTCGGCAGCGCCGTGCGGACGAAGTCGTCGACATAGCCCGGGGGCGCCACGGCGAGCGCCTCGGCGATGGGGCCGTGGCCGTAGGTCTTGCGCACGCGGGCCGAGCAGAATTCCAGGAGCGCCTTGTGCAGCGCCCGCCGCGGGTCCGGGTCGCAGGCTTCCCCGCAGGCCGACAGCATGATGGGCACGCGCGGCCCGGACCCGTCGCGATCGTAGCCCACGACGTAGATGTTGGTGAGGCCGAATTCGTCGGTGGCGAATTTCGGCAGCACCGCGATGCCGAGCCGATCCAGCTTGTCGAGGAGCGCGCCCGCCTCGGCACCGAGGTCGACACCGTCAAGGTCGAGCAGCGCGCCCTCGTCGAGCGCCCGGAACAGGAGCCCGTTACCGTCGCGCTGCAGGCATTCGAGGAGGCCGTGGCCGACCGCCCAGTCGACGTCGGGTCCGGCCCCGAGCCCGTTGGTGATCGGCGTCGTAAAAGGCCGGTAGCCCTGGGGCAGATCGAGGATATCGCTGGCCGCCACGTCGATCGGCACCCAGACGCCCTCGCCCGTGTGGGCGCGGCGCCCTTCCACCCAGGCCAGGGGCGTCGCACGGCCGACCGGGCTGCCGGCCGGCAGGCACAGGGTCAGCGGGTCGGCCACGCGGCCGCGACCGACCTCGCGGGCGAGGTCGTCGTAGGAGGACATCCGCCGCGGCGCCTGCATGAGGCGCAGCGTCGGGCAGATCATTTCGGCGACCTCGGCGAGAGCCCCGACGATCGCGTCCCCATCGGTGACGCCGTAGCCGTAGCCCGACGGCATGGCGCCCGCGAGCCCGGGCGCGGGGTCGAGGAACAGACCGACCTTCCAGGCCGGCACGCCGGTGCGGTCGAGCGGCGTCATGGCGAAACCGACGAAGCGGCCCTTCGGCAGGGCGCCGATGTAGCGGCGCGCCGCCTCGGGCAGGTCGGCCGGAAGATGGTTCATGGCCGGCTCCCGGCGGTTTCCGGTTCGCGGATCAGGGCTTCGGCGGCCGACCGGTAGGCCCGGTCGAGGAGCCGCATGGTGGCGAGGTCACGGGCACCCGAGAAGGCCGCGCAATCGCCCGTCCGCAGCGCATGCGCGAAGGCCCGGACCTGGTTCAGGAACGGCGATAGCGCGACATCGAAGGCGACCGGCGAAGACGCGCCCGTCGCACCGTCCGTGAAGGTTAGCGTGCCGCCGGGATCCTGCCCCATGGTGTTCTCGGCCGCAATCTGCCCGCGCGTGCCGATCACCTCCAAGCGTCGCCGTGGCAGCGCTTCCGGACAATTATAGGCGACGTGGATCTCGACCAGCACGCCCGACCGGGTCGCGCCCACCAGCATCGCGCCATCGTCGACCGCGTAGTTCTGCACGCGCCTTTGCGTGAGCGCCGCGATGCGGACGATCGGCTCCCCCAGCAGGAAGTCGACGAGATCGAGGCCGTGCGGCGCCAGGTCCATCAGGGCACCGCCGCCCGCCTTGCCCGGGTCCACGCGCCAGTTGTCGCGGCCCGAGCCCGCCGCCCAGTCCTGGCCGAGCCAGCACGCATAGACGATGCGCAGAGCGGTGACGCGGCCGACCCGGTTGTCGGCGACCGCGTCGCGCAGCGCTATGTGGGCCGGATGATGGCGCTGGTCGAACGCCGTCCCGTAAAGGATGCCGGCGCGCTCGACGGCCTCGATCATGGCGGCGGCGTCGGGCAGCGTATGGGCGAGCGGCTTCTCGCAGAGGATCGCCTTCCCGGCCCGGGCCAGGGCTTCCACCATGGGGCGATGCAGGTGGTTCGGCGTCGCCACGTAGACGGCGTCCACGGCCGGGTCGTCGGCGAGGCTCGTGATCTCGGACCAGGCCTCGGCGCCGCAGCTCCGGGCGTGGTCCCGGGCCGCGGGGTCGGGATCGCAGACCGCGACCAGGCGATGGCCGGCCGCCAGCATGGCCGGCAGGGTGAAGTCCCGGGCCACCCAGCCGAAACCCGCGATGCCCCAGCGGACCGGCTCGGGCGCGGCCATCACCAGCGCTCCGGCAGGTCGACGAGGGCGCGGCAGCGCACGGCGGACAGATGGGCCACAGGGTCGGCGGGCGGCGTGAAACGGCCGGGATAGGTGGCGAGGTGACCATACTCGGCCGCGTAACGGTCGGAGGGGAAACGAAGGGCATGGTCGCCCTCATCGGCCCGCTTCGCGAGCAGCTTCTCCCCGCTGGGGAGAAGGGCACGGCCGCCCAGCGCCGGAGGCCGATGGCAGGAGACCTTCTCGTAAAGCGGGTTCAGAAGCAGTGCGGCATCGCTGGGCGGCACCGCATAGCCGGCGGCGAGTGGCCGCGGCTCTCGCCTCAGCCCCGGGCCGGCCGCCACCGCGAAAGCTTCGACGTTCCGCACCGTGTTCAATCCCAGAGGCACCGGCGGCCGCGCCTCGACCAGGGCGCGCGTCAGTTCGGCGTCGTCGTACACGATCCCGTCCGGGAACAAAGCGGCGATCTCGGCGGCCGTCACGGCCTGGCCGGCCGAATAGTTTCCGGCCTCGCGGTTGTGGACGTGGCCGACCGCGAGCCAGCCACCGGGCGCCACCATGCCGCGCAACCGCGACAGGATCTCGGCCTTGGGCTCGAGGAAATAGAAGGCATCCTGGCACAGGACGAGGTCGAAGGACCGGTCCGCCACCGGCCAGAGCGACGCGGCGTCGAAGCAGACGAGATCGGCGTCCGGTCCCACCACCCAGTGCCGCGCCAGCCACAGCTTGGCGAAGACCACGTCGGCACCTGCGTAAGCAGTGCCGCGGCGCAGGAACTCGCGGCCATAGTGGCCGATGCCGCAGGCCAGTTCGAAGCTGGACGTCATCGGCCCGCGATGGGCCTCGATGAGGGCCAGGCCCGCCAGATAGGTCGGGTCGCTCCAGCGATGGGCGAAATAGTGGCCCACGCGGCCGAAGGCGAGCAGCCCCATCGCGTCGCGCAACGTCAGCCGGTTCGCCTGCTCCACGAGGCGCGCGAGATCGTCCGGCGCCGGCACGGGACCCGTCCACCAGTCGTCCTGGTCGGCCAGCAGGGCCACGAGCGCACCGGTGCGATCGCCGAGATCGAGGCGCCCCAGCGCCTCGCGGGCGAGCGCGTCGCGGCCGGTGCGCAGGAACGGGATGCCGTCGAGCACGGGCCAGCGGCAACCGTTGGGCTCGCGAAGCGCATGCGGACCATCCGACGCGAGCCGCGCCCCCGATAGGGGCGAGCGGAGCGTCGGACGAGCCGCGGTTCCGCTCATGGGAGCCGCATCTCTGCGAGCACGCGGTCGTGGAACGGCTTCATCGGACCGTCGTGGACCAGCGCCATGTCGCCAAGCACGGTTTCCATGGTGAGCGACGCGGAACGCAGGTGCTGCGCGATCTCCAGCACGCGGTCGACCACGTCGGCCGCGTGGAAAGCCCGCCCTTCGGAGGTTTCGGCATCGATCAGGCAGGCCCGGGCCTCGACCACGCTGCGGCGCAGATCCGGGCCGAGCGACGCCAGCGCGTCGCCGGTGAAGTGCTGCATCACCGCCTTGAGCCTGTCGCCGAGCAGCATCTCACCCGTGAAGCCGGCGTCGGGCATCCCGGCATTGTGAAGGTGATGCGCCAGCGCGGCCAGGAACACGACGGCAGCATCCGCCCCGTAGCGGGGCGACAGCAGCACGCCGTAGACCGCCACGACGAGGCAATGCTCGGCGTGGTTTTCGGCGGGCTGGAGTACGATGCGGGGCCGCCCCGGGCAGGTCACGCCGGCACGCGGCTGATCTTCCAGTCGCTTCACGAAAGGCGGCTCTGGGCCGCCCCGGACCGGTGGCGGCAGCGCAATCGCATCCATCAGCGTCGACCGCAGCGGCTCCTCGATCCGGACCGTAATCTCTTCGACGGCCCGGCGCAGGACGGCGTCGACTTCTGCGGTCGGCAGGCCCGCCTTGACCAGCAGCGACCGATCGAGGTCGCCGAGCCTTGCTGCGGCGAGCGCCTGGGCGGTGACCCGGTGGGCAACGTCTGCCGCGGCTGCACCCCCGGTCAGTTCGGCCCACGCCAGACGGAACAGCCGCGTGGCGATCGACCCCAAGCGCCCCGCCGACCGGATGCGCTTCAGGTCGCCGATTTCGCCAAGCAGGCCTCCCAGCCCGTCGGACCCATCCGGGTTGGACCGGTGCATGAGGATGCGCCTCAGCCGACGTTGAGCCAGTCCATCAGCATGGCTTCCTGCACGTGGAAGGCGTGCTCCGGGTGGTGGCCGTTGCGGACCATCGGAGCCTTGAAGAAGTGGCTCAGCTGCTCCTGGACGCCGCCGTCACCGCGCTTGCTGGCGAGGCCCATGACGCGGGCAATCTCGATGGCCAGCGGCGCCGCCAGAATCGAATCCTTGCACAGGAAATTGATCTTGATCTGCATTTTCTGTCCGAGGAAGCCGGTCACGTCGATATTGTCCCACGCCTCCTTGTCGTCGCCGCGTGGACGATAGTAACGGATGTCGACCAGATGGTCCTCGACAGGGTAGCCCAGCATTTCGTCGAGCACGCCACCCTTGGTGTTGAGCTTCGACTGGAGCGAGTTCGGATCTGTCAGCGCCAGACCGTCCCGGTTGCCGAGGATATTGGTCGAGAACCAGCCGTCGACATGGAGCGCGCGCGCCTTCAGGGCCGGTGCGATCACGGTCTTCATCATGGTCTGGCCCGTCTTGCCGTCCTTGCCCGCAATGGCGACGTTGCGGTCCCTCGCGAGCGCCATCAAGGCCGGCACATCGGCCGCGACGCTCGGCGTGAAGTTGGCGTAGGCATAATCGTTCGCGATGGCCGCGTAGGCGTAGAGCATTGCCGGGCCGATGGCCTCGTCGTCCGCGTCGAGGCCGCGTTCGAAACCCGCAACGGTATTGAGCGTCGGAGCCGTCAGGTCCGGCCAGGATTCCGTCGACGCCAAGTTGATCACGACGACTCGGTCGACCCCGCTCTCCTCCTTGAAGCGGCGCAAGTCGTCGGCGATGATGCCCACAGCCTCACGGTGGTTCCTGGCCGCCGTGATGTTGCGGCCCACGATGTTCTTACAAAACTTCTGGCTCGCCACCGCCTTCCAGGGCGTCATGGTCCTGAGTTTCTCGGCCGACGCGAGTGCACCGTTGGCCAGCACGCCGTGCTCCTCGGCCGCGGAGGCGAGATCGTTGGCGTTGACGTCCCAGCCTCCGAAGACGAGATCGCGATAGTTCGCCATCCCCGGGACCGAGAGATGGGCCAGCGGCAGCCCGTCGAGCTGGTTGGACCCCGCCTTGAGAGCCTCGATCCCGGCAACCGCCGTCGTCGCGACCGCACCTCCCAGACCCACGATAGCCACGCCGAGACGCTCGGTCCGTGCTGAACCCATGATAGACAATCGCACTCCTCTCGTAGGCGCGCGGCGCGCGGTCTCCCGTGCACCCCCGCGTCGATCCTCGGCCGGTCTAAACCAACGTTCCTCGCCTAGGGCGGTTCCGGTCGGCTCGCGGCCGGCGTGTTTAACTAGACCAAGCGAAGCGCCCATCCATTGCGGCATGTTGACGGCCTGACCGCCGCTCGAGCCCGGTTTGACTGGGTGGCCGCAACCGGAGCGGCCCCGCGCCGGCGCGAGCCGCGTCTCGCTGCAGTTCCGGATGCGCCCGCACCGCGAGGGCCATCATGCCGTTCCATCGGTGAAACCGATCGACAGTGCCTGTCCGGTGACGGCGAGACTGCCGCAGCCGCCCGGCACCAGCAGGACGTCGAGGAGGTCAAGGTGGAACGACCGGCCCTCGACCGTCACCACCACGCCCTCGGCCAAGGCCGCGACCGCCACGACCGCCATGGCGGCCCAGGGCGCCAGCAGTTCACCGGGCACCCATCCGACACGATGCGCGAAGCGGCCACGGCGCGACATGACGTTGATGTCGCGAATGGGGCCGCCGTGAAGCCGTGCCCGGGTCTCGGCTTCGCCGGCGAAGGACCCGGCGTCGCCCGGGCGGACCAGCACCCGCAGGTCGCCCTCGATGTCGAGCACGAGATCGCGGCCCTCGGCCAGGACCAGCGTCCTGTCCACGCCGGGGAAACGCGAGAATGGCCCATCGACTGCCACATCCGCCATGCTGATCCGCCAGTCGAAATCGTCGAAGCCCGCGCCTGGCGGGTGAACCGCCACCTCGGCCGTGGTGCCGCCGCCGTTCTTCCAGGGAACGCGGACGAGATCGGCGGAGCGGATGAGACGCACATCCGCCATGTCTCAGCGGCCTGCCGCTTCCGCCGCCACGGCTCCCGTGGAGGCCACGCCCGGAAGGTCGGTGCCCACGGCCGCGACGAGCCGTCCCGAGACCACCATCGCGGTGGCCCGTGCCATGTCGCCCGCCATGAAGCGGTCGTCGTCGAGACGCGGCACTTCCGACCTGAGGCAGTTGCGCGCCCTCTCCAGCAGGGCGCTCGACCGGAGTGGCGCATGGAAATCGCAGCCCTGCACGGCGGCCAGCAACTCGACCCCGATGACATTGGCGGCGTTGACCGCCATCGGCAGCAGCCGCCGTGCCCCGTGGGTCGCCATGGACACATGATCTTCCTGGTTGGCCGAGGTGGGGATCGAATCGACGCTGGCCGGCATGGCGCGACTTTTGTTCTCGGAGACCAGGGCGGCGGCCGTCACCTGGGCGATCATGAAGCCGGAGTTGAGCCCCGGTTTCGGCGTCAGGAAGGCGGGTAGGCCGGACAGCGCGGGATCGGTCAGCATGGCGATGCGTCGCTCGGCAATCGAGCCGATCTCGCAAATCGCCATGGCCAGGATGTCGGCCGCGAAGGCCACCGGCTCGGCGTGGAAATTGCCGCCCGACAACACCTCGTCGGTGTCGGCGAACACGAGCGGATTGTCGGACACGCCGTCGGCCTCGCGCTCCAGCGTGACCGCGGCACCGCGCATGAGGTCGAGGCAGGCGCCCATCACCTGAGGCTGGCAGCGCAGGCAGTAGGGGTCCTGCACCCGATCGTCGCCGCTCAGATGCGAGGCCCGGATAGCGCTGCCCGCGAGCAGATCCCGCAGGGCGGCCGCGACCGCGATCTGCCCGGGCTGACGCCGCAGCCGCTGGATGCGGGCGTCGAAGGGCGCGTCCGAACCCCGCGCCGCGTCGACGCTGAGCGCGCCCGTTACGAGGGCGGCCTGGAACACCCGCTCCGTCTCGAACAGTCCGGCCAGCGCCAGGGCGGTCGAGACCTGGGTGCCGTTGAGAAGCGCCAGGCCTTCCTTGGGGCCCAGCACCAGCGGCGCAAGCCCGGCTCCGGCCAGCGCCGCCGCGGCCGGACAACGCTCGCCGCCGACCCAGAACTCCCCCGCGCCGATCAGCGCGGCCGCCAGATGGGCCAACGGCGCGAGGTCGCCCGAGGCGCCGACCGAACCCTGCCCGGGGATGACCGGGACGAGGCTGCGGCCGAAGCAATCCGCGAGATGCCGGACGACGGCCCAGCGCACCCCCGAGGCGCCCTGCGCGAGGCTCGATATCTTAAGTGCCACGACGAGGCGGGACACCGGGAGGCTCAGCGGCTCACCGACGCCGGCGCAATGCGACAGCACGATGTTGCGCTGCAAGGTCGCGAGATCGGCATCGGCGATGCGGACCGACGCGAGCTTCCCGAACCCGGTGTTGATGCCGTAGACGGGCACGTCCCGGCCGAGGATCGCCGCCACCACTCCGGCGCCCGCTTCGACGGCCTCGCGGGAGCCTTCGCCGAGGGTCGCATCCGCGCCGAAATAGATGTCGCGCCACAGCGCTAGCGGGACCGAGCCGGGCACGATGATCCTGGGTTCCATGGCACGGCCCTCCGCGGTGAAATCGAAGCTTGAGCCCGCGCGCCGGAACTGGACCTGCGCGGGTGGCGCGGTCGCGCCGCGCCCGGAACCGCCCGAAGCCCTCTCAGAAGGCCAGTTGCACCTTCATGGAGCGGCGGCGATCGGAGGCGGCCTCGAAGGCTTGCCGGGCCTCGTCGAGCCCGTAGGAGCCGGTCAGCATGGGCTTGAGGTCGACCCGTCCCTCGTCGATGAGCCGCACCGCGAGCGCGAACTCGGCCTGGAACCGGAACGAGCCGAGGATGGCCAGTTCCTTGGCCACGACCACGTTCTGCGGCAGCGAGAC
>JAABUY010006388.1_pt1 | contig 11541 bp, 10 predicted proteins | sample 5560271 | NCBI WGS metagenome assembly JAABUY01 (sample SAMN10711886, study PRJNA513374) | rock metagenome | isolation source: Antarctica rocks | place: Antarctica: Victoria Land, University Valley
GTCGAAGCTTCACTTCGTTCACCCCCTCGATCTTCTCGACCCAGCCCTCTACCTCTATCTTCGCCCCGCGCCCTATCTCCCCTACTCCTACCCCTCGCTTGTGTTTGCTCTAGCTCTTGCTCAGCCCGTTGTTGCAGATACGCTTCAACGCGTTGGAATTGGCTTGGTTCGCGTTAAGTAGAGTTCTCTAGCTGTTGTTCACGGCATGTACGAGCTGCAGCTGCAGTTGAACCAGCTGATCTACCTTGAGCTCTTGCAGTAGATGAATTTTGCACTGATAGTAGTGAATCGATGAATTTCGAAGCTAACTTCGGTTCGTTGTTTGCACTCACTACCCTAGCTGATTTGGCGAAACGCCAGTGAGAATGCACGTCCTTCAGCTTCAAAATGTAGGGTGTCTCGCTATAAATTTGAGCTTAAATTGACATGTAGTCTCTTTTGCCCGACAGAACTCGTAAATTTATCACTTCTATCACACTTCAATCAAATTTTATCCTTGATTCTTCGCTTGTTTTTGCTCGAGCGTTTGATATTGAGCGCGTAATCGTGAGCTTCAGCCCATGTATTGGCGGCGGCGATGAGCTCTTCGTGTCTCACATGAAGCTCACTCACCGAAGGGGGTGCAGAATGCATGACGGCGATGAGGTAGGGTGGGTGGTGGATAGGTAAAATAGTTGATTGATGAAGAACGTGTGCGTTAATATTATTGAGCCGCTAACCCTAGTTGAGTAACCGCTAAACCTATCTGGGGGGGAGCTTATATGTACCTTAGTAAACAGAGGGCGTAGATGTAGTAAGTGGGGGGCGTCAATGTAGTAAAAAGAGGTGTACGTTTAGTGATAACCTTGATGATTGCGCCTTGAAGCCGAAAGTTGATGATTTTCAACGTTTAAGTCAAAAATTTGTATGGGCGCGCACCACAGTCATCCAGAGGGTCCCTAACTCAAAGGGGCTTAGGGGAAGTGGTTAACCCGAAGGGGCTTAGCTACGGAAACACGTCTGAGGTCCTGAGGCAACACCTCAAGTATTACCTTTAGTGCTTGGTGTATCTTGATTCCTGAACAATATGCGCCAAGTCCGTCCACCATCCAGCATTTGATGTAGCTCGCGGGTGCGTCACCGTTTGAGACTCCACTTACTGCTCTACCGAGCGTGCCTATTTCTGGCTTTTGAGATGAATTGATCGCATATAATATCGTGGTCGAAGTCGAATTCACACTAACGTCTCAACCAAGCGCTGGGGTGTCACGGGTGTGCTGTTCCAGGCTCCAGCACGCATTCTGTGCTTGCCAAATACAATGCATATTTAGAGCATTCCCTGTATTAACTCTACCAGAAACCGTCTCTTTCATGCTTTACCATTCAGTGTCACCTTCTTCGTCTTGACACAGCCATCCATCCCTAACTTCAGGCTGTGCTAGGCCTCGCACCTTCTTGCCTGGTTTTGAGTGTATCTGCAACAACATCATCTCGCACAGTTGCGACGAGTGACCATGAGTACCGAGAAGCTTCGTGAGCTTGACAGACTAGCCAAGCAATTTGACATCGCCTTTGATGGGCCCGGATCAACTAAAAGATGGCCGGATGTCCACGCTCGACATTTTAAGGCAATACAGGCGCAGGGTTCGCAAACCTACGAATCCTACCGTGATGCGAGTAGGGTAACCTTTAACGATCAGCCATGGAGAAGCAGGACAAAGCAGCGAGCAGAGCAAGTTGCTGCAGAGGCACGTCAACTATATTACGACAAGAGTAATGAGATGGAATGGCGTCTCAGTCTTGAGCCTGATATTCTTGCTCGTTTCAAGCACCGAATTACTTGGTGAGAGTTGGCGCTGACAAAATTTGCCCAGGGGTCGCGCTAACAAGCGGCATTAGTACAAAATGCCACCTCCGTGTGTGGAGATCTGACGTTGAGGTTGTAGTTGACCCAGAGCGAGCGCAAAAAATAGAGAAACGTTGTCAGAAAAGGGGTCAGTCTCTTTGCAAGTGCTCTGAATACGACCGCATGCAGCAAGAGTAAATCGATGGTCTCTATCCAACAACTACTTACTAAGTAATCTTTAGTGAAGAAGAAGATCTTGATCGAATTTTCTCCGATAGGGCGGAGAGATTCATCATACCAGAAAAGAGCATACAGTCAGTTCTCGCAGATCAAAAGCCTGACCGCCTCTACGGTCTCCGGCAAACCAGTCAATTTGCAGATGTTTTGAGTGATCTTTACAATGCAGATGGGGAGGTACCATTGTCGAAGTCCATGAAAGAAATGATGTCCTCAATCAGTCCTTTTGGGGACAAGTGCGAGCCTCTTCTGTTTCCATTTCTGATATTAGAAGCCAAAGCCAATGAAAGCCCTAGCTTTCAGCTTATCCAGACTCAGACCGCCTTCCCTATACGCGCCCTACTTGAACTTCAGCATGAACTTCGCAGTCACTCCACGATACTTCTGCCCTTTCCGCTTGTATGGTTTTTGGCGAATAGAGGATCGGAGTGGCGCATTTATGCGTGCTTCATTGAGACCAGTGACATAATGAAGGCATTGAATGGGCAAAGTAACAAGCAGTACGTGAGTGATCGTCAGTCAGCTTTTACAACTGTTCCTGCGCGTACTGACAAAGGAAGCGAATTGTCAAGCTCTGGGCTGGGGATATATGCGATATCGATAACGCTCTTCAATTACTCCTGATAATTGATTACATATTCGACTGGGCTCGCGATGAATACCGCGGTGACATCTTTCGTCGACTTTGTCAAATCGCAAGGCCCGAAATACCGGATAATGTGACCGTGAGTGGTGAAAGTAAACTCTACAGCTGGAATCCAGTGAGTACGATGCCCGAAACTCCTGAGGGTGGTACTATGACGGAAGACTCAGATCAAATTGAAACTCCGAACATAAGCCTCTACCACGAATTTGATAGTGAGGCCGGATGCCTACGAAGTGCCACTTGCATTGAGTCTCGGGTAAAGGGGCTTTTCATTAGCCGTGACAATGTTGATACATTATTGCAATCCGTCAGGGATAAGGAAAGATTCGCGAGAGGGGTCCTGAGCGTTCTTCCAAGCAACAAGACTTTCAACATGAAGCTGACCGCTCATGACTTGTCGAATATTCATGAAATATGGACTGGTGACGCGGGCAACAGCACAATCGCCGGACAATTCGAAACTTTCCATACAAAACTGGCTTTCCGGTCATTCTTCACGGAGACTTGGGATTTGGTAAGGGAACTATCGTATCTGGCCGTGTCTGACGGCGCCATCGAGGTCCTGATCGCTAGATCGCGCAGAAGTAGGAGCTTCACTCTGGAGAGTTTTTCTCCTGCTACCAACAGTCTTGCAACAGAGCTTCATCGCTTGCGAACGGGATGTGCAGAATTCAATGTGCATGCCGCCATGGTCCGTTTGTCACTCGCATTCGTGATGGAACCAGGAGTAGTCACCCGCAGCAGAGGAAGGAAGAAAATGTTCTTGAGTTCTTATCTCGCTATAGTCAATACGAGTGAAGAAGCCGAGAAGTGTGGAAGAATAAATGAGAGTTATGCCGTGATTTACAAGATTTACAGCAGTCATACAATTGGTGGTAGAAGGCTACTCCAAGAGCCATATATCAGGAATTCTTCTCGCGAGGAACAGCAAAGCAACTATGATGCCAATGCCAATTCACACCCCATCGCTTTGCCAAACGCCCAACATGTTTGTAAAGAAAGTCAAGGGAATCACGAGTTCGTACTGATGACTGGAAAACTGGACGATCTCGCCTTGGGAAAGTCACAACCAGAATTATGTCTTTATCAGATTAAGGGCGAGGTGAATGTCACAATACCGCAGCTGACATCTCTCATCTATAGACTGGTTGAAAGGAGAGCGACGATGCATACAACGTACAGATGTGTACCTGATAGAATGCCGAGATCAAAAGAATGGAATGCTCACACTTGCAACGTTCAGATTCAAGCGATGTTCCCTGTCGAAAACAGACATTTTTCACAGTGCGAACCGATTTATACATGGATAAGAGATCTGTTTGATATGCTTCCGAAGGCTCTCAAAGACAACACTATATCTGTTTATGACTGTTACGTCAACGCAATGAACGACCTCATGGACCCCAAAGACCGCGAAAAGAAGGAATACGAAAGGCAGCCTATTATTCCAACGCGAGACGCTGTTCTCGCTTCGTTGACATTGGCTTCTCGAGAAGGCTTTCAGGTGCCAATTGACAGTACTGTTATTGAGTCCTGGATCATAAGTGGGTGCCTTAGATATAGGGATCTTAAAGTACCTAACGACCGATCTGAGCGGCTTTCTAAACACCTTTACATTGATCGTTCGGAATTGTCGAGGTGGTTTAAGAAGGTATGGCATCTGGAAACCGATGTACTAAAATCGGCAGCTACGAGAGCAGAACAGCCAGTCCAGTTCGTATATCCGAACACCGAGCTCGTTAACAAAATTGTCGCAGAGCGAGCGGCATCTTCCAGCAATCAAGATCTGGTGGTATTCACTGAGAGACCCAAAGACCATCCGGCTCCAAAACGGAAGCGATCCACGGAACGAGCCAAAACACGCAAGCGATGACACCTTCACCGCACTTTGTACAAGGTCCTTCCAGGCCTCCCGTTTAACACTTTCACATGTTTCCCCAGCACCTCCCTCACCCTCGGCGCCCTCCCCAGTTTATATTTATAGACTTCCAAAACTTTAACCTCCCTCCCCGGCTCTGCTCGATTCGGATGGAACCCCTGCCCACAAACCTCCTCTCACCGTTCTAAAGGCGGTATCTCGGGTACATCATGAAGAGAAGCGCGTCGATGATACTTCTTGCGCTGATAGAGCAAAGCCGCGCTACCGCTATATCCTAATCAATAAAACGGCGAGAAGACGCAACCAAGCCAGCTCCAGAGCCTGAACGTCAGTGGCAGTAACCTCGAGTAATAGACGCGACGGATGATGGGGAGATGCTGTAAGATGTGTGGTGGCTATGAGCTTCAGAGAATGTACTAGATGGCTTGCGTAGTGTTTCTGTGGAGGAAGATGAGACTATCGAGGGTGCCTTCTCTATATGATAAATAACGTTCAAATGCTTCTGGGTAGAAATTCGGCTATCGATAATACACTTTCCTTTAGGAACTGCTACTAAACAATTGAATGCTCACTATGAGACGGACGACGACGGCCTGCAGAACGATATAGCTATAATATGCACGGTGGCTTGAAGGTTCGGAATGCTTTCTGTGGGATGCGACACTGATTTAAATCCGAGGGCGCAATGCTCGGCGTTTCATGATGAATTGATCTAGAGCTGGAAGCGAAGGCTGAGTGAGGGACTTTGTTTTAGGATTCTACCGGCAGGGCTCTTATACTGTACTGCCCCATTGTGCTCCCCATCCTGCTGCCTTGTGCTCCCTCGATGCCCCCCCCAGCTCCCCCGCTACTCCCTCGCTGCGCCCTCTACAAAGAGGCTTTTTGCTCCCTCCTTCGAAGTCACGACTTTAACGGTAGTCCGATGGGCAGTTTCCAATTCCACTCGTGACATTCATGACTTCAATGATGAGCTTTCAGTCAAACTAGCCTCCCTAAATCGAAGTGCCTAACCCTTCTCACTGAAGATACGCAGCCTTGACACCTAGTCAACTCGCAGGCTAGAAACCAGCGTAGTAAGTGGTATGAGTTTGATATGTTGAATGCTTTTCTGTTCTTCGCGTTTGAACATAAGTTGACTTCGTCGTCACTGAAAGTTGAAAACTGTGCTTGTTGAATTATTATTGAAGTTGTAACTAGGCTCATATCAGTTATTTATCACATAGTGGATTGATCGTTCTTGTCAGGCCAGAGCGCATTAAAACATGAGTTTTTTTTCGAGTAAAAACTTGACAAGATTGAATTTAAAAAATCTGTTCAGTCTACTAGCTAATTTACGTTTTCAAAAAAATCTCACTGTTAAAAAGTTCTTTCAATTATTCTTCGTCGATAAAATTAATGTTTCAAGAAAACTGATTAAATGAAAGGTCAAGTCAATATCATCAACATCTGTTAACTTTGAGTTCTGTTGAAATTTCAAATTAATGAAAGCATGAAAGATACTAGAGCAGATTCATCACTATGCATTAACAATCAAATTGTATTCAACGTCTAGTACTGACAGCGAAGTGAAGATGTGTAAGTATAAAGTATACAACTGCATGATCTTGCACATTAAAGCTTTTTGATATGAATATACGAGGCAGACTAATCATTCGCTGGTTTTCGATACACTTGCCACAACTTCATCAACTCGTTCGACGTCGTGCCTGCCCAAGTGTAACCATAACGGTGGCTGTACGGAATCGACTCATCGTAAGGAGCCGAAGTCATCCAGTCTCTCTCCGTATTCTTCAATTTTTTGCGGCGCTTGCTGGCTTGAGTTGGCTTCTTGGTGTCGATGTCCTGAAGAGGAGATTGTTGACCAGTGCTATCCGGCTGCCTCTTGAATATTCTTTTTCTACTTTTTCTACTACTGTTGATATTCTCATCATCCTCATCATCCTCATCATCCTCATCATCCTCATCATCCTCATCATCCTCATCATCATTCTCATCATCATCATCATCATCATCTTTATCGTCCAAATCGTCTTCCTTTCCTTGCTTCCCATCATTGTCACTTTGACAAATGGGACAATTTTCCTCGGAACATGGGCTTTTGTAAGCACGCCAAAGCTTTTGTAGCGCTTCAAAGTCGTCCAAAGTCTGTTGGAGCTCTGCAGTAGGTTTTGGAAGAGAACAAAGTGGAGGGCGCACGATGACCACCCCTGGCTCACCCGGCCATATCTTTGTGGGACTGTCGGTGAAGGCTGACCTGTAGTGATTGTCTTGGAAAGCTCTGGAATCGGGGTCGGGTATAAGCAACAATCGCCGGAAAACAATGCTTCGTTGAGAATTGTACTCCTGGATTATCTGAGGTGTCGCTTCAATTCTTTGCTTCCAATCCGTAGTATCTTCGGGGATAAACGCCCATTCATCGCTATCAAAGGCGAAATGACAAATCGAGCAGAGGGCGACTAGATTGCCTCTATCATGGATATTACGAAGTTGTATGCGGCCAAGTTTATGATATGTCACGAACTACGGTTTTGTAAGCCGCCATGTCGGAGGGGGTAGAACGGTAATCTTACATGAAAACGCATTGATGTTGCCTGTGGGAAGATGTGACAGATGTCCAAGGGTCGCAACTTTTTGTGCGCTTTGCAATCACACAGCCAGCATCTCTTGTCTTGTGCTCTTTTGATGTTCTCTTTGGTTTGAAGTGGCACATCGACGGACGATTGTGATGGATGGTGACGGGTTTTTGGAACCTTATCTCTCTTTCTCTTTGAAGGCATTTTGTGATGGAAGACCGTTCGGCTGCATTAGAGGTAGGTCTCGTACTGTCGCTTGACCAGATGTTAAGTGAAGAGATGAATTGGCTGAGTGATGGGTTGATTAAAAGCTGAGCGCATTTGGTGGAGTGTCAGACCAAGCCCGATCAATAAAGCGGGTACACACTTACTCTGGAATTTAATTCCTTCAACATATAGAGGCGTTGAAACAGGAGTAAAGCTGACCCCGGAATGCGGTACATGGTTGGAAGTGACGGTTGAGCCTAGTGTGGTTAGTGTAAAAGCTCCTTTCGTGCCAAGCGTGCCAAGCCTGTAGGGCTGAACATCCTGTTCATATCCGCGCGCCTGGACCTTGCTAGAAGGTTCAGCGATCTCTTGTCTTGGTGTTATCCATTTGCCTTCGTATGGTCCGAAATGGCGAGCGGAGTCATTCCGGTTGTCAACGTCGTCCAGAGTATGCTCATTGAACGTCCCGATCCATATTCATTGAACGTTGCAGGTGTTTTAACACCGAATCCTACCTGTGAGTCTAACGCATCACAGTTTGAAATTTTAATATTCGCCTAAATTTCAAATTTAGCACGGTAGAAGCATTGGCTGAAAGTCTGATATATGTGAACCAAAATGCTTATTTAGTAGTAACTACGACATACTATCGCCTACGTGACACACTTCATACTGCTAGAGAACCTTGTATTAGAGGGGCGACTAGCATATATAGATAACAGTGAGGGTTACAGCTGGCGGGGGGTTGGAAAAGTTGAGCCAGGGCCGGAACTTTTTTTTTTGGTTTCGGCCCCGGCTCAACTTTCTGCATATGCTAACCATGAGTTCAAAATTATTCCAACCCCGACTCAGCTTTCTGCATATGCTAATCATGAGCTCAAGAATTGATGTTATTTAGCTAAAGTAGCTAGAAGACAAACAGCAAGAGCGAAGTATCGAAGCCGTACATATGCACAGCTTGAGCGAAACATCGAGAAAACAGCACAATCACAGGTCATGCATATATCATGAATAGCAAGACGAGCGAAGATTCTTCTACATATGCTTAGCATATGCACAAAACATGCAAAATCATGAACTCAACTTGTGACATGCTCATTAACAAGCTATCGCTCATGTTATTCTTGTCAAATCTTTCTCGTGCGTTTTTTTCTTCATTCTCATTGTTCAGCTCATGATTTGCATCATCACTTTTCTCGTCGTTTTCAACATTTGCATTGAATGAATCTTGAGCGAGCTGAGTTTCTTTTTAGTATATGCGCGACATATGCGAACTGCGACTCTCACCTTCAAATCATTTAGTCAATCTGTTATCTCATTCGCTCAATTTTCAGCGTCGATGTTTTCGTCGTTCATCGATGTTTTTTTATGTTCAGTTGATGCTGCGCATATGCACAGTCGAGACATTTTTGACCAGATGTCAATTTTTTGATGATCTCGCTTAATGCTCTTGACATATGCTTCGCATAGATCTCGAAGCTTTTTCAATTCGACGTCAAGTCTTGAATGTGCAAGGCATATGCAATTTTTAAAGTTCAACTCGACGTCAAGAATTTTTTCCAATCTCGGCTCAACTTCTCTAACCCTTCGCCAGCTGAAACTCGTCAACGGGCCCTTCGAGCTCATAACCTGTTGGTTTACGAATCAACCAAAATGTGAACACACTTTGGAACATTCCTATTCAGGTATGTATAGCATATTTCAACAACTTACTAGTGAGTACAACAGATGTACAACATCAGCCTCAGCCGAAGGGCCTCTTCGTGACACTTGACTAGCCTTGATGCTTGGAGCATATGATTCTAGAGACCTAAGGTGCCCAACAAAGCAATATCATAGGATTATAAGCGCTCTCAACGCCTTCAATCAAGTTTTCGCAGGCCCTTCAAGTAAGGCAGATGTTACATGCTTTTGTCCGCTACCCTAGCTCTTAAACTAAGCCATACTTTAACATCTCACAGTCCATCTTTGATGTCGTTGAACATAAAGGTCGCAGCCTAACGGTTTTCGATGCTCTACGGCACGGCTACCAGTCACCACGAATTCTTTGGACGGACTATTCATGCGGGATTCCCGTCCATGAAGTTTTTGTCGCATATAGGAACGGGCATTACCTTCTCTGCTTCGTCATGCTCGGATCCCTGGCAATAGCTGTCTACACCATCTTTGTGGGCTCACTCTAGCTCTCTTCCTCGTACTATGGCGCTACCCCCTTCGACAGTGATCTTACCGCAGCGCGAGCATCTACTATCCTAATCGCTTTTGTCCTGCTTGTGAACCTTGCAGCTGGGTGGCGGTATTGCAGGCGCATATTCTTGCGCCGCCCCCCCCGACACGTTGGCTGCACTCATACCATGCATACTCTTTTCGCCAGGCCTTACCGAAGACTTGGAAGAGGTGGAAATGGAGCAAGGGGTAGAGGCTAAAATACGGAAGTTGAAGCAATTGGGCCGCAGATATGCATTGGGAGTCTTCAGGGATGGACATGGGAAAGAGCGGCTGGGCATTGAAAGGCATTATTATGATGAATCTCGAAGACGAAGTAACGTCGACTTGAGAAGATGAATGAAGAGTATATAGAGTTTCTATCGAAACAGTTGCTTGAAGTGAGAGAAAATTGTTTCAAATCGAGAGATACTAGAAAAACCTCATTATACAAAAATATTTTAATATTAATAGCCGATAATCTAATAGAAAAGAATTGACCCAGCGAGGTTGCTATCCCGTTTAGCAAGCACTTAGTCAACGAGTGACTTGCTCGTTCGTAAGTACAGAACACCCTATCCTTAAATATTACGGACTTGTGCGATTAACTTTATTATATCTACTAAGATCTTAGTATTGAGAGGTGCTAAGATGATAAAGACGATTTATTAGCCCATTCCCAGCCAGCGTCGGTAATCATTTCGAGCGGATTTTGCAGTGATAGTAGCGATGAATGTAAAGATCTATTAAAATCAAGAACCTCGAAATATATTGATATTGAAAATGCAATGTCGTTGTGTGTTGCATAGTTACTTAGTATCATGCATAGAGATAGACGAAAATGACGATGATTCATTCTTACGCTGGCAGCAGTGTTGTCTTCTTCAGAACATTGAAGAAGTGACAGGAAATATTGAAGCGGTTCAAGATAGAACCGGCACATAAGAAGAGGTTTCATCTGAAGGGGCTTAGCCACGGAAACAAACACGTCTGAGGTCCTGAGGCAAAATTCTTGATGATCATTTCTCATTTGCCGAGTTGTACAATTACCCATCTGACAATAGCGGCTTCTTCTGCTGTCGATAGCAATTGCTGTTTCTGGCCGACTTTCTGCCCTTGATTTTCGCTCCGTCGATTCGATCTTGTAGATGTAGTGCGACTGATTCGGAACCGGATAGCGATCTGGCGAATAGTTTCGGCTTTTTGGTGTTCCATTGAATTCGTGATAATGGCGCAGGGCCAATCGGATTCTTTGCTCTCTTGGGAGCTTCGGAGGGCCTGTCTGGATGTCTTCTTCGTCTGGTAAGTCAGGGAGAGGGTCGGCAGGGTCGGGAGAGCTATGGAGCGTTGATATGGCTATCATGGTGGCATTAAGGATGTGGAATGGAGCAATTTAGTATAAAATTCGTTATATTTTTGAATACTTTGCCTAATCAGGCGTAGCGGTGGCCGGTTGGGGGGGCAATACGAGTACTACACATTCTAAGCGTCAACTTTATAAGAATCTTTCAGGGGTTGTTGGGCGGCGGCTTGCATGTTGTTAGTTATGCAACATCAGCTTCCAGTTTCAAACAAAAAATAACTACTTTCCAAACTGAAGCATGTCTAGTTCCCTGTGTGTGAAACTCGCCCGAACATTGAGCTATATTGTGTAAAAATGTGGGCATTTCAATGAACATTCAGCGACGAGTCTTCCGCGAGGACAATCCATAATGACAGCCACTTGGGCGATACAAAAGTGATTTTCTTCTTCTCAATAGGCGTTGATATTTGACCTTCCCAAAAATCAATCATGAGATGGTTGCAACCATTCCAATGCGGCCGAGGACTGGCCACCGCCTCTTTTAGGAGAACAGCCTGATGGGACTGCAAGGCTGCGATGTCGTCTTATCTTTTCACCTTGTTTTGCCTTATCATGATGCGGAGATTCTTGTGCGACCATGCAGTTCCCAATTTCCGTAATCTTGTA
>JAABUY010006391.1_pt1 | contig 11539 bp, 10 predicted proteins | sample 5560271 | NCBI WGS metagenome assembly JAABUY01 (sample SAMN10711886, study PRJNA513374) | rock metagenome | isolation source: Antarctica rocks | place: Antarctica: Victoria Land, University Valley
GTTAGCTTATGTTCTTCTGAGCCATATAGATAGCCGGTCCTTCCCTCCTAGATACTTTCCTTCCTTAGCATTTATATACTCGTTACATTACACCCATATGACTCGCTCTATGCTGGCCCCTAACAGTATTCTCTGATCAATTAAATATTTCTATTTCTATTTTTCTGATCTCGTCAAATATAAAGCACTCAAGTTGATCACGATCAACTCTCATCTTTTCAGTGACTCATAGCAATGCTTCAAAGATTCTCAAGCGCTCAGTTTCGATCATTCAGAAAGAGTCATTTTCGATTCAAATCATAGACATCGTCTCTTTTCAAGCACTAGTAAAACGAAAAAAGAAGAATCAGATCGAGGTTTTTGCTATGTTCATCGAAGACATCGATAGAAAAATCATCTACAATACTCAATGCAAACTAGATGTCATAGATGTTTTCTCAGTCAATGAAACGACTCAGAATCTAGAAGATATTAAAGTCAAGCTATCATCAAAGTATCAAGATTTTCTAGATGTCTTTGATCAAGCTCAAGCAGACAAGCTATCGTCTCATCGTTCGTATGATTATAAGATAAAGCTTACTAGTAACGCAACATCATTTCGCTGTCGAGCATATCAAATGTCTTTCTACAAGCTTCAGAAAGTAAAGAAATATCTGAACGAGAATCTTTTCAAAGAATTTATAACTTCTAGCAAAGCTTCGTATTTCTCATCTGTTCTGTTCATTCTAAAAGCAAATGAAGATCTATGATTCTGCGTTGACTATTGAAAGCTCAATGCTATTATCAAAAGAAATCGTTATTCTCTATCTTTGATAGATGAGATGATTGGAAAAATAGTTGATTGAAAGCATCTGACTCGATTGAATATCATTTCAACGTTCAACAAACTACGAATGCACTCTGATAGTGAGAACTATACTATCTTTATTATCGTTTTAAAAGCATACAAATTAAAGATTCTACTCTTTGAACTTACTAATGATTCAGTCTCGTTTCAGCAGTATATGAATGATGTTCTATGAGACTTTCTAAATGACTTTTGTCAAGTCTATCTAGACAACATTCTGATCTACAGCAAAACTCAACAAGAACATAAGCAACATGTCAAAATGATATTGAATCGCTTACAAGAAGCTGATTTACAGATGAATATTCGAAAGTGCGAATTCGATGTAGAAGAAATCGTCTTCTTAGAAGTCATAGTATCAGAACAAGATCTTCGTATGTATTCTATCAAAGTGAAAGTCATAGTCAACTGAACTACGTCGATCAATCTAAAAGAAGTTCAGAGCTTCGTGAAATTTGTTAACTTCTATCGTTATTTCATTAAGAACTTCTCGAAGCTAGTCAAATTATTCACTCAGCTGACTAGAAAGAACACGTCTTTTGTTTGAAACGAAGTCTGTGTTCAAGCTTTTGATGATCTAAAGAAACAGATCAGCTCGATTTCAGTTCTATGACACTTTGATTCAAAACGACAGACTATTCTGAAAATCAATGCATCTGACTACATCAAAGATGAAATACTATCTCAGTATGATGATGAGAATGTTCTTCACTCGATAGCTTTCTACAGCAAGAGCATGATTCTTGCTGAATGCAATTATCACATCTATGACAAGAAACTGCTGATCATTATTCAATGTTTCGAACACTGAAGATTCAAGCTTGAATGCATTGAGTTGCTCATTCAGATGTTCATCGATCATCAGACTTTGAAAATCTTCATGAAAAACAAACAGTTAACTCGACGTCAAGTTAATTATTTAAACATTCTATTCGAGTTTAACTTTCAGATCATTTTTCGATCAGGCAAAATGAACACTAAAGTCAATGCTTTAATCAGAATGTCTCTAATCAACGTCTCTGAATCAACTCAGCGTACTGAAGATTGTTATCAGATCATTCTGACACTTGATAGAATAAATATTCTAGCTATTGAATTTGAGATTGATTTCTATCAATGAGTAAAAGATGTCAACAAGACGAATGAGCTTTGCAATGAGTATAAACAAGCTATAAGTGAAAACAAGCTTAAGCTACATAGCACTGAATTGAAGCACTGTGAGATCGTTGACGACGTTCTGTTCAGAAAAGATCTACTATGAGTTTCTGAGAATATGCATACGAAATTGCTAAAGAAAATTCATGATCAGTCTTTCATCTCTCATTCTGACAATCAAAGAACTATTGATCTAGTTTAACGTTTCTACTATTGATCAGATCATCGAGCAATAATTAAACGTTACATTTGAAACTGTCATGTCTATCAATGAAGCAAGACATCTAGAAATAGCATCAATAAACTTCTTCATTCTCTTTCGATTTCACAGAAACGCTGAAAGAATATAGTTATAAACTTTATCACTGAGCTATCTCTATCAGAAGATTATAACGTAATTTGCACAATCATATGTTGACTCATCAAGAAATGTCACTATGTTTTCTGTCATTGAGAAGACGAAAACATCTCGGTTGAAGAAACGGTTTGAATCATGCTATGAAATGTCTATCGACTTCATGATCTACTCAGTTTCATTGTTTCGAACAAAGATTTTCAGTTCATATCAACAATGTGACAAAGTCTTTGCAAGCGACTAAAAATCACGGCTAGTCTATCAACAGTCTATCATTCTGAAATCAATAATCAATCAGAGCGAGTCAATCAAGACGTCGAACGCGAACTTAGAATCTACTGTAATTACATGCAGAATGATTGAGCAAAATGACTATCAATGATAGAATTCAGCGAGAATTTCAATATCTTCTCGATCATCTCAATGACTTCATTCTACTTCAATAAGAGTTTTCACTCACGAATGAGTTTCGATTCAGATACGACTGACTATGAAACAACTCGTAAACGTCTTGAAGCTAGAAAAGCAGATGATATTGTCATTCAAATGAAAGAGCTGCTTATCTTTGATCGTCAGCAATTAAAAAAGACGAAGCAGATCATTGAAGCTCAGATCAATAAACATAGACAAGACGTCATCTATGAAGTAGATGATTGAGTTTGATTATTCTTTAGAAACATAAAGACAACTAGATCATGTAAGAATTTAGAAGACAAACAGCTAGAACTTTATCAAATCACTGTCAAAGTTGAGATTTTCTATCATCTTCATCTATCAATAAGCATGAAGCAGCTGCATTCAATGTTCAGTTTGAAGCTATTACGTTCTTATTTTGATGATTTCTTACTAGAACAGCATTCAGAATCATTTAGATCTCTCACTATTGAAGATGATGAGCATTGAAAGATAGATAACATTCTAGACTCTAGATGATATTGAGATTGAATACAATACAAGATCAAATGAACGAGACTAGATTGAAACAATGAATGATACTATGTTAATAAAGAAGAATTCAAGAGCTTGAAAGAAGTTCTAGTAGAATTTTATAAGCTCTATTCAGACAAGTCACACTAAATTGAAAAACAGTGAAAATTTTTGCGTTTCATTTGTTTTATTCATGCGAACATGAATTTTCAGAGAGAGAGATAATGTTACGATTGCGTCAAAGTTGATTAGAACTAGTTAAGATCTAGTCGAGATCTGATTTAGATTTGACTCAGATTTGACTCAGATATGACTCAGCATCTTTTCTTTTCTCTGACATCTTCTAATCAGCTTCTATTATCTTCTAGATAAACACACTTCTTTGTGTTACAAATAGTTAACAGATGTTTATGACAAACACATTTCTTTGTGTTGCAAACATCTTTTGAATCAACATCTTTCTTGTGTATCAACACGTTTTCTTTGAGACTAGCGTCGATCTGAATAACTACTATATAGAGCGTGTTCTTCTTGTCTTTTGTATCTTCTTTCTTCTGTATTCTTAAAGTCTTAGTTATAATTATCTCTATAGATCAAACATTCTAGTCACGCACGCACTCTGATTAGTTTCTAGACATAATCTCAACAAATAGTACTGAACTTCGCTCAAGAAAGCAAATCAGCTAGATGATTTTCATGAGTTGAAATTCACAAAGCATGTATGCAGATACCATGCGCAGTCGTCAGCAAGATTATTCATCACAGATGCAGCATTGCTTCTTCATGCATGAAGATCTTGTTTATGTTGATAACAACAGCTATGTTGTTGTTATATATAGTGAGATTGCATCTTGTGAAAACGAAAAGTCATGCTGTCAAAGCTTGAAGCACTATCGTCATTTTTTTGACATTGATATGCTTGTCACTCAAGCGCATGTTAAATCAATTAGAAAATGTTTAACTAGCAACTGATGATAGATTGAGATGATGCAAATAGTAATCTCTCATGTCGTGCAGATCTGAAGCGTTAATTCAAAGATATAAAAAATGTCTGAATTTGCATTTGCAAAGTAAATGTACATTGTTTCACTTTGAAAGAAACATCTTTCATCATAATAGATCTTGTCACATTGAATAATTGATGCGCTGCTTACGTGATTTAATGATAATTAGATCGTTGAACAGTCATCTGAGAAAAACTCTTTCAGAAATCACAATCTTTGCAGCAAATGACAGAAAGTTTAATAGTGTTTGCAACTTCTTGTATGATAAAGAGTTCTTTGTAAGCATGCTGTTGACGAGCTGAATTATCTTCTGCTGCTTGTCAAATGATAGATGAGTCATCATATTGATTGAATCAAGCTCAATGCTAAAAAAAATGCATGTGATGTCGATAAGATTCTTTTTAAGATTAACGCTAAACTTTAACTGAGTGTACAAATTATCGAAATTGATCTCGTATTTATGAGCTTTGATCATGTTCGCTTGTACGACTAGAAAGTCATTCAGATAGTGTATCATCGAGTTTCATTGCAAAGTGATTGTGAGCATTCAGCAAAAATCTTTAGCGAAAAGATCAAACAGATATGATGATGTGCATAAATCAAATAGAAGAAAGCGATTTATTCAATACTGTCATGATGTCAGATCATCAACTCAATTTAAAACATAGATCATTGATGTTTTAAATAATCTTGATTCATTGAATCTGTTTTGCAATTCAATGAATCAAGTCATCAATTTAGTCATCATCATCTTAATTTAGTCTCAGCAATTTTGTTTTGATCATTTCAGTTATGTGCATAAATCTTTGCAATCTTAAGTTATAGAACTACTGTTTAGTCTTGATTCTGCTCAATTCATGTATATAAAAGTCGAGTTCTCATTCTTTTCTTTTGCTCTTTGTCTTTCATCTTGTACATTATTTGATATATTATCTTGTATCTAAATTTTATCAAAGTAATAATAATATCAGTCTTTTATATTGATTATATTTCTAGTTTAACTCAGTTTCTGACATTATAAAAGATCTACACATCTGCAATTTGTAAAGAGTGACAGAGACAGATTTTAATGCTTTTAGCGATCAATATTTCAAATATTCGTTTAATCTCATGTCTCAGATTTGCGTCACTTTTAGCTGATGCATATTCATAAAAGCGTCAACATTTCTAGAACTTCTGAGAGCGCAGTATGCGTCTTTGATGTTTAATTCAACAAACATGATTCTGATACTTGTAGCATTGATAGTTGCAACGTTGAATAATTAATTTGACTATCTAAATAATAGCTATTTACACAGTTTAATATATGCGCTGAAAAAGTCAATGAAGAAGTCAATGAGAAAGTTAATGAGGTAGAAAGTCATGTAGAATGTTCAATATAAAGTCACGTAGAATGTATGATAGAGTTATATTTGATGCTCGATAGAAAACAAAGTTGATTCTTGAATGATGTGTAGAAAGATCAATAGAAAGCTCGATTGAAAGATCAGTAGATAGCTCAATGAAAAGCTTGATCGAAAGATTAGTAGAAAGCTTGATCGATAGCTCAGTAGAACACTCGATCGAAAGATCAGTAGAAAGATAATGATAGCTCAGTAGATAGCTCAATAGAAAGTTTAGTCAAAATATCAGTAGAAAGATCTGTAGAAAGATTGATGATAGCTCAGTAGATAGCTCAATAGAACGCTCGATCGAAAGATCAATAGAAAGACGATGATAGCTCAGTAGATAGCTCAATAGAAAGTTTGATCAAAAGATTAGTAGAAAGATCAGTAGAAAGATCAATGATAACTCAGTAAATAGCTCAGTAGAACGCTCGATCGAAAAATCAGTAGAAAGATGATGATAATTCAGTAGATAACTCAATAGAAAGTTCAGTTGAAAGATCAGTAGAAAGATCAGTAGAAAGATCAATGATAGTTCAATAGAAAGCTCGATCGAAAGATCAGTAAAAAGCTCGATCGATAGCTCAGTAGAAAGTTCGATCGAAAGATCAGTAGAAAGATGATGATAGCTCAGTAGATAACTCAGTAAATAGCTCAGTAGAACGCTCGATCGAAAAATCAGTAGAAAGATGATGATAATTCAGTAGATAACTCAATAGAAAGTTCAGTTGAAAGATCAGTAGAAAGATCAGTAGAAAGATCAATGATAGTTCAATAGAAAGCTCGATCGAAAGATAAGTAAAAAGCTCGATCGATAGCTCAGTAGAATGCTTGATCAAAAGATCAGTAGAAAGATGATGATAGCTCAGTAGATAGCTCAATAGAAAGTTCGATCGAAAGATCAGTAGAAAGATGATGATAGCTCAGTAGATAACTCAGTAAATAGCTCAGTGAAAAGCATTGTTTGAAGCACTATTTGACTCATGTTGTGCGCTCGATCAACGCGTATTTTGAAGCATGTAAAGTGTTCAATAGAAAGCTTGATAGAAAGTTCAAGATTGATTCATGAAGAATGCTTTTTATTGAGCTAATTAGCAATGAATAATGAAGTAAGATCATGAAGTAGATCATGAAGTAAATCATGAAGCAAATAATTCATGTTTGAACACGTTGCATAAAGCATGTTTTGAAGTGAGTAAACTGACTAGTAAATGAACGAGTAAATAGCTGAGTTGATAACTGAACATGTAAGTATTTTGATTGTTGTTGTTCTGAAAGATAGAAACTATGAAGAAAGAAAGAAGATGAAAACTTTGAACTCTCTAGCGTCAATTTTATAGAGCTTGAAGTGAAGATTATCAAGTAGGTAAGATAGATAGCTGAGCATTTAAGATGACGAGTACTATAGATAGAAAGTCATGTAGAAAGCATTGTTTAAAGCATTGTTTGACGTGTTTTATGCACTCGATCGACGCATTTAATAAAGTATTTGATAGAACTTTTGATAGAAAGTTTGATAGAGTATTTGATAGAGCATTTGATAGAAAATTCGATAGAGAGTTCAATAAAGCGAGAAGATGAGCAAGTAAGAAAGCGAGTAGATGAGCGAGTAGAATGCTGAGCATGTAGATGAGCGAGTAGATGAGCGAGTAAATGAGTGAGTAGATGAGTGAGTAGATGAGCGAGTAAATGAGCGAGTAAATGAGTGATTGTCGACATATGCAACATATGCAACATATGTGATGAAAGCGAAATTCAGCTCAGTGCATATAAACAAACGCAGATTTTATCAGCAAAAACAAGATACAGTTCAAAGACATATGAATAAACACAGATTTTGTTAACAAAAGCAGATCGCAGTCTAACAAGATCAGCTTAAATTCGAATTTTATTTCGCTTTAAGTGATAAATGTCACTTTAGCTAAATTCTTAAATTTTGTTCACTTTACAAACTGTCGATGCACTTTCTGCAACATTTTCATACATTGAAATCTCATCTAGTTATTCTTTCACTCAAATGAAGTCATTTCAAAATCTTTTAATTGATGATGAGCGTGCTGTTGAACAGTTCACTCAAAGTATGATCGAAAATTCAGTTGAAATCTTTCGCATAATGCAAGAGCTTCAAAATCAAGTTTGACAACATAATGTTATCACTTCATCTTTATTCATCATTCTTAATTCTTCAATTTATATAAAGTTGAATTCTCAGTCTCTTGCAATGATAGTTCAGATTTTTGCACAAATCTTGAACAATCAATCTTTTTTCATCATTCATCTCTCTGCAAACTTTGTTGCTGTCTTCATTGCTTCTAGATTTAAGAAACTTCTTGACATATTTGAATATGAAAGAAACAAAGATCAATTGAATGCATGAGAGCAGAGTTTGATACAGCGCATGAACATGAACGATAATCATTATCTTTCTCATCGAGTCAAGATCATTTATGTTGAGTCATGACTCATCATAGATAAGAAAACTCACAATTTAATGAATCAATATCAAGTTAATGATTTCTGTATCATTTTCATTTTTGCAAATTGACAACATAAGTTACATCATTGCTGCAACAATTCTTTCAAGACAGAAAATGCTCATTTATATCTTCGCGAAACTTTAAAGTAAGACATGAATAGCTTTGTCAACTATTACAATATTTTTTATCAAAAGAAAGAATATTCTTTAATGAAAGATTTCTCATTGATTGACTGTCTGAAGCACAATGTTAATTATTTCACTCAAATCATCAATTTTTTTGACAAAATCTTGATGAAACTCAATCATTCATCTTTCATCAATAAATTCAAGCATTCTTTAACATTAATGAAGAGCTTCAGCAGCTTAAGCATCATTAATCTCACTTCATCTTTATCATTGTTTCATTCATCAAAGTCAAGAACATCTTTGCATTGACTAGTAATTTTTTGAGTTCAAAAATCAACACTTTTGTGACTATTATTTCAACAGTATCTTTGTTTCTTTCTTTCTCATTTCTTGATGAGTCAATGAATCTAAACTTCATCATTGTCATCATTCAAGATAAGACTTTGATCATTTTTAAGATCAAGAAAATTTGCAACAAGTGAAAGCTGTGTTACTATTGCAAATTGCAATATTTGAGCAAAATTGCTAAAGAATGTTTAAATAAGAAGCTCTTCACTTTGCGTATCATGAACATTTATGACAGTGATGTTGTCAATATAAATGAAGAAGTCTCACTGTTTGCAAGAAAAGTTTAATCTTTAAGTTAAGTCATGCTCAAAGATTTGTATACATATCATCTTGTTTACTAATCTCAATCTTTTCACTCTCACTTCAATTATATAGAAAGTTTTCTGCTAAATCTGTCTTGAAACTCTTTGAATTTAATTCAACATTCAAAGACAGTTACATGATAGTATTCTGTATTTTACGTCAAGCTTAATCTAAAGTTCTTACTCTCACTCTGATTGATAATAAAGTCTTTGCTTATGTTTTTATGAATAAATTCTTCATGCAACAACATTATCTTTTCTTGCATCAATTAATTCATTCTTGCAAACTTCAAGAATTTGATGATCAAGTTACTTTAATCAAAACAGAAATTAATAAAACGAATTACTTAAACTATCTAGAGACAGAGCACATCATTGACATGATGCTTGCGCTTCATTCTGATCATCAAGAGCAGATGAGAAGCATCATCGACGTGACGTTAATGAATGAACGAAAGATGATTATTGCTATCTCGCAGAAGAATTCAGTCAAGACAAAAGATATACAGAAGAAATTACACAAGCTGCGAGTACTTTATGAGCTCAACGAACGTAGAAACAGCGAGCTGATGCTCTGAAAAAAGATGAGAAGTTTGACAGAGATGATAGAAAAGCTGACGCGTCAACGTGTCACTGCGTTGACTGTCAATCAGCGCATGAAGAATCAGCTGAAATGACTGAAAAAGATAATGAGCAGACTTGAAAAAGAGTTTGTGAAGAAGAGAAAACACGTTGACAGCTGAGCGAAGAGAGCAAGCGTGAAGTCAACGACATCATTTGAAAGTCATCTTGTGTTCAACGTCAACATATCATCGTCAGTGCAAAATCATTGTGAGAAATTTGAAGCAAAGATCTTCATCAAAGAGAAAGAAAAAGTAAAGAGAATCATGACAACAACAATGAAGAACATAGTGAGATGAGTGAGAGAGATTAACGTCGACAAGACGTTGTCAACGCGCAAAAACATAAAGACGATGAAAAGATGATTGAAACTGTCAATATTTCAAGTCAAGACAAAGAGCAGCAAAAAAACATTGAAGAAAAATAATTTTTGAATCAAAAAGATATTGTTGAACGCATGTCTGCGCAAGATCAGTTTTGAGATAGCGATACATGAGATTAAAGTTGAAGAAATGTCTAAAAACATAGAGAAGAAAGAGATGAGAATGCTCATCAAGATTAACAAAGACATACATTCAGAAATGATGATCGAGAAGATTGAGTGACTCACAAAGAAGAGTGAGCAGAAGAGATACATTTCACTGATGATACACGTAGTCAGCGCTGAGATAATGAACAAGCTGATCAATGAGAAAGTATATCATGAGATCGACATAAAGATCACACAGTTCTACAACTCAAGCTGCAGAGTGCATCAGTGTCTAAAGTGTTAAGAATACGATCACAAGATGTATGAATGCAAAAACAAGCAGAAATGCGTTTACTGCATGCTGAATCATCGCTTAAAGCACTGTTTTCACAAACAGACTTGAAACATGTGAAAATGTGAAGCATGTCAAAACACATACAGAGTCTTTGACTCTCAATGTCATAAACGACAAGCTGAAAAAGAAAGAATAAAGAGAGTCACAAAACACAGATCTCTATATCATGTCATACAAGAGCAGAAAGAACTCAAAGCAGTGATATCAAAGACATTCACAGAAACATTTATCAGTCTGAAATTGCTGATGAACAACGACTTGAAGAGAAAGCAGAGACGTTCAATGAATGAAAGTCATCTGTTCAGCGCAGTTGTCACATCAGAAAACACTATACTGAATCACTTGATCAAGAAGTCAAGATCAAATGAATCAAAGTCAACGTCAGTCACGTCGTTATCAATGTCATCTTTTGTTAAGAATCTTACAAGTGAAGCAAGCACTTCACAGACACTCAAGAGAACATTAAACAGTCTGAAATGTGAACTTTAATGTCTCAGCAAAAGAAGCTTCAAATACTACAGTACAACGTTCACAAGTTCAGAAACAAGATGATGATAGTGTTACTACATGAGAAAAAAATAAAGAACTATGACATTCTGATTCTTCAAGAACTCTGATGATTTGATTACATTTTCAAAGCATACTGCTTAGCAATTGTTGACTTCACGCTGAAGAATAATGAAGATAAAATCTGTTTCTACATAAACAAGAGAATCAACAGCAACATCTGATACTCAACATTGTCACGATTCTAGCCTTGCCAGGCTCAGTCTTCTAGCCTTACCAGGCCTATTCTCGCTTCGTCACCTTGACTAGTCTCTATTGGGTCTAGCGTCGACTGAGGAACACACATATGTAGTCAGCTTCTTTTTCGTAGCTATCTTTGTTTCTTAGCATTTATCTTCTAGTTAAATGACATTCCTATCTGACTCGCTCTAGACAGGTCCCTAACATTAGATAAATGCTCATCATCTACTATTCTGCTATGGACGAATAGACGATACGAAACAATCTATTCAGTAAGGAAAATTTGCAAGAAATTCTTCAAATTTGCATCATCATTTTAGATCGCAAGGAATTCTTCGATTCTACACTCATTTTCATCATTCTATTCGCAAGAAATTCTTCGAATAAAGCACTCAATTATTACCTGAAATTCACAAGAA
>JAABUY010006394.1_pt1 | contig 11538 bp, 17 predicted proteins | sample 5560271 | NCBI WGS metagenome assembly JAABUY01 (sample SAMN10711886, study PRJNA513374) | rock metagenome | isolation source: Antarctica rocks | place: Antarctica: Victoria Land, University Valley
GCTCACATTCCTGCTCCAGGCTCTGCACTCGCATCTCATCTGCAGCCCGCCGCCTCTCTTGCCTGTGCACGGTCACAAGCATTTGCTGAGCTCAGCTGCTTGATGCAGTGCTGAACAGCGTCACCTTACACACAGGAGAGGTCTACAAAGCTGCAATAGCCTCATGAACATCGATTCCAATCAAGAGCAAAGAAAGACACGGAGGTGCATGCGCCTGGGGACGCACCACGCGCGCAGGTTGACACGGCTTGACCTGCGCTCCTGCCACTGTGACGACCAGCACTGCTGTAAGAGAGGCATCATGCTGCGTGCCTGCTGGGGCTTACCAGATAGAAATACAGCAGCATAGACAAGCGGCTGAAAACCACGGTATGGTTGCATACGGCTCTCCGAGGAGGCTGGTCAGGACGCCAATCAGTGGATCAGATACAAACTTCAAGAGGATGCACAGCACGAGGCAGACAAGCACAAGCCAGTGCCCCTCCACTGCATATTGAGGCAGGGCCATCCTGTGAAGGAGCACTTTCTGTTGAATGAGTGAATGAATGAATGAATGAGCTTGTGAGCAGCTCGCTCACTGTGCAAGTCTCAGGGCTTGGCTGCTCATACCCTATACACCTCACATGTGTGCATAACAGAGCTGCTGCATGAGGACTGACTTAGCACTATGCCGCCTGGCCTTGACGCGGTGCAGGCGCAGTATGCCCGTGCTCGTCTTTCGTGCCGCGCTTATCCTTTGGGGTGTTATGCCGCAATGGGTTGTCCTGGACCGCCTCCTAAGGAAGTAGTACACATGCACTTTGCTATACATATCTCTCAACATCTCAACTGGACGCACGCATGGTGGCCCTGAGACAGGGCTACCTCAGATGCCGTTCCAGAACTGTCTTTGCGAAGCTCAGCCACCTCTCTTACGCATGCTTCACGCTACCGAGTAGCACAGGCTGGCATCCACTCGCACCCTGGCCAGCGTGGCTTGCAGGACTTGGTGCGGCGAGTCAGCCCTGGCTGCCGGCCCCGGCGCGTTCATGTGTAGCAGCGCGCGTCACGTGGCATAGGCCGCCGCCAGGCGCTCCGTGCGGGTGGTGCGCGTCCACCTGGCGGCCGGCGCGGCCAGCAGCCAGGCGACCGCCAGCGCCACGAACGCGAACATGGCGTACAGGAACACGTGCAGGCTGTACAGGTACTTGATGCCCATCAGGCTCAGGATCTGCGCGCATGCGCGCGCGCGTGGGTGCGGCGCGTGCAGAAGCACGGCCTCGCTCACCCGCATGGGCGGGAGCTGCACCGCTTGGCAGCGTGCAGCCTTCGCACCAACTGCATGGTGTCCGGAGGTTGCTCAGCACCGCGTCATGCATACTTGCCCTGGCAGCAGTGGCAGCACACGCCAGCGACCCCTGCCTCCCGGCACCGGCAGCCCAAGCAAGCGGCGCTGCTCGCGCGCCTGGTTGCCCCAGATGTCGTGGATGGCGATCTCGTTGGCGTACAGCGCGAAGGCCTGCGCGCAGAACTGGATGGCCGCGTTGGCCGCCAGCAGCACGAGCGCGACGTTGAACAGGAAGCTGCTCATCAGCGTCGCGCCCGGCCGCATCGGGTGCACCGTGAAGACCAGCAGGCGCAGCCCGACGCGCGTGCAGCCCTTGATGGTCGCGCCTGCCGCCGCGCGCGGGCGCCTGCCCGTCGGTGCGCTCGGGTGAGGGGGCCGCCCCTGGCGGGGCGGCGCATGCGGCAGACATGCAGGGCGTGCGTGGGGGCAGCAGGCATGTGAGTGTGATGTGGCCTGGTAGAACACACGCGCGTGACCAGGCAGCCACAGCCATCAGGCCCCGTCCTTGACAAGGGCGGCTCATGCTGAGGAAGTCAGTGCCGGCGGCCGTGCGGACCGATGAGGTAGAAGCAGAACAGCGCGAAGGCCGCGGTGCCGAACAGCGGGAAGGCGCCGTCGAGCCGCGTGAACAGCCCGTTCAGGAAGGGCGTCAGGGGCGGGTCCGTGAACAGGTACAGCACCACCTGCCCGGGCAAGGCGGCAGACATGAAGCAGTGCAAGTGGGCATCCTGAAGATGGAGCGCCGGCACAGACAGCCATGTCAGGCTGACACGGGGACATGGAGGCACCAGCTGTGCACCGAACTTGCACTTTTGCACAGACGCTCGGCCGACCCGCCGCATCCCCTGGGCTGCATCTCAGTGCGGCAGCACTGCCGTGCCAGGAGCGCTGGACTGGGCGTCGCGCCTGCAGGAGCCAGCACACGGACAGCACCGCGCCGAGCGCCCCGCAGACCAGGCGCACGTAGAACATGAGCACCGTCACCACCCACGCGTAGTCCGGGTCCTCGCCCTGCCGGCGCGCGCGCATGCAGCCGATCAGGGCCCCCGCAGCACAAGGCCCCGCAGCACAGGCAGCCGCGCTCGAGCGCAGGCCGGCGGGTCAGCCCAACCTGCGGGTACGACGCCTCCAGCGCCTTGGAATCGCCCTCCAGGCCCAGCAGCTGCTCCTGCGCGCGGCGGAAGGCCGCGCGCCAGCGGAAACTGCGGCCCAGCTCGCGCTCCTCCTTGCGCAGCGCGTCCGCCACGCCCTGCGCGCGCGCGCCTGCTCCGGCGCGCCCGGGCGCCGGCGCCACGCACTCTGCCCCACCACAGGCGACATGGCTTGGTCAAGGCCCCGCGCTTGCACAAGAGCGATGCATGCTGTGGCAAGTGCGTGTCTGGCAGACCCTGCCTGATGTTGTAAAGCTACTTCACGTGGCAACCCCCGGCAATGCAAACCCAGGAAATGCAGGTCCTGGCACCCACCCGAGGTGACCATTACCTTCCACAGCGTGCGCAAATGCCATGCGACATCGTCAGGGGCGCACCTTGACGGCGGCGGCGCGCTGGCCCAGGCCGCGCGCGCGCTTGATGTACTCGCTCTTCGTGATGACGGCCACCGGGCGCCCCAGGAAGCTCTGCACCAGATCGAGCGGCAGCGCGACCAGGCCCACGCCCGCAAACACCATGAACAGCACCCAGCCTGCCGGCCCCCAAGCACGGTGATCCTCATAGAGGGAGCACACGCCTGTACAGCCGATGCAAGCTGGTGCGCACTAAGTTGATCTCGATATGCACATAATCGCGTCTTTGGAGCCCAGCTCAACATGGGGGCAACATGTGAGCAGGCGGACATAGGCAGCGAGGGTGAACCCCACCGGCCGTTGCACTCATGGCGATGATGTAAACAGGGAACGAGCAGCGCTGCTTCCAAACCTCCGTTCGAGCATCGCCGTTCACAGCGTCGCACTGGTCCCCGCACATCATGATTCACAGGCGTTTGTGGTACACATGGTGCCATTCAATCCGCTGGCACTGTCACGCAGTTTGGAGGGCCTCCAAGCATACCGCCTTCATTGTGCATACATCACAAAGTGCGTATACTTTCTAGCTGGTAGTCTGATCAAAGGCATCACTCGATGGACCATGTGAAGCGAAGGCTGAGCAACACTGCAGGGGACTGCAGGCGCGAGCGGGCGCATGCCAGGCGCCCCGCAAACAGCGGCGCGAGCGGCCCGGTGCCGGGCGCTATGCAGCCGTTGAGCAGCGCGGTCACGTTGCTGCTCAGCGCCGACAGCGGCGCCAGGCCTGACTCCAGCCCCACCACCGGGTACTCCACATACCCCACCAGTGCTGCCGGCCCCGGCACGCGCGCCGTGAGGTGACCCTGTCAGGTGCCACTGGGGCCCAAGCAAGCCCCACCACCGGGTACTCCACATACCCCACCAGTGCTGCCTGCCCAGGCACGCGCGCCGTGAGGTGACTCTGGTAGGCGCCACTGGGGCCCAAGAAAGCCCCATAGCAACTATGAGGATTGTCTTGGAACACACTTCATGCTCAACAACGAAATACTGCTTCACCGCGGCTCGCAAATGTATACTTGTTGGCATGGAAACAGCGCACCATAGCATATGCCCAGGATGCACCCGATGCACACCGCCGTTATCACCTCGTACACCGCCGCGCCCAGCCACCGCTGCAGAATCGTCCTGCGGGGCAGAAATGATGTATTCATGAATGTCTTATGAGTGAGGCTTTGCCAGGCCCCAACCAGGGCAGCAGCAGGCGACAACCAGCGCACGCGTCGCTGTCGGCCTCGTAGTAAAACATGGCGAACGGGATGACGCCGTAGACGAGCACTGCGTTGGCGATGAAGCACGCATACCACAGCTGCTTGGTGGGGATTGCAAACGTGCAGTAGGAGACCGGCAGGCCCGCGCTGCAGGCCTGCCGGTTGGCCACGTCCAGCGGGAACAGCAGCACAGTCCAGATAGCCAGCGAGATGCCCAGGACCACCACTGCCTTGGGGAACCAGGCCTGGTTGCGGTCCTCAGGGTGCTGAAAGGCAATCAGTATATATACTGCGACCAGCACAGCCAGCACACACACTACCGCTGTCACGACAATCAAGAAGTAGTTGTACCCTGCGAACATGGCACCGCGCGCAGAGCGCGGGGCTGAGCGGCGCAAAGCTCGGCCTCTGTAGCAGCTAAGCAAGTTCACTCATTAGACGTGCTTTTGCCGTGTGCATGCCAGTTCAACGGTAGCACATCCTGCTCTTAACATCACAAGCATGCCGTCATCAAACAGGGCGGCCTATGAACAGCTTTCCCACGGTGCCACCACAAGAATCTTGCAGTAAGAGCCTGTGTTGTGATGCGCTGTCGCCAGGCGCCCTCCCTCGCATCAGCAAATGAAACTGATGCGACCAAGGGGAGGCTGCGCAACCCTGGTTGGACCCCTTTTTGTGAAGGTGCTGTGAGCACAGCATTGGCCGGGCAACACCATGTAGCGGATCAGGGCAGGGCTGGCTGCAGCTGCCACGTGTTGTCGTGCTGCATACCTGGCGTCGTTGACACACTTCCAGCATCTTGCATCATGGCGCTGCCGGGCTCCGGCAGTCGCCTTGAGAAGCTCTTGAATCTGCTTGAAGGTCACTGCCTCGATTTTTTGCAGTTGCAGTTGGTTTGCATAACAGCAACGAGTTGCAGACTTGCACTTCTACGTTCCCGAGCTCATGCCTGGCGTGTAGAAAGAGCTCTGCAAATGTCGCACAAGCAAATGTGGCACTGCCACGATTGATTTAAATACTGCAGTGCTAACGCAGTTTGCGCACTTGTGGCTGGGCGCAGCGGGCTCCACTGCCGAGCTCCGCAAGGCAGCTGCGGAGCAGGTCAGCGGCATCGCCAGAGCGCACCCATCCCAGCTGCCGGCCCTGCTGAGGCGGGTGAGCGCTGCCCGGGCTTGCAAGCTTCGCACCCAAGGCCTTCGCTCCACGCGGCACCACTGCCAATTCTCACACCGCCCTGTCATACATCCTGTTGGGCTAGGCAGCAACGACCTGCGTGCGCTGCAGCATCTCCTGCTGCAGAACACTTTGCTGGCGAGCTCGTCACAACTGCAGCGCGCTCGCCGCTGAGGCAGACTGTCCGCCCCTGTGCCCGCAGCTGCAGGCCCTGCTGCGGCACAAGAGCTGGGACGCACGCGTGGCGGCCGGCGACTGCCTGGGCCGCATCGCCGAGCACGCCGCGCACCCGACGCCGGCGGACCTGGCGCGCGCCGCCGCTGCCGCGCAGGGCCCTCCAGTCCCTGGTTATGACCCTCGGTCAGCGTCGGAGCTGCGGGCCTCGCCGCCCGCGCCAGCTATGGGGGCAGCGGAGGAGGCCTTGACGCTGGCCGGCTTCGACCTGGCGCGCGTGCTCGCGCAGGGCACGCAGCTGCTCGCCTCAGGCGGCCAGGTGCCGGCCCGCTCAGGCAGACTCACTGTGCAGCATCCTTGCGCTCATGGCATGGCCAGTGCCGGCAGCCTCCTCAGCTGTGGTGCGTGGGTGCTGGCGAGTCTTGGGGCTCAGCAAAAAGCTTCGTCCGCCTCAACCACTGCGTGTGTGATTGCAAGATGAGTATGCAATGCAGCATTTGCTCAACACGGCTGCCCGGTGTTTACTGAGTCGGGAAGGTACCGGGCATAGTGCTTAAGGCGTGCGCCAACTGAAGGCATTGCCGGTGCAAAGCGCGCTCAAGCTCCTGCAGCGTTGCATTGCTGCCAGAGCAGAGGGCTGCCGGTCATGCAGCCAAGCGCCTGGCACAGCAGCATTGCTTTTATTCGACCTGTGCCTGGGCTGCATTTAAACGTGCGGTGCAAGGCAAGCATCACACAGTCCAGACAGTTTGGGAGCTTGCGCATGACGCGCCGGGGCGCGCGCAGGAGTTTGACGGCGCCGGCGAGGAGGGGCTGCCGGCGGTCGAGCGGCTGGCGCGGCAGCGCCGCGGCCTCAACAAGCGCCTGGGCCTGGGCGGCCCCATGGACGCGCTGTTAGACACGGCCGACCTGGTCCACGATGAGGACCTGGTCGGGTCAGGGCTAGGGCGCGGCGCCTCGGTGCGCGTTCGGGGGCCGTCCGGCAGCGGCGGCTGCGGCGGCGCGGGCGCTGCCCGCGGGATGCCGGCGCTTAAGAGGGAGGGCGAGGCAGGGGGGGACGCGCCCATGCAGGCGGGCGCGGCCACGGAGGCGGCCGACGGGGCTGGTGCGTGCTGCCGCCAGAACCTGTAGTGTCTGGCTACACCAGGGACGCAGGAAATAAAGTAAGCCATAGCTTCATGGGGCTCAGAGTGAAAGGGGTTCAAGAACGCGCTTGTTGGGCGTAGCTTTGATTGTGCTCGCGGTGTGATTTCCAATGCAGCATTTTGGGGCTTGGGGGTTTAATACTACACCTGCTGCCTCGGCACTGAGCGACTGCAAGCCGCTGCGCAGGGCTGAGCGCGAGGGAGCGCAACCAGCTGAAGCGCAAGCTCAAGCGCGGGCAGTCTCAGCAGGGTCGCGAAGCCGCGCAGGCGCCCAAGCGCATGAAAACAGAAGCGCCGGTGCGGCTGCTGCATGCCCCTCTAACATGGTCTTTGCCGTTCAAATCACGACTTAGGAGACCTGATTCGGATCAAGAGACTGCTGATCAGTGTTGAGCCTTGCAGTAGCATGACGTGCAGGCTTGCCGTGACAGGCAGTCACATGTACACCCCTGACATCAGACGGCCCTAAGAAGCCTTCTGACCGGGCGGGCCAGGAGGCCCCAACGGAGGACCCGGCAGCAGCGGCGGAGGCGGACCAGGAGGACTGGCGCGCCGTCGCGGCCGGCCGCTGGCCATTCCAGCGCCTGGCCGGCCAGCTGCTGCTGGACGTGCTAGATGCGCAGTGGGAGGTGCGCAGCTGGGGGAGCGCATGTGCAGCCCCGCATGCGCAGCCCAAAGGACGCGGCGCAGCCCTGCCCAACCAAGCAGCGCCTGGCAGCAACGCAGCGGGAGATTGCGGGAGGCCACAAGGCAAGCCTGCGGGCCAGCCCTGCATGTGTCCTGCAGGCCAGCCCCTCAGCGCCCAGTGGCCGAATGGACCGCGCGTGTCAGGTCGTGAGCACGCTGATGTTCACAGTAGTGCTTGCATCAGGCGCTGCTTGTGAGCCACAGCGGTGGCCTCCAGCGCAGGTGCGGCATGGGGCGGCAGTCGCGCTGCGCGAGATACTGCGCTCGCATGCCGCGTGCGCGGCGGTGACGGCGCCGCTGGCCGCGCAGCCCAGTGGTGCGCCTTTTGGGCCGATGTGGGCGGCTTCATGACACCTCTGCACCCTCTAGTGTCTGTGCCATGGAATTTTTAGCATGTCCGTGGTTGTGTGGCAAGCTAGCATGTCTGCTGGTGCGCCTGCAGCCGTGCGCACGGCTGCCTGCCACCATCTCACGCCCTTGCCCGCAAAACAAAAGGTCAATGTGGGAATGTGATTATATAGGCGATCTGGCCATCCCTTTTCGTGGCAGATGAGGGAGGGTCGCTTCCTGCATTCAAGGTCCAAGTCGTGCCAACATTGCTAATCACTCTGAACAGGGCTCGCATAAATGATGCACATGCTCATGCCTCATGTCACACATGGATGCATGGCAGCGCGAGCGGCGCAGCAGCCCAGCAGCATGCACCAAGCCGCTCAGGCTTGGCGAGCGCGCTCGGGCGGCAGGCTGGATGCTGCCGGGCGGCAGCGGGAGGCCGCAGCCGTGCAGCGCCACAGCGGCGGACGCCGCCGCGGCCGCGGCGGCCAACGCGGTCTGGCTGGAGGACGCCGCCGTGCGCCTGCTGTGCGTGCTCGCCCTGGACCGCTTCGGCGACTTTGTGTCCGACCAGGCGCGCCGAGCAGGCTCGCGCAGCCTGACCATGGAGCCTGGGAGAATACAGCTGCTGCCGTGCGCCTATTCACACTGTCTGACTCTGTGGATCGCGATGAACACCATGTCAAGCTTTGCGGCGCAGAGCGTGATGCCGCCTGTGTGCCAGGCACCAGGCTGGGCTAGGTAACCCCCCCTAACCCTACCGCAGCTGGAGCCGCGCGCGTTCCAGCGCGTCGCCCTGCACGCCGGATGGGTCCGCCGCCTGGCAGGCAGGCACTTGCTGCCAGCCGGTGGTGACGCTGGCGCGTGAGACAGCCACGCAGCGGCTGAGCGCCGCGCCAGCAGCTGCTCCTGCGCTGGCTGCGCTGGCCTTTGGTACGGCGTGGCTCGTGTTCCCCTGCATCCTACCCTGAGCAGTCCGCAACCCGCGGCAGGTCGTGGCGCCGGTCCGCGAGACGGCCGCGCAGGCGCTGGGCGCGGCGCTGCGGCCGCTGCCGGGCGCGAGCCTGACCGCGGCGCTGGCCGCGCTGGCCGCGCTGGCGGCCGGCTCGGCATGGGAGGCGCGCCACGGCGGCCTGCTGGGCGCCAAGTACCTGCTGGCGGCGCGCGCGGACGCCGCGCGCCAGCTGCTGCCGCTCGCGCTGCCCGCCGCGCTGCGCGGCCTGCAGGTGCCCTCCTTCATTCTACAGCTGATCGGTATTGCTTTGCCACTACGCAAAAAGTGTTGTCTGCTGGGCGCTATGGCTTTTCTGCTGCACAAGCTCTTGCGGCGCCACCCTGCCCATCACACACTGCGGCGACACTCGCCGCTGGCTGAGCGCACGTGCAGGACCGCGACGACGACGTGCGCGCCGTTGCGGCGGAGGCGCTGCTGCCCGTGGCGGGCGCGCTGGCGGCCGGGCCGGCGCAGGAGCGCGCCGCGCTGGTCGCGGCGCTGTGGGACCTGCTCATGGACCTGGACGAGCTGAGCCCGTCCACAGGTGTCTTATTAGTTGATTACATACCACCCACTCTCTTCTAATCTGTCGAGGACGCATTGAAGCGGGTGAGGAGAGGCATGGACTGTCACAACTTCGCGTCTGCCACACGCCCACGCCAACAATCAACAGCACCTTGCAGGCCGTCGCACGCGTGCAGGCTGCCCTTCGGGTGGCGTCTGAACCAAGTGTGCCAACTGCTGGTGCTTGCTGCTGCTGCGCACGAGCAGGCGGCATGTGCAGCGGTCGTGGCGCACGTCTCGGCTGCCGAGCCCTGGGCAGAGCACCGTCCTATCACGCGCCATATCAAGAGCCTCTGCATCACCACGGCGCGGGCGCCAGGCTGGAGCATTCACACGCCAGGGCCGGCGGCGCGCAGGCAGCGCGATGCAGCTCCTGACGCGCCTGCAGGCGGCCGGCGCGACGGCGCCGGGGCGCGGCCTCCCGGACCTGGTGCCGCGCCTGTGGCCCTTCTTCAGGCACACGCTCGCGCCCGTGCGCCTGGCGAGCGTGCGCTGCCTGGCGGCGCTGCTGGCGGGCGGCGGCCAGCACCCTCCCCATGCGGGCGCAGACCCCGGCGGCGGGACTCGCCTCGGTGGGGGAGCGCCTGACGCTTGCGAGCCTGGCGTGGCGCACCTCGCGGCTGCCGCCGGCGAGGGCCTGGATGACCCAGCGTCCGGTGGCGGCGCGGGCAGCCCTGGCGATCCCGGCGCCCGCAGCAGCCGCGCCGCCGGTCCGGGCGGCCGGCTAGGCCCCGATTCGAACGGCGCGGGCCACCCGGGGGTTGGCCCTGAGGAGCTGCCGCTGGCGGGCGCGCCCGCGGAGTGGCTGGCCGCGCGCGGCGTGCTCGCGCCCGCGCTGCGCCTGGTCTTCCAGAACCTGGCGCTGGAGGCGGATGCGCGCGCGCTGGAGGCCAGCCAGGCGCGGCCGCCCGCCCGGCCCGCCCCGGCGCACATCGAGCAGCGCAGCACCGCGGCACGGCTGCAGAGGCAGGACATCAGTTAGTACATCTGAGCTTAGCAGGCAGCAGTCCTCGACATGTATATAGAAGCTGCAGAAAGCTCTGGGCTGCGCACGCCCTATTCAGGGTCTCATGCACTCCGGCCTGGCCGCGCAGCGCGCCTGGGACCTGCTGCTGCTGCGGGCGCCGACGGCGGCCCTGGCCGCTGCGGCCGACCACCACACCGTCGCCGGCTGGATCGCGCTTGCCGCGACGCCCGCGGGCTGCCCGCTGCCGGCGACGCTGCTGCAGGCCGTGCCGGCTCCCGGCAGACGCGGCAGCTCCACAAAGGTGCGCTGTGCCGGCTGAGCGGCGCCCCATTTAGAACAAGGGCTGCCAGGACGGCGTTCTTCGTGTGTGCGCGCCTCAGCTTGCCTGATGCCAAGCCTCGGGTGGCTTCCAGTGGCCATCGTAATGCATGCACCCTGCACGCCGTCGAGGCCCTTGATCAGAGCGCCAGGCGCTCCTATCTAACTACCTGTCTGGGCGAGCAGCAGGCGCTCACCCGGCTGCGCACCGAGCTGGCGGCGCCGCGCGCGCAGGCGGCGGCGCGGCAGGCCGCGCGCCCGGCGACGCCCGTGGTCGGCGGCGAGGAGCAGGGCGGCGCGGCGGGCGCGGCGCGCATGCGGCTGGCCGCCGCACGCGCGCTGGGCCGCCTGGGCGCCCGCCTGCCGCCCGGTGCGCGGCCCCGCGCCCCGCCGAGCTCCTGCCGGGCGCCTGGGGAGCGCCAGGGCGCGCTGCTCGGACCAGAGGGTCTCGTAGCCAGGGCTGCCGAGCGCGGGCTTGCCAAGCTCGGTGCGTGCACTGCGCGGCCCGCTCGCGGGTGCGCTGGGCGCGCGCGCGCTGCGCCGCGCCTCACGCCCCGCCGCGCGTGCCCGCCCGCAGCCGAGGCCCTGCCTGCGGCGCTGCTGGCGGCGCTGGCGGGCGCGAGCGCCACCGGCCGCCTGCTCGCCGGCCTGGCGGTCGCGGAGTGGGCGCACGCTGCCAAGGCGGCCGCGGCAGAGCCTGTCCCGGCGGCTGTGGTGCAAGCCGTGCACGCCGCGTCTGCGGTGCCAGGCGCGCCTTCGTGGCAGCATAGGGGGACTGCGCCCTAGTCCTAACTTCAACCCTTAAGCCCTTTCTTTTAGATGACCAAGTGCTGGGGGAAGAACTTGGGTCTGCGCGCACGCGGGCCGGTGACGCTGTCTGAGCGCACACGCAAGCTCTTACAAGGCAACTGCGATCTGCATGGCACTGACCCGCCGGCTGCGCCTCGCCGGGCTATTCGCTGATGCCGGAGCCTGTTCATGACATGCGCAGGCCGCAGCAGCGAGGCCGCGCCCTACACGGCGCGGCTGGCAGCCGCGGCCGCGGCAGCGGTGGCCGCTGCGGCGGCGGCCGGCGCCGATGTGG
>JAABUY010006397.1_pt1 | contig 11534 bp, 16 predicted proteins | sample 5560271 | NCBI WGS metagenome assembly JAABUY01 (sample SAMN10711886, study PRJNA513374) | rock metagenome | isolation source: Antarctica rocks | place: Antarctica: Victoria Land, University Valley
TGCCCAGGAAGTGGCACCTCTATTGCGACGCCGTATCCGACAACTTCCGCGTCATCTCGCCCAAGGATTTTCGGATCCTGGCGTGAACGGGGTATATCCCCTTGATTAAGAAGATACTTTATCCGGTCCGCTTTGTCAAAGGGATGATTAGGTATTTTCTAAGTCTAAGTACAGCTTAACCGACGATGCGCTTTTTACGCAGGCTCCATTCCAACTCCGCCATCGCCTGTTGCCACAACCGCTCCTCGCGAGGCCGGTGCAGGCCCGCATCTCCAGGAGTTGCTTGCCGCTCCCCCCAACTTAGCAGGACACGCATGTGCAACATTTCGAGCTTTCGGGCGCGATAAAGTCGGTCTAGGCAGTTGAACACGTCTTCCGGATCGCAAGGGCGGAGCTCCATGGTCGGCCGCCACGCCATCCCGCACCCGTCATGCCGCGCCAGCAGGATAGCCATCGCCCAGAACCAAGCCTCCTCACTCGATTGGAACAAAACGACGCCGGTCGGTTGCAAGCGTGTCGAACAAAACATCTTTCACCTGACCGGAACGGAACAGGAACATAAGCCTATATTCATTCGAGAACCGCAAGGTTATTGAGCGTTAATTCCTATTTCCACCGGCGTTAATTCCTAGCAGACTGCTAATTCCCGACTCGGAACGGACAATTCCATGAAGCATGACGACATCTGGCGCGCGCTCGACACCCTCGCCGCCGAAAACGGATTGTCCGTCTCAGGCCTCGCACGCCGTTCCGGACTCGACCCCACGACTTTCAACCCATCCAAGCGCCGCATGCCCGATGGACGCGCCCGATGGCCGAGCACCGAAAGCCTCGCCAAGGTCCTCAACGCCACCGGCGCCACGCTCGAAGCCTTCACCGCCCTGGTTTCCGGAGCGCGTGCGCTGTCGTCCGCTCGCCCCGGCCCCCGCCGCGTTCCTCTCATCGGCCTCGCCCAGGCCGGCAGCGAAGGCTTCTTCGACGATGGTGGCTTTCCCGTCGGCGGTGGATGGGACGAGGCGAGCTTGCCGGAAATAGGCGACATCAACGCCTACGCGCTCGAAATCTCCGGCGACTCGATGGAGCCCGTCTTCCGCGACGGCGACATGGTCGTCATCTCGCCAGCCGCTCCAATTCGGCGCGGCGACCGTGTCGTCGTGCGCACCAACGCCGGCGAGGTCATGGCCAAGCAGCTGACCCGGCGCTCTGCCCGCCGGGTCGAACTGCGGAGCCTGAATCCCGCCCATCCCGACCGTAGCTTCGACCTAACCGAGATGGCCTGGATGCACCGCATCGTCTGGGCCAGCCAGTAGCGTGGCGTTTCAGCCGCTCACTCCGAAACGATCCGACTGGCTTCGCGTTGTAACTGCGCAAGTCGTTTTGCGACCGACCTTTTTAGGAGTGTTTCATGTTCTCCCGCCGCAGCCTCGTTCTTCTCGCCGGCATCGCTTTCACAAGCCCAGCTTGGGCCGCCCGCACCGATCCGGGAGCCCCCGGTCCTATCGACGGCACGGTGGTCATGACCGCAACCGCCGCTGCCGCCGGCGTCGGCTACACTTGGGGCGATGGTGTGCTGCATTACCGCGGTCACAACTACCATTTCGACGTCAAGGGCGTGACGGTGGCCGACGTCGGCTTCGCCCACATCCAGGGCCACGGACGCGTGTATAACCTACATAAGCTCGCTGATTTCTCCGGCACCTACGGCGCTGCGACCGGCGAAGCGACCTTGGTCAACGGCATCGGCGGCCAGTATCTGCGAAACGGCAGCGGCGTCGAAATCCGCGTCGACGAGATCACCCGCGGCGCCCGTCTCTCCGGATCCGCCGACGGAATCCAGCTCACGCTTCGTCGCTGACGGCCCGGTTCCCACCTGCTACGCTCCTGCCGCGCTCCATCCCGGAGCGCGGCGCCAGGAGCGCTGTTTAGGATGGAGAACAACCCGCAATGCGTCTTCTTGCCCTTGCCTGCGTGTTGCCCCTCCTCACTGCTGCGACTCCTCCACCTGCCACCGGCGTCGATGTCGCCCTTGTGCTGCTCACCGACGTGTCCCGCAGCATCGATGACAGTGAGTTCGACCTCGAAAAAGCCGGCTACACCGATGCCCTCACCAACCCTGGCGTGATCGCCGCCATCCAGGGGGGTCCCGCTGGCCGGATCGCGGTCGCCTACGTCGAGTTCGCCGGCGCGTCCGAAGTCCAGACCGTGCTCGATTGGACGACCCTGTCCGACGAGGCCACCGCCCGCCGCTTCTCCGCTCAACTCTCCGCCGCGCCGCGCTCCTTCCGCGGCCGCACCGCAATCGGCGCGGGCATCGAGCGCGCCACCCAGATGCTGACCTCCAACGGCCTCGACGCCGCCCGCAGCGTTATCGACGTCGCCGGTGACGGCACCAACAACGCCGGCCCAGACAGCGCCGCCGCCCGCGATGCCGCGGTCGAAGCCGGCATCACCATCAACGGCCTGACGATCATCAACGACCATCCCGCCGCCTACATCTACGCCCATACCCAGCCGCCGGGCGGTCTCGCCGAGTACTACCGCCAGAACGTCACCGGCGGACCCGGCAGCTTCGTCCTCGAAGTCCATGATTTCCGCAGCTTCGGGCAAGCCATGCTGCGCAAGCTGCTGAGCGAGATCGCCGCCAACCCCCGCACCCGGACCTGAGCGCATGGGCCTCCTCATCGATGGGGTTTGGCGAACCGCCGCCCCCCGGACGACCGACGGGGCCTTCGTCCGGGCCGACACCACCTTTCGCAACTGGGTCACCGCAGACGGCGGTCCTGGCCCCACCGGCGAGGGCGGCTTCCCGGCCAAGCCGGGCCGTTACCACCTTATCGTCTCGTTGGCCTGCCCCTGGGCGCATCGCACTCTCATCTTCCGCGCACTGAAGCAGCTGGACGGCATGGTCGGCCTCTCGGTCGTGAACCCGTTCATGGGCGACCGAGGCTGGACGTTCGACCCGGCGCCGGGCGTCATCGCCGCGCCCGTGCCCGCTGCCGCCTTGCACGACATCTACACGCTGGTCGACCCACGCTACACTGGCCGCGCCACTGTCCCGGTTCTTTGCGACCTCGAACGCGGCGTCATCGTCAACAACGAGTCGGCCGACATCATCCGCATGTTCAACAGCGCCTTCGACCATCTCGGCGCAGCGCCCGGCGACTATTATCCCGTCGCGCACCGCATCGAGATCGATGCCCTGAACCAGCGCATCTACGCCACCCTCAACAACGGCGTGTACCGCGCCGGCTTCGCCACCACCCAGCGAGCCTACGAGGACGCGTTGTTTCCCTTGTTCGACACGCTGGAATTCCTCGACGCCCACCTCGCGAACCGTCGCTTCCTGGTCGGCCCCGCCTCGACCGAAGCCGATTGGCGCCTGTTCACCACCCTCGTCCGCTTCGACCCGGTGTACGCGACCCACTTCAAATGCAACCTCCGCCGCCTCGTCGATTTCCGCACGCTGTGGGCCTACACGCGCGACCTTTATCAGCGGCCCGGCATCCGCCAGACCGTGGATTTCACCCACATCAAGCGCCACTACTTCACCAGCCATCCCAACATAAACCCGCATGGCATCATTCCCGCGGGTCCTCTGCTCGATTTCGATGCCCCGACGCTCCGCGCGCCCGGCCTGATGATCGCCTGAACCCACTCCGAAAGCCGCCAACATGGAAATTCGCAACCTCGGCCGCTCCGGCCTGCGCGTCTCGGCCATCGGCCTCGGCTGCAACAACTTCGGCGGCCGCCTCGACGCCGCAGCCACCGGCCGGGTCGTGGATGCCGCCCTGGACGCCGGCATCACCCTGTTCGACACCGCCGACGTATACGGCTCGTTCGGCGGCAGCTCCGGCCATTTCGGCGCGTCGGAGGAAGCGCTCGGCGCTGCCCTCGGCGCCCGTTGCAAGGACATCGTGCTCGCCACCAAGTTCGGCATGGCGATGGACAATGCGGGAATCCTGAAAGGCGCCTCCCGCCGCTATATCGTCGGCGCTGCCGAGGCCAGTCTCAAGCGCCTGCAAACCGACTGGATCGACCTCTACCAGCAACACTTTCCAGACCCGCTGACCCCGGTCGAGAAGACCCTTCGGGCCCTCGACGACCTGGTTCGCGCCGGCAAGGTCCGCTATATCGGCTGCTCTAATTTCGCCGCCTGGCAGGTCGCCGACGCGCAATGGACCGCCCGCACCGGCGGCCTGAACCTCTTCGTCTCCTGCCAGGACGAGCTCTCCCTCCTCGTCCGCGGCAACGATCGCGAGCTGCTCCCCGCCATGGCGCATTTCGGCCTCGGCCTGCTGCCCTATTTCCCGCTCGCCAGCGGCCTGCTTACCGGGAAGTACCGGCGCAACACGCCGCTGCCCGAAGGCGCGCGCCTGACCAACACCCAACGTCTCGCCGACCGTTATCTGACCGACGCCAATTGGCCCATTGTCGAAAAGCTGGAGGAGTTCGCCGCCGCCCGCGGCCACACGATCCTCGAACTCGCCTTCAGCTGGCTCCTGGCCCGCCGCCCTGTCGCCAGCGTCATCGCCGGCGCCACCAAGCCGGAGCAGATCCACCTCAACGCCGCAGCGGCGTCGTGGCATCTTTCCGACGCCGACCTCGCCGATATCGACGCCATCACGGGCTAGCGGTCGCCGATGCGATAGCCCCGGGACCCAAGCTTGCATCAGGCAACCCTGCGCTCGTGTCCGGAACTGTCCGCCTCACTCGGCCAGCCAATGCAGGAGTGGAAGACGAGATCGGCCAGCGCCGGCAGGCCGAGGTTCCAGGTGACGCCCCCATGGCGTCGTCGAACTGCACGCTTGGTCGTTGAGGTCGTCCGAGCCAAGGCGCATCGTGAGCGGAAAGCGCTCGGGCCATACCTCGCGCAGGGCGTCCAGTTAGGGGTTGCCGTCTCAGCAACGTCCGCGACGGGGCCGAACCAGACTACGTTGGAACGTTTCTCCAGGCCGCGGGAACCGTGAAGCTACGTGCATCGAGCGCCGCAAGCTCCCTCTCGATCATCGGCCTTGCCGCGGCGGCGAACGCCCGCGGCATCGCGTGCCGCGGCCCGGAATTATGCCGCTCGACGAGATTGGCTGGATCGTAGGTTCCTGCTGGAATGCCGAGAAACGCCTCGATCCCGGCAAGCACGCCGCGGGGCGCGCTCTCGATCTCGTCGTGGATGATCAGGTGGTATTGGTCCGCGTCGAGGTTCTGCTCCAGCGCTGCGAGCACGCGGGCGTAGCGCGCATAGTCGGCGATCTCCGGCAGGGCCAGGAACACCTTGAACTCGGCCTCTCCCCAGTCCGCGAGCCGGACGAAGCCGCCGGTGAAGGCGAGGTGGAAGCGCGTGTGGCTCCAGAGCCGCGCGAGTGGGTGGCGCAAGGTGTAGAGCACGCGGACCCGCCGGGCCGCACGGCGCACGTGCTGCCATCCCGCCGGCGGCAGCAGCGCGTTGAGGTTGCTGAACTCGGCGCACCAGGCCGGTCCGTGCGGATCATGGAACAAACCGGCCAGCCAGGCATCGTCGACCGGATCGGCGAGGTAGGCGCGGAACCAGGCGAGCAGGGCGTCCGGCTCGCCGGGCCAGGTCGCCGGCGGCCCGGCCGTCATCTCCCGCAGCCGGTCGAGCCGGTTGGGGCGGTCGAGCAACCGGTGCTCGGTATGGCGCTGGGCGAAGTAGTGGATTTCCTTCAACGGCACCGCGTCGATCTGCGGGTGGTCGCGCAACAGCATGTAGAGCCAGCTGGTTCCCGCCTTCATGGCGCCGATGCTGAGCAGCAGGTTCTCAATCACCGGCATGGGCAGGCTTCGGAGGAAGGGGTCTGGCGACCGGCGCTTGGCAGGCGCGGTTGGAACGGCTCACGGCACCTGGCCTTGGGTGATGTGTCCTTTCAAGATCATGTTCCCGTCGTCGTCGATGCTGGCGATGTTCGTTCCCGTGGGGCCAGTCAAGAGCCACTTGTGGCGGCCATCGTCGTAGGACAAGCAGGAGCGCGTGGTGTCGAAGCACACCTTTTGCCGAGGCGGGACGGTGATGGCCGCCGTTGCGTGGACGCCGTTGATCGCAATTCCCACGGGCGCCGTGTCGGACAGCAGGATGTCTTCGCTAGTATGGGCGCCATTCACCGACAGCCCGGTCCGCGACCTGCTGTTGTCGTAGAACGCTGCAAGGTGCGACCCGGCGGCCTGGTAGCTGAAGCTCGCGCTGCTGCCGTCGAAGATGCTATTGTCCTTGACCGTGTTCTCGGCGAAGAAGATGCCGTCGTGCCAGCTCGGCACCGTCTGCCCCTTGGCGCTGCCGTAGTAGAGGCCCGCCAGCGAGGAGTAGGAGGAGAGCGTGCTGATGAACATCCCCACCACGAACGGGCCGCCGGGGGCGTCGTCTTCCGACCAGTTCGTCAGGTCCAGTTCGTAGCCGATGGTGGCGTCTGAGCGCCCGATGCCGCCGGGGCTTCCCGGGACGCCGCTGCCGGGGAGGCCGTCGAGACTGTAGCGGCCGCCGCCGGTGGCGTTGCGGACGATGTCCGTGTTCAGGGTCCATAGCGAGCCCGCGCCCGGCGCCTGCATTCCTCCAAGGTATTGAACGACCTTTTGCCCATCGGGATCGCCGGTGGCCGAGTATAGGCCGATTACACTCTCCCACTCTGGCGTGCCGGCGTCCTTCCTCGTCTGTCCGTAGATGTTCACCGCGGAGAGCACCGGGTTCGTGCTGGGGCAATTGGAGACCGGGCAGGTTATGAGGAACGGATCGACCTTCGGCAGGATAAGGCCGGTGTTCACGGAGACGCCCTGCTGGGCGTAGGTGAGGCCCTCGGTGCCGGACAGGACCACCCCGATGCCGCCGTCGCTGCGGAGGTAGAGGCCGGTGTTTAAGGCGGTCTCGAACGCGATGCCGGGGGCTTCGGGCGTTCCGGGGGATGCCGGTCGAGGTTTGTCACTGGTATGTTGCGGCGCCGATAGCCGTTCAGTGTTTTCGGCTCGGACGGTCGCAAGGTTCGTCAAGAAAACCACAGTAACTAGCCATCCCCTGGTTTTCATATGCACATTCCTATTCAATTTATGTTAGAAAATTGCAGAATCGAACTGTAACTGCGCCAGCGGAGCCATCCAAGGTTCCTTTTGAACAGCGTATGGAATAATTGCAGAAGAAGTCGCGTTCAGATTAAGTCTTCTAAAAAGATTGCGTCTGAAACGACGCCTGAGACATAACGCGAAAGCAGTTAACCAGAAACTCGTCAAGAGTCTGGCACTCGTTATCATAACGCACGTAGGCCTCAACACCCGCCTGAACCATCGCCTTCGTCACCTCGACCTGAATCGGCCTTTCACAGGATTTTTCCGGCTGCTATGTCAAAGGGATAATTAGGAAAAAATACCTAGTTGAAGGAGACAACAAATGGCGTTCGCGATGCATAACCTTTCCGTTCTGGCATATGCCAACGGGTTCACCCTTTGGCACTACAAGGCGGGTGCCGACAGCCGCCGCGAGGTGTCTGTCCAGGGATTCTTCGACACGAGCGCCGACATGGTGGCGACCGGGGACATGATGATGGTATCGGCCGCGGATGGGGCGACGCTGCTTTGCCTTGCTGGTGGCTCCGGCAAGGTGACCACCGCGCCGATGGCCTAGCCGCCATCCTCGTCAAGGCACCCTCGCGATTTCGGTGGCATGGCGGGCCAGGCCGGCCGCAGTGAGCTCGTAGCGGCCATCGGGCCGACGCTGGGCGAGGCCCATGCCAGTCAGTCGCTCCAGGCAGGGGCCGTCCTTAAGTCCCGCTGGCCGGCCGGGCGCCTCGCACAGGAGCAGCCGGTGAAGGGCGGACCGGCAGCAGGTCTCGAGATAGGATTGGTCCCACATCGGGTTAGCAATCGCCGGAGTGCAGGGGCAAGACAAGGGGGTGGGAGAGGAACGGTGAGGCAAGGGACGTTCGAGCGTGCTGCAATGGGTTCCCCGGAACCGGTGTTGCGCCTATCTGCGGTGTCATGACCCCCCAGATCGCTTCTCTGCTGCTGCCGGCCATGCGCCATGTCGATCCGGAGCGGGCGCATGGACTGGCGTTGCGGGCGCTGCGATGGGGGCTGGCCGGGCGGGATGCGACGCCGGACAACCCGGTGCTGGCGACGACGCTGTTCGGGCGCGCCGTGTCCAACCCGATCGGGTTGGCGGCCGGTTTCGACAAGGATGCGGTCGCGGTGGGGCCGCTGATGCGGCTCGGCTTCGGGGCAGTGGAGACGGGCACGGTGACGCCGCTGCCACAGGCGGGGAACGCGCGGCCGCGGCTGTTCCGGTTGGAGGATGGGGCCGTGATCAACCGGATGGGGCTGAACAATCAGGGCGTTGCGGCCTATGTCGCCCGGCTGGCGGCAGTGCGGCGGGGTCCAGCGCTGCTCGGGGCGAACGTTGGCATCAACAAGACGGGGGCGGACCCGGAGCGGGACTATCCGGCGCTGGTGGCGGCCGTAGGTCCGCACGTCGACTACGTCGTGATCAACGTGTCGTCGCCGAATACCCCAGGCTTGCGAAACCTGCAGGGCGAGCGGCAGATGCGCGCGATCCTGCTTGCGGTAGCGGAGGGAGTGCCGCAGCGACCGCCGGTATTCGTGAAGATCGCGCCGGATTTGCCGCTAGGCGGCCTCGAAAGTTTGGTGGAGGCCGCGGTGGATCATGGGGTGACGGGATTGATCGTCGCGAACACGACGGTGGAACGCCCGGACAGCCTGCGTGGCCGGTTTCGGGGAGAGGGCGGCGGGCTGTCGGGTCCGCCGCTGATGGCGCCGTCGACCGCATTGCTGGCGCGGGCGTGGCGGCTGGCAGGAGGGCGGCTGGTGCTGATCGGGTGCGGCGGCGTGTCATCGGGACTGGACGTGTTGGCAAAGCTGCAGGCAGGGGCGCAATTGGTACAGCTTTACGCAGCGTTCGCGGTGCATGGCCCGGCGCTGATCCCGCGCATAAAGCGGGAGCTTGCGGCGGCGCTGCGCGAGCGGGGGTTCGGTTCGGCGGCTGAGGCGGTCGGGGCCGCGGCATGATCTTCGCGAACGGCTTTGCGGAGATCGCGGCGCAGTACGACGGGTTCATCGTGGATTTATGGGGCGTGATCCACGATGGCGTGTCGCCCTACGAAGGAGCGGTGGACTGCCTGGAGCGGCTGCGCGATGTGGGAAAGCGGTGCGTGCTGCTGTCCAATGCGCCGCGCCGGGCGGCGGCGGCACAGGGCATGCTGCGCGAGATGGGGATCGAGGACGCGTTGTACTACGGCATCCTGACCTCGGGAGAAGCCAGCCACGGAGCGCTGCGTGCGCGCAACGCCGCCGGGGCGGACCCATGGTTCGCGGCGTTGGGGCCGCGCGTGTTCCATCGGACCGGGACCGCAATGTGCTGGACGGCCTGGACCTCATTTTGACCGAGGTGGCGGACGCGGATTTCGTGCTGAACACCGGGCCGGACGACCATCGTGCGCCGACCGATGTCGCGGCGTTCGAAGATGTGCTGGCGGCGTGCGCTCGGCGCGGGCTGCCGATGCTGTGCGCCAATCCCGACCTGGAGGTGATCCGCGGCGGGGTGCGCGTGATCTGCGCCGGGGCGTTGGCCGGGCGGTACCAACAGATGGGCGGGGATGTGCGGTCGCTCGGGAAGCCGGACCCGGCGATCTATCGTCCTGTGCTGGACATGCTCGGGACCAGGCGTGCGAGGACCCTGGCAGTGGGCGACTCCTTGCGGACGGACATCGCTGGAGCCGCGGCGGCGGGGCTGGCATCGTGCTGGGTGTTGGGTGGCATTCACGGCGAGGCGTTGGGGCAGGACCGTGCGCGCGTGGCGGCGGAAGCGGGATTGTCGCCGGTCGCGTGCCTTCCGGCGTTCGTGTGGTGACGACTACTTGGCCACGGGGAGCATCTGATGGAATTCGGTCCCGCTAGGTTGCGCCGCGTTGTCGGCGGTTGCAGCCGGCGGGGCCCCGTTCCGCGGTGAACGATTGGAGGCCGGGCTGAAAGCGTAGTTTGGCGCTTGCAGGGTGACGCTGGGTTGCTGGACGGTGCCGGTGGGGGATGCGGGTGCACCGGGCTGATGGACGGTCCCCGTGTTGTCGGCGAAGGCGGGGGTGGCAACGAGGACGGCAATTGCCACAAGATTTCTGAGCATCGATAGCTCCTTGAATACCGGCGGGATCAGGCATGACCGGCGACAGTCGAAAGCAATGCCGGGTCGATGTGCAGGCTGGCGAGGGCGCGGCGCCATTTGGTGGTGTGCTGGCCGTCGAAGACGAGGTCCAACGGCGCAGGGGCGGACAGCCAAGTGTTCGCCTGAATTTCATTGTCGAGCTGCCCGGCGCCCCAGCTCGCATAGCCAAGGGCAAGCAGGCCCTCACGCGGGCCACCCCCGGTGGCAATCGCCTTCAGCACGTCCAGGCTCGCGGTCAACGCCACGCTGTCGTCCACCCGAAGGCTGCCGTCACCGGTCCAATCCGCGGTGTGCAGCACGAAGCCACGGGCGTTGTCCATGGGGCCGCCGTTGCAAAGGGCGATGCGCCGCGCGGGGGGAGTGGGCGCCACGTCCAGTTGGCGCAGAAGGTCCTCGAAGCTAGGCGTGGTCAGTGGGTTATTAAGGACCAGGCCCATCGCACCCTCCTGGGTGTGGGCGCATAAATAGATGACGCTCTGGACGAAACGCGGGTCCTCCATGACCGGCATCGCGATCAGGAGCTGTCCGGTCAGGCGCGTTTCGTCGAGCAAAGCGAGGTTGGGTTTCACCTTGGCCATGGGATGTATTTTGGCGCGCGCCGGGGTTGAAGCAAGGACCCTGGCAGCGGACGTGACAGCGGGGTCACCCGGCAGTAGGAACTTCGCACCATGCAAGGGACACTGGGGCACATGACGATCAAGGTTGGGGATACGCTGCCGACGATGAAATTGATGACGGCAACGCCGGAAGGACCGAAGGAGGTTTCGACCGAGGAGCTGTTTCGCGGCAAGAAAGTGGTGCTATTCGCGACGCCGGGCGCGTTCACGCCGACGTGCAGCGCCAGGCACCTTCCTGGTTTCGTGCAGCACGCGGACGCGCTGCGGGACAAGGGTGTGGATACGGTGGTTTGCATGGCGGTGAACGACCCGTTCGTGATGGGCGCCTGGGCAAAGGATCAGGGCGTCGATAGCAAAATCGTGATGCTGGCGGACGGCTCGGGCGCTTTCACCAAGGCGATGGGCTTGGAGCTGGACTTGATGGCGCGAGGGCTGGGAATGCGCAGCCAAAGGTTCGCACTGGTAGCCGAGAACATGAAAATCGTTCATCTCGCGGTCGAACCGCCCGGCGGCTTCGAAGTCAGCCGGGCGGAGGACGTGCTTCAGGTGCTGTGAGACGGCCACTCGTCCAGGAGGCTTGGCGGCTGGGCTACGCCGGGGCGCGAACTCGCCGGGTTGGCGGCGCGGGCCTGGGCGTAGCTGCGGTCGAGCTCTAGGGCGTGTCGTCAATTGAGCCAGATCAGGGCGGCGGCGAGATGGATGCCGCCGAGGAAGTTCCGGGCAGTTTTGTCGTAGCGGGTTGCGATGGCGCG
>JAABUY010006398.1_pt1 | contig 11533 bp, 10 predicted proteins | sample 5560271 | NCBI WGS metagenome assembly JAABUY01 (sample SAMN10711886, study PRJNA513374) | rock metagenome | isolation source: Antarctica rocks | place: Antarctica: Victoria Land, University Valley
CGAGCGCCGGCCGGCTCACCAGCGGAGTGGCGTGCTGCGCTGGTGCTACTTGACCGCGAGGGTGGCCAGGTCGGCGTAACCACCGAACTGCGGGTTGATCTCGTAGTTCTTCACCGAGGAGCCGCGAAGGAAGACGAACTTCTGGTTGACCAGCGGGATGATGCCGCCGTCCTTGTTGATCTGCTCGTCGATGTCGCCCCAGGCCTTCTCACGGGCAGCGGCGTCCGGGATGAGGTACGCGGCGTCGATCGCCTTGTTGACCTCGGGGTTGTTGTAGTAGCCGTAGTCCTGGTTGGTCCCGGCCGGTGAGAGGTTGATCCGACCGTCAAGCAGCGGAGGGATGTCCGTCGAGCCGGACGGCCAGTCAGCGCCCCAGCTGGCGTAGAAGGCGTCCTTGTCCTTCATGGCCGGGTTGGAGATGGCGCGGTAGTAGCCGGTGTTGGCCACGCCCTCGAGCGTCACGTTGAAGCCGCCGGCGTCCCAGGTCTGCTTGAGGGCGGCGAAGGCGTTGTCACGGGTCGCCGTCTTGCGGTACTCGACCGTGATGTTCACCGGCGTCGTGATGCCGTTGTCCGTCAGGAGCTTCTTGGCCCCTGCCGGGTCACCGGAGGTCGGCGCGCCGAAGGGGTTGAAGTCCTTGTAGCAGGCGAGGAGCTTGTTGCAGACCGCGTAGGAGGGCTCCATGACCTGCTTACCACCGTTGGCGGTGACATAGGCGTCGCGGTTGGTCGCCATGGCGAACGCCTGACGGATCTTCGGGTTGGACATCACCTTGCTCGTGACGTTCGGCTGGACGTAGTCGACGTAGGGAGCTGTGGGGTTGGACGTGCGCGACTGCGCCGTCGGGTTGGCGACGATCTGCGGGAGCAGCGACGCGGGAGCCGTCACGAACGTGATGGCGGTCTTGTCCTCACCGCTGTCCGCGAGGAGACGCTGGTAGATCGTCTCCGACGTCGGGCCCTGGATGGTGACGATCTTGTCGGGGTAGGCCTTTCGGACCGGGTCGGTCTTCTCGTCCCAGTTGGGGTTACGCACCCAGGTGCCTCCGGAGTTCTTGTCGAACGCCCCCTGGAGCATGTAGGGCCCGTCGGAGAACGCCTCGAAGAGGCTCTTGTCACCCTTGTCCTGGTCCTTGCGGAAGGGGGAGAAGGCGGCCAGTGAGGCGGCGGCGTAGTTGAAGTCCGCCCACGGGGTCTTCAGGTGCAGCGTCAGGGTCTGACCCTCACAGGTGACGGCCTTGTCGTAGAGGTCGGCGCCCTCGTTCTTGTAGGGACCGTTGTAGGCCAGGGCGTCCTTGCCGTCGGGACCCTTCTTCGGCGGGATGTCGAGGTACTGCAGGATGTAGGTCGGACCGTTGGAGATCACGTCCGTGGCGAAGGTCCGCGAGATGCCGTACTTGACGTCCTCGCACTTGACCGGCTGGCCGTCCTGCCACTTCGCGGTGTCGACGAGGGTGAACTTCCACGTCTTGCCGCCGTCGGACATCGTCCCCGTATCGGTGGCCAGGTCGGGGATGAGCTTGGCGTCCTTGCCCGCCGAGTAGGTCGTCAGGCTCCGGGAGTAGACGCGGGAGGCGAACTCCAGGTCGGCTCCGACGTAGCTCTGCTGCGGGTCGAGCCCGTTGTGGGCGTCGTTGTTGATGAGGTAGAGGGTGCCACCCTTCTGGGCCGCTCCTCCTCCTCCTCCTCCTCCGGCAGAGCCCGTCGCGGTCCCGGTCCCACCGCCTGAGCTGCTGCACGCCGCCGCGGCGAGCGCGACGACCGCCGCCAGGGCGACCCCGGTAGCGCCCTTCTTGGTGCGCATCATCTGTTCTCCTTGTGTGCACTCTCCACCGCGGTCTTGGCGGTGGACTTCCCCACAACGTTTGTTGCGGGCTGGACATCGCGGCACGGTGCGGCCGGGATGAGTGTCAGGGTCGGCGCGAGGGCCGACGCGGGCGGCGTCATGACCGACCGGCCTTGGGGTCAAGCGCGTCACGCAGTCCGTCGCCGAGCAGGTTGAACGCCAGGACGAGGATGGAGACCGTCAGCCCGGGAAAGAGGAAGTAGCCGGGGTCCGGCAGGGCGTAGACGACCGAGCTGTTGAGGATCGCGCCCAGCGATGCGGCGGGGGGGTTCAGCCCGACGCCGAGGAAGCCCAGCGCCGCCTCGGCCGAGATGTTCGCCGGCATGATGAGCGTCGTGTAGACGAGGATCGGCGCCCAGAGGTGCGGCAGCAGCTCCTTGAAGTAGATCCGGCCACGCTTCGCCCCGAGCGAACGGGCCGCCTCGACGAACTCGCGCTCGCGCAGCGAGAGGACCTGGCCGCGGATGACCCGGGCGAAGAAGGGAAAGCCGAAGAAGCCCAGCACGATGATCATGAAGACGATCTTCGGCGGTGGGGCGCTGTCCGACTGGTTCATCACGGCGGCGATGCGGGCCACCAGGACCGCCTGGAGCGCCAGCAGCATCAGCGTGCTCGGAAAGCTGAGCACCAGGTCCATGAACCGGCTGATCGACCAGTCGAGCCAGCCACCGGCGAAGCCGGCGACGATGCCGAGGATGGTGCCGACGATGACGGCGAAGAGGGTCGCCGAGATGGCGACGGTCAGCGAGGTCGTCATCCCCGTGAGGATGCGCGCGAGGATGTCGCGGCCCGTGCCGGGCTCGACCCCGAGAGGGTGGCTCCAGGACATGCCGCCGCCGAACGTCTCCGGAATCGCCCCCAGGCCCTGGACGAGGTCGGGGTGCTGGGCGTCGGGCCTGATGATCTCCAGCTTCGCGAGGATGGGGGCGGCGATGCCGGCGAGGAGGAAGAAGATCGAAAGGACCAGGGCCACCATGGTCACCTTGTCCCGCCGGACCCGGGCCCGGACGATCTCCCACGGCGAGCGCCCCTTGATCGCGACGGCACCGTCGACGGCCTCGGTATCGGCCCCGAGCCGGGCGTCGGTGTCCCCCTGACCTGGGGCAATCGCCATGCGTCTGTCGACCTCGCCTTCCCGGCAGTGAAGGTGCTCCCGCGCACCTTTCCGAACATCGAAACACTAGACCAGCACGTCCCGCATGCTGAACCAACTCACCTCATAGGACGCCGGATCGTGACCGAACCATGTCGGTCCTGAACGTTGCCGGTGAGGCTATCTCGGCACCTGGATGCCAGCCAGGTCGACGCGCCCCCCGAGCAGCAGGTTGTCCTGGTAGCCGAGGACGCCGGAGCCGTGGATGAACATGAGCTTCTCCTGGCCCAGGGCGATGTGCCCTCCGGCCCTGGCGATCATCTCGTCGATGGCTCCCCAGCGCGCGTTCCGCGTCGCGTCGTTCACCAGGCCGTACGCCTCGTCGATGGCCTTGTTGACGGCCGGGTCGTCGAAGTATCCGTAGTCCTGACCCGAGCCGGCGGCGCTGAGGTTGACGCGGCTGTCGAAGTTGTTCGGCAGGACGGTCGAGCCCGACGGCCAGTCGGCGCTCCAGCTGGCCCGGAAGACGTCGTACTGGGTGGCCGCCGCGGGCGCCGAGATCACCTGGTAGTAGTTCTCCCCGATGGGCCGAAGGTCGACGGAGAAACCCGCCTGGTCCCAGGTCACCTTCAGGGCAGCGAAGGCCTTGTCGGCCGGGTCGGACCTGCGGTAAGCCAGTCGCACCGGCACCGGCAGCGCGACACCGGCCTTGGCCAGCACGTCCTTGGCGGCCGCGACGTCGCCCGAGGTCGGGACTCCGAACGGGTTGACGTCCTGGTGTCCCGGGAGGTTTCGCGCCAGAACGGAATAGGTCGGCGTCATCGCCGTGGGACCGCCGTAGGCGGCGGAGAAGGCGTCGCGGTTGGTCGACATGGCGAACGCCTGGCGCACTGCCGGGTTGCTCATCACCGGACTCCTGAGGTTGGGCGCGAGGTACTCGACCGCCGGGCCGTCCGGGTTGGTGACCCGGGTCATGAGGTCCTTGCTCGCCAGCAGCTGGGACTGGAGGGCGGGGGGTGCATCGGCGTCCGTCACGGCATACCGGTCCTGCCCCTTGTCGTCGATGATGCGCTGGATCGCCGTCGTCGTCTTGATCCCCTCCCGGACGTCGATCACCTCGGGAAAGGCCAGCCGGACGGGGTCGTCCAGCAGCAGCCAGTTGCGGTTGCGCACGAACCGTCCGCCGTTGCCCGGCTCCCAGACCCCTTCGAGCATGTAGGGGCCGCACGAGAAGACCGAGAAGTTGCTCGCATCCCCCCTGTCCTGGTCCTTGCGGAACGGCCCGAAGGAGGGCAGCGAGACCGTCTCGTCGAAGTCGTGGACGGGCACCTTGAGGTGGAAGGTGATCCGCTGCCCGGCGCAGGTCACCGCCTTGTCGAAGAGCTCCTGGCCGACGCCGGTGTACGGACCGGCATAGCCGGCGACGGCGGCGCCGGAGGCGTCCTTGACCAAGGGGATGTCGAGCAGCGACACGGCATACGGTGGGCCGCCCGCGATCTGGCCACGGGCAAAGTTGCGCGAGACGCCGTACTTGACGTCCTCGCAGGTGACGAGCCGTCCGTCCTGCCACTTGGCGTCGTTGACGAGCGTGAAGATCCACGTCCGGCCGCCGTCGGCCTCCTCCCCGGTGCCCGTCGCGAGGTCGCCGACGAGGCCCGGCGTGAAGCCCACCCCGGCAGGCGCCTGCGTGGTCAGGGTGCGCAGGAAGGTCCGGACGGCGAACTCGCCCTCGGGGCCGGCATTCATCCGCTGCGGGTCCCAGTGCTGGACCGGGGTGTCGAGAAGGACGCTGAGCGTCCCGCCCCGCAGCACCTTGGCGGTCGGCTGGGACGCCGGTGGCGTCGACGTGCAGGCGCTCAGCACAACGGCGGCCACCGTGGCCACGAGCGCCAGGCGCCGCCCCCTGGGGCGGCCCGTCGTCACCACACCTGAGCTCCTTACGATCGTCTCCGCCGCGGCGGACCCTCAGTATGCCGGGAGCGCACCTCCCCACCCCGGGGCACCTCAGGCGCCGGCGGCCTCGGCCTTCGCGGCCGACCGGGCGCGGGCTGCGGTGCGGGCGCGCTCCGTGCCGTCGAGGACGACCTTGCGGATCCGGACGGCGTCGGGCGTGACCTCGACGCACTCGTCCTCGCGACAGAACTCCAGCGCCTGCTCGAGGTTCATGTGGTGCGGGGGGACGAGGCGCTCGAGGACCTCGGCGCCCGCGGAGCGCACGTTGGTCAGCTTCTTCTCCTTGCAGATATTGACGTCCATGTCCTCGACGCGCGCGTTCTCGCCGACGACCATGCCCTCGTAGACCTCGGTGGTCGGCTCGAGGAACATCGTGCCGCGCTCCTGCAGGTTGAACATCGCGTAGGACGTCGCCACCCCGGTGCGGTCGGCGACGAGCGAGCCGTTCTGGCGGGTCCTGAGCTCACCGACCCAGGGCTCGTAGCCCTCGAAGACGTGGTTGGCGATGCCGGTCCCCCTCGTGTCGGTGAGGAACTCGGTGCGGAAGCCGATGAGGCCGCGCGACGGGACGACGAACTCCATCCGGACCCAGCCGGTGCCGTGGTTCGTCATCTGCTCCATCCGGCCCTTGCGCACGGCGAGGAGCTGGGTGATGACCCCGAGGTAGTCCTCCGGCGCGTCGATCGTGAGCCGCTCGAAGGGCTCATGGACCTTGCCGTCGATCTCCCGGGTCACGACCTGGGGCTTGCCGACGGTCAGCTCGTAGCCCTCGCGGCGCATCTGCTCGACGAGGACCGCCAGGGCGAGCTCCCCGCGGCCCTGGACCTCCCACGAGTCGGGGCGCTCGGTGGGCAGGACCCGCAGGGAGACGTTGCCGACGAGCTCGCGGTCGACGCGGTCCTTGACCAGGCGGGCAGTGACCTTGGTGCGCTTGGTCTTGCCGCGGCCGACGAGGGGCGAGGTGTTCGTGCCGATGGTCATCGAGATCGCCGGCTCGTCGACGGTGATGAGCGGCAACGGGATCGGGTTGTCGGCGTCGGCGAGGGTCTCGCCGATGGTGATCTCGGGGATGCCGGCCACGGCGATGATGTCGCCGGGGCCTGCGCTGTCGGCCGGCTTGCGCTCGAGCGCCTCGGTCATCAGCAGCTCGGTGATCTTGACCCTCTGCTGGGAGCCGTCGTGCCGGCACCACATGACCTGCTGGCCCTTGAAGATCCTGCCGTTGCGCACCCGCAGCAGCGCCAGCCGGCCGAGGAAGTTGGAGGAGTCGAGGTTGGTCACGTGCGCCTGCAGCGGCGCCTCGTCGTCGTAGGACGGCGCCGGGATGGTCTCCAGGATCGTCGCGAACAGCGCCTCGAGGTCCTGGCCGTCGGGCATGCTGCCGTTCTCGGGACGTTCGAGCGCCGACCGGCCGGCTCGCGCGGAGGCGTAGACGATCGGGAACTCGAGGACGTTGTCGTGGTCCGCGACGTTGTCGATGAGGTCGAGGAACAGCTCGTAGACCTCGTCGACGACCTCCGCGATGCGCGAGTCGGGTCGGTCCACCTTGTTGATGCAGAGGATGACGGGCATCCTCGCGGCAAGCGCCTTCCGCAGGACGAACCGGGTCTGCGGCAGCGGTCCCTCGGACGCGTCGACGAGCAGCACCACCCCGTCGACCATCGAGAGCCCGCGCTCGACCTCGCCACCGAAGTCGGCGTGACCCGGTGTGTCGATGATGTTGATCGTCACGCCGTCGGGCAGGCCCGCTTCGGTGGCCGCCTTGCCCGTGTAGTGGACCGCGGTGTTCTTCGCGAGGATGGTGATGCCCTTCTCGCGCTCGAGGTCGCCCGTGTCCATCGCCCGCTCGTCGACGTGCTGGTGCTCCCCGAAGGCACCGGTCTGCCACAGCATCTTGTCGACGAGGGTGGTCTTTCCGTGGTCGACGTGGGCAACGATGGCAACGTTCCGGATGTCGCCGCGGGTCTTGACAGGCATGAGCACGATTCTCTCAGGATTTTCCGAGCGCGCCGACCACCGCGAGGTCGAGCCGGTATGCCGTGGGAGCCCTTCCCCGGCCAGGCGCACGGCCTGCGGCGCACCACGGGCGGACGCCCGCCGCCGTAGGTGGGGGATGGTCCAGCGGCCGGCCCTCAGCGGCGGAGCCGGGAGGCCAGGGCTGCCACGACCGGCAGGTCCCCGGGAAGCCACGCCACGGCATACAGGTCGTCCTTGTCAAGCCAGCGCAGCTCGTCGTGGTCCTCCAGGGGCTGTGGCGTCCCGTCCGTGGTGACGGCGAGCCACACGTGCATCCGGTAGTCATGGCCGAGGGGCCAGGTGCCGTCCGGTCCCGGCCCGCGAACGTGGTCGCCGACCTCGATCCGGACGCCGAGCTCCTCGCCCGTCTCGCGGTGCAGCGCCTCCAGGGCCGTCTCTCCGGGGTCGACCTTGCCGCCGGGCAGCTCCCACCCGCCGGCCAACGCCGCTGGAGCAGTCCGGCGGGCGCTCAGCAGGCGGGTCGGGTGCGCGAGGTCGTCGACGAGCGCAGCGCCGACGACGAGGGTGAGGCGGCTGGCGGACACGCGCCCAGCCTTGCAGCACCACCTCGTGTGCCGGGTGCAGCCGGCAGGCTTGCCTGACACGGCGAGCACCATGGGCACCCCGCGGGCACAGAACCGAACACCGCGAGCACTTCGCCAACACTGCGAGCACCAGGCCCGGTGCGCGCAGCGTGAGTGAGCTGCTCGCACCCGGTAAGGCAGACCTTGGATGACACTGCGGACTTCCCGGTCCAGAGTTGGCCGCATGGCACGCTTGCTCTCGGACGAGGAGGTCACCCGTCAGGTCGCCGACCTCGACGGCTGGCGACGTGAGGGCGACACCCTCGTCACGGCATACACCTCCCCGGACTTCCCGGCGGCGATCGCCCTCGTGTCGGCCGCGGCCGACGCGGCGGAGCAGATGCAGCACCACCCCGACATCGACATCCGGTGGACGACGACGCGGTGGTCGCTGTCGACGCACTCCGAGGGAGGGCTGACCCAGCTGGACATCGAGCTGGCTCACCGGATCGCCGGGGTCGCCCGTCGATCGGGCGCCGTGACGGCCGGGGAGAGCGGGCCGTGACCGCGGAGTCCACCGGCGTGCTTGGCCACCACGAGCCCCACGGCGACTCGGCCGGACGGCTCAACTGGTTGCGGGCGGCGGTCCTCGGAGCGAACGACGGCATCGTCTCCACCGCCGGGGTGATCGTCGGGGTCGCGGGTGCGACCACCGAGCGGGCTCCCATCCTCACGGCCGGAGTCGCCGCCCTCGTCGCCGGCGCGTTGAGCATGGGCGTCGGCGAGTACGTCTCCGTGAGCAGCCAGCGCGACACCGAGAGGGCACTGCTGGCCAAGGAGACGCGCGAGCTGCGGGAGATGCCCCAGGAAGAGCTCGAGGAGCTGGCCGCGATCTACCAGGGCAAGGGGCTCGACGCCTGCCTGGCCCATGAGGTCGCCGTCCAGCTCACGGCGCACGATGCGCTCGGGGCGCACGCCGAGGCCGAGCTGCAGATCGACCCGGACAACCTCACGAGCCCGTGGCACGCAGCAGGGGCGTCGATGCTGGCCTTCTTCATCGGCGCCCTGCTCCCGCTGCTGGCCGTGCTCCTCTCCTCCCCGAGCCTGCGGGTAGCGGTGATCGGCGTTGCCGTCGTCCTGGCCCTCGTCCTCACCGGGGTGACGAGTGCCCGGCTCGGCGGGCTGAGCCCGGGTCGACAGGTGGCCCGCAACGTCGTCGGCGGCGTCGTGGCGATGGCGGTCACCTACGGCATCGGCGTGCTTGTCGGAGCTGCGGTCTGACGGCCGTGGCCCGCGAGGGTCGCGACGAGGACCGCCTTGATGGTGTGCATCCGGTTCTCGGCCTGGTCGAAGACGATCGACGCGGGCGACTCGAACACCTCGTCGGTCACCTCGAGCGCGTCGAGGCCGTGGACGGCATGCACATCGCGAGCAACCTGGGTCCCGAGGTCGTGGTAGGCGGGGAGGCAGTGCATCAGCTTGACGTCCGGGTTCCCGGTCGCCGCAAGGAGACTCGCGTTGACCTGGTAGGGCAGGAGCAGGTCGATGCGCTCGGCCCACACCTCCTTGGGCTCCCCCATCGAGACCCACACGTCCGTGTGGACGAAGTCGACGCCCGCCACGCCGAGCGCCAACTCGTCGGTGAGCGTCAGCCGGGCGCCCGTCGACGACGCGACCTGACGCGCCGCAGCCACGACGTCCTCCCCCGGCCAGAGCGAGCGCGGCGCCACGATGCGCACGTCCATCCCCATCAGCGCGCCGAGGACGAGGAGGGAGTTGCCGGTGTTGAACCGGGCGTCCCCGACGTAGGCGTAGGCGATCTCCTCGGGCGGCTTCGCCGAGTGCTCGAGCATCGTCAGCGCGTCGCACAACGCCTGGGTCGGGTGCCACTCGTCGGTGAGCCCGTTCCAGACCGGCACCCCGGCATACTCAGCCAGGGTCTCGACCGTCGCCTGGGAGGCGCCGCGGTACTCGATGCCGTCGTAGAAGCGGCCGAGCACCCGGGCGGTGTCCTTGACCGACTCCTTGTGGGCGATCTGGCTGCCCGAGGGGTCGAGGCAGGTGACGTTGGCACCCTGGTCGTAGGCGGCAACCTCGAAGGCACATCGCGTGCGGGTCGAGGTCTTCTCGAAGATGAGCGCGATGTTCCGACCGGTCAGCCGCTGCTCCTCGCGGCGGTCCCCTTTGGCCGCCTTGAGCTCGGCAGCGAGGTCGAGAAGGGAACGCCACTCCCCCGGGGTGAAGTCCAGCTCCTTGACGAACGAGCGGCCGACGAGGGAGGGCGGGTCGAGGGGCTGCTGAGACACCTCACCAATGCTAGGCGCTGCTCTGCCTCAGCCGACCGGCAGCGCGTATGCCGGGCAGCCGGGGCCGCTGCGGCCGGAGGGCCACCCGCTCAGCCGATCAGGCCACGACAGCTGGTCCCTTCGGCCCGGTATCACGGCAAACCGCCGGGGCTCCTCCCTGTCGACCCTGCCCGGTCCGATGCGAGTGGCGGGCTGGACCCTGCGGTGCTGCCATCATCTCCGCTATGTCATCACCTCCGAACCCCAAAGTCCTCATGGCCCTGCAGTTCTGGCCGCGTGGAGGATCGGCGCAGGTCGTGCGCTACCTCGCTCCGGAGATCGTGGCAGCGGGCTGGCCGCTCTCCCTCGTCACCGGCTCGTTGGGTGAACCGGGTGAGGACGGGTACGCGCCCGAGTTCTTTACGCCGCTCCCGGTGACGGCGGTGGACTTCACGGCAGCGATGGAGGCGTGGAGCGCGGGCGCGGACCCCTTCTCGGCGCGAGTTCCCCTGCAGCCCTCGTTCGAGGATCGTGAAGGGGCGCCGGACCGCGTCTTCGCGAGCCTGGACGACGAGGACTTCGAGCGCCAGGTCGCCGCCTGGTCCCGGGCCCTGCTCGACGGTGGGCTGGAGGAGGCCACAGTGGTCCATCTGCACCACCTGACGCCGGTCAATGAGGCGGTGCATCGGCTGAGGCCTGAGCTGCCGTTGATCGTGTCGCTGCACGGCACGGAGGTAGGCATGCTCGAGGCGATCGAGCAGGGTGACGGCGACGGCCGTGTCGGTTCATGGCCACATGCCCGGGCGTGGGCCTCTCGGCTGCATACGTGGGCCGCCCAGGCGGATCGTCTGCTGGTGGACTCGCTGACGGAGCGCGCCAGGGCGCTGGCGATTTTCGACGTCCCGAAGGAGCGGCTGGTCATCCAGGCGCCTGGAGTCGACCACGAGCGCTTTCGCCCAGAGCATCGGCCGCTGGGCGAGCGCATCGAGCTGCTGCGCTCCTGGCTGGTCACGGACCCACGGGGCTGGGACGAGTCAGGGGTCGCCGGCTCCGTCCGCTACACATCCGAAGACCTGAGCGCCTTTGCTGACCCCGACCAGCCGGTGCTCATCTTCGTCGGTCGGTTCACCCGTGCCAAGCGACTGCCGTTGCTGCTTCGGGCCTATGGCAGGGCTCGGCGTGACTTCGGCGTGCGGGCTCCCCTGCTCGTCTGGGGCGGCTTTCCGGGTGAGTGGGAAGAGGAGCACCCGGTCTCCGTGGTCCGCGACGAAGGCATCGACGGCGTTTTCTTCACTGGTTGGCGCGGTCACGAGGAGCTTCCGACCGGCTTGGCCTGCGCGGACGTCTTCGTGTCCCCGTCTGTGGGCGAGGCCTTCGGACTGGTGTTTCTCGAGGCGATGGCCTGCGGCCTGCCCGTCGTGGCCTGTGCGTCGGGCGGCCCGCTGTCGTTCGTCAACGACGCCCCCGACGCGCTGAACGGCTGGCTGGTGCCCCCGGACGACGAGGCCGCCGTGACTGCCGCACTGGTGGAAGCGACGACGGGGCGGGCGGCACCCGCCGGGCGGGCCGTTCGCTCCGCCAACGCGTTGACGCAGGTGCGCGAGCGGTTCTCGTGGGCGGCAACGGCGCGGCAGGTGATTCGACTCTATGAAGGACTCACCGAGAAAGCCGTTGCGAAGAGCTGAGCCGGCGGCGTCGTCCAAACGCCACGAGCCAGCTTGGCTGGGACGCTGACGCCAAGGAGGGACGCCCATCCGGTGGGCGGCCCTTCCTCGACTCGCGAGGCTCACCACGGTGAGGTTAGGGCCCGCGGAGAA
>JAABUY010006400.1_pt1 | contig 11529 bp, 12 predicted proteins | sample 5560271 | NCBI WGS metagenome assembly JAABUY01 (sample SAMN10711886, study PRJNA513374) | rock metagenome | isolation source: Antarctica rocks | place: Antarctica: Victoria Land, University Valley
TACGACAGTACGGATCTGGGACGCGGCTACGGGAGCGACGCTGCAGACTCTCGAGGGCCATTCAGACTGGGTCAGCGCCGTCGCCTTCTCGCCTGACGATAAGCAGCTGGCGTCCGGTTCTGGTGATAAGACAGTACGGATCTGGGACGCGGCTACGGGAGCGACGCTGCAGACTCTCGAGGGCCATTCATCTTTGGTCCGCGCCGTCGCCTTCTCGCCCGACGGTAAGCAGCTGGCGTCCGGTTCTGATGATACGACAGTACGGATCTGGGACGCGGCTACGGGAGCGACGCTGCAGACTCTCGAGGGCCTTTCATGGTCGGTCAACGCCGTCGCCTTCTCGCCCGACGGTAAGCAGCTGGCGTCCGGTTCTGGTAATGCGACAGTACGGATCTGGGACGCGGCTACGGGAGCGACGCTGCAGACTCTCGAGGGCCATTCATTTTGGGTCAGCGCCGTCGCCTTCTCGCCCGACGGTAAGCAGCTGGCGTCCAGTTCTGATAATAAGACAGTACGGATCTTGGACGCGGCTACGGGAGCGACGCTGCAGACTTTCGAGGCTAATACTATTATTACAAGGCTCTCGTATTCCAGCGACGGGTCGATAGTGACGAATTGTGGACGACTTGATGCAATATCTTTCCACGACGATGCGACATCTTCTTTAATTCCTTCTCCACTAGGATCGCGACCAGTTGCTTTTCGGCCTGACATCTTTGTGCAGGATGAGTGGATAGCGCATAAAGAGAGCCGCATGCTTTGGCTTCCTCCTAACTACCGGCATTCTTGCCGCGCCGTTTATAATAATATCGTCTGTCTTGGTCACTATTCCGGCCGCGTGTCAATATTCGAGTTCTTGTTCTCGCAGAAAGCAGAGTTCGAACCTCCTCCCCGCCCACCTTCTTTACTGCTGCCGTAGTATTTATACGCATGTCTGGTAATTCTAGAAACAACCAATGCTGAGAAATACGAGATTACAAATATAAGTGTGGAGATTGATAAGCCTACCATTTAATTCAAGTGCTTGTACTGTACAGTAATCACATTTGTAACCAACTCTTGATCTTATAATCAATAGTAATAAGATACGTTCAGGAACTCGTAGAAGTAGAATCTTATCGAACGTGCTAAGGTAATAGTCAAACTTTGTTATATATTAAGGAGGGCATTCTGTCTGGCGGCTAACCAGGAGGCGAAGCTAGACGTTCTCTCGTAATCATAAAACTGTATCACAGTCCTAGGTCAGGTTACGGCAAGCCGCTTATATACTGAAAAGCAGAGACTGATTCTGTACAATATTGAAAGCTTGATGGTGACCTATGCGCTGCGCTTAACCGTGTGTGGCAAGGCGCTTATCGATTAGCCACAGGCCTTAAGAGCCATAGACTAGGCTACAGGTTAAATTACATCGTAATTACTGTGTAAGACGTGTGGGTCTGTTTCGCACTAACCAGAGTCGTGATTCGCTTCGATCGAAGATACCGACCCCTGTGGCGACCCGACATGACTTTGCGCGCCATAGTAGACACTAGTCTGATAATGACTTCCAGCATTACTGTGGGACTCTAAGGCTTGGAAAAGAACTTCTATGACATTCGACGGTGGTATAAATAAGCTTGATAGTGGTACTGTAGTAAACGAGTCCCGTTGCGCTATGAATGTGGACTCTCCGCAAATCAGGCGAGAAGACGGCCAATGCGAACGTAATTTTCCAGGTAGGCGGGTTACAAGTGTTTGGAAATGGCCATAGCATACAACTCAAACGGAACTATATAAAGATCGAGATGTGTGCAGAGTTTCTGTTCCTTCAAAGTCAAAGTACCTTTGGTTTAGCTCGTCATCGTGGGTTTCTCGCCACGCAGGGAGGGACGTTATAGAAGAGTCATGCGGATCTTCAGTCGTAACTGAGGCAGGCAAATCGAGAGAACCCCAATCCTGGCCTCCTGCTCCTCTTCTGGATGCCCACCAGCTCGATTTTGCTGGGCTTCAATTCTGGTTCCCTCCTTCGCTCTGCTCCATTTCTGGTCGCTCGGGGTACAAATCAGGTCTCAAGCAGGCTCCAATTCTGGATCCCCCACATCTACTCCAATTCTGATCCCTAGGCCACCATTCCGGTCCCCTGAGGCCAACATTCCGGTCCCTCCACCTGCTCTCATTCTGGTTCCCCCTGGGAACACTTCCAGTCCCCTCCATCTTGCTCTGTGCCTAGTCAAGCTGCCACTGCTAGGCCCAATTTCCCGAGAGCGACGTTCACGCTTGGCTCTTTAAGGGGCAGGATCCCTAGACCTACGCTATGCTAGGCACAACCTCCTGGGAGCTCGGTCCTCCCCGTAGCAATGCGGTTTCCAAGCAAGCCAGAATCCACCATCCATCCTCCCTCCTGAGGGAAGTCTTTTGGGAGAATTAACAGGCCATTTACCACACCTTTTATCAATGCTTCGTGACAACGCCTGCAACGCTGGGTGTGCCCTCGCGGCTCCTAGAAGAGGGGTGCGTCACGTCCACACCGACAACTATCGTTTTCGAACTCGAAATGATCCCCATTTTGTAAGGAGGAATCTGTTGATTAACCGCGCCGCATGTTAGGTTCCACTCTAGAGCTAAGATGATCAGGTATCGGGTCGTAGCTTCGACACGACGGAGCAGACAATGCTCAGTCCACAAATTTTGTCCGCGAGATATATGATAATTCGCGCACAGAAATTTCAGGTTTCATAGTATGGCCGATCAGCGAAGAACCACAATTTGAAATCCATAGCGTCGACTCGCTGCTTGTTGCACATATACTTGTTCCGTATCTTCACAATCCGAAGCTTTTTAGATAAATCATCGATAATTCGGCTCTGGAACTTCCCTCGGAAGCGATTAAGACACTGCACAGATCCGACGTCTCTTACTTCAGACTCATACTTCTCAAGGGCATTCAAGTAAGAAACCTGCTCCGTTGAGCGTATTTTCCGCACCTCATTCATCATCCTAGCCGTTATCCGTCCTGACGAGGTGTAATTGTGCACAGGTTTGACTTCAGTCATAAACTTGTCGACGGCACAAACGATGGGAACTTGCTTCCTCAAGCGAATTTGCTGCACATTGTTCAACATGCTAGCCACTCTCGCCTTGTACGAGGCCAAAATCTGCTTCTCCTTCTCTTCTCTCTCTCTGTGCACTGTCTCATGTTCCTGCCAGCATTGCTCACAAAATGAGGTAAAGCTGTAGGACCGTATGTCTTTCCGATCACAAGAGTCTTCATAAGATTGATGCACGGTCGGACGGGCTCTGCAGATCTCACATATCGGCTTTCTCTGGTCTTGCATGCACTCAGAGCAGGCACAAGGGCTGTCGAAGTCGCAATTACTGTGATCGACCGAAGAGGAGTGAAAGGATCTTGAAACGAGGCTTCTTTTTAGAAAAGGGACATACTTAGTATTTGTATTGGAGTCTTTCGTCGCAATTGAACTGTGTGTAAGCCGTCTGAGCAGTCTCACATAATTCTGAACGAAGGCCGAACGCGTCTGGTGTCGAAGCAGAATGGACATGCTGTCTGTTTGTGAGGGAAGAGGTGATAGTGACAGGAGACCCACTGCTTTTGCCTCCACTTCATAGCCTACCTGGCAGCCTAAGCCCCGCCCTTGTAAGCTGTTAGTCATCTTTTCGACACCGCAAATCGTCAGCAGCCGACCTTTCGATTGGGGACGTCCATTGCGACGACGCTGGAGGAATATCAATGCGCTTATAGACTTCATACTGCTCTTTGGATCCTCATCAACTCCAACTTCGTCGGATCTCTAGGCGTTCAATTCTGGTTCCTTTCCCCTGCCATAGCTGGTCCACCCCAAAAATAGATTTCTGGTTCCCCCCATTATTTCTGATTCCCTCTGGTCTCCCTTTCGGTTGTCCTAATATTTGCAAAACCAACTGCCAGCACGTTATTGGCCAACCGGGCACATTCTCGAACTCATCCTCCCATGAAATACCCGTAACGATATCGTAGGAGTATCTTTCATCGAATCCAAATTAGCTATTCCCATTTCTCTTCTGATGTTCTCACCAATGGTAGTCCCAGTAGCGCTTGTTTCCCCCTGAAGGTTAGAGAACATGGATTGGGTAGCAGAAGCAAAAACGGATCGATACTCTGTACATATTGACAAAATGCACTTTGAAAAAGTCAAAGGTGTTCTGGGCGCTGAAATGTAGACTCTCAAGACATATACTGTCTTGAGACGAGTGTTTCCAGACGCAATATGCCTTAAGACTAGCGTCTTCAGACGAGAAGTGTCTCCAGACAAGTATTGTCTGGAGACAGCGGTCCCGAGACAGATAAATGTCTCTGGACACATGTCTGAAGACAACAAGTGTCGTAAGATACGTGAGGTCTTCAGACACCAGTCCCAAGACAAAATGGGTCTGGAAACACTGGTCTCAAGACACATAATGTCTTGAGACCCTAATTCTACCCGTCAAAGCTTCTGCTTCTGTGGAGCACTCCCCTCAGGTAGTTCACCTATGCGGAATACTTCCCATTGACCAGGATGGTCCAGTGAACAAGCAGAATCAGCAATCGTTCATCAAGGTCATAAAGGAACGCTACCAAAACGATGACCTAGTTGAGTGTCCGCCAAATCCAAATCCTTGAGTGATCCATTAAGCATATCCAGTGACGATGACTGGTTAACGAGGCGGACCTCTGCGCGGTCGATCAATCGTGCTAGGCCTTGGACGCGATCGAAGAGATGATGGTCGTTCTGAACTACGAATTCTTCGAGTGTTGGAGGAGTTTGTTGATGCATCTCACATCTGTGAACTCTCATTAAGCCATGTATATGTTTGAGCGCGGCTATCGGTCTCACCGCTGCTTGAAACGCTTCCATCGTAGACTCACTGGCGCATCCACGCCGAAAAGGAGAAAAAATGGCCGCCGTAGTAGACTCTCGAGGATGGTTTCATCCCAGACATCCGTTGTTACCCAACGCCGCTGCCATCTCTTTGTCACAAAGTCCAGAAGCTGTTCTACATCCTCGAACGATCTGTCTTCAAAATCCGTTCCACCATTAGTGTGAGAAGGCCGCGGGACGTGCGCCTGAAACGCAGAATTCTCGACCAGTGGATTTACCGCTGTGCGAGCAAGGCGCAGCTCTGAAAAGTCATGCTGCTCTATAAGATACCTTGCGACAGACTGCTTCCCAGCGCATATCCCTTTCACAATAAGTCAGCCAGGGTTTCAGGGATCTAAACATCTTGTTGAATCTACCGCCGCACAAGCCAATGAGCATACTGAATGTTACATAAGGTAAGGACCTTATTTAGGACAAACCTGGTGGTGGTGTACACATAAGGCCGATGATGACTTCTTAGTATCTTAGTAAGTCTCTGGGGCTTGGATGAGATTGTTCATAAAATATTATAGAGTGGTAAGAGCTTTGATATCAGTGCTATAAGGAAGAGATTATATTACGCTATAAAAGAAGGCTTTCTGTGAATCAGGCGCGAGAGCACCTATAAGAATGTAATTTATAGGTAAGTAGAGACTCGAATATTTACGAGTAGCTGTAGCATAAGATTGAGTGTTGAAGCATGTGTGAAAGGCGTAGATTCTATGAAGGTGGATGCTCGACTAAATACAGGGGTGCTGACTAATAGGTCTGAGCATCACGTGTCTCAACACTCCCTCTTGCGCAGGCCTATTCTAGACCTCGCTGCTATCAATTTTGATGCTATTCGGAAGCTTTCTCGGCTCAGAAAGCTCCCTCTGAAGTCATGTAACCTGCTATTTGCCATAGCTGTTGCCCGAAGCCATCCTAGCCCCTGTCATATAGATCTTCCTGACCATGTCATTGTCATATGCCCGATATCGTTGCCGCGATATCTAATTACCTGGGCCACTTGTCGCTGACCCTTAAGAGGTCTTTTGCCTCACACATAGAGGACTTTCGTGTGCTCTACCGCGTAGAGACCTTTGATGCCTCTTCTCCTTCTACGACCAGCTGATTCAGCAATCAGCGAGCTGCTTCTGAGACCAGCCGGTTCAGCAACCAGCCAGCTCCCTTCCTTGTTGGACCAGCCGATTCAGCAACCAGCCAGCTCCCCCTCTCTGGTGGGACTAGCCATTTCAGCAACTAGCCAGTTCAGCAACCGGCCAGCTCCCCCTCTCTGGTGGGGCCAGCCGGTTCAGCAACCGGCCAGCTCCCCCTCTCTGGTGGGACCAGCCGGTTCGGCAACCAGCCAGCTCCCTTCCTTGTGGGACCAGCCGATTCAGCAACCAGCCAGCTCCCTTCCTTGTTGCTGTCGATCCAGTTCTTCCGTCGACTGCTTCGCGTTTGTGCCTCATCGCTGAGGGCTTTATCTGCTGTCGATCCAGTTCTTCCGTCGACTGCTTCGCGTGTTTGCCTCATCGCTGAGGGCTTTATCTGCTGTCGATCCAGTTCTTCCGTCGACTGCTTCACGTGTGTGCCTCATCGCTGAGGACTTTCGTTGCCTCACGTAGAGGGCTTTGAGTTCTATGAATCTTTTCTCCCTCTATAGAACTTATTGCCTTGTGACTGGCGATCTGGTCTTTGTCGTTTCGTCATGTTTGCCTCTTCGCTGAGGACTTCCGTGTGCCCTACCGCGTAGGGGCTTTCGATGCCTTCGACTGGCGACAGGGCTTTGTTGTTGCCTCTCTTTCAGGACTTTTGTGTGCTCAGTATCCCATGTATACTAACACGTGGCCTCAACCTTTAGGAGTCGCTCCTCACAGGAGCTCGATCGACTTGACGTAGCCATCAGACGGACACAGACACATTGCTAAGCATCATGCACAGTCAACGCTTCCGGGCTCATGACCTGTTGAAGCATGTGTGAAAGGTGTAGATTCTATGAAGGTGGATGCTCGACTAAATACAGGGGTGCTGACTAATAGGTCTGAGCATCACGTGTCTCAACATTGAGACATAGTTGTAGTAGATCCCGACGTATACGCAGGGTCAGAGTCGCTCAAAGTTGTAGTACCCTTTATATTTTCCGGTACGGTGGGCTTTCCGCGACCTAGGGATGGACATTACCTTTTAGCTTGATAGTAAAGTAATACTTTGCCAAAAATGCCGCTTGCTTGATATCATCTGACGTAAAACATTGTTAATCATCAACACGGAAAATGCAAGTCCTTAAATTGCAGATCCACCGTCGTAAGTCAGCTTAGACGATTCAAGTGTCTGACGTCCCTCCCTGGGTGCCGAGACACCCCCCATGCCGAGACGCATCCATTATTTAGGTATCTTAGTTAAAGGCACGGTTAGAATAACGTCCGTCCCTGGGTCGAGAGACGCACCCCGTCGGGAGACGAATCATAGGTACTTTGAATTCAAGCGACTCTAACTCTATGAACGCATCGAAATTTCCCGTAGTTTCGTATCAGTCACGTTGTGTAGCCACTCCCGAGCACTCCTTACCCGGCTACTCCGAGAATTACGATCGCGTCGTCGCCTTCGCGCCCGGTTGCGGAGAGCATCCTTTCATGGTGTATCAAGACCCCTCGACCCACAGCACTACCATCGAGCTCTCTAGGTTTCCCAGTCTCACTACAATGTTGAGAGGTTATTGTCAGCCTTGTGGCGGGCATGGCGCTCTGAGCAAGTCTGAGCCTGTGGCTGCTGAGCCTGTGGCTGCTGAGCCTGTGGCTGCTGAGCCTGTGGCTGCTGAGCCTGTGGCTGCTGAGCCTGTGGCTGCTGAGCCTGTGGCTGATCACACCTGACTGTTGTGTCACACCTCAAAGCCATAAGCTCGGTCTGAGAACAGCGCTTGATGCAGAGAACGAATATTCCCCTTTCGCCGGAGACCTACGACTACAGATGCGAGAAGATCCATGCCGAGTACCGAACCGCAAAGCAGGCACACTATGACCACCTCGAACCCAAGCTCTCTCACTCCCTCCGAGTTCGATGACGAGGTTGACGATTCTGACATCCCTCCCGGACACATATGGGCCTACCCATGCAAGCTTCACTCATGTCCTGACTATGGAAAGTCCTGGCAGCTCCGAAGCAACTTTCTTGCCCATTTGCAGGATCGAGAGGCACACATACCCACAGCAACGACACCTGCCGCACGCCGTTCGATCGAGTTAGCGTGGCGGTATGCCACTGATCCCTATCTACCGCCTCGAGCGGCCCCAGGTTTTCGTTCCCGAGAAGATCCAGACGAGCAAGTCTGGGATTACGGGTTCAAAGATGATACCGACAAGGTCATAACTGGCACAGGCACACTGAAGGAAATGGAAATACACAAGGCTGCACTGCGCCGGCAAGCGGAGGAAAAGGAAGGGGGCCCTGTCCATTTTTAGCCACCCGCAATTCTCGAATGTTCGTACAATGGCCATGGTTTACGCAGCCATAAACTTCTGCCCAAGCATTTCACGAATGTTTTCAAGCGTCCAGGAGCGTTATGCTGCTACTATACGCGATCGAAGTCATTGCTCAAGGGCTGTGGCTAATAGGATCGAACTTGTCCTGGTGGGTGGGGTAGAAATTCCCTGGGTGGGGTAGAAATTCCCTGGATGCAGAAACAAAGACTGCTGGGATCCAGTTACAGTGAATCGCAAAATCAGCTTACGAATTTTTCTGACTTGGTTATTCTGCGGACTTCAACCGGCTTCATAGCCTGCTAAAAAGAATAATCTGAATCGAAAAAGTAATCTGGCTCCTCCTCGGTGGTCACATCTGTCGCATTGTTGACAGTTTCCCCCTTCTCCCACTGATCTAGTCTCGCCTTTTGCGTGGTCGTAAGTCTAAATCGCTCCTCATACGCAACCCGAGTCACCCGCTTCGTACGGTACTTGAAAGTCCCGGGATGAGATACTACGAACATAACTGCATTGAAAATTTTCATGCTGTCTTTCGACCCTTCTCCGAACTGAGTGTGCAGTATCAGATACAAGAGCTGGAAAGCTGTATCGCGTGCCAAGCTCTTATTACCCGGAATCGTTCGTCTTTCCTCTGGGTCGTAGTCCGCTTTAATCACTTTCAGATTGGCAATTACCTCGTTGATAGACATGCCGCTTAGAACATCAACGTTGAGAAATTTGTAAGTCTCGAAGAGAGTTCGGTACTGCGAGAGGTCGGTAGGCAGCGATCGGAAACATTGGCGGTAGCCCATTTCAACTCCTTTGAGAGCCACATCGAAAAGATTGATTGGCTCATGAATAAACTCAGTTGCTTCTGGCTGAGTAACTTTTTGGAGTCGAACAAAGGATGCGAAGTATGGTATCTTGGACACATTAACGCTGTAATCCATGTCTCCAATTCTGATTGTAGTTTTGAGATCATCTCCCGTGGTTCCAATCTGCAGAAGTCTCCATGTTAGCGCCATGGTCGTGATTGTTTTCGAATGTCGTTTACCGCAATCTTGGGTTCTTGTGTACTGTCATTTTGAGTGTCAGTGTCCGCTTCAAGGTTCTGAACATCATCCCATTTCGAATACAAGTCTCTCGGTAGCATCTCTTTCCTTTCAACCTTGCAGACCACCAACTTATCTCCCTCCACATTATACTTGAGGACAGCGTTCCCCCCACACTCCTTCACAAGATTGATAATTCTTCGAATCAGTGCTGCCAGTTTCCTCAGGTCATTCTGCTTGCGTTCTTCCCAACTCTTAATTTGGGCGGTGACATCTTCAACCACTGGTCTCTGAAAAGTACCATTCTGGTGGCTTGCTCGCACAAGCTTAGGAGTTTGAGATACCCAGAGTTGTGGTGCAACCTCTTGAATCTCAAGGGACTTATGGAAGACTCGTGTTTTGATTTCAAGGGTTGATTCCAGCGGTACTACCTGGCCTTCCTCTTTGATTATCAATTTGGACCCAGTAGGAACGATACCAGGAGAATTGTTGGCTGGAGATATAGACAATGCTCCCACCATGCTAGCGATATCTTCCAGTGTGGTTCTTTGCTTTGGAAGAAGACGTCCTCGTGTCTGTGTCAACGTATCCGTCCGTTTCGTGGCGGACAATAAAATTCATGTCACTGAAGCGGTAGGAGATGATCCTGTGATGTCCAGTGCTACCGCTGACCTGGGTAATAGTATAAGCTTTCTCGAATTCGTGACCAAAGCCTCTGAACTCTTGTGGTCCGATGTACTCGATAGTCTTGGCCTCGTCACGGCAGAATATTGCGGTATTCTTCGTTATCTCGATGTTTATGGTGAATGCTTCGAGCCCGTTTCTAGTGGAGCTAGGGTCGACAAACGAGAGGAGCTTACGGATGTTGTTTCGGTCAGTCACCATATCAGTCCAACGGATATCGAATGAAGGATGTGTGGTGTACAACGCGCGGAAAAGCGGTTCAAGAGGACTCTCTGGATGGCGAGCCGCATTCTGGGCGATATAGATGAGGCCAGAGTCCTTTTTCAGCCGTCGAGAAACTCCTGGAGCTGACCAAAGAGCAGGACTGCCAGGGACAGCGATTGTGGGCGTGGCATTAGGTGCCTCGATCCAGTTATAAGAGGACAGGGGCTTGACGTCAGTGATTGAAGCCGACGCAGGGGTTTCGAGTTCTCGGAGATCCAGGCGAGAGATTTCGGATACGGTTATAAGTGCCATGGCTGAAGCTGGGGCAGATAAGGTGATCTAGAGACAGTGCTAAGAGATGAAATGACATTCAAAAAGTGCGGGGTAAATGCAAGGCTTAAGCTCAAGTCATCCTGAAGGCTATTCCGAAAGAGGGATAACGGTAAAGTATGATTTTGTTCGATACAGTATGATGTAAGCACGCTACTGCACGCCAATGCGCGGTAAAACCTGACGCCACGGCGGGAGGCTGCCGATCCCACCTTATCCGCTCGGCGAAACTCCCGGAATGTATGTTCCTAAGTGCAGGGCATCTTTGAAGCTTGGAGCCATAATCTTTTGTTATAAAACTATTATAAAATAGCTCCAAAATTCGAAGAGATAAAGATGGTTGTGATTAAGCAGGGGTACACAGTTGAAGCAGCTCTCGTTGCGGTGGCGACACGACTGACAGCATGATCGACCGCGGTAATTTTCTCGTTGCACACTGGTTCCCTGGGTGAGAAATGGCTGAAGAATAGTGATATATTGACAACAATTCTGTAGACTCGCGAGGGAAGGACTTGAGATGCCTAAACCGTGGATTCGTCTCGCGACAGGGTGCGTCTCTCGACCCAGGGACGGACGTTATCATTATTGACTTAAACTGAGTCGGGGTGAAAAGGTAGCCGTTTTCGGGGGACCTGAACGCTGTTTTTACGCTCCCTCTGCACCGGCCCCCCGGCCGTGCCCATGCCGCCCTATATTTCTCATGCGCCCGAGGTTCGATGCCTGCGGTTTTTTAATCCCCGCAACGCCACGTCGTCCATGCAGTTAATTCCACTTGTGTCTTCAACCCACCTGTTCAACATCCGGAGCTCGACCTTCCTTGTCTTGTGTGGGCTCGAATCGTTCACGGACGCTGCGGCGTGGAGCGCGAAGGATGAAAAGGAAGAGGAGTGCAAGAGAGAAGAGAGGAGAAGAGGAGACGGGGTCACGCTAAGCGCCGCATTCGTT
>JAABUY010006401.1_pt1 | contig 11527 bp, 10 predicted proteins | sample 5560271 | NCBI WGS metagenome assembly JAABUY01 (sample SAMN10711886, study PRJNA513374) | rock metagenome | isolation source: Antarctica rocks | place: Antarctica: Victoria Land, University Valley
CCGAACCGCTCTCGACCACGAAGGTGTGCTCGGTCGTGCGCGGCAGGTGGACGAACCCCCCGGCCCCCACCGTCCTGGACTGCCCGGCGGCGATGAACCTGATGCTGCCTTCAAGGACATAGAAGCCTTCGTCGATGGGATGGGAGTGGGCGGGCGGGCCAAGGCCCGTCGGCATGAGCTGGTCGATCAGCGCCAGGCGGTTGCCGGTCTGCACCCCCGTCGCCATCGGCAGCCACAACGTCTTGACCAGCCAGAAGGCCGGCGCGGTTTCGCGGTCGAGCACATAGGGCTTGGCGCGGTACGGATCGGTGAAATGGACCATGCGGCTGGTTCTCCCCGCAGCAGCCGTAGACGAAGCGGCGGCGCCAGGCCACAGCGGGCATCGCGATCTTGCTGCGTTTTTTGGCGGCGCCCCCTCAAGGGCCGGCCGCACGCCGGAACGCGCCTGGGGTGATGCCCATCTCGCGGTGGAAACGGCAGATGAAGTGCGCAGTCGACGTGAAGCCGGCGCACCGGCCCGCCTCGGCGACCGTCATGCCGCGGCGGACCAGCAGCGCCCGTGCCAGCTCAAGCCGGCGCCGCAGCATGTAGGCGTACGGGGCCACGCCCACGCTATGCCGGAACGCGCGGGCGAAATGGAACGTGCTGAACTCGGCCCGGCGGGCCAGCTCGTCCAGGCTGGGCGAGGTTGCGACCGGTTCCCGCAGGTAGTGGTCGATCAACTCGTCCACCCGGCGCAGGCTGCGGCGGGACAGGCCGCCGCGGGCACGCCCAGCCGCCGCGGGCGCCCCGGCAAGCTGCCCAGCGGCCTCGCAGGCTATGGCGGCCAGCAGCAGCGCGTCGCCTGCCTCGCCGTCGCGCAGCGCGGCCAGGGCACGCCAGGCGCAGCGCTCGATCCCAGGGAGGGCCTCATGGAAACGCGGTTGGACGGACCATGGCCGCCCGCCGGCCGCCTCCGCAACCAGCGCCAGCGGCAGGAAAAGCTGGAGCACGTCCGCCCGTCCCGTGATGCGGAAGGCGGTCGCCTCCTCGGGGTTGGTGATCGTGACCAGGCCGATGCCGCAGGGCTTGCGGCCCCATCGGCCGGCATGCCGCCGCTCGACCTGCTGCCCTTCCGACAGGGCGACCACGATGCCCACGGCGTCGTCGCCCGCCTCGACCTCGGCGCTCCCGTGCCGCCAACGGCCGATGGCGAGCATGGTGCAGGCGCCCCGCGTCGCCGTGGCGGCGAGATCAGGCTGCCCGAGCGCCTGGGCGGTTTTGTGGAGCGCCTCCATGCCGCAGCCTTAAGCCAGGCGACGCCGGAGGGGAATGCGCCAGAAGCAGCGCCGTCCGGCCTGTTCGCGCCGTGGACACATCCGTTTGCCGCGTTGCCAACCGGCGGACGCCGCCGCACATGTTGCCAACCGGTGTTCGTGTGGCGATTGAAGGCGATCCCGTTGGTCCCTTGGCCCCGCAACGTCAGGATGGAGCGCAGCAATGGAACTCGTGTCGCTTGGCTACGTGGGAGTGCATTCGGACAAGCTCGATGATTGGAACGGGTTTGCGACCGGTTTGCTGGGCATGCAGCGGGTGGACCGCGGCCCATCCATGAGCGCCTTCCGGATGGACGACCGCAAGCAGCGCCTGATCGTCAACGCCAGCGCGGGCCGCGAACCCTGCTTCCTCGGCTGGGAGGTCGCGCATGCGCGGGACCTCGACGCCCTCGCTGCGCGCCTGGACGCAGGTGGCGTCATGGTCGAGTGGGGGCCACGGTCCCTTGCGGGGGAGCGCTGCGTCGCACAGTTGATCGTGTTCCATGACCCGGCGGGCCAGCGCCTGGAGGCGTTCTGCGGCCCGGAGGCCGCATCGACCCCATTCGTGCCGGGCCGCCCGATCTCCGGGTTCAAGACGGGACCGTTGGGAATGGGCCACGTCGTGCTCAACGTGGCCGACGTGGAGCCGCTGGTGCCGTTCTACCGCGACCTGCTGGGGTTCCGGGTGAGCGACTACGGCCTCCATCCCTATAAGCTGTTCTTCTTCCACCTGAACAACCGTCACCACAGCTTTGCCATGATCGGGTCGGGGCGGACCGGCCTGCACCACTTCATGGTCGAGATGCACAGCCTGGACGACGTCGGCCAAGGATACGACCTCGCCCAACTTGAGGAAGGGCGGGTGGCGTATACGATGGGCCGGCACACCAACGACCACATGACGTCCTACTACGCGCACACTCCGTCCGGCTTCTTCGTGGAATATGGCTGGGGCGGGCGTTTGATCGATCCAGGAACCTGGACACCGCACGAAACTTTCGATGGGCCGAGCTTATGGGGCCATGAACGGCTTTACTTGCCCGAGGAGCCGCGGGCACGCCTGCGCGACATGCGCCTGGACGCGGCGAAACGGGGTGTTCGTGCCCCGGTCATGATTGACTGCCCATGGCTCTCGTCGTTGGTTTCGGAAACGCCGGACATGCTTTCTCCTGGAACAACCACCCGTCCGTCGTTGTCCGGCTAGCCCCGATACCGTTCACTTTGCGGTCCGGACGGCGGCGGCGTCGATCCGTGTGGCCGGCTGTGGCGTGCGAGGGGTCCCAGGCCGGATCATCAGCGTAGCGGCGATGGCTGGGATCTGACGCCGCTGTGCGCCTTCGGCGACGGGTTCAAACCCGCCCGCCGCGGCGAGTGGCGGCGCAGGCGCCCCGAGCGCGCCGGGGGGCGCATCCGGCCAGGCTCCGGCGGGGGCGCCCGGCGGCCCGAACGCGCCAAGCGGTCAGCCGGCCGGCGATCCGAGTGCGCCGCCCAAGTTGTCCGCAGACGACAAGTGGGCGGACGGCGGCACCCGCAGCGCAAAGGACATCATCGACGGCGACCCGACGCTGAAGAACCTTGGCAATCAAAGCAGGGTCAAGGACAACCTGAAGAAGCAAGTCGGCAACTTCGACAATGATCCCGATGGGGCCTACCGCGCCAGCCAAGTCCTGCAGCACATCAAGCAGTCCAAAACCAGCGACGGCAAGGACCGGTCGGGCGACGTCACGAAGGACGGCGATGCCCGCCATGGCACCGAGGCCGGCCTGCTGCAGGATTTTGGGAAGAATGGTTGTTCCATTCTGCAAAACAACCAGAATCTTGGCAAGACCAACGACCAGCGTGTCAAGCAAGATGGCACGAATATGGACAACACGACCTTTGCAGGTCATGAGATCGCCCATGGCCTGTCCCAGGCAACAGGCTGGGTCGGGAAGCAGTTGGACAAGCTGCCCGGGCCCTTGAAGGCGTTTCTGGGTCCGCTTCACATGACAACCGCGGCCCTATCCGGAGGCCTCAACGTGGCGGACACCGCGCTCACGGGCGGGAACGTCCAACAGGCTGGCAAGCAGGTGGGATACGATGTGGCCGGGTCCGCCTTGGAGTCTGCTGTTGGCTTGGCAGACCCGACCGGCTTGGCCGCGAGCGCGAAGGGTATTTCCTATGGTATCGTCGATCCACGGTTCATCAGGGCCGTCCTCTAGCCAAAGCCCGAAGCAGGGCGCTTCGCAGGGGAACGGCACTGAAAATGCAAAACAGTTTGATCGTGCCATAAGCGACCAAGCAGGCGGGTCGCCCAACGGCGGCATTGCCGGCGCCGGCACGCGCGCCGCGAGAAAGGGCGCGAGCCAGGCCAGGAAGCTGGGCGGCAGATGGAGACCGGGGCGAACCATGGTGGACCTGGAGGCTGTTCTGGGAGGCTGTTCTGGCGTCGCAGGCCCAAACGGGTGGAAACACGGAAGGATGCGATGGGGCCGGGCGATACTGCGACCAGGCGCATTGCCGCCTGCCCATGGCCGCGCGGCGGCGTGCAGGCGCGTTGGGTCCGGGGCGGCTACACCTATGATGTCCGCCCGCACGGGCGCGCTCGTAGCCCGCTTGAAGCCGCTCCCGTCCAGTGGCCGCTTCGAGGTGCTGTGGCGCCGCCGTGACGCCTGGGGGCCGGCCGGGCCGTTCGGCGCTGTCCCGCCGCCCGACGACGCGCTCGCATTCATCGCCGACGAGCCAGCATTCTGGATCCGGGCTCGACCTCTCAATCCCGTGATATGGGCAAAGTCGAGGGCGTTCCGTTAGTTCTGGCTTATCCGCGCTGTGCGTCGGCTAGACGCTGTTCGATGAGTTGCCTGGTCTCGCGCAACGGTTCGAGGCAGCGGCTCACGCCTTCCTTGGCGCTGACCACGCGCGCCATCCAGATGGTGTTAATGCAGCCGAGCAGGCGCCGGCCGACGCGGACCGGCAAGGCAAGCGAGCCCGTGTGCGGCCAGATTTGGCCACCCTGGCGAAGCCCGTAGCCGCGGCGGCGGGTGGCGTCTATCAGGCGTGCAACCTGCGCCGGGTCGCGTGCGAGGGCGTCATGCGGATCACTGGACTGGGCGAGGAGGGCGAGCAAGGCATTCCGCTCCTCCTGGGGCGTGAAAGCGATGTAGGCCAGGCCGGACGAGCTGCCGAGGATGGGCATCTCCTGCCCCACCATGTTCCGGTCGATGGAGAGCGGCGCGATGCGATGCGTCGTGTCGTGGATCACCATCTTGAGGCCGTCGAGCGTTGAGATGTCGCACGGCCAGGAGATGCGCCTCGTCAGCTCCTCAAGCGCAGGTCCGGCGATCGCCGAAATCCATTGCTCGTTTTCGAAGCCCTCAGAAAGGCTGCGCACCGGCAACCGGAGATGAAAGCGGTCGTCGGCGGTGCCGCGGCCGACATAGCCGTCGTCCAGCATCGTCTGCAGCAGCCGGTACACGGTCGCCCGCGGCACGCCGGTCTCCCGTGCCAAGGTAAGGGCCGTGGCGCTGCCATGGCGGTTGAGTGCTGCCAGAACGGCAAGCCCGCGGGCGAAGGACCGGATCGGCTTGGGTTGCATGGGATGATGTCCGCACAGTGGACAGTCTGCAGGATGACTTTGTCCTGAACGCGGTCAGAAGGGAAGGTCTGTCCCAACGGCAGGGTCCACCTGCCCCAAAGGAGGAGACACTATGGCGACTGGCAGCGCACCTCAAGAGCAGCAGCACGAAGCCGACGTCGCGATCATCGGCTGCGGCCCAGTGGGTGCGATGCTTGCCAACCTTCTCGGGTTGCAGGGCGTCACGACCCTCGTGCTGGAGCGCGAGGCGGCGATCTACAACCTGCCGCGTGCGGTGCATTTCGATGATGAGGTCATGCGGCTGTTCCAGACGGTCGACCTCGCCGAGGCGATGCAGCCGCTGGTCCATGTCTCGCCAGGCATGAAGTTTGTGGACGACGCCGGCCGGCTGCTGCTTGATTGGTCCCGTCCCATGGAGCGCGGGCCGCAGGCCTGGCATGCGAGCTACCGCTTCCATCAGCCGGAGCTGGAGCGCGTTCTGCGCGACGGACTCGCGCGCTGGCCGTCCGTTTCGGTCCAGCTGCGGACTGAGGTCTTTGCGTTGGAGCAGGAGCAGGACGCGGTGGTGGTCCGTTACGAGGACCTCGCAACCGGCGGCCTTGCCCGATGCCGGGCGCGTTATGTGGTCGGCTGCGACGGGGCGCGCTCGCTGGTGCGGCGCCTGATGGGCGCCCCGATGGAGGATCTCGGCTTCCATGAGCGCTGGCTCGTGGTCGATGCCATTCTGCGCCGGCCACGTCCGGATCTCGGCGACCACAGCGTGCAGCATTGCAGCACCCAGCGTCCGGCGACCTACGTGCGCGGCACCGGCGACCGCCGCCGCTGGGAAGTTGCGGTGCTGCCCGACGAGGATGGGGCCACGATTACTCAGGCCGCCAAAGTGTTCGAGCTGCTGAAGCCTTGGGTCGGTCCCGAGGACGTCGATTTGGAACGGGCGGCTCTCTACACCTTTCATTCCGCGCTCGCGCCACGATGGCGGAGCGGGCGACTGCTGATCGCAGGAGACTCGGCCCACCTCACTCCGCCTTTCCTGGGGCAAGGCATGTGCGCCGGCATGCGTGACGCCGGCAACCTGGCCTGGAAGCTGGCCCGCGTGCTGCGCGGGCAAAACGACGACTCCCTGCTCGACACCTACCAGGCCGAACGGGCGCCGCACGTGCGCGAATATATCGAGCTCGCGGTCCGGCTGGGCGGCCTCATCAACGCCAAGGCCATGGAGGCCGCGGTGCCAGGTTCCGTGCTTGGGGGCAGCGAGCCGGTGAGGATGAGCTCCATCAAGCCACGGCTCGGGCCTGGTCTCGCCGTCGGATGCAACGGACCGATTGGCCAGATCGCCCCGCAGCCACGGCTTGCGAACGGCACGCGACTGGATGACTACGTCGGCTACAAGTACGCTGCCCTGTTGCGGTCGGACTTCGCTGCTAGCCTGCCGGCGGAGACCCTGGCGGGACTTGCGAACCGCGAGGTCGTTGTCGTGGCCGACGACGCAGCTGAACAGCAAGCCTGGCTGCAGTCGACCGGCGCGTCCGCCATCCTAGTGCGCCCAGACCGCTACGTGCTCGGCACGGCGCACTCGGTGCAAGAGCTGCACAGCCTGGCCGCTGCCGTCTGACAACCCGTTCAACGCAAAAAACGCTGGAAGATCTCATGAAGCTTGTTTCGTTCGTCTCCGCAGGTCACCCCGGCCACGGTGTGGTGAAGGATGGCGGGGTGGTTGACCTCAGCCACCGTTTCGGCGACCGCCTGCCCACGTTGCGGGCCTTGCTCGCCGCGGGCGCCCTGGCCGAGGCGGAGGCCGCTCCACGCGAGGCCGCGCCCGACTTCCCGCTGGAGGGGCCCGAACTCGCCCCGGTCATCCCGAACCCCGACAAGACCATCTGCGTCGGCCTGAACTACCGCGACCACGTCGCGGAGACCGGACGGACCGAAACCGCGAAACCAGCGCTGTTCGGCCGCTTCGCCGGCAGTCAGGTGGGCCATCTGCAGCCCCTGGTGAAGCCCAAGGCGTCGGACGAGTTCGACTACGAAGGCGAGCTCGCCGTCGTGATCGGCAAGGAGGGCCGGCGCATCCCAGCCGAGCGCGCTGGAGTATGTGGCGGGCTACTCCTGCTACAACGAGGGCAGCGTCCGCGACTGGCAGCGCCACACCAGCCAGTACTTCGCGGGCAGGTGGTCCAGCGCACCACAACCGACCTGATGATCACCTCCATACCGGAGCGGATCACCACCGTCTCGACCATCTTGCCGCTGCTGCCGGGCGACGTGATCGTCTCCGGCACGCCCGGCGGCGTGGGCCTGAAACGCAACCCGCCGCTGTTCGTGCGCGCGGGGGACGTGGCCGAGGTGGAGATCAGCGGCATCGGGGTACTGCGCAACCCGGTTGTCGCCGAAAACGAGGCGTAGGGCGGCTAAGCGGGGGTGGTTCCGCCCTCGCGTGGAACCGCCCTCGTCCGGCCGGAGAGCATCAAGGGGAGAGTGTCATGGAAACTGCTGGACTGACCGGGCTGGGCTACATCGGCGTCCGCTCCGCGCGGCTCGATGATTGGAGTTCGTACGCGACCGGCCTGCTCGGGATGCAGCAAGTGGATCGTGCCGGCGCCGTGCGCGCCTATCGCATGGACGACCGCAAGCAGCGTTTGATCGTCACGGAAGATGAGGGAAAGGGAGAGGGACTTGGCTTCCTTGGCTGGGAAGTGGCGGACGCGGCGGCGCTGGACGCGCTCGCGGCGCGGCTCGATGCGCATGGCACCGAGGTCTGTCGCGCGTCTCGCGCCCTAGCCGATGAGCGTCATGTGGCCGACCTGATCGTGTTCCACGACCCGGCCGGCAATCGCCTGGAGGCGTTCCATGGCCCGGCGGTCGCGACCGATCCGTTCCGGCCGGGCCGCCCGATCTCGGGCTTCCGGACGGGGCCGCTCGGCATGGGGCACGCGGTGCTCAACGTTGTGGACGTCGAGCCGCTGCTGCCCTTCTATCGCGACCTGCTCGGCTTCCATGTCACCGATTATGGCCTGAGGCCCTACAAGCTCTACTTCTTTCATATCAACGGCCGGCACCACAGTTTCGCCATGGTCGGCTCCGGCAAGCAGGGGCTGCACCATTTCATGGTGGAGCTGTACAGCCTCGATGACGTCGGCCAGGGCTACGACTTGGCGCAGCTTGAGGACGGCAGGGTTGCCTACACGCTTGGACGGCACACCAACGACCACGTGACCTCGTTCTACTCGCACACGCCCTCCGGCTTCTTCATCGAGTACGGCTGGGGTGGCCGCGTCATCGACCCGGCAACATGGCAGCCGCACGAGACCCACGACGGGCCGAGCTTCTGGGGGCATGAACGGCTCTATATGGAGCCGGAGCAGCGCGCCCGCCTGCGCGAGATGCGCCTTTCCGCCGCGGCCAGGGGCGTGCGAGCCCCAGGCAGCATCCCGGACTGCCCCTGGCTGGATGCGGTCATTGCAAGCGAGTGATGCCAGGACGCCCACAATTCGGCCGGTCATCAACAGCAAAGCAAGGGAGAAACGTTCATGAACAACCCCATCCGCTGGGCAGCGTCCCGGCTGTCCATGGCTGCGGCCATGGTTCTGATTTTCACCACGGCATCGGCGCAGGCCGAGATCAAAGGGGACGCGATCCGCATCGGCGTCCTGACCGACATGAGCGGCGCGTTCGCAACCGCCATGGGCCCGGGCTCGGTCGAGGCGGCGAGGATGGCAGCCGAGGAGTTCGGTGGCGCCATCGACGGCAAGCCGATCCAGATTCTGCAGGCCGACCACCAGAACAAGCCCGACATTGCCTCCGGCATCGCCCGTCAATGGTTTGATCGGGAGGGCGTGCAGGCCATCGCCGACGGCGGCACCTCGGCCGCCTCGCTCGCCGTGCAGGATCTCGTGCGAGCGAACCATCGAGTTTTCCTGATCTCCGGCGCCGGCGCCGGAAACCTGTCAGACCAGGCCTGCGCCGCCACGAGCGTGCAATGGACCCAGGACTCGCACTCGACCGCGGTCGGCGTCGTCTCCGGGGTTTGGCAGCGCACGCAGGCTCCATGGTTCTTCATCACGGCCGACTACGCCTTCGGCCTGGCGCTGGAGGCCGACGCGAGAGTACGGCTCGCGCAGCTCGGCGGCAAGGTCGCGGGCTCCGTCAGGGCCGCGCTGGGGACCACGGATTTCAGCGCCTACCTGCTCCAGGCCCAAGCGTCCGGCGCCAAGGTCCTCGCCATCAATGCGGCAGGCGACAGCGCGACAGCGCTCAAGCAGGCGGCCGAGTTCGGCTTGGCGCAGCAGGGGATGACGATCGTCCCGATGTCGTTGCAGAACGTTGACATCCGGGCCGCCGGACTGCCAACCACGCAGGGGAGCCTGGTGTTCACCAGCTTCTTCGAGGATGAAAGCCCGGCTGCGCGCGCCTGGTCCGATCAGTTCTTCGCGCGCACGAAGGCAATGCCGTCGCAGATCCAGGCCGGTGTCTACTCAGCCGTCCGCCACTACCTGCAAGCCGTCAAGGACACCCACTCCGACGATGGCGACACCGTGATGGCCCGCATGAAGGCAGTCCCAGTTTCCGACGCCTACACGGCGCACGGGCAGATACGCGCCGACCAGCGGATGGTGCACGACATGTATGTTACAGAAGTGAAAACGCCTGGCGAGTCCAAGGGATCGTGGGACCTCGTGAAGCTGGTCTCAACCGTTCCACCCGACCAGGCGTTCCGCCCCCTCGCGGACAGCCGCTGCCCGCTCGTGAAGAAGTAGCGCCTGCCATGGACAGCCCCCGCCTATCCTACGACAGCAACCGCCGCAGCGGCGCGGCCCTAGTTCGCAGGCGTGCGCGGTGCTGCGCGATCAGCCGTGCGCCAGGAGAGATCGGCTCGGCAGAAGCGGCGGCCGTGCCGCAGAGATAGGTAGGGCAAGCGCAGCGACATGAACTCGACAAGGTTCCAGCAATGCTCAGCAACGAAGACGCACAAGGCTGCAAGGCCTGTTGCTTGAAAGGGGGATAAAATGCTTCGAAATCATGAGCAGGACCATCTGGCAGAATTCGGAGACGAGGCGCGAAAGGTTGTGGCTCCGAGCCGCGTGCCCCATTACGAGGCTGAATTCTACGCCGACGAGTTCATCGCCGATCCCTTCCCGCACTACGCTGCAATGCGGGCGCTCGGTCCTGTGGTCTTCCTCCCCGCCCTCGGCAACTTTGCCGTCACGCGCTACCAGGAGGTCAGGGACGTCCTGCGGGACTTCGAAGTGTTCTCCTCCGCACAGGGCGTGGCGGCGGATCAGGCTGGCTGCGACTTCCTGCGCGGCAACACGCTCAATTCCGACCCGCCGATGCACAGCGTCATGCGGGCCGCGGTGGTGGCCCCACTGCTTCCCGGCGCGCTTGATGCCATTCGGGACCGCATCGAGGAGGAAGCCAGGAACCTCGTCGAGCGCCTGCTGCAAAAAGACGAGTTCGACGGCATGGCCGACCTGGCACGGCACCTGCCGCTCAGCATCGTAACCGAGCTGGTCGGCCTGGCCGAGGGTGGACGGGAGAACATGCTGCAGTGGGCGGCCGGGTCGTTCGATATTCTCGGCATCCAGAACGAACGCGGACGTCGTGGCCTGGAAACGATCAAGGAAATGCGCCGCTACATCACATCCGAGGGGATACCTGAGAAGCTGAAGCCCGGCAGCTGGACGGCACGCCTCCACGAGTTGGCGGACCGCGGCCAAATTTCGCGCGAGATGGTGCCCTTGCTCTTCCGCGAATACATCGGCCCCAGCCTCGACACCACGATATCCGCCACCGGACAGCTGTTCTACCAGCTTGGCCGCAACCCGGCGCAGTGGGATCTGATCCGCCGCGACCCGTCGCTGATACCAGGTGCAGTCAACGAAGCGGTGCGGCTCGGATCCCCCATCCGATCGTTCTCGCGGACGCTGACGCGGGATTTCGAAATCGGGGGCGCCGCGCTGCAAGCGGGCGCCCGCGTGATGGTTCTGTTCGCCTCGGCCAACCGCGACGAGCGTCGCTTTCCTGACCCCGATAGGTTCAACCCCACGCGCTCCGGAGCACTCCATGTCGGATTCGGGCACGGCATCCACCAATGCGTCGGCATGCACCTGGCCCGGCTGGAGATGGAAAGCCTGCTCAAGGCCATGGTCGACCGGGTTGCCGCCTTTGTCGTAGGCGAACCTCAGGTCGCGATGAACAACACGATCTACGGGTTTGCCGCGATGCCGATGCGCCTGGTGGCAGGTGATCCCGTCCGCGTGCGAGAGCAGGCGCCTGCCCGAGCGGCGCTGACGCCTCCCCGCCCAGCGTTGGCGCCGCCCACCTGGCGCGACGTCCGGATCGCGGACCGGCGAGTGCAGGCTGATGGCGTCGTCTCCTTCGACTTGGTCGCGGCTGACGGCGCCGGGCTGCTGCCGTTCGAGGCCGGAGCCCACATTGATGTGGAAGTTTCGCCCGGCCTGGTCCGCCAGTATTCTGTTTGCAATGCACCTTCCGAGTCGTCCCGGCGCTACCGGATCGCCGTCCTGCGCGGGGCGCAGGGCCATTCAGTTCTGCCGTAGCGGCCTGGGCGTGAGCGGTTGCGAGGGGACGTAACGGCTGTATGGAGGCGACTTTCCAGCTTTGTGAGGTCGCCCTGTGCCATTCGCCGTCTTGCTTGCTG
>JAABUY010006402.1_pt1 | contig 11526 bp, 14 predicted proteins | sample 5560271 | NCBI WGS metagenome assembly JAABUY01 (sample SAMN10711886, study PRJNA513374) | rock metagenome | isolation source: Antarctica rocks | place: Antarctica: Victoria Land, University Valley
CCGTGCAATTCCAGAAAGGGTTCAGCGAGCCGGCCTTTGACCGGCCATGCGGCACGTGCCAACCGTAGCCATGCGGACCCGCTTCCTGGAACTGCCGGGTTTCCAGCCGAACGCCCTGTTCTTCGCCACGCGCATGGCGCTGTCGATGCTGCTGGCCTACTACGTCGCGTCGCACCCTGCGCCGCAGCCGCGCCGCCCAGTCGACGCCCTGCTGCTGGAGCGGGCGGAGGAGCTGCTCGCCTCCCACGAGCATGCCTTGGCGGCCAGCCCCGGCGCGCTGGGCCTGGCGTCGGTCGATCCGATGTTCACCTGGGTGGCGGCTGGCGCAGCGCATCCCGGTTCGCATCCATATCGACCAGGTGCCGGCCACGATCCACCTGGCACTGGGCATGACGGCCACGGTCACGGTTGGCAAGGGCGCCGGGCCGGCCTCGCCGCATGGGCTGCTGTCGCGGGTGTTCACCCAGGCTCCGTAATGAGGGCGGCGTGATGGCGGAACGTGCTTCCCGCCGGTCCGGCGGGCGGCGTCGTCCCAGTCGTCTCGCGAAGGCCGCGCCCGGCAGAGCGCGGGCTTGTAGGCGTTCATCGGACAGGTGCGTGCGCCCTCAAGCGCGACGATCGCGGCACGGCGGAACCAGTCGTTTGTGTCATGCCGGAAATTGGCTGAGGACAATGCGGAACCAGGCAGTGCTTGGTTATGGGACCTGAACCACTTTCGACCGCCTGCCCGGCCGGCTGAGTTCCATCCAGAGGACCATTCCAAGCGCCGCCGACCCGAACACTCCCATGGCACCCACCATGCCGGCAACCGTGCCCGGGAGCACCAGCCCGACAACGGCCGCAGATGCCGCCCCGACGATCATCTGCGAAAAGCCGATGAACGCGGCGGCTGCGCCCGCCGCCTCCGGCAGGGGCGCCAGGCCGGCGGCGATGGCGTTCGGCGCCACCAGGCCAGTCGCGAAGGTGTAGGCGGCCAGCACGCACACCAGCACCGGCACACGCGGGACGGCCGGCCCGAGTGCGCAGACCAGGACGAGGGCGATGCCCAGGAGCGCAGGCCCGAGGCGTTCCAGGAACGCCGCGGAGAGCCGGCGGGCGAGCAGGCCGTTGAGGACGGAGCCGGCCAGCAGCGCGAGCGCTGCCAGGGCGAAAAGGAGGCTGAACACGCCGGGCGTCACCCCAAGCGTGCCGATAAAGACCGAGGGCGAGGCGGAGATGTAGGCGAACAGGCCGCCGAACGTGAGCGCGTTCACGGCGGCGTAGCCAAGCGTGCGAGGTGCGCGCAGCACCTGGGCGTAGCCGTCCCAGACGCGGCCTGCCCTGCGCCGGGAGGCTGGCAGGGTCTCGGGCTGCAGCACGGCCGTGGCGGCGAGGAGTGCCACGCCCGCGACCGAGAGGGCGCCGTAGGTGGCGCGCCAGCCAAGGCTGGCGAGCAGCACGGCGCCGATCATCGGCGCCAGCAGCATGGCCAGGGTTGCGATCGCGCTCAGGAACGACTGGCGCGAGACCGCCTCGGCGCCCTCGAACACGTCGCGGACCACGGCGCGGCTGACCACCACCCCGGCGCACGCGCCGAAGCCTTGCAGCAACCGCAGCAGGATCAGGGCGCCGATGGACGGCGCGGCAGCGGCGGCGGCGCCCGCCAGGGCATAGACGGCCAAGCCCGCGATCAGGACGGGCCGCCGCCCGAACCGGTCTGAGGCCGGCCCGAGCAGCAGTTGGCCGAAGGCGAAGCCGAGCAGGAAGCCGGAGAGCGTCCATTGGGCGGCGCCGGCGCTCGTGCCGAGTGCGGCGCCGAGAGCCGGCAGGGCCGGCAGGCTCACGTCGATGGAGAGCGGCGGCAGAGCGGACTACGCCCCGAGAAGCAAGGTGAAGGGGCGGGACGTGCGCTGCAACATGCGCCCAGGCTAGCTGAAAAGAGCGAGGGCAGCGACCCGCGCCGAAGCCTCTTGCAGGATCTCCCGCGCGGCCCCAACCCAGCCGCACAACTCACGCCATGGAAGGGCGCCAGGCATCGAACTGATCGAAGCGGACGGCGCCGGGGAGACGCCTGGACCTTTGTCCCCCTGACAGGTTAGTGCCAGCTATGCATCACCCGCCGCGACCCTAGCCACGTACTCCTCTTGCGTGATCGCACCCGCGGCTTGGACCTCGTGCCTGTCCCGATCGGGAAGGCTGTCCTGGATGAAGTCGATCCGCTTCCATAGGGCAAGCGGCGCGGAGCCGTCCCGGTCCGGCACGTATTTGGACGCCTCGACCTTGCGGTACCTGTGGATGTAGCGCGAGCAGTTGACGAAGATCTGCGTGGGCCTGACCCGAACCAGAAGCTGCGCCCCAGGAAAGGCGTCCTTCGCCGCACCCTCGTCGAGGCTCGCCTCGCCCTGGACGCGAAGGCGGTGCGGGGTCTCGAAGTCGATGAACAGCAGCCCGACCTGAGGGTGCGCGGTGGCATTGCCCATCGAGTAGAACATGCCGTTGCCGTCGTAGCAGGGGAAAACCAGGCCATTGCCCTCGACCCGCACGAAGCCCGGCGCACCGCCCTTGTAGGACACGGTGGGCCGTCCCGCGGGGTCCACGGTGGACAGGAAGAACATGTCGCGGCTCTCGATGAAGGCCCGTTCCTCGTCCGCGAAGGCGTCGTGGACGATGCCTTGCTCGAGCCGGTCGGCCAGGCGCCGCGTCTCGAACCGGTCCTGCAGCTCGCGGTGTGTGTCGGCGTAGAGGGCGCTCATGCAACATCTCCCAGGTTTTCACCGGACTTCAGTTCGGGCAACCTGACCGGAGCCTGACGAAAATTCCCATTGCGGGCAAGCCGGCCGGGCAGGGTGTCGTCAGCGGGCTGCGCTGACACAGTTGCGATGAGCGTAAAAAGGGCTTTTCCCGCGCCAGAGGTGCGTTGGCCTGTGAATACCTGCATCCCTCCGATGCCGGGCGAACGCTGATGCGCGAGGCGGACCTGGAGGCGTGGGGGCGAATGACACGGCTGTGCAACGCCTGCCCAAAGGACGCCTCGACTGATCTGTGCGGTGCGGCGATGGCGGTGCGGACGATCCCGCTCATAGTAGACCCATTGAAGCAGAAGGTTATTGTGGCGATGGCTGAACCAGATTGGCTGACCTGGACGCGCGAGTTGCAGGCCATTGCCCAAACGGGTCTGGCCTTCGTCCGCGACCCTTACGACCGCGAACGCTACGAGATGCTGCGTGCCTTGGCGTCCCGGATCATGGCAGCGCACACGGCAACTCCGGCCGAGCGAATCGAAGCCTTGTTTGCCGGCGAGAGCGGATATGCGACCCCCAAGACGGACGTTCGCGGGGCGGCGTTTGACGACAAAAGCCGTCTGCTCATGGTGCGCGAAGCAGCGGATAGCAACCGTTGGACGCTGCCAGGGGGTTGGGCGGACGTGAACCTGACGGCGGCCGAGAGCGTCATCAAGGAAATGCGGGAGGAAAGCGGGCTTGTGGTCAGCGTGCGCAAGCTGGCGGCCGTGTGGGACCGGACCCGGCAAGGGCACTCGCCTGGCGTGTTCTCGTGCTGCAAGCTCTTTTTCATCTGCGACATCATGGGCGGAACCGCGGCGACGGGACCGGAAACGTCAGAGGTCGGCTGGTTCGCGGAAGACGAGCTGCCAGACGACCTTTCCCTAGGCCGTGTGCTGTCCAGCCAGCTCCGGCGCATGTTCGTGCACGCCCGTGAAGCCACCCTGCCAACCGAGTTCGACTGAGCCGCCTATGTCATGGCCCTTCAAAGGCTGCTTTGGGTCCAGCCGTGTGAAAACGTGGCGGGTGGCAAACCAGGCATCCGTGATGGTGCGGCTGTTGCCCTGACTTCATAGGGGATCAACGGCATCGCGCCGAGCTGGGCCGCCGCCACCGTGGCGTCCACAGAACCAAAACGTTGGGTAGCAGCGCCAGCAATAGGTTGGATAGCAGCCTCGTCGTGCTCAGCGCACGGTTCGCCGGCACGGGCAGCGTGACCAGCACCGCGTCCACAGCGCCCGCGGCCGACATGGCGCGACCGCCACCTCACAGCACATCACCGAGCACGGTCGAATGGCTTGGCAGACAGCATCTGGACACACGAGCCGCGTTCTGGCCGAAGCCACCATCGCCAGATGGGAACGGGTGATCGGCGACGGGTTGCGCGCATACGGACCAGCGCCAGGCGACCAGGTGGCGGTCGCCTTCCACGCGCTCAGCCGCATACCGGAGCTTGGACGCCCGAGCTGCGTCCGCATCGCCTGACGCCAATCGGGGTTGGGGTCAATGCGCCCGCATCCCGGCTCCGTGCGCCACGCCGGCTCGGGCGTGATTACCTCATCCCGGCCCGCTGCTCCACCAGCGAGCGATACAGCGCTACCGTGCTCTGCGCGATGGCGTCCCAGCTGAACTGCGCGATGGCCCGCTCTCGCCCAGCCTTGCCGAAACGCGCACGCAGGGCTGGATTGTGCGCCAACTGATTGATGGCGTCGGCTAGGCCCATGGAGAACGCAGCCGGATCGGCCGGTTCAAACGTGCCGGGCACCAAGCCGGGATCGACCAGCAGCCCGGTCTCGTTCGGCACCACGACCTCCGGGATGCCACCCACGGCGGAGGCGACGACGGCGGTCTCGCAGGCCATTGCCTCGAGATTGATGATCCCGAATGGCTCGTAAACCGAGGGGCAGCAGAACATTGCGGCGTTGGTATAGAGCTGGATGACTTCCGGGCGGGAGATCATCTCGCGGACCCAAACGATGCCTGGCCGCTGAGCGGCGACCCGGGCCACGCCCTCCTCCATTTCACGACCGATCTCTGGCGTGTCGGGCGCCCCGGCGCAGAGCACGATCTGCATCGCTGGATTAATGTGCGGAATGGCGTTGACGAGGTGAATGATGCCTTTCTGCCGAGTGATGCGCCCGACAAACAGCAGAAAGGGCCGGGCCGGGTCGATACCGTACTTCGTGAGTACATCGGTGCCGGGTGTCGGGTGGTATTCTAGTGAGTCGATGCCGTTGTGGATGACGTGGACCCGCTCGGGCTCGACGTCGAATAGGCGCAGCACGTCCGCCTTGGTCTCGCGGGAGACGGCGATGATGGCGTCGGCCTGCTCGATGGCGGTGCGTTCCATCCAGGCGCTGAGATGGTAGGCACGGCCAAGCTGTTCGAACTTCCAGGGACGCAGCGGCTCCAGTGAGTGGATGGTCAGGACATAGGGGATGTCCCAGAGCTGGGACGCGATGATGCCGCCCATGTCGGTGTACCAGGTGTGGCAATGCACAAGCTGGGCATCGAGACGATCCTTGGCCATGGCCAACGAGCGTGCGAGCGCGTCGATGGCGCCCGTGAAACGCGGGTCGCTGCCGACCTTGGTCTCGTCCCATTGCTTGTAGCCGCGGACGACGAGGGCGCCATTGTCCACGCCTTGGTCGCCGAAACAGCGGATCTCCACCTGTACGAGCTTGGCCAGGGCCAAGCTGAGGTACTCGACGTGCACGCCTGCCCCGCCATAGACGTAAGGTGGATATTCCTTGCTGAACAGGGCGACTTTGGTAAGTTGAGTGTTGCTCAAGTCCAGCATGGACAGACCTCCTTAGCGGCATGACGGTGGCTTCCAGGAACGGTAGCCCGCCAGTCTGCCGCGCCGCCAGGGGTCCGTTTCGGCTCATCTCTGAGGGCACCCCCGTCAGTGCAGCTTGATGCCCGGCTCCGGGCCTTGTGAGGAATATCGGGCGACGAGGCGCCATAGCACGGCGGTGCTAACCGTGCAGCGCCGTCTGATGCATCTTGTAGAGCGAGCGATAGACCACGCGGGCGAAGTAGCCCTCGATGAACAGGCTGCGACCGACCACGAAGCCCATCAGGCTGCCGACCGTGCTGTAGCGCCCGAGCGAAACCAGCGAGCCGAAATCGCGATACACGAAAGGCTCTGGCGCCAACCCGCCCAAACGCCGGCGCAGGGTGCGGACCATGCGGGACGCCTGCTGGTGCGCCGCCTGGGCGCGGGGCGGGATGGTGGCCCCGCTGTCGCCCAACGGGCACGCCGCGCAGTCGCCGATGGCGAACACGTCGAGATCCCGTGTCGTCTGCAGGCTTGGCGTCACGACCAGTTGGTTGATCCGGTTGTTCTCGAGCCCACCCAATCCGTGCGGCACGTCCGGCGCCTTCACCCCGGCGGACCACGCCACGAGGTTTCGGCGATCGGGGGATCCAAGAAGCCAGCGTTCATTCTGACGGGTTTCATCCCGAGTCTCCTTCGGACAAACGAAAGCGGTGACTGCATGCGGTGCGATCTGGTTAACGGGTCGCCCAAGACTGCAGGGCACCGACTATGTGGGCGCTCTGGAGCTGGACTATGCGCGCCTGCCTAGAGCTGGGCGGTTACAGCGCCGAGCGTGACGAGCCGCTGTTCCGGCTGCCGCGGGGAACGCCAAACCGCACGATCCGGCCGGGCGCATGGACTCTTACGCAGGGCCATGTTGAAGCGGTCCTCGTCCATCGGCCTCTCCCTTCCGCGGTCGCATGGCGGCACCCCGTGGCGTGCCGGCCGCAGCGGCGCGATGGTGGCCAGCGTCACGGGGCGGCACCGCTTCTGCTCCCGACGGCACCCTCGTCCAGCAACGGCCAGGGGGCTTGTTGCCCCGCCGTGGCCTGGGCGAGCCAGTCCACCACCGCGCCAAGGGCCTCGCGCTCCGGGAGGCCCTGTGCGCGCGCCTCGGCAAAGGTGGCAAGCTGGCGATCAGCGCTCGTGCCCTCGGCCGCGATGCCGCGCACCCTCGCCACCTCGCGCTGGCACCCCAGCGCATCCGCGTCCTCGGCCACCAGGGCGAGCGTCGCGTCGAGGTGGGACGCAAACGGGACGGCCGTGCCGAGGCCTTCGTCGATGATGTCCGCGCGCACTCCGTCGCGCTGGGCGCGCCACAGGTTCTCGGCGGCAATCGCCCGCGAGGCGCCGGTCAGGCCACGGTTGAAGTCCGCCCGGCGGTCAGCCAGGCGGACAAGGCAGCGGTACAGGGCGGCGATGGCCAGCGTGTCCTCCAGGCGCGTGCAGCTGTCGGCGACGCGCAGTTCCAGCGTCGGGTAGCGCACCGAGGGCCGCAGCGCCCACCACAGGAAGCTCGCGTCCGCGATCGCTCCCGCCCGGGTCATGATCTCCACGTAGCGCCCATACTCTTCCATGCTGCCGAACAGGTCCGGCAGGCCCGTGCGGGGCATCTCGCCAAAGGCAGACAGGCGGTAGCCGGCCAGACCCGTGTCGCGCCCCTGCCAGAACGGCGACGAGGTGGACAGCGCCAGCAGCAGCGGCAGGCAGGGGAGCAGGCGGGTCATGAGGTCCACGCGCGCCTCGGGCCGGGGCACCTCCACATGGACGTGCAGGCCGCAGACCACGTTGCGCCGCCCCAGCATGCGCAGCTCGCGCATCAGGGCCTCATACCGCTCCTTTTGCGTGTTGCTCTGGCGCGTCCAACGGGCGATGGGGTGCGTGCCGGCCGCAAGCACCAGGATGCCATGTGCCTGCCCGATTTCGGCGAGGCCGGCCCGCAGGTCTGCAAGCACCTCGCGCGCCTCGGCAAGGCTGGCCGAGGGCTGGGTCGAGACCTCGACCTGCGACTGAAGCAGCTCGCGTTCCACCTGGGGCAGGCGTGCGTGGACCGCTCCGTGGAACGCCTTCACCGTGCGCCGGGGCGTGCCGCGCGTGGTCGCGTCGGCGAGGAAGTACTCCTCCTCGATGCCGAACTGATAACTCGTGTTCACGGCGCCTCCGGCGGGTGGCCGGTTGCAGCGCCGCGGCGCGCGACGGCATTCGGACCGCTCCGCAACCCGCCTTCAACCGACGTGCAGCGGCGCAGCACGCGCGCCACGCAGGGCCGCGACCAGCGGTCACCACGGGGCGCCGGCAGCCTTGCTGCCCGCAGTGCCTGGGCGCAGTCGCCCAGTGACAGCGCCCCGGCGGCGCGGGCCGCCTGGATCACTGTCCCGTAGGCCGCGACGGCACGGGCCTGCGCTGCAACGGTGCGCGCCTTGCCGCCCGGTGTTGAAGGCTGCGGCGCCGCGGCAAGCACGTGCGCCGTCAGCCGGTTCACGCCCGGCCTGTCGGCGGCGGCGAAGCCCACCCCGCCCTCCATCAAGTTGGAGATAAACGCGACGCTGCGCGCCAACCGGTCGGGCTTGGCGACCAGCAGCGTCGCGCGCCTGGCGCGGCACAGGGCCAGCGCCGCCGCCCGGCCGGTGCGGTCCGCCTTGCGCCCGCTCTCCACATCCTGGAACTCGGCGATGCCGTCCGCCCCAACGGAGCGGGCAGGCAGCTCGACCGCCGCGCGCTGCGCGTCGAGGCCAAGTCCGGGCTGCCCCTGCTTGTCGGTGCTGACGCAGGGGTAGGCGGCGAAGACGCGTGCGGGGGTTGCGATGGGACCAAACTCCCAAGCTGGACCGTTGTCCCACCCCTACCCCGGCTGTCCTGCCTTGTCCAGGCGCTCCAAAACGGACGCTTGTCCCGTCACGGGCCGTGGGGAAAACGGAGATGAATGATCTACCATGAGACAGGTTTCTACTGATGCACACTCAAACTCCTGAAGCGGCAGGGTTATGGCCGTGCCAGCTTCGACCTGCTGCGCCGGCGCGTTCTGCTGGCGGCATGATCCACGCAAAGAAAGAAAGAACCCATGTCGCAGGTCTGCATCGGTCCAGCCATGGACGTCTTTGTCGCACTTCGTTGCCGGTCGCTGTCCGTCAAACCCACCCAGTTTCAAATGGCCCTGGGGTCCGGAAGGCGTCGCTGCGGCTGCGGCGCCTACTCGGCCGCGATCTTGGGGGTGAGCTTAGGAGCCGCCATGGTCGAACCCGATGGCAGCTTGAACAGACCCGACTGCAACCCGTCGAGGAAGCTCAGCACATCATCGGTCGGGACAACGTCCGCATATTTCGCGTTCATGTCGCACAGGTTGATGGCATGGCTCGCCTGGCTGCGGTCGAAGCAGCCCTCCTCCGCGACGGCGACCCGGTAGTTGAGGCTGAACGCATCGATCACCGTGCTGCGAGCGCACCATTGCGGCCCTGGCCCTCATGGATCAGAGCAACCGCGTCGTTGGCATCATGAGGCCAACGCTTCCGACGCCATCATGCGGCGGCCTGTGCCGCCCGCGGAGAGAACCATGATCCGACAAGGGCCACCCATCGCCAACGCGAACTCTCAACAAAGAGCTTGACCCATCAACCCGCCGTAAAAGAACGGTGCCCATAATCCTGCCCATGGCCGAAAAGAGATCTCTGTTTAGGTGCTCCGGCCTTGTAGCTGGGTGAGCAGCTTCGCGACATCATCGGGCGCCGGAAGTTCTGAGGTTCGCCACACAAGCTGGCCGGCGCGGTTGATTAAACTCATCGCGGTTGAATGGTCTTCGCCAAAGCTGGAGGCCCCGTCGAAGAACGTGCGCGTGCGCGTCAGGTCGTCCTTTTTGGATGCAGCGGCAAGCCAACCGGGCCGGGCATCGAGGCCTTCGAGCCATGCTGTCAGCACGTCCGGTGTGTCGGTCAGCGGATCAATGCTCAGGGACAGCAACTGGATACCGTGTGCGGGATAACTCGCCAGGGCCTCCTGCGTGCGTACAAAGGTCGCGGCCTCAATCGGGCAGATGGACTTGCACTGGGTGAACATAAGCTGGACTGCGGTTACACGTCCGAGCAACAGTCCATGCAGCGCGCCCCGATAGCCGTCGCTTGAGACTACGCTGATGTCGGGCACCTCGACGGGCGGCCTGACTGGCCCGATGCCCTCGTGCGCGAGCGCCGGCAGCGCGCAAAGCGCGAGGCCAGCAGCCAGGCCGGTCAGGAGCGGCCGGCGCGACAGGAGCCGCGTGTTGCCTAGAGGAGGCACCGGGCGATGACCGGCCTTATTCCTTTGGTGGGTCATTGCTTGTCTCCGTAAGGTAACGTCACAGATCAAGGCATTGGTCATCGCTGAGGATATAACGCGGCATCCGTCGAGTGATGAGAATGAAGGCGGGATCAACACCCGTGCGGAGCGTCTGGCAAAAGCTGTTAGGCGTGAACATGGTCGGCGGTCCGCCCCGGCGAGCGATGAGATCCGTCAGCCTTGGCCGGTCTAAAGCAGGCGCAAAGGAGTTGGCCGATCCGACGCCTGCATCGCCCAGGTGACAATTGCCGCATGAGACTGTCCGCGGAGGAAGGAGTTCGGCGTGTCCTGCTATCATGCCTTGCAACGAGCTCTCGCCTAGAAACATGCGGCGTCCGGTCACGGCGAAGTTCTCTGCGTTGGTGGGCGTGCTGGCCGTCCCCGCGAGCAGGAAGCCAATGATCAGGACACCTACGGCCCGGCTGAGCGGCCTCCATGTCGGCCGGCCATACGTGCGCTGGAGACGTGAATGCTGGTGGAGCATAGTGGACGCTCACAAACCGATCTTTATGGTGCGGGCGACGCTCGGCGTTCCCTGTCCGTTGATTGCAAACAGCATGTAGTAGCCAGGCGGGACCACGCCTGGGTCACTCGGGAGCGTCAAGTTGTAGGCGTTGTTCGGATTTGATTTTGCTATCAGGGGAATGCGTCTCTGATCGTTGTTCACGTCGTGAGTGACCGCGGACATCCGTAGCGCTTCGAATTTCAAACCTGGAGTGTCGGTCGCCACCGCGATGGTCGAACCCAGGACCGCTGTGATCGGGGCATGGCTGATGCTGGGCCGTATGGCTGGTGTTCCATTCGCATTGAACAAATAAGGCGGCGAGAAGATCTCAGCATTCTCATGGTTGGCGCTGCAACCACCGCAAAGTCCTCCGCCTCCGACGAAGACGCGGGCGTCAGGCAGCAGCAGCGCTGTGCTGTGGTAGACCCGGGGGGTCTGCATCGGCGCAAGCTTGGTGAAGGTCTCGCTGACGGGATCCCACAGCTCTGGAACCAGCACTGCGCGGTCGTCGCTGAACAGGGTGGAGAAAGTCTGCCCCCCAACAATGAGTACGTGCCCAGTTGGCAGCACCACGCCGTTGGCGAACGCCCGAGGATAGGCCATAGGCGCAGTCGCGCGGACCACGACCGGGTTGTTCAGGTCTGCCACGGCGTCGTTGATATCGATGACGTAGGTCTTCGCGGTCGCCGCCATGTTCTGATAGGCAGGAGCCCCGCCAGTCTTCAAGATCTTGCCGACGTCGTACATCACCGCCTGGCCGTTCATGCTGTATGCGTCATCGGCGCGGTTCCCGGCAGAGATGATTGCTCCGTCCCCGTAGGTCGTCATCCAATTCATCTGTGCGCTGGGGCCAGCGTGGAAGACGAGCCCGTCACCCACCGCGAACAGCCAGAGGTGATTGTCCCCACGCAGGGCGTAGCCCAGACCTTTGTCCTCCGGGTCTGGCGCAGTGACCGGCAGCGCCGATATGCCGGGCTTTTGGGTCCATCCGGTGTTTGCCGACCAGACCTGCCGAGTCGGCCCGGGGAGTCTCACCCCGAGCCGCTCACAGATCCGGACTTGACACTCTCGCGTCATCCGGCTCGTGCCACCGAACGAAGGCTGCCGCCTTCCGCCGAGAATTGGAGCTCATC
>JAABUY010006403.1_pt1 | contig 11524 bp, 6 predicted proteins | sample 5560271 | NCBI WGS metagenome assembly JAABUY01 (sample SAMN10711886, study PRJNA513374) | rock metagenome | isolation source: Antarctica rocks | place: Antarctica: Victoria Land, University Valley
GCAATCATTCGTGCCTTCGAGCATTGACGATCTGAGCTGAAATTGACTGAGCTATTCATCAAGATGTTCACTGATCATCAAGCTTTAACGTCATTAATGAAAGATAAAGAGCTAAGTAGACGTCAAATGCGCTGAGTACAAAAGCTCGTCGACTTCAACTTCAAAATCATGTATCGCTCAGGCAAACAAAACATCAAAGTCGATGCATTGACTCGTCGAGTCGATTCAGTTTCTAGAAGTCTCGAGAATGAACGATGTCGCTATCAGCGAACTACGATTCTCACGTCGAATCGAATGAAAATCGCTGATCTAGAAGAGAAAGAGAACGATGAATCAATTTATCGATTGATTCTAGAAGCTAACAGAATCAACGAGAATTGTATTCTACTTCGTGAAGTCGTATTAAAAGATGAAGCTCAATACGAAGATACTAAATTAAGAGATTGTCGAGTTCAGAACGAAATACTATATCGAGATGATCTTCTATGAGTTTTCTTCGATGAGCATCTTCAAATGAAGCTAATTCGAGAAGTTCACGATCAATCTTCTATTGATCATTTCGAAATTCTCAGAACGATGAAGATCATAAGAAGATACTACTATTGATCTTCAATGCGAAAGACAATAGATCGATATATTCGAAACTGCTACATTTGTCAGCGATCAAAGACTTCTCGAAATAAATTCAATGAACTACTACATTCTCTACTCATACTCGAACAGCAATGAAAGAACATAGTCATGAATTTCATCATCGACTTATCTTCTTCGAAAGACAAAAACATCATACTAACAGTGATATGTAGACTGTCAAAGAAACGACATTATATTTCTTGCTTCACTGATGACGAGAAAATCACAGCAGAAAAAACAGCTGAGCTAATGCTTCAGTGAATATATCAAATACACGATTTACTCGATTTCATTGTTTCGAATCGAGACTCTCAATTTATCTTCATTCTATGAAAGTCGCTTTGCAAAAGACTAGACATTAATCTTCGACTTTTCACAGTCTATCACTCTCAGATCAATGATCAAAGTGAACGAGTCAATCAGAACATCGAAAGATATCTTCGATTCTTCTGTTCATACATGCAGAATGACTGAGCTAAGCTACTACTCATGATCGAGTTCGTCGACAATAATGCTCTGTTCTCAGTCATCTTCTCGATCTCTTTCTTTCTAAACAAAGACTTTCATTCTCGTATGAGCTTTGAACTCGATGTCATCGAATATGAAAGTTCTCGTGAACGCTTGCAGACGACTAAAGTCGAGAATATATCTGAAAATATGAACAAAACACTGAAGTTTGCTCGCGAGTCGCTAGTCAAAACACGAGAACAAATGATGAAACAAGTCAATAAGCATAGAAAAGAAGTTGATTATGAGATCGAATCAAAGATGTTTCTGAATGAAAGAAACATCATTACAGCGAGATCTTTCAAGAAGCTAGATGACAAAATGCTCGATTCTTTCATCAATCTAGATCTCGTCGACTCTTCATATAAACTGAAATTATCAGAGTCTATGCATGTTCATGATGTATTTCATTCTGATCTGCTTCGCTCTGTCGTCGACGATCTCTTGTCTGATCAAAAGAATGAACTCTCAGATTCAATAATGATAAACGATGAAGACGAATGAGAAATCGATGATATATTGAATTCTCGTCGATATCGAAGACGACTTCAGTATAGAGTCAAATGAAATGACTATGACAATGATCTCAATTGATACAACGCTGATGACGACGAATTTATGAATGCTCAGAAGATCGTTGACGATTTTCATATTCAATACTCGAACAAATCGCGCTAATCGACAATTCAATCAATCACGATTTAACAGATCTGAGTCTGTGAAATCATGATTGAGCAATCAATCGAGCCGAACAGAAAATACATTCATGCGAACATGAATCGTCGAAGAAAGAGAATAATGTCACGATTCTAGTCTTGTCAGGCTCAGTCTTCTAGCCTTATCAGGTCTATTCTCGCTTCGTCACCTTGACTAGTCTCTATTGAGCCTAGCGTCGGCTGAGAAACACACATATGTAGTCAGCTTCTTTTTCGTAGCTATCTTTCTTTCTTAGCATTTATCTTCTAGTTAAATGACATCTCTATCTGACTCGTTCTAGACAGGTCTCTAACAAACAAAACTGCTAGATCGCATAGTCAGTAATTGTTCAGATGAAGACGACTTTCTCAGCTTCATTTTTTGATTGATTTTATTCATTTTCTTCTTCTTCTCTTGCTTCTTTATTTTCTGCTCTTGTCGCTGTTGCTTTTGCTGTTGTTTTAATTCTTCTAATGTTATCAAATTGATCAGATGATCAAATTCAGAGTCAAAAGTTAAAGTCTTCAAAGAGAAAGAGAACTCAATCATTGTTTTTGCAGCAGCTCTTTTATTCTTTGCAGCAGTTGATTGAGCTATTTCAATCATGTGCTTTGAAGATGTATCAATAGTGATCGTGTCATCATTTTGATTTATGACTGCAGATCAGTCAAACATCTGAGCAGAATTTAAAGACACATGCTGATTGATAGCAATGATTCAGCACTGATTTCTCTTGTTCTTACACATTCTATCATGACATAGAAGCTTCTTCATCAGCATCTTGACTCAATTGTGTTCAGAATCTCATAAGTCTTCTCTTTTAACTCTCTTCTTCTCTAGTTTAGTCATCTGAGTCACTGATGTTTTCATGACAGTAGAAACTGACTTTACAGAAATATCATCGCTCTGAGTTCTTTCATATTGATATACTAAATGTACGCTCAGATTCTTCTTGTCAGCATTAAATTTGACACGAACGATGAAAGTTACTTCTTGTCACGTATTCAACAGAGTGAGATAAGTCACAAATCTCTTCTTCTTCTTCATGTTGATTCAGATAACAGAGACGATGACAGAGACTCTGAAGCAAGTCAGATCTTTGTTATCTGCTCAGCTTTTTGCACGTGTCTTCTGTCTGAAGCTTAAGAGCTCAAGATCTAAATCGCTGTTGAGATCATCATTGACACACTGCAAGACTTCATCGTATACGCTTGAGATCTCATCAAGAAGCTGACAGTTCATCGAGTATGAAATCGTCTCTGAGACAAAAGACTCTGAGACAGCAAGCTTTAAGACAGAAGACTCTGAGAATACTACGACGAGAACGATGACGACGACGATGACAAGAGCGACGACAACTTTGAAAGCTTTGCTTTCTCGTTTCTTTTTCGACTTCTGAACTGACTGAGAAACTGATCGAGAAACTGACGAAGAAACTGACGAAGAAACTGACGAAGAAGCTTCGCTATCTGATCAAGTATTTGAATCAACTTCTATGATTGACGAAGTCTTTGAATGCAGCTGATATCATCAATGAACTACATCAGAAGCCTGAGTCTCGTCATGTGAAGCTCGCACACTACGGTAGAACTTCTGAGTTTCTGAATCGTCTGAACTGATCGATCGTCGAAATCGTTCAGACGAAAAGAGCGACGGCGGCGATGACGATGGCGAGAAGGTCACAATCACGGCGGCAGCAGCAGCAGCAAGGGTAGAAAGAACACTTCTATCATTTGTCGAAGTCTCTGAAACTTCAGATGATTCAGATGATCTAAGAGTCAATCTGAGCTTGCTGAGTGACTTGAATGCCGCTCTTTTCCTGAAACGAGTGACAGCAGAAGAAGCAGTAGCTGGAGAAGCAGTGAGTCTTCTGGGGGCCATGACAGATGAATATAACTTCAATTCCTAATGCTACGGCATGACGGGGGGCAGTGGGGTTGATTTTACAATTCTGTTTTCTTATTTTGCACTTTTGAAGATTTTCCACTAATTTTGGTGGGGCTCTCGGCAAATCCTAAAAAACGATACAGGTTTTGCATACAACGGTAGTGGGCTGGTAGGGCTGGTGGGCTGGTTGGAGGTGCGGTTCTGGGAGGGGGGGTGAGGTGGGGTGAGGTGAGGTGAGGTGAGGTGAGGTGAGGTGAGGTGGGATGAGGTGAGGTGAGGTGAGGTGAGGTGAGGTGAGGTGAGGTGATGAGGAGCAGTAGTAGTAGTAGTAGTAGTAGTAGTAGTAGTAGTAGTAGTAGTAGTAGTATTAGTAGTGCTGGGTATGAAGGCAAAAGAATGATTTTGTACGAAACCAAAAAAACTCAACAAATAGCCACCACCCTCTCTCTTCTTCTTCCTTCTTCTTCTTCTTCTTCTTCTTCTTTTTCCTTCCTTCCTTCCTTCCTTCCTTCCTTCCTTCCTTCTTCCCTCTATTCCTCTCCACTTCTCCATCCCATCCCATCCCCTCCCATCCCATCCCACACACACACACAACCCCCCAAGTCAAGCGCACAATAGCAATAGCAGTAGAAAACGCCCCGCCCCCGCCCCCGCTAAGAAGAACAGGGGTTTTGCGGGACGGGAAGGCGGTTGGTTGGGATGGGAGATCCATACAGTATACGGGCGCTGCTGCCTTGATTTTTTCTTTTTTTTTTCGTAGCGTAGCGTAGCGGCGGTAATGTAAGGTACGAGTACGAAGGATGGGTTTGCGGGGGAGGGCTGTAGGTAGGTAGGTGGGTAGGTAGAGAGGTAGGTGGGTATGTAGGGAGGGGATCGGGCGAATTTTGAGATTTGTGTGTGTGCGCTAGAATAATAGGGAGGTTTGGGAGCGGAAGGTTGGATGTGACAATTGTTCCCTTTGGTCGATTGTGACATGGCTGATTCTGTGGGAGATGGGGGATGGGATTTTGGGGTTATGGGGGGGGTGGGGGGGTGGGTGTGAGGTCTAATAGTATTTCCGTCTTTTTAAAGTCTGGGTGAGCGAAAATTTCTGGTGGTGTAATCTCTATCTATGGTGTGAGTGGTTAGAGTTTGGCAGGCGCGCTTCTGTGGACGGCTGGACCAGCAAGGGGAATTGTGACTTTGGGGATATACGGAATGTGGGCGTTGTGGCAAATGGTGATTGATTAATGAGTCTGGCCGGTCACTATGTGCTGCAAGGATTTTTTTCTAAATGTAACAGAATAAGAAACTTGCACTTTGGCTGAATACTATTTTGCCGGCGGTTTATTGTAATGTGCGGTCAATGAAAGGAGTGCGTGTTTTTGAGAGGATCATGGGACGATTGTGTGGTTGAAAAAGTAGAGTAAAGAATGAAGCCGGTTGGAGATAATTTATTGAACGAGAGAAGACGTAGACACAATGGACTCGTTGGGCTTTGCAGGTGTCAATTGATATCTGGGTCGAACGCTTCTTTTGGATCAGACTATCCAAGGCCCTTTATCGGGTAGACTGCGGGAGACCAGAGATGTTTGATATTACTATCCACCAGATTGTTACCGAGTCTTCGTGCTCGGACTTTCGTGGCCTTGTTGGCTGTCGATCGATGACGATGCAATCTCGGCCAATCACAATGTTCAGAGTACGAGCACGAAACGGACGCGAAGTACGACAACCAAAGCTAAGAGTAACAGGTTCCAACCAAAAACGCTACTATTTCTTCTTTAAAAGACTTGCAGTTGAGTCGTTATGTTCTCCTCGCTCAATCCTTAAATGACTTGTAACCTATACATACGTTGAGAATGTAGAAATCATAACCTGATGGAGTAGTATACAAGATGTGCCAGAAAGATCAGCGCTTCCGGTTCCTGTTCTTGCAATAGCTGCACGTATGCCGGAGAACAATCCCTGGCCATCTCAGGACTGCCGCCGTTACACTCAGCGTTTTACACGGCGAAGAAGGTAGCGGAAAGGCTTGGCGTAGCCCGTCAAGAGCTGCACGGCATAGTACCAAGTCACTCTCATCGTTTCTCGAGGTGGAGGTCGTCGAAGGAAAAAGAGTAGGCTCTTGACATGGATCTTATCGGTTTCCCTACCTCAACGTCGACTGACGACAATGCGATCATCTTCATAATCCGACGTTAAGCATATGGGTTCAAGCGAGTGAGCTGCGTGATCATCTGAGTCTACCTGGTTAGTATACTTCGACAGCCTTGCGAATGGTCTACTATCATTGAAAAAATTATGCCTCTTGTATGTCGCTGCGTCGGCTGTAGAGACTTTCCGTAGTGAAGACGTCGCCATATTGGCAACAATGTTGAAAGACAGCCATCAATGATGTCAGCGCAAACCTCGACTAACTCAAAATGACTGTATTAACATCAGACTCTGAGAGGCCTCAGAATCAGCTGGTATACATAGCAACCCACGGTACTCAGGCCAAAGTCTCGACCACAACTTGGATCGTCCGAACTGACTTGGCTAGCATAGATACTTCTGCACAAGCTAACGACGCAAACCCTGGTGTTTTCGATAAGCTTTTGTAGCATTCAATCCGCTAACATGAATATACTCACATATCTCATAGTGAAAATATGCCTATCAATTGCCATCTTTGAGTCTTACTGGCATGCAGACGCCACAGGATTGGTAACGGCAGGCACAGAATCACAATATCAGTGACAGTATTAATCACAACGCACACGACGAGAGCGGGGTGATAATCGACACAAACGGCGTCCGGGTAAGAGAAGGGATCCCAGAGAGCTGCTACAGGCTTGCATTGAATAATGACACTTAGATTCTGAGCTAGCGTAAACAAAATAAGAAATCCTGCGAGGCACCAAGACATGATCTTGAGCTTTCTGATAGGGAAGAGACGATGGTACAGGAGCAGGACCGAGAACTTGATACAAGTAGCTGCTGGTGCGAACAGGATCTGCGTGGTTAGAACTGCCTGAGCAAAGGCAACGGGCCTCGTAAGTGTAATTAAGTGCTTTCCGAGTCCCAATGAGGCGCCTCGAGCGGCAGTGAGTCACATTTGATGCTGTGAACTTAGGGCCAGACGTTGCGACCCATAGACAAAACAGCTTACAACAACGCATGGCGTGAAGAACTTCCATGCGTCAGAAATGCCTATTTCCAGAAAATTGCTCGAAGTCTGGACATACCAAGCCCAGCACCATCATCCAGTCATCTGCTCCTAGCTTAATATACATGAGTCTTCGTGATATGAAATGAAGAGCGACGGCAAGGTATGCTGCAGCAAGCATGATTGAACCTGCTACAATGATACTACTAATACTGTTTGACGCTGATGCTCCATCTGAGATTGAACTTCTTGTGGTGATGGAGACACCATAACCCGTGCTATTTGAAAGGAAACAAGCAGAGAAAGCGACACAAGTGTCTGATGATATAGCTGAAGGAACGTACATGTACAGAAGGAAAGTAGCGCCAGAGAGTAGATAAGTGCTTTGAAACGGAAATTGTCGATCTGATGGTGGTTGCATGTTAATGTCCTTTATTCTTGAGTCAGCTTCTGGCTACTTAGTCTTGCTGATTTATGCAGCGATGCGTTTGTTTGTGCATGAGATATGACTACCCCTAATTTCTCATAGCCGTCTATGGTGTGCTGGTGTTTCGGAGGGTGTTGGGGTTATTCGAGCACCGGAGGTTGATGATATCCGCCTTGTAGGGCTGAGGCCAATGAGTACGAGTAGAGTTAGTCTCCTAAGAACAGCAACAACCAATATATCAATATGCCCTATATTCTAAAAGAGGGTTTATAGAAATTACGCTCAACTTCAGTACTTCAAGAACATGATGTGCTACCCAAAGACTGACATCTTTCTTCAGCTTTGTTTTCAAAGATATTCATACTGTACTGTATTAGAAAGGTGCTTCGGCCGGCAGGATTTCTTCGAGAACAACAAGCACAGTGTGCTAAATCTTCAGGGAAAAGGAACAGATCGCTGAGTTCTACTCACACTGTCTGGTCCGTCCACTACGATCCACTACGGCATAGCAGTCCCAGCAGAAAAGAGACCTAGTTACTTACAGCGAAACGCATCATTAAGAGCTACTGACGACAAAAACCGATGGCGACTATTTATACAAAACCCTATAGCTTTTCACTCGAAGCGACCTTGAATCAATTTTCTACCCAAACGTTAAATTCAGCTTTGCGAGTGCAATGTCTGGACCCATTACCGAACATTTCCAAGTACTCGAACTATGACCCTCTGGCTCAGGCTCACCTTCTTCTCTGGATGCAGCTAACCGCGCCTGCCTTCTTCAATAGTTGAAGTTGGGGTCAAAGACCTTGGCGACCGCTGCCCTCTGACAGTCTTAGCCGGCTAACGCAAGGAAAGTCCTAGACTCCTATCATCCGTCATACCTATATTTCTCGCATGCTCCCTTTTTTGGAAGTCCACAACCGAGACCCTCGTCTTGTTCATTTAACATGGAGTTTCAATGACCTTGGCGGTAGCAATGGGAATATCTTAATCCGAAACCTTCTCGTTATATCATTTTACGACTCAGCCGCCATAGTCATATCGTGTGGAAAGGGTTGCCAGCTCGCTCCAACTGGTTATCAATGGATTGCGCTGATTGGGTTAATTCTAATGACAACGATACAAGTTCAACAAAGATGCGATCTAAAGAGTGACGTAGCACGACGGCAAAAACGAATACCGCTGGTACTTGGAGATGGCTTCATGAGATGGACAATTGAAGCGGGAGTGATGGGCTGGTCCATAGGAGCACCAACTTTTCGAAAGGCCGATATCAAGGCTTACGCGCTTCCTCTTCTGGCTGGGGAAACTTTAAGTTATTGGTATATGAGGTGCAGAAAAAGCATGTGTACTTGTATTGTCTATATGATAGAAATGGTGACTATTGTCATTTCGAGCTTAAAGAACTTCTCTCATCACCGAATATGTATCTTGATCTTTCATGTCTTGCATGAAGAGCATCCTGTTCCGATCTTACTATGAGGTTTCGACAGATGCAGTATTTTCGTGATGCGGGTACTATTGCAGATATCAGAGCATAACTATTCAGGCAGTCCACTGAAATAAGTGGCACTTGTGTAACCATCCAGTCACGGTCTATCCTGATCTTCCAAGCCACTGTCACCACCAATTAGCCTGATGGTATGTGCAACGAGCAGGTCTACATGCCGAAGATGAGAATACCGATTGCACACCAAGACCTGCTCATTGATAGTGAGATGATGAATACGTGTATTAAATTGACAAAGATTGTCTATTAAATTTGGGCAGGATAGACTGGCACACCGGAGAAGGCTGAAAGCCCCTGAGTTGTTACCTTAACTGAAACCAAGTTGTGTTGAGCCCCTTGGACAGAACGCTGACGACGCGTATTGTAACATGGATTCTCTGTGACAGGTAAAGAATCCTATAATTAGTAATCGGACATTTCATTCGACGAAGGGATGGATGACTAATGCAAGCGCCCGACTATGGCCAATGAGCGTTCTGTTTAATCGAGTAAGTGCCTTGGCGATGACGTGGATGAATCAATCAATAAAGACTCGCTGTCGCCGTGTGAATGCGCCACTCCTAATTTAAAGCAACGAATTTATCAACACTCACCTCTGTAACCGACCTCAGCTACAAGTCATTCAACTACACATTCCAAAATCCACCTCTCTGATCTTACTTCATTACGCTCATTGACTCGAATTTCCTCTTCCTCAATTCTGCTGGAGTACTCGGCCGAGTCTCATTCGTTACCATGGCCAAAACCCAGTCGGCTGGTGGTGGCAGAAGTATCCCTTTGATACTTTCATACATCTTCGATTGGATTGTGATTATGTACGAATACAACCTTCTCTGTTGGAGATTACCGCTGACGTGAAGCAGCATCATCGCAGCAATCGGCGCGGGCTTCTATAGAGCTGTCGGAAACCGACGGCCGTTTTCAGTGGTAGATCCGGACATTTCCTTCCCCTATGTCGCCAAAGAGAAAATATCAACCGGTGTATTGGTCGTTGTCTCTTTGATTATCCCCGCCATTCTCATGGTGCCAATCTGCCTCATCTTCGTGCCAGGACCTAGTGCTTCCCGGGGCGTACCGAAGTCGTTGCTCTGGAGGCGGAAGCTATGGGAACTCAACACCGCTCTCATGGGACTATGTCTTGCCGTCGCTTCCGCTTTTTTCTTCACTCAAGGAATGAAGAACCTGTTTGGCCATCCAAGACCGGACTTGATCAGCCGCTGCAAGCCGAATTTGGCAAATTTAGCTGGAAACTCCGTCGGTGGTTTGGGAGGTGCTGTGCCGTTATGGAACGAGCTACAATCGTGGACAATCTGCACCCAGACCGACAAGGCAATCCTTAACGATGGCTTCCAAAGTTTCCCCAGCGGACACTCGTCCTGTATGTACCGTCAGGGATCTCTTCATCACACCTAGCTAATGTATATCCAGTCTCCTTCTCCGGCCTAACATTCTTCGCCCTTTTCCTTTGCGCCAAATTCGCCATCAACATCCCATACCTCCTCCCCTACTCCCACACAAACCACCACACCATGTCCTCCGCCTTCCACAGCGCTGAAGCTGATGGCCGAAGCACGCAGACCGCATTCCGCAACCAAGCCGCAGCTCCACCGCTCTACCTATTCGTTCTCCCACTACTCCCCTTTTGCGTCGCCATCTACATCTCCTCAACCCGCTACTCGGACTTTAGACACCACGGCTTCGACATTCTCTTCGGCTCCCTCATGGGCTTCGTCCTCGCATGGGCGGCCTTCCGACTCTACCACCTTCCAATTCGCCGATCAGCAGGATGGGCATGGGGACCCAGGAGCTCGTCGCGAGCATTTGGTGTCGGAGTTGGAGCCGGAGGCTACGTCGATGAGGAGCGCATGGCAACGCAGAATGACGTGGAGCTTGGCAAGATGACCAATGATCCTGCGCATAACAGAGTCAGCAGTGGTGCTGAGGATTCGAGGTTGTTCAATGCTGGGAACGGGAACAATATGACGTATCCGCCTCCACCGCGTTGAGGAACGAGACCTTTTGCCATAATGGTGGTATGGCGCCCTAGCACGGAGGGTCTAAGATCGTTCTTTCCCGATCACCAACACCACCACCGACCAGAAGATTGACGAAAACAAATCTTGACTATGTTTGTACCGGACCATTCCAGCGACTGTAGGCGTTTTTTATTCAAAATCTTAGATACTGTAGCATCATTTAATACCCCGTCTCCCAATCCAAGACACTTTTTTTTACCAACTTGTATGATATAGAACCACCACCTCGTCAATTCCTATCGCCGTATCATTCAAACCCATCATACATACGTTCCGCCTATGTATTTAAACCCCTAGATACCCCATTCCCATTCCCAAACCCATTCCCATTCCTAACCCTATTCCTAAACCATAAACCCAACCCCCCCTTCCCAATTCCCAATTCCCAATTCCCCATTACGCCCATTCCAACAAGATTCAACCGCATCACGACAACCACCCTACCTGTCCTTGAAAAATTACTCAATGCGCTGCCATCTTGCGTTACAGTATCTCTTAGAATTCCTAGAAGCAAGAACGGGTATCCATACGAGTAGGCCTTGCCAACTCCCCAAACCCATGCAGCTCTCTCTTCTCTCCTATGTTAGTTCTTCTACGGCGCTCCGCAACCTTCCCTCGTTTTCGTTTTCGTTCTCAGCTTTATATGATTGTTATCTAGAGCGTTCGTCTTCTTCTACCCTCCCTCTTTGCAGTTTTGT
>JAABUY010006405.1_pt1 | contig 11524 bp, 9 predicted proteins | sample 5560271 | NCBI WGS metagenome assembly JAABUY01 (sample SAMN10711886, study PRJNA513374) | rock metagenome | isolation source: Antarctica rocks | place: Antarctica: Victoria Land, University Valley
TCAGCAGGTCCCAGGGCGGCTCGCCGGCCGCCAGGCGCGCCGCCGCCGCGCCCTTGCGCGCCGGCGAGCCGCGGCCTTCCGCGGTGGGGGTTGCCATAGGGCTAGGGTAGGGCTGCCCCCCCGCGCCCGCGCTCGGCAGCCCCGTCCCGACCCAGGCGGGGGGCAGCTCCAGCGGCGGCGGCGGCGGCGCGGGCGGCGGCGCGGAGGCGGGCGCAGACGCGGGCGCGGCGCCGGCGGCGCCGCCGCGGGTGGTCGGCGAGAAGCGCGGGTGCTCCAGCGCCAGGTGGTCCAGCTCGCGGCCTGCGCGGGGCGGCGCGCGATGCGCGTCAGCGCCCAACACGCGGCAGACCGCGCCCATGGGCACCCGTCAACACAAGTCAACATCTGCCGACGCGACAGCGCTCAACATGGCTCTCCAGTGTGGCGGTCACAGATGAGCTGGACAGAGTTGAGCAGTGCTCATTATCATAACGCGGCCCTGAGCTGTTGCTATATTTGCACGCTCACAGGTCCCGTTGCCGTGTCGTGCGATCCAGGCTCGCAGCCTGACATGAGAGGCTTCCTTGTAACGGACCGGCCCCTGCCCGTGCCGGACGCCCACGCACCTGCGCGGTCCGGCGCGCCGCCCAGGTCGCCGGAGCGCCCGGGCGCCTCCAGCGCGAGGTACTCCAGCTGCCGCCCTGCCGGCCCCCAACAGCCGGCTTTACGGCCAGCACAGCTTGAAGCACATGAGCCGAGAGCGGGCGCAACAGGCGTGAGCAGGCCGGCCGTGAGTTGCGGGGCTCCTTACAGCACGGCTTGGAAGCGCATGAGCGGACGGCAGGCGCGACAGGCTTGAACAGGCTGGCCCTGCGCTGCAGGCCGGCCCGCCTGTATGGTCCCGCAGCGCCGACTGACCCCCCCGCGCATTGTTAGGCCGCTCGCGCGTCACTGAGGCTGCTGGCGTGGAGACAGCCAACACACTGGGCGCTGCGACAGGCTCGGTGCGGCGCAGGGCATCCGCACTGCCGCGCACCGATGCTGTCCAGCCTGTCCGCCGCGCCAGGCTCGGCCGCCGCGCCGGCGCCGGCGCCGGCGCCGCCCTGCGGCGGCGCGGGCGTGCGCGCCGCGTCCGCGCCCCGCTGCTCGCAGTGCGCGCCCGTCGACTCGGCCCCGCCGGCGTACTTCCGCTGCAGCTCCCTGCAGGACGCGCATTGCAAGCGTGTGCCGCGAGCTCCGCCTCGCGGTGATGGCGTCCAGTTGAGCAGCTCAGAGCAGATCGCGCCCGTGTTTGCCCGTGCTCACCAAGTGCGGCTGTATGGACTGGATACAGACTCTTCCTCATCGCATGCATGCAGGCGGCAGTGACACAGGGAAGCTGGACCTCGGTGCGTCGAAGCTTGGCTAGAGCCGCAGCGCGCGGCGCGCGCACCGCAGCGACGGGCTCAGCGAAGCGGCCGACACGGAGCTGCGGCGGTCGGAGCCGGGCGACCCCGCGGCGGGCTGCGCGGGCGCCGGCGCGCCGGCCGCGAGGCCGTACTTGCCCTGCAGCGCCTCCTGCGCGTCTGGTGCGCGGGGCGCACGCTCGTCAGGCCGCGGCGCCAGCACACCCTGCTGCACGGGCACGACCGCCGCTGCCGGGACATGAAACACAGAACAGGCGCGTGCCTCTATGCAAGGCAACTGGTGGTGGCCAGAGCTGTGCAAGATCCGCACGCCAGTAGCCTTGCGAGAGAACAGCGTAGGTAGCTTCTGCGGTTAACCCATATGCTCAAAGGTCACTCTGTTTGTGGCGGTCGCACACGCCCGCACCAGGCGTCTGGGAGCGGCCCCGCGCTGCCTCGTCGCCAGCGCTCTTCACGCGGCCGGTCGCCTGAGAACCAGCCTCGACATCGCACTGCGGCCCACAGCCTCGTATCAGGGCGAGCTCGTGCTGTAGCGCAAAGATGCAGGTGTCCGGCCCGTTGCGGCACGTTGCACGTCAGACAGCAGGCAGAGCTGCTCAGGAGACCCGGAAAGCACATGCTGCCTGCGTCAACAGCGTTTGGTACACCTGCGCGCTGTGTATGCGCGCCCACTCTGACTCAACTCCCACCATGTTGCCCTGCCAGGCCCACTGCATGCCCACGACAGAAAGAGTGAGATAGAAAGCGAGATAGAAAGGCACGGACACGCAACACACGCCCTGCACACAGGCGCGTGCGCGCCCAGCCAGCGTCTGTGGCCGCGGCGCCCGGGGCGGGCTCCGCCGCCGCGCCGGGCGCCCCCGGCGCGCGGCAGTGCGCAGCGGGGAACTCGGCGCTGTAGCCGTACTGGCGCAGGTGCCGTTCGAGGTCGCAGAGCCGGCGCTGGTTCTCCTGGAACAGCGCCGTGCAGTGCCCCAGCAGCTCCTGCGGCAGAGGCGCGCGCGGTGAGCTTGCACCGACGTGAAGCCAACCTGCCTTGGGCACGGCAGTTGTTGGCTGCGCGGGGACCCGAAGCAGGTGTGGCAAGGCATGGCCATCAGACACTGGGGGCCAGTCGCCAGAGCGCTGGGGCTGGAGCACAGCCGAGCTGCTCGAGCAAGGCCGGGGTCGAGACAGCTTCAGCTCACAGCGGACACCCTTGCAGGGGGTGGACAGCGATCAGTGTGAGGTGCGCCTGGCAGCGAAGCGACGCCCCTGGTCTGCGGGCTTCCAAAACAGGGCCCCTCGGCAGGCTCGCAAAGGGATGGGCCGGCCTGAGCCCCTTTGCCCTGGCTACCCAAGGCCTTCAGCGAGCGCCCCCTGGCAGCACAGAGCCCAGATCTGCTGTGCCAGGCAGCGCGCAACATCACAGCACCAGGCCGGGCAAGCAGGGCACCCCGGGGACCTGCATGGCGCGTCGCGACCTCGGGCCAATGCTCGACAGTGCCCTGCTGGCCTCAGAACAGGTACCCTCGCAGCTGCGCCACCCTGCGCTCTCTCTGTGGGCTGGGCAGCGCCCTCCACGCAGGCCGGCGCGCGGGCGCGCCTCCAGCGACACGGCATCCAGGGTGACCCCTTCCAGCTGCGACACCTGCGCGCTGATCGCCGCCGCCTGCTGGGCCAGCTCCTCGCAGCTCTCCCGGAACACGGCCGCTGCGGCGCGGGGCACAGGCGCCTCAGGGGACCGCGCTGCGGCAAGGGCGAGGGCGTGCGCGCGCAGTTGCGCATGTGCGGCCGGCACAAGCGGGATCTCTGCTGCCAGACTCCGGCGCCTCAACCCATGTGCCTGGGGGGTGGGGCGCACGGCCGTTGCAGGCGCGCGCATTCGCGCAGCGCCGCAGCTCGTCCACGCCGCCGCTGACGTGCTCGGTGAAGCCGCGCAGGCTGGCCGAGAAGTGGCCGACGTGCTGCGCCAGGCTCATCGGGGCTCCGCGCGCTCGGGCCCCCTGTGCCCCCTCCAGCACCGGCGCGCACCCCAGCCCCGCTACCCCCACTGGCCCGCAACACTACCGCGCGTGCCTGGCTGCGCGCGTGAGCGGGCGCTGGTCTGCGCGTGACGAGTCGGATCGCGTCTGCTTGATTCGTGTTTGCAGGCCGCAGGCCCAAACTGGCTCGCTTGGTAGGGGTTAATGGGCGATGCGCGGAGGGTGAAGGAGCATTGCCAAGCAAGCAGCGGGGTCCTGGCCAACGCCGATGATGTGACAATGGCATGCTGCGCAGCGCATCGCGGCTGGCTGGAGCGGTAGCCGCGGCGACGCGCCTGCACGCCCGGAGCGGCCCGAGCGCATGCAGTAGGCCCATGGGCGGGGCCAGCGGGGGCGCCGCGCAGGCTGGCCGCAGGGGCGCGTTCATCCTGTTCGAGGGCGTGGACCGCTGCGGCAAGACCACCCAATCGCGGCGCCTGGTCGCGCACCTGCGTGCGCTGGGGGTGCGCCCCAGGCGCCCGGCTTGTGCCCCTGCTGTAAGTGGGCGTGCTATGGCAGGGCATGGGCATTGTGACATTGCGCTGACCTGGACTCTCGGACGCGTCGGTGAGCGCCCAGTTTCAGGCGTGCGCGCCCTTGCCAAGCATGGGCGAGGCGCGCGCCTGCAAGAGCAGGACCAGACATCAGCGCGCAAGAGCAGGGCCGGACATCAGCGCGCAGACAGGGTAGGCAAACGCGGAAATCATGAAGATGTGGGCAAAAGCGAGCGGGTGTGGGTATCCTGAGCGCGCCCGAGGCAGCCACAGCGCCGCGCACAGTTGTACACAACACAGCCTGGCGTGTTGCGCTCGCAACAGCGCGCTGGGCAAGGTGCAGTGGTCAACGGCACGTTCGCGCACCTCGGCCTCGTTTCGTCCCCTGCTTCAGGGAGGAGAGTCCTGCCAGCGTGGGATTCAAAAGCACGGGAGGCTGACAAGGCACACTGGCCGCGCGCGCAGGTGGATGCTGAGCTCTGGAGGTTCCCGGACCGGACAACAGCCATAGGGCGGATGATCGACGCCTACCTCACCTGCAAGGCAGAAGCTGACGATGCTGCCATGCACCTCCTCTTCTCCGCCAACCGGTGGGAGAAGCGGTGCGCGCCGGGCGCCAGCCCGCAAGCCGCTCAGGCCGCACTGCAAAGCTTCCCGGGCGCGCTGAGACCCTGCAGAGCTTGTTTGGCTTGGACGCAATGAGGCACTGCACTGCACCTGGCATGACCGAAGTGCTACATGAGCTCACGCAGCACACTCCTTCGCGAATAGATCGAGGGCGTGCAGCCTTCTCGTGTTGAATCGCTTACGCACGTGTGTGGGCCAGCTTGCAGTGGCGCAGTCCGCGGCGCCCCCAACCTGGTCCAGTGCCGTGCTGCCCACTAGGCCCCCCAACCCTTGCACAGGGCCCCAAGCCTTGCGCCGGCGCGGGCAGGGCGGCGCTGCTGGCGGCGCCGGCGGCGGGGCGCACGCTCGTGGTCTTGTGCCGTGCTGCCCATCAGGTCGGTGGACCCTGCACAGGTCGGTCAGCCTTGCGCCGACGAGCGGCAGGGAGGCGCTGCTGGCGGCGCTCGCGGCGGGGCGCACGCTGGTGGTCGACCGCTACGCGCTGTCAGGCGCGGCGTTCACCGCCGCCAAGCGCCTGCCCGGCCTCGACCTCGCCTGGTGCCAGGCGCGCGCACGCCCGCGCTGTGCAGCTCCGGCGCCTGCCCTGCTTCACCCCTATCATGTATTATCATGCGTTGCCATCAAGGCTGTTGGTCCCGTGCCTAACTGGGGAGGTTCAGGTCATGGGAGGCAGGCCTGGAGGGCCCAGGGCGGTGCTCGCCAGCCTGCGTGTGAGGCGGGCGCAGCAGCTCTGCATTGTCTTTAAGTGCAAGCGCGGCTGTGGTGGTAGGATTTGTGCCTGTGCTGCGGGCGGGTGGCCTGCGCCCGGGCACCCTGGGTGCCGGCGCTGAACCTGCCCAGCATGCAGCTGCCACTCGGCGGTGAATGAGTCGAGCGCACCACCAAGCGCACCACCGAGTTGAATATGTTCGGGTGAAGATGGATGCCGCTGGCTGCCGCTGGATGCTGCTGTCGCACCAGGGCTCCATGCTGACGCAACAGTCGGCCGTGGCTGGCCGTCGGCCAAACCCGCGGTGCACCGACCCGACAGGCGCCGGACCGCGGCCTGCCGGCGCCCGACGCAGTCATCTACCTGGAGCTGGCGGTGGAGGACGCGATGGCGCGCGGCGGCTTTGGCGCCGAGCGCTATGAGCGGGTGCGGCTCCGGGGCCCCGGGCAGGGTGACTTGTGTGTCCGCTGAGGAATGATGTTCTCTGAAGGAATGCCCGAGTGTGGCGTGCGGTGCACCAGATGGGCACGGCGGCGACGGCTGAGACTGCTGAGCAGGCACCGCGCGGGGGCGAGGCGTCGTACGCATGGGCGGCCGCGCCGAGGAAGCCTGCGCTTCTGGGGCCGCCGGCTGCGCCGGGGTGCAGTGGAGTGCAGGCGCATGCGAGCGCAGCTCGCAGACGCGCACGTCATTCTGGCAGCATGCGGCGTGCAGCAGCGCCGCGTGTTTGCTACTCGGCTCGTGACCGGCGCCGGTGCGCGCGGCGCAGGAGGATCTGCAGCACGAGGTGGCGCGGCAATTCATGGCGATGCGCGACGGCGCCTGGCACGTGCTGGACGCGGCGCAATCAGAGGATGCGCTGCAGGCCCAGGCGCGCCGCCGGGCGGCGCCTGTGTGCGTCGCATGCTGAGTGGCGAGCCGGCCCTCACGGGGCGGCCGGCGCGCGCGCGCGCGACCAGCGCTTGCAGCAGTGCGGAAAGGCAGCAGTCCCGGGCGGCGTTGTGCGCTGGCGCCCTGGCGCCAGGCGGCCAGCAATGCCGGGGGCGGCAAAGCGCGGTGTCTGCTGCCAACCGGGGAGCGCGGAGAGGGCGGGTCATGCGCATTGGCCTTGGCGGCAGTGTCCAGAAAGGCGCACGCGGCTCGCATCTCGCACCCCATGGCGCCCGGGAAAGCCGGCTGTCGTTTGCGGGGGCGCGCTGAGAGGCTGCTGTGCGCGCGCGGCGCGGCCGGCAGGTGGCCAACATCGCCGAGGACGTCGTGGCGCGCTGCAGGGCGGGCCCGCCGGTCGGCGCGCTGTGGGCGGTGGGGCGCGGCGGCGCTGCGGCCCGCGGCGCGGCGGGCGCGGGCCCGGCCGCGCCCCTGGCGGACGTGGCCAATCGGGGCGGCCATGTGGCCGCGTGAGGCGCGCGCGCGCCGGCGGGAGGCTGTGCGCGTATCGTAGGCTGCTGGCAGGACGTCGATGTCCGCGCTGGGTTGTTATATGGCGTTGCGGCATTGAGCACAGGACGGACAGGGCGCCTCATTCTGAAATGATCTTGCGCCAAGCCGCCGGACGACTCCGATGAGCCTGTACCTGCTTGCAGCCGGAGTGTAAGCTGAAGTTCCTACACTGCATTGTTTTCAGCCGGGTGTTCTTGCTGGAGCGCGCCTTATATCCGGCAACACCCAGCTCTGTGGGGTCTTTGGTTCAGGGCCGTGCTGCGCACGCTGCCCTGGTCTGCGCTGTCGCAGCGGGTTTGGAAAGGCCGGGAGAAAAGCCCAAAAAGAGATGGCGCGCGGAACCTGCTGCGAAACAGCACCGTCTGGAGGGGGGACATCCTGCTGTGTAAGGTAGCTTGTTTGGACGAGGAAGCCCTGCATGGCATGTGGATTGCTTGGGCGCGCGTAATGTACGCAGTAACCCACCAGGAGCATCTACGGGTGTGTGTGTGTGTGTGTGCCTTTGTGTATGCATGTAACGCACAGAGCGAGCGTGCCTGGCAGGATGTGTTGCTCCACGCGTCTCGAAGGCAATGAACACAAGGCCTTGCAGACACGTACAGCAGCAGCTAGTGGCGCTAGAAGATATGTGCATGCACATGGTTGGGTGCATTGACTTGATTCATCAAGGACACAGGGCCTTGCATGAAACTCACAGCAATTTACATGATGGTAGCAGCATGCTTTCAGCCTCACATGCACGCAAACGGCACAGCACAGCACAAGCAGCCCACTTGCTCACATGCCCTCCTCTCCCAAGAAAAGCGACAACGCCCCGGAGTTTTGCAGATGCTGCAGCAGGTACAGAGACCCTGTCCCGTCTCAGGCTCCGACGCAGTCGCCATAATCTCAGATTCATGGGTTGCACAGGCTGCTGCGCGTCACGTATCACAAGCTGGCCACGGCTGCGCCACACCCCATCCCCGCCCATGCCAGTTACCCGTTCAAGTTCTGCGCAATGTGTGCAATTCCAGCAGACTTGGACCCCGCAGGCGTGGAGACCCGCCGCCGCGCTGGGTGAGGCCCCGCGCCGCGTCACGTGTCACCCCTTGATAAAACTCTAGTATGCCGCGCCCGTCGGCCCCTTGCGGCCGCGCGCGGTGTAGTCCGGCTCGGCGGCCTTGCCCGGGCCGCCGCCGCCGCCAAACCCAAAGAATCCGCCCTTCTGGGCGCTGGCCGGCGCGGTGCGCTTGAGCAGCAGGCTCTGCAGCCAGTTTGCGAACACGATGGACACGAAGTGCGCCAGCAGCGTGTTGGTGGAGGCCTGCAGCGCGCGCGCGCAGGCCGGCGGCCTCAGGTCGCCCGGCGCGCGCCGCCGGCTGGCGCCGGCTGCAGCCAGACCGGGGTCCCCATCTAGGCCAGGGTTTCCGTCCAGTGGCGCGGCTTGCTGTGTGAGTGACTGCCAGGCAGGCGGCTGGCGCGTGCGTGCTCAGCAACATGGTCGCAGGGCGTGCTGAGAGCAGGGCGGCCCACACACCATGCGCCCGCTGAGAACCATGGGAGCACAGGGGCATAGTGGGGGACATCTGGCTGCCGAGGCGGAGCCGCAGGGCAGCCACCTGGATGCCAAACACGTCCAGCGCGGCGGGCGTGTTCTGCAGCCGCGCGCCGCCGCCGCCGGCCGCGTACGGGTTGCTCGTCGACGTCAGCAGCGTCTTGCCGACCAGCGTGCCCACGCTCGCCTGCCCACGCCGCGGCCTCCAACTCGCAAACCAAGTGCCTCACCCATGCTCTAATGGCGACAAGCCATGTGACTGCACCGCCAAGACTAGTGTGCACTTGACCGATGCTCGCGAGTGACAGCACCAGTGACACAGCATGGCGCCCCTGCCCCCTCCTCTGCACCGGCACTGGCTCAGGCCCTCGGTGCGAGCGCGCGCGCCGCTGCGCCACTCCCCGCTCCAGCACCACCCTCAGCCGGCCCGGCCGGCGCAGCCCTGCGGGAGGCCGCGCGCGCCTGCAGGCCCAGCAGCGTGGCGCCCAGGCCCCACAGGTTCAGCCGCACCGCCGCCAGCAGGCTGCCCGCCACGCTCGCCTTGCTGACCGAATGGCCCGCCTCCAGCACCTTGCGCGCCGTCCTGCCGCGCCGGCCCGCGCCCGCGCGTCAGCGCGCTCGCGCTGCGGCGCTCGCGCTCCCGCACGCGCCGCTCCGAGAGGCGTGCATGCTCGAGCGCGGTGCCGGCTGAGCTAGTGGCCGCAGCTGGCGACTGCACCGTCCAGCCGGCACCGGGAGCGCCGCCACAGAGTGAGGCCGAGAGGGCCTGAGGCTGCCACGAGCACAGCTCCGAGCCGGTGCCCAGCCACTCGAGAAGGAGTCCGCAGCAACCCGCTGCTCTGCTATTCAGTGGGGCGCAGGCTCTCGTGAGACCTCCTTAGCTAGCCCTGCGCAACACCCGCTGCCTGGACGTCAAGCCCCACGAGGCTGCCCGGCGTCGCGCCCGAACAGCGCCGCACCGGGTGAGGCTGTAGGCGAGGAAGGTCGAGACGAAGCTGGTGACCACGCCGAAGATGCAGAAGATGATCGACAGCGGGGGGAAGCCGCTCTGCGCGCGCCGCAGCCGCCGGTCAGGATGACCGCCCCGAGGCAGCGCACTGCGGCGGACCAGCCTTGACATGCACGCAGGCATGTGTGCGCCGTCAGGTGACTGCCCGCCGCGCCTACCAGTCGCGCCTCAGCCTCTTGGCGCTGCGCGGCGGATGCCTGCGGTTCTGAACAGAACTGCAGGCGCGCAGGCAGGCGTCCGCGCGCCGCCAGGCAGGCCGCGTGTCGCGCGCAGCGCTTGGGCGCGCAGACGAGGCCGCAAGGGGGGCCGGCGCGGGCGTGCGGGCCGCCTGCGGCGCCGCGCGGGGCGCGCCGGGTCCGAGCTGGTGGTGACCGTGAAGAAGATGACCACGCTCGACACGACCGCCAGCGCCAGCTGCGCCCAGAAGCTGACCCAGCCGATGCGCCTGCGCGCCGCGGCCCCGCGGTGCTCGCGCGCGCGTCCGGGACAGCAGGGCGCAGCCGCCCGCACCGCGGCATGCAGGGTTGCGCGGCGAGCAAGCGCGGGGGCGCAGCGCACCGGATGGCCCCGGCCTCCTTCTCGATGGTGCCCTCGACCTCAGAGAGGGCGCCCCTGGCTGCCACCTGCGCCGACCCCACGAGGCGAGCGTGATCATCTGCTCAGCCTCTACGTCAGCACCCCGGCAAATGCAGACTCCTACAGCAAGGCATCTGCGGCACTTGCCGCCCAGAGGCGCGCTGGACAGCGGGGACGCGCCTGCCGGGGGCGTGCCGCAGGCCCCAGAGCCCGCACAGACTGCCGTAGGGCGGCAGGTCTGGTCACAGCCTGAGCCGTACGGGCAGCGCAGACTGGCCTGCACGGCAAGATTGGCCGAGGCGCGCAGGCCCGGTGCGTGAGCGGAGCGCTTGCGCCTGCGGACGGACAAGCTCACACACAGCAGCGCATGGTTGGATTTTGCCGGGCGAGCTTGCACACCACAAGGTGCTCGGGGCGCCTACGCCTACATCAGACACCGCCAGCGTCCGCAGTTGGCACAGCGTAGCAAGCCTTTGTGCGCGCAATGTGGCAGGTTACTCCAGGTTCAGGCGCACCATGAGGCGTGAGCGCCGCGGCGCGTTTGATCACGCCCTGCATCGCGGCCAGCTAGCAACTGCTGCGCAGGAGATGGCGATGGCGATGGACAGGCAGACTTGAATGCCGTGAACTTCCGTAATCCGATTCCCTGCGGTCCCCTCTTGGTTTGAACCGGTCTGTGCAGCAGAAGCGCTACCAAGCTGCGGCGCACACGCATTCTTTACAGCGACGGAGTACAAGAACCTTGCCAGCCCCTTGCACAGACTCGGGCCTCTAACATCAATACTGGCAGTGCCAGAAGCTGCCAGCAGCAAGGAACAGCCAGAGTTCTCTGCGCCTGTGCTTGCCGCAGATACCCTCTCCTGGCACTATTCTTGACGCAGCACTACCAGGGGGGGCTAGAGCGCGCTCTGGCCCCCTGCTCATACTTGTTACATTTTGCCATATGCATTCCCACTGCGTCAGTCACCTTCACCCATCTGCTTGCCTGCGTGACTGCCAGCGGGCACACGCATGCACACAGCTTTGCAGAGCTTCTTAGTTGCAGGGGGTCCGAGCTTGCTGCGGTGGCATGCAGGCCTCCTTGGGAAGGTTTATGCATGCGTCCCTGCACGAGCTTGCTCGCTATCCGCCAGTTTCTCTGCCGCTGCAGTCATCACTGCCGACATAGCAACTAAGCCGCCTGCGAGACAGCACTTGCACAGACTGCACAGCTCTCTGAGCGCAGCGGTCTGCAGCCCTTACTGTCCGTCCAGGTCTGTGTCCCTCGTGTGGCATGTTCGCTTGCGCTCTAGTCGCCAGTGGCCTAGTAGCCTGGTTTACTTGCAAATGCATCATAGGCTCTTACAGCTTGCAAGCAGGCAACACATCATATGGTGCGCAGTGCATGCAAGTGATGTCAACTTGCCAGTCCAGGGGTCCGCACCGCACCAGGATAGGCTGCGCAGCACTGACCTGCACCAAAGTCACTCACGTTGGCTGCACAGGCAGTCACTGGCAAGCTCTTGTTAGTAAAAACATGACGCAGGAACCCTGCCACGCGGGTCCACACTTCGCTTGCCAGCTGTGTGCCGCTCTTGCTTCCTCAGCCAGCCTCAGCCTCGGCCTGAGGATTTCTGTAATATTTCAAAACACCCCCGTCCAAGCCTCTTCACAGTTTTGCACAGATGGCGCTGGCCCAGGCCGTCGCATGCCTGCTGGCAGCCGCTGTGCTGGCCCTCACGCTTGTGTGGATATTATATTACGACGA
>JAABUY010006412.1_pt1 | contig 11514 bp, 23 predicted proteins | sample 5560271 | NCBI WGS metagenome assembly JAABUY01 (sample SAMN10711886, study PRJNA513374) | rock metagenome | isolation source: Antarctica rocks | place: Antarctica: Victoria Land, University Valley
GTGCGCGCACCCGAGCGCCGCCGTGCGCGCCGCGCTCTCCCGAGGCGCGCGCCGCCACGCGCTGTGAGGGCCCCCGCTGCCGGGACGGCGCCGAGCGGCTGTCTGGACATTGCCGGACGGCTGTCGAAACGGCGTTGCACGGCCTGTGAGCGGTCTTTGCTAACAACACCGCTGGGGTCCCTGTCGGTCCGTTGCCCTACCATGCCATGCACCGTGGGCATGAAGGGCCTGTCCGAGTTGCCTTCACCTTATGTCCTGTATCATCACTTGCCTGCAGAGTGCGCGTGCTTGCAGTGTCGCCCATGTCTTACGGCCATGCCTGATGGTGTGTCATCAAAGTAGTGTGAGAAGCTCCTGCGCACATGTCCTGCGCCGGGCGCCCATGCAAACGGCTATGACGACAGTGCAGCCGCGACTTTGCGGCGGGCGCCCGGCGCGCGCAGGCGCCGTGGAGCTGCTGCAGGCGTGCCCGCGCACGCTCGCGCCGCAGGCCGAGCTGCTGCTGGAGCTGGTGCTCACGCTGGCGCAGGACGAGTGGCCGCAGGCGAGTGCCCCCCACTGCGGTCCCCCTCGGAAGAGTCCCCGTTCAGAAGCCAAAATTCATGCCATGATGCTCACAGCTCACGCTGGCGCAGGACGATTGGCCGCAGGTGCGCCTCACTGCATATCCCACGCGCCATGCCCCTGTCAATGCCAAATCAGTGTCATTACGCTCGCAGCTCGTGCCACGTACAGGTGCATGGTCCTCTTGTGCGCGGCCGCGTCAGAGACCCTGGTCACGCCGGTTCCTCTGTGCCGCCGGTAGCAAGGTAGGGTAGGGTAAGCATCACACACTCGGGATCTGGCCCTGAGCCCGGGATCCGCCCCGCGCCGCTCCGCAGGTGGCTGGCCCGGCCCGCGCGTACCTTGCGGCCGGCGGCGCGGCCGCCGCGCTCGAGGCGTCGCCCCGCGGCCCCGCAGCGGAGGGGGCCCTCGGCGGCGGCGCGCCTGGGGGGCCTGTGGCGGCGTTCGCCGCGCGGCTGGTGGCCGGCCTGGCGCCCGCGCTGCGCGGCGGGGAGCTGGCGGGCGCGCTGCATGCGCGCAAACTCGTGTCCGCGCTGCAGGCGCGCGTTAAAGCCCCTATTTCATCCCTGTCTCACTGCGCCCCAACCCTGTTCCACTGCGCGATACGTGGCGCGAGCGCTCGCGCCCGCCCTCTGGAGCTCTGACAGTCAGGGGCTTGCACGGGCGGCAGGCGGCGCCGCCGGCGGCCATGGCGGCCGCGCTGGTGCACCACCCGGGGCAGCTGGCCGCGCTGTGCGCCGCGCTGCGCCAGTGCTTCGCTTTCGACGGCACGGGCGCGCGCTTGCTGCTCTTCGCCGTGCCGGAGGGCGGCGCCTACCTGCCGCCGCCGAGCGCCGCCGGGCTGCTGCCAGGCAGCCGCTCTGACCCTGACCCTGACCCTACCCCTAGCACAGCAGAGGAGGCTGGGGAGGCAGGACAGCCCAGCGCCGCATCAGAGGGCGCGCCGCGCGCGGTCGCGGCGCCCGCGGTGCTGCTGCCGCGCATGCCGGTCGGCCTGGCGCTGGCTGCTGACCCACGGACGTACCAGGCGCTGGCGTCCGTCGCGCGCGGCGCCGGACGCATGGCCGCCGCCGCAGGCGCGGCGCAGCAACCCCCCAGACAAGTTGAGTGTAGCCTTGTACTGTCGTCTGCGACGATGTAGCCCCACACAGCCAAGCGGCTGGCGCCTCTCATATGTGGTAGGCGCGCAGGCTGATGTGCTGCCTCGGCTGAAGTCCTTAATATTAAGGACCTAAAGTCCTTCAGGTATGCGGTTGTTGCGCCTTGGCTGTCAAGACGCACGCCGCCCACAGGCTGAGCTGGGCGCGCAGGCGACACAGCGCTGCGCGCCCTGGTGGACGGGCTGCTGCGCGGACTGCAGGCGGTCGCGCCTGCGCCTGCGCCTGCAGGCCCTCCCGACAAGCGCGGCATGGCCGCCGCCGAGGCCCTGGCCCTGACTCCGGGCGCGGACTGGCAGCTGCAGGCCGCCGCCGCGGTAGTCGCCACGACCGAGGTGCTCTTTGGCGCATCGCCGGCGTGGCAGCCGCGCAAGCGGGGCTCTGCTGCGGCCGCGCTGCGCCGCGCAGGGCCCGGCGGCGCGCCGGCCGCGGAGCTGGAGGCATTGGCGAGCGCCGCGCTGGCCGAGTACCTGCGCGAGGAGGTGTGGGGCGTGCCGACGTCGCTCGAGGCCGCCGCTGGCCGCAACGGCCGCGGCGCGGCGCCGCCGACGCTGCAGGCGCGCTCCCCGGCCACCTCGCTGCTCGCCGCCGCGCCCCCGGCTCTCCGGCCCGCCCGCGCCCGCTCATTAGGCAGGGGATAGGGCCTGAGCTAAGGGTTAGGGTGCCGCAGGAGGTGGGCCAGAATGCGCTGCTGGCGCGCACGCTGCTGGAGGCTGTCGGCGCGGCGGCGCGCGCGGCCGGCCCGCGCTTTGCGTCCTCCGGCCGCCTGCTGCGCCCGGCGCTGCTGCCGCTACTGGAGCGGCTGGCGGACCCCTGCGCGTCTGTGGCCGCCGCAGCGCGTGCGGCGCTCGGCTCCGTGTGCTCCCACTGCGGGTGCGCGCTGACTGACGAGCGCATGTGCTGACTGACCAGGCGCATGTGCTGACACCGCCAGTTGTGAAAGCATGAGTGCAGGAAAGGGGAATGGCTCCACGCTGTCACGTGCATGGGCAGCATGTTATTTGGCAGCACATTCTGACTGGCTTGCCGTATCACAGAGCACGAGCCCTCAGGTGGTGCTAGAGCGCATGTGCCGTGCTTTGTATATTAAATTTTTTGTGTTTGTATGAGTTGCGGCTTGAAGCATGCGAACTGTTTCAAGTGGTTGGGGAAGCGTGATGCATTTCATCCCCTGAAACAATCCAATATGTCATCACAGAGTCAGCCCCTGTGACGCTGCTCCAGTGGCAAGCATGACGGCCTGACTCGCAGGTATGCGGGCCTGGAGGCGCTGGTCGCGGCGAACGCGGACTATGTGGTGGATGGCCTTTGCCGCCAGCTGCGGCACCTGGACGAGCATCCGCGGTGCGCCCTGCAGGCCTCAGCATGCGCGCGCCCAGCACGGTGTATGCGTTCGCCTTGCCTGTGAGCGTCTGCGCCCTCACAGACATCTGCCTCCTGCTGTACGGCAGGGCGACCATGCCACCCAGCTCCGCTGCGACACGGGCGTCCGCGGACTGCACGGCTGCAGGTCGCCTGCCATTTTCTGGAGAGTCAGTGTGTGGCGGTCGAACCTACGGCTGATTACGCTGCGCACCAGGGCACCCGCGCTATTTGCAGCGCTGCTGCGCGGCGCGGGCGTCGCGCCGGCGCTGCTGCCGCTGCTGGCCGAGCCGGCGCGCGCGGCCGTGCGCGGCCTGGCCATCACCGCGCGCCGCAAGCGCCCCGCGCACACCGCCGCATTCCTGACGGCGCTGCGCGAGGTGTGCGCGGGCGCGGGCACCGACGCGGCGGCCGTCGCCGCGGCGGCGGACGCCGCTGCGGCGCGGCTGCAGCAGCAGGCGCGGCTGCCCGGCTCCGTCACTGTCGATGTATTGCACAGCGACCTGCTTGCAGGCCCATGGCAAGCCCAATACGCATTCCCCTGTGCGCATCCGTGTGTTGAGACCTTGCTGATTGCAGACTTGTGAGACCTGCATTTGTTCGTTGACCCTCAGGCAGAAGCATGCCATGTAATATTTGAAGCTAGTAAAACACCGAACACCACACATGACTCCTGATGATTCCTGACTGTGCATATACGCCTATCCAGGTGCAGGCGGCCTCGGCCGGAGCGCGCGCAGCATGCGGCCAGGCAGCCAGCAGCGCCGCCGCTGCAGAGGCAACCGAATTTGCAGGTATAGCAGCCTACTTCAAGGAACGCCAGGCGCGCGAGACGGGCAGGGCCGGGGAGGCTGGAGAGGGGCGGAGCGCGGACGCCAACTCTGCCGACGAGGATGAGCCCTCAAAGGTCCGCCATCCCTTGGCCCTGAGCCGCGTACGTGCCAGTTCTGTCGCAGCGCCTTGGCTGGGTCTTTCGTCTTGCGTGTCTGACAAAGATAGAAGACATTGAAGCAGCTGGGGGCTGGCAGGTGACATGGGGCGCCGAGGAGTGGGCGGCTGCGGGGGACCGGCGGCGGCGCGCGCATGCGGCCGCTGTGCTTGCTGAGGCGGCTGCGGATGCGGCAGGGCCGCTGCTCATGTCCCCGGACCTCCAGGCGCGCATGCTCAGCCACGCCTTTGCTTGACAGCGTGTCCGGGGGCGGGGCATGCCATCCACTTAGCGGGCTTATCCAATGTGCTTATGAGCATCTGGGCATGTTTACCTTACTGAATTACGCTCCAGGTGACGAGGCAGCATGCCAGGACCGCATGTCAGGACGCAGGGGCAGATCAGAGCAGTATCATGCTGGTCTTCCGGTGTGGCTGTGACCGGTGGCTCGGTAGTTTCGAATGCGATCGCCGGGCGCAGGTGGCGCTGCTGGCGATGGAGGTGGGCCAGTCGGCGCTGGGCGCGCTGCGCAGCGTGTCCGCAGCGCTGGATGTGCAGGAGCGCCTGATCGCGCCGCGCGTGCAGCCCAAGAACGCGGTCGAGCCGGTCGCGCCCGACACGCCGCAGCTGTTGCCGGCCGTGGCCGTGTTCTGGGGCACGCTTGCTGCCTCGCTCAAGGCGCGCTGCCGATGGTCTGCTTCATTGTATGTAGCTTGCGCGTTAACATCAGGATGTACCAGCGCTCCGTGATGCCCTGACTCGCTGTGGCATACAACTGATGCCCCTTACTGATTTACGCTAGCACACCTAGATGCCTGCCGCTCATCACCAGGGTACTTGCACATGGCTCTAATAAGATGTGCTTCCAACACACGTCCCTGCAGTTCTGAGGTGAGGCCGTGATCGCCAGCTGTGCTACGTCCCAACATCGGGGGCGCCTGCCCCAGGATCCCCGCATCGCGGTGGTCGAGCGCGCGCTGCCCGCCGTGGCGTGCGTGGCCGAGCTGGCTGGCGGCTTCCTGGCGCGGCGCGTGAGCGCCGAGGCGTGGCCGCAGCTGGCCAGGCTGCTGCGCGAGGGCCCCGCGCTGGAGCGCACGCCGAGCATGCTGCCGGGGGAGGAGCGGCTGGCGCCGGCGGTGCTCGAGCGCGCGCGCGTGGCCGTGCTGGCCTGCCTGTCCACGTGCGCGGCCTGCTGACTGCATGCATGCCCGTGGTCCCGTATGCCAGACACGATTGCCGGCATGCTGACTGCCCCACGCCTGCAGTCTGGTCGCCGCCGTGCGAGAGTGTTGGCTTGTGCGCGGGCGCTGCGCAGCATGGCGAGCAGCGAGCGTGCGGCGCCAGCGCTGCGCGGCATCGTCGCGGAGGCCGCGGAAGCCGCAGCCGCCTTCCTGGGGGGCAGCGAGGCCCCGGCTGTGCGCAGCGCCGCCTGCCGCGCCATCCTGGCCCTGGCCGCCTTGGATGCGGATGCCGTGTGGCTGCTCCTGGTGCGTGCGGCGGCGGGAGAAGGCTCTGGCGGGGCGCCGGCCTGGGACAACACCAGCCCTGGCACGCTGCCGCCCGTCAGCCAGATACTATCAGCTGCTAGCACGGCTCGCAGGCCGGCACACAGCGCCGGGTCTGGCGCGCGAGCGCGCGCTCTGCTGGCACAGGTAGAGAAGGTGGCCCCTGCGTGGCATGCACATGCAACAGCCGAGGAGCTCAGTGGCCTGGCGGCCAGAGCTTTTGTGTGACACATCTGAGATGCAAGTGTGGTGCATTGAACTTCTAGACAGACGTGCACTCATGTGCAGACCGGTGAGTGAAGCCAACCAGCCTTTTTGTAGATTGTGGCAACGCATGGACATGCTGTGACCTGAGTGCGATGTTGAACAGTAATAGAGATACGCATGCATGTTCGCTTCATGGATAGCTGGGAACAGAGCTTGCGAGCACGCTGTGGCACTGCACGAACAAGCACTCACCCGTCTAGTGTCTTTACATTGCAAATGCATGCTGATGCTAGATTGGAAGATGGGTTGGCAAACCCCTGCTATCGCATGAAGACATGCATTTGCTTTGCATGTCCGAGACACCAAATGCGAGCCACTGTGTGTGTGGAGAGTGTGTGCCTGTGGTTGTGTGCATGTACAAGCGGTTTCATTGTAAGCACTTGTGCCACCTGTTGTGGATCAGTGCAGTGCACTGAGTGCACGCTCTGGCCATGGATGACTTCATGGAGGATTTTGATGTCAGCTCAGCCTGTGAGCTCACTGGCTGCAGCGGCATCGAAGAGGCGGACAGCTTCAGCTATGACGCAACACCAGCTGAGGTGGTGCAGCAGATAGAGAAGCTGACCAGCCTTATCTTCACGCAGCTTGGCACGTTTGGCACTGCGCCTGACCTGGTCATCATGCGTGCGCGCTGCTCTTCAGTGCCAGCACCTCACTGCCTGACTGTGTACATGCTCTGATTGCCGTGCAGCTGTTGTTCTGCGCTATACGCAACTAAGCGTCTGTGTTGTATGATTTGCATTAGCTTGTTTCTTCCAACAGGCACGCATGGAGTGCGCCACAAAATTTGATGTGCCCCTCCACGCAGGCGCCACAGCTGGCTGGCAAGGCGAGCAGAGCGCGCAGCGAACCATGTCTCTCATGGACAAGCAGGGCATTGGCGCACTGGCTTACACGCGCACCCTTTGCCTGCTGAACATGGTGCATGAGCTGCTGCTCAACGATGAGCAGGCCTCGCAGCGCGACATCTACTACAGGTGAGCACGCACCTGCCCTTCGTTGCCAGCGCATTCTACCGCATGCCGAGGGCCGCAGAGCAAGACAACACTTCTGCAAAGCCTGCTTGCCATGGGGCCTGCTTGTCCCACCTCCAGGCTGAAGCACCTCCGCATCTTCAGCACGCCGGAGCATGTCAACCAGGCCATCCAGGTAGTGTGGCAAAGATCACATGTATCCGTTTGCATTTGTGTTGCCAGCTAACATTACATTATTTGCTGAGGCTGCCTTTGTTCTGCCATCCAGGGGCTCGTTGGCCTGCTGCATGTGCCACGTGCAGCCTTGGGCATTGTATGCAGCAGCCGCGGGGTGTACTGCGGCCGCGTGGCGGTGTGCGAGGGGCCAGGCTGTCCCTGGGTGGATTGCAGCCTCGTCGGCGGCTGCGGGAAGGCTGTCCCGGGCAACTGCCGCACCATCGCGGGATACCAGTTTGTCAGTGATGCGCGGTGCGGCCCGCTCCAGTGCACAGCAACAGTACATGCGTTGCAGGAGCTCATGCGCCTCGCTTGGTTGCCAGGTACCTGGTTGTGGTGGAGAAGGATGCAGTATACCAGCGGCTGGTGGACGACGACTTCTGTGCGCTGGCCAACTGCATCATGGTGACTGCCAAGGGCATGCCCGACGTTGCCACGCGCGCCTTCGTGCACCACCTGCTTGCGGCCGCGCCGCACCTCACGGCCGTCGCATGTGCGCCCCTGGTCTGCATCTAATGCATCGCATGAGCTTGCTCAGACCCAGCAGCCATCAAGCCTGTGCGCAGCCGCGCAGTGGTGGACTGGAACCCATCCGGCGCGGCCATCCTGGCGGCATACAAGTACGGCTCGCAGCGCATGTGCGAGGCGGCGCGCTACACCGCGCCGGGCCTTCGCTGGCTGGGGGCGCGCGGCGCGCAGCTGCACTGCATGGCACAGCCAGCCCTGCAGGTTGGCGGCCAGCACTCCTGTCGCTCTGTGTCGCTCTGCGTCGCCCACTGCCCTCCTTTCGTTGTGTCAGCATGGCCCTCCGTTCGGCGTGCACGGGCTCGCTGACCCACTACCTTATGTGCAGGGCCCGCTGTCTCAGCGCGACCGGTCCCTGATCGCCACGCTGCGGGCTGGCGCGCTGGCCGCCGAGCCGGCCTGGCTGGACGAGCTGCAGGCCATGGAGGAGCTGGACGCCAAGGCGGAGCTGGAGGCGCTGTACGGCCACCCGGCCGGCTTTGCGCAGCTGCTGGCTGACAGCCTGGCTTCAGGAGACTTTGAGTGAGGCCGTCTGCGGTGTGGCAGAGCTTGAAGGCCCTGACAAAGCTGTAAAGCCTGAACGAGCCTTGGCTGCTGCAGTGATGTACTGCTATGCTCAGGCGCACTGAACTTATCAAGCGAACTTGGTATAGGGACAGAGCCGTCAACTGTCTAGGTTGGGCTGACGGTGGCTGCTTGCTGCGTTGCCTGCTCGTGAGCAAGTGTACATGTCGCTTTGGAAAGACCATGGCGCGGGAACCAAATTTGAAACCGCAGATGTCAAGGGAGTTGTGATAACAAACTCGCCGAGAAAAGAACCAGCTGCGCAATCCGGCAAAATCTGGGCAGACTGAAAGCGCACTTCGCACAGCCTACACAAGCCAGCATGCTGGTCGCCCTGCACCGCAGCCGGCTGTCTGCCCCCTTTCTGGAGCACTCCACGAGCCGCTCCAATGGAGCGGATGTGGACCAAGTGCTTACCGCAGTCGCCAAGGACGTGTCCTTTGCGGCCGGGGGTACAGCCGAGGCGGAGCTGTGCGAGGGCGGAGCGGCTGTGTTTGATGGCACGTGCAGCATAGCTGAGAGCCAGCTGCATGGCTCAAATGTGAGCCCTTGCGCGTCTCCACCTGGCATGTGTTGCTTTGACAGCACCCTGTGCTGTCTTGCGCTGTTACTGCAACAGCACACATGGCCTCGGCCCAGCGGCCATGGCATGCCTGAGTCAGCATGGCAGGAAGCAGCGCGCAAATAGACACCCTGGCGGTGCCCAGGTGCGTGTCGTCTGGCACGGTGAACTGAGCAACTATGCTGACGTTTGTGAGCTCTACATCACGCCCACGGAGCTGACCGTCACGCATGACTGTGCGCGTCTCATGCTGACGCTGTACCTGGAGGTGCGCCGCGCCTCCTAAGGAATTTCACAGCACGTTGTAGACGCTCTGTGAAAGACGTGCAGGCCCACAAGGCCACACAGAAGTCAGAGCATACAAAGCCACTGTGTCCGAACAAGACAACAGCGCTGCTGCCGCCAGGGGTACCCGGACGAGTGGGGCGACGACTCTGACCAGCCCTTCACCTTCCTGTCTGCGCTGGAGGTGCGGGCTCCAGCAGGAGGCAGACGTGCTGCCCTGCAGTGGCGTCCTGCAGAGCTGCTCTCCTGCTCTTACAGCTTTGTGACGCCTTAAGCATGCAGTGCCATGTCCTGGAGCTCGGCCTCCTGCTAAGCAAGCTGCGTCGCACCTTGAAACCTTTAAGCACCTGGCAGCAGGAATCACCTAGCAGGGAAGTCTGACAACTGTGAGCTGAAGCTTGTTGAAAAAAATGGACCTGCATGCACAGGGCGACTTTGCGTTCCTGCTCCACGACGCGGGCGCCGGCTACACGATGGCGGTACGCTCCGCGAGCGGCCGATCGCCGCTGTTCTGGGGCGCCGACAAGGCGGGCGACTACGCGCTGTTCGCCACCTCGCCCGCCGGCCGCCTCAGCGCCTTCCCTGCCGGATGCGCGTTTGAGGTAGCGGCCCTGGCGGGGGCCTCAGGTCCGCTCTGGCAGCGCACGCTACGTCCTCCCTCGTGCAAACATCCTGCTGCTCGTCTGTATGCCCTTCGCTTGCAAAAATTACGCATGACTATGTGGAACACGCACACGTTGTTGGTGCAGCCGCATGTGATACACGCCAGTTGGCCGTTGACGCGCTGGGGAGGCGTGCGTCGCTGTGCGCCGAGCGCAGTTGCCATACGTCTGTTGTGGCAGCTACGTGCTGCATGGCCCTTGGGAGTTCAGGACAAGTATTGCGACACTGGAAGGAAAGCAACCGGGCCGGCATGTCAGCCTCAGCTCTCTGCTCTAAAAGCTCTCGGTCGCGCCCCTCACGCTTTGCCACATCCTCGCAGAGCCAGGCTGAGGACGGCGGGGGCGACCACCGCGTCGTGGACTTCCGGCGCCACACGCGCAGCGCGCGCCCCGTGCGCACTGTGCCGCGCGTGGACAGCAAGGGCCACTTCTGCGGTGCGGCGCCTCACGAGCTCCGTCTGTGTCACTGAGCATATCGTAGTGCTGGGCAAGGGACGGACCGGGTGAGAAAGGAGGCATGAGAGTCAGAGGGAGGGCAGAGGGTTGGAGCGGATAGACGTAGAGCAGGTGCAAGCTTGGTGCAAGGCTGGTGCAAGGCTGGTGCAAGGATGGTGCAAGGTGCTTAGTTTTGTAAGGTATGCGTCTGGTTGCATGACGCGCTTTCCTGACATATGTTTGACAAGCGCACGCCCCGGCAGGCCTGATGTGCACGTCCAAGAGCGGCCGGGACCTGGTGGAGCAGGCGCAGCCCGGCGATGTGTACTAGCGGCCCCCAGCAAGGCGGGCGGCTGCGATGCCCGGCTGGCGCGGCCTGCGAGCGGGCGCTTATCCTCTGGAGCTGCAGCCTGTGTGTGTAATTCCTGAGACCTGTGAGTACGAGGTGTGCGTGTGTACTGGATGAGGTGAGAGCCTGCTGCTTGCTGCCCGCCTGGCGCTGTAGACCTGTTGCTGTATGTCGTCCATGTAACATAAGCGCTGTTGAAACGCTGTGAGTTATTGGTTTCTTCAGTGCTCCGGAGAACCTCATCGTCCGCGGAATGCTTGGGCCTACAACGCTCTCATAGAATCAAGTTGCGCACGGTTGTGTTGTGCGCACTGCAGCAGAGTAGAGCGGGTGATCAAGCGCAGATACAGCTCGCTGTGAACTGTGACGTCCACAGGTTGCCTGCCAGACTTTGCTGCGCTTACAGCTCCAACAGCTCCGAACTCGCCTGGTTCACTCTGTAAACGCAATTATCGATGGGCAGGCAAAAGTGGTGCTCCCGCTGCTCATCGCCGGACAGCCACCAGCGCTTCCAGCAAGCCCTACTGGACAGCACTGGCTGAAACAGCTACCCCCAGCAACCGCAGGCCTCGCTGCCTGGCTACACACCCGGCATGCTGAACTTCCAGCCTGCCCGCTGGCGCCACCGTGCCAGGCTCGCACGGGACCCGCTGGCTGTGCGCTCTGGCGCCTGCCGCTGTCATTCAGAGCTTGCTTGAAGCGCTTTGGCTGTCTGATTATGAGCAGCTGGGTCACAACTCACGCCTGGCTGCCAACAGCGGGACTTGACCACATGCGAGATCGTAGCTGTCGGAATCGTTAGCGCAGCAAAACTTGGCAGGCAACCAGCAGATGTCACAGTCTATAGCCAGCTGTGATATCGATCTAATTGCTATGCTCTGTTTAGCTGCACTGCGCACAACACAACTATGCGCAAGCTTGAACAGTCGTCTATACAACACACTTTGTTCATACAGTACCTCAAATCACACGTTTTTAGCACTTTCTGCATGCACATTTGGCCCTACTCCCCACGTGCCAGGGTGAAGGAATGCCCAGCAGATGGCGGAGTTTTCGCCAGCCATGCAGGACCTCGGCCAGGGAACGCCATCGCCCAGCTAGCACTGGCCGTGCCAGGTGGATCTTCACAGGGGCATAGCCTGCTTGCGCGGCGCGAGCG
>JAABUY010006417.1_pt1 | contig 11502 bp, 16 predicted proteins | sample 5560271 | NCBI WGS metagenome assembly JAABUY01 (sample SAMN10711886, study PRJNA513374) | rock metagenome | isolation source: Antarctica rocks | place: Antarctica: Victoria Land, University Valley
TTGTCATCTCGCCCTGACCTGCTTCCCAAGCCATACCTAGAGGTATGCACAGCGTTGCTCACATTCCAGTCTCCCCGCATCTTCTTCACCTGACCCTGCAGCACTTGAGTGGGCTGGAGAGTCTTGTGTGTAACTGCTCGTAATCATATGCACAGCGTGCAGCATGCATTGCTCACATAAGCACAGCCCACCAGAACACTGGCATTGCAGCTGTCATGACAGCCGCTGCGCTGTGACAATCTCTTCATGAGCAGCAGGCCAGCTCATCCTGCCACACACACGATAGGCTAACAGACCCCAGCTAGCTAACATTCCCATGGAGAGTGTCAGTACACACAGCAAGCAGCCTGTTAATGTACGCCAGCCTTTTGATAAGTGCCAATGACTCACCAGCCTGTAGATGAGCGCTGATGACTCATAACTGCAATGCAGGTTCTGTCAGACCTTCAGGACCGGCTGCAGCCATTCCCCACAGATCAGGCCATGGCAGTCATTGAAGAAGAGCTGCAGGCTAGCATTGGAGATGTGTTTTCACAGCTGTCTGCTCAGCCGGTTGCTGCTGCATCTTTAGGACAGGTCTGCCATCCTGTCTCGTGCTTGCTTGCCCTGCATGTGCTACCTTGCAAGCATGCAACTGAGGTGCTGAAACTCACATTACTAGTATTTTGCTGACTGCCAAAACCGGACCCCACAGGGACCTACTCAGGGCTGCATGTTGCTGCCTCTATGGGGAAGACATGTGTTTGGTGATTGACTGATTGTCACAGCTGTCTCCTGAGCCTGTTGCTGTTTGTCGCATGTATGGGGCATTTCTGGCCTTGACCTGTCGCATGCAGTCGTGAATTCTGTCTTCTGTCTTTGTGATTCTGTCCAACTTCTGACTGTTGCAGCTGCATTACACATGCACTTGGTGTGGTTTCCTCAGCCTGCTGTGTCTTTTACTTGCCATGTGCCTGCTAATGTGCCTTGAAAATCGCTGTCTGCCTGTTGCCTCTCCCAGCCTGCTGCCCAACTGGTGCCTGTTGCCTTTGTCATTCTGCCATTTGCCTTCTGCTTTTCACAGCTTCCCTTACGATTCTGCCCTTTGATCCTATGTGTCGCCCATGGCCACTGTGTGATGGAGCAAAGTCTCTGCCTGCTGACAAATCCTGACTCATTTCACGTGGGACACATCTGTTTATGCTGGCTCACAGCAGGGCATTGTCATCTCAGCCATGTGCTCCTCTCACGGTCGATGCTCATTGCCTGCCTGCTTTGCTGAGCAGGTGTACAAGAGGCATTTTGAGATCCACTGGGGAGTCTGTAGCAGTGAAGGTGCAGAGGCCTGGCATTGGGGACCATATTGCCGTTGATATGCTGCTGCTGCGCCGTCTTATGGCTGTGATAGATAAGAATCAAACCATTGTGAGCCTTTGGCATGGGTTGCAACCATTCTGATGTGCTGGCTTGACGTGTTTTGTGCAAATGTTGCCCTGTCCTGTCTGTGTCATGCAATGCGTTGTTCCTCTTTTCTTCTTCTGCCTGTCACTCACTAATACAGTCTTTCAGTCACTCACTCACTCACTCACTCACTCACTCACTCACTCACTCACTCACTCACTCACTCACTCACTCACTCACTCACTCACTCACTCACTCACTCACTCACCCACCCACCCACCCACCCACCCACTCACTCACTCACTCACCCACCCACCCACTCACTCACTCACTCACTCACATGCTCGCTTGCTCGCTGGCTTGCCACCCACCCACCCATTGCTCATTTACTCACAATCTCACTCACTCCCGCAGTCCACCAGTCATTCTTTTGTCCACAAGTCTGGTTATGCAGCCTTCATCCTGCAAGAAGAGCTGCTAGCACGCATTTTTGCATCGTTGGATGGCATCATGTTAAATATCTTGCACTGATGCTGATCCTCTGTGGTGCCACATGCAAACACCATTCCTGGGTGTCTGTTGAGGGAGTTGGACTTCCCTCATGGTGGCTGTACCAGGTGAAGAAAAGCATGAGCACATGTCAATCCAAAGCCAAAGTCTTGTCTATGTTACGGCAGATACCACAACCTCTGGTGCCACTTGTGGATGAGTTTGCCATGCGGCTGTTTGGCGAGCTGGACTACATCCAGGAAGGCCACAGCTGTGAGAAGTTTGCCAAGCTGTATGCACATGTGCCCAGGATTCGTGCGCCTGGTATTCACTGGAGCGCCACCGCAAGCAAGTAAGTCCTTTGTTAACAATAATAAGAATAACAACAGTAATCATAATGAGTGACAATGACAGTAACAGCAACAGCGGCAGCGACAGCAACAACAACAGCGACAGCAGCAGCAGCAGCAGCAGCAGCAATGATAATAATCATACTCATTGTAACAATAATGATAATGATGCTTTCTAGCTCATGATGAGCTAGGTACATGCAGGGCAGTCCTTTACAGACACAGCTGTGTGCATGGCACCTGCAATGTGCCATTTTGTACCTGCATTGTGCCTCCGTTGTGCCGACTCGTACATGCCTGGCGCCTCCGATGTGCCAATCTGTATGTGCATGGTGCCCGCTGTTTGCACGCCTAGTACACACTGGAGTATATTTGCATGCAAACAGGTTGTTGTGCTGTCTGTGAGTCCCCAGCTGTCAAGTTCTGCTCAGTTCGTGTTTGCCTAGCTGTCTGTGCATATGCCTACAACATACAGGCCTGGTGTGCATTGGAGTGCTACTGCCTACCGGCCATTATGCGCTTGTCAACACAAGAGTGCTGAGTCAATCACAGCAGTACCACTGGACACACATACATCACTGCCCTCCCTGAACACAAAAACAACAACAATCTGCGGTGGAACCTATGTTGCAAGTCTGCAATTTGCATGTTCTATTTTCAGAGAGAGGCTGTTTCCAGCGTGCAGTGGTTCAGGCATACTGAAGCCTGGCATGCCTGACATCTGTTGTGCGGCTGCTGCTGCAGCATATGCAATATGCATATGCAATATGCATACACAATATGCGTTGTATACATTATGTTCTGTGCAGAGTGCTCTGCACCAAGTGCTGTGCTGCTCCTGCAAACTTGCACAATATGCACTTTACACATCATATTTTGTGCAGAGTGCTCTGCATGGAGTGGATTGATGGTGTGAAGCTGACAGACAAGCCCAAAATGGACGCTGCCGGTCTGGACATCATTGACTTTGTGGACATTGGCATCGAATGCACGCTCAGACAGCTGCTGGAACATGGGTACTTCCATGCCGACCCCCATCCTGGTAAGCTTGTGCCTAAAATCATCCAGGGTTTCTTTTCTTGGAATTTGCACTGACATGACACTTGGTTATTGGCATTGCATCAGTTATTCAGCATTGACCAGGAGTTGGGCAACTAGCAGCAGGTCTTGGGTCCAAGTCTATTGCATGTACATGCAGACACATGATTGCTTTCATGCCCTGTTCAAAGTGTGCCTAAATCATCCATGACGCCTCCTGTACTGATGTTGATGTGACATGTCACAAGGGTGGGAGTGAGCACTGCATGCATGTTCAAACAGCTGCTAGGAACAGGCAGCCTACATGGCTGTTATTGCTCCATCCAGACAGAGAGGGATGCAGACAGATGGTTGTCTGTCACTTCCTATCTCCAATGCATAGATGCAGTTTGAGGCTGCTGATGTCAAGCAGGCATGCAAACTCGCATGCCCGCAATCTTCCCTGATGCATATTGGCCAATACACTAGCTGCTCATACATTCACGGCACATGCTCATGCAGTGATAGTCCAGGTAGTACCTGTGTATGCTGCTTGCAGGGAACCTGCTGGCTACTACTTCAGGAGACCTAGTCTACCTAGACTTTGGCATGATGAGTGAGGCCCCACAGGGAGCCCGTTATGCAATCATCGCCCATGTGGTCCACCTGGTCAACCGTGACTATCAAGCCATGTGCAGAGATTACTACAAGCTGGAGTTCATGGACCCTAGCGTCGATACATCTCCCATCGCCCCTGCCTTAGCAGACTTTTTTGATGATGCTTTGGGGGCGAGTGTATCCCAGCTCAATTTCAGGGCTATTGTGGACGGCCTGGGCAATGTTCTGTTCCAGTATCCATTCAGGTGAGAGCTGTAAGGTTGTGATCATGCTGAGTCTGATTGTGTCGCGGTGGCATCTGCCATTGAACCCTGGCGGAACCCTGGCGGCCTTCAGTAATCCTTTGGACCAATCACAGCAGTTTGTGATTTCACTTTCACGGCGACGTAGCTGAGCATCCAATTTCAGGGGCTCGAGGCTAGTCTAGATCTTTGCACTGCAGTTTAAATCATTACCTGTTGCACAACTCAGCTAGCAGACAGCACAGGGTGTCAGTGTCAGCCCTCTGCATCGCTGCTTATCCATGCATGACGCGGCTATTTGAACGCTGCTTATCCATGCATGACGCGGCTGTTTGAAACTGTTCACTCACACCAACCACAAGCTGCTTGGCCACAACATGTGTCATGGGGTGTGTCATGGGATGTGTCATGAGATATGTCAGTGCGATGCCATCAATTTTGGTTTCCTCTGCCTTGCATAATGCTGTCCTGCTACAGTCCTGCTGCAGATCCCTCAAGCTTGCCAGATTGCAATGCCTGGTATGAGTACACTCAGCCATGCACAGCTCAGTACTCTGAGAGTGAGTAATTGAGCTAAAAACAATATATATAATAGTAACAATACAATAAGAAGAATAATAAGAACAATAACAATAATAATAATAATAATAATAATAATAATAATAATAACAACAACAACAACAACAATAATAATAATAATAATAATAATAATAATAATACAGTAACACAACAATTAAGTTGAACATGCGCTGCAGGGTCCCAGCCTACTACGCTCTCATATTGCGTAGCTTGACAGTGCTGGAAGGCTTGGCATTGTCCGCTGACAGGGAGTACAAGCTGCTGGGGCGGGCGTACCCCTACATGGCGCGGCGCCTACTCACGGACCCTGCCCCCCAACTCAGGTGAACATGCAGAGCGTCTATACACTGAGCGAGTCATGCTTAGGAGCTGAGATTTGCACTTTGCCGCTACACTCACACAAACCCGCATGTCAGGCTTTCTGCATGGCATTCCAGCATGAAGTAAGATTTGCTTGCATTCTTGGTTTGGGGTTATGGAAACACCTGACCCTGTTCTGACTGGCCCTGTTCTGCAGGGCCAGTTTTGAGGAGCTTGTGCTGGATGAGGGTGGAGGGCTGAGGTGGAATCGGTTGGAGAATCTAATGGAAGAAAGCAGCAAAAGCGTGGACTATGATCCCTCCCAGCTTTGGCTCTTGGCAGGTATTGGCTCAGAATGAATGCTAGCTGTAGGCGTGACACATGCAAGTCAAACGCATACTTTTGAGTGGTAGTAGCAGATGGAGTATGATTCATCATTTTGAGCGACGGGGGCTGCATTAGCTGCGTTTTAAACTGACAACGCACAGTGACATGTGCAAGGTCTGCTGCGTGCGGCATACGCTTCTTCTTCAATGAGATTTTTGAGTAACGCTACACTACAAGCCTTTGAAGGGATATGCTATACGCAAGAGCTTTGCAGCTGGGTGTTCCTCATGACCAGATCACTGCTGGAGAAAGGGCTGCAAATTTTGTTGTACACACACACTTGACTGCCCACACGAATATTTATGGTGTTTGCAAGATGCTGATGGCCTCTCTGTCACAGACTGTCCACATCAAGCACTGCTTGAATGCAATGATGTTGGTTCTTGTCACAGACTGTCCACATCAAACACTGCTTGAATGCAATGATGTTGGTTCTTGTCACAGACCATTCACATCAAACACTGCTTGAATGCAATGATGTTGGGTCTTGTCACAGACCGTTCACATCAAACACTGCTTGACTGCGATGATGTTGGTTCTTGCCACAGGCCATTTGCATCAAACACTGCTTGAATGCAATGCTGTTAGTTCTTGTCACAGACTGTCCACAGCAAACACTGCTGTGTGGCAATGCAGATTGGCTTGTGGGAGAGTCAGGCAGGACAGTCCGCAAGCCTCTGTGTCATGAGCTGGTGCGGCTTCTAGACACCTTGGTGGCAGGTAACTTTCGGAACCATTTCTAGAGTTGCCCAATATCTGGCTGCATGTTTCTATCTGGCTTTCTGTTCACCTGGCTAATTCTGTCTCCTGTATAAGGCCTGTTTTTCTGTCTATCTGGCTGCATACCTCATGGCCGGTTGGCTTCTGCCTGCTTGCCTTCTGCCTGTTGTCCATCTATCTATCTACCTGTATGTCTGTCTTGTCATCTACCCACCAGTCTGCCTATCACCACCATTAGCGCAACTCTGCATGAACTGGGCGTCATTGCCTGGGCTGTATCTCATGGCAGTTGTGACACCTTCTGGCCATGTTTAGGGTTTAGGGGCATAGGCATGTAAGCGTGTAAACCTAAACCTTGAAACCATGTACGCCTGCGGCTTCTTCTCATGAAACTGCTTTTCAATGCAGATGATGTGCGACGGAACATTGTTCAGAGGACTGGCAACCAGTGGTGGGCAGAGAGACTGGTTCCCATCCTGCCAGGGGACAAAGAAACGCTGCCGAGAGCACGCATGCTGCAGAATACATTGCGGCAGCAGTTCGACACCTCTGCACCTCAGTCTCAGGTGAGACTGGTCATCTGAACTCATGTCTTGTCTTGCCTTCTGTGCTGTTGGAGCGTTTGGCGTGTGCAGGAAACTGAACTGGAGGATTCGCGTCTGCTGATTATGACTACAGATGCCATGCTGCATTGCTGATGCATTTGCCACCATCGTGTTTGTTGGCAGACAAATCGCTGTGATTGATTGAAATTGATTGCCTCACATCATGCCTCTAATTGTACATTACGGTATGGGGGTAGCCGTCATTCACTGACTGGTGGTGTCAAGCCTGTCACAAGATGAGGGAAAGCGTCATTTACTGATAGAAACCCAGTTGCTCTGTTGCTTCAGAAAATCCAAGGTGGAGGTATTACACAGCCAGAAGGCGCAAGGCACCTGGTTACAGGCTTACAGTCCAGGTTACAAGCGGTTATGCCACGGTTTCAGGAGTTAATGAACCAGCCTGGTGCAGCTGAAATCAGGGCAGAGTTGACAAGAGGTCTTGTGGAGCGCTCCATTGCTCGGGCCATCCGACTTGTGTTCAACCAGAACCAGGCCAACCCCCAAGTGCAGGGGGGGGCTGTGAAAGCACAAGGGGGTTTGCCTGCAGGCACTGTGCCTTCTGGTCAAAGGCAGCCTGCATCACGGCAAGTAAAGAGGGCTGGTCAAAGACTACAGGAGGATTTGCCTCTTGGTGTTGCAACTTCTGCCCAGTAACAGAAGCAACCGCGTGCTGCTCTAGAGATCTGTAGACTGCCTTGACAGGTTGCTTTGGGCAGTTTTTTTTAATGGGACTGTATGTGCTGTATATGTAGATGCTCGTCTTGAACACCTTTGTCGGTGGACTTCTCAGCTGTGTCAAGTCGAAAGTCAGATCAACTGGATTTTGTGCTGATGTGCCGATATTAGTGTATGGTGCCTGGTTTTCGTGCTACTCTGTCTTGTTTGGTGTAACTTATGTTTGAATGGTCTGCCTGTTTTCGGCTTGCCTTAGATCTTAAGCGCATGCTACACCTCGAGAATGTGCTTGAAATAAGGCGAGTGACTTCAAGCCTGCAATTGATCCTGTAAAGTGTTCACACTGTCCACACATGCACTTTAGACAAGTTACGAATTGCTGGTCCATCATCAATGATATCATGATGATTTGGTTAGGGACTAGGTCTCAAACGCGTACGTCCCTTCCAGCACGCTGTGCATTTCTCGAGACTGCAAGCTGTGAACAACCAACAGTTGCTGGCTGGCGTCATTGCAGGTCAAAGCATGATGTGACTCAAGGTTTGAAGCAGAAGATGGGAAGTGATCAGTTCAAATCCTCAAACTTGCTGTGGAGGGACTCATTGTTGAGTACACGCACAGTTGCAGGCACTCTGCTTGTCTCTACAGCCGTTCGCAGTCTCACAGTCACCTGCGTGAATCGCGGGAGACGCTCCGGATAATCTGACTGGGGCTCAAGACGGTTAGCTCGATACAGCTTACAAGGCTGATCCTTGTGCTGTAAGCTGTGATCGACCGCTCGCGAGGCATACAGGTGACACACAAGCCTGCGTCATGCCTCCCCGACGTTCCGGAAGGCTGAAGCTTGTCGAGGCAACCTGCCTGGCCAGCACACCTGAAGTCAGCGACTCCAACAAGAAGAGAGTCAGTATAGACTGCCTACCTGATGCCTTATTGCTGCAAATCCTGGCTTCAATCGAACCATCTCAAGCAGCCGAGCGCAGGTATGAGCCTTGAGAGACAATCACATCTCACGCGTGATCAAATGACAACAAGGTACTTTCTAGCAGGGAGGTTCTGCCCCTGGTTTGCAAGAGATGGAATTTGCTTCTGCAAGCACCCTCAGCGCTCTGGGAGGTACATGTCCACTGCTGTATCGCCTTATGCTGCTTAGGTGTCTTGCAATGTCATCAACAGTTTGCTAATACAGAGCCTGGTGCTGGACTTCTGCCATAAAGATGCCCCACACCAGAGGCTGTTACGAAGCGCCATACAGGGATGGATGAAAGCAAGAGGTTCCTCTATCAAAAGCTTGACGCTGAAGTGAGTCACAACAGTGTCAGCAGCTTTGCAACATAAGTATGGCCAGTGCTCTCATGACCAATGAGGAATCTGTGATTGGGTCTCCCCTGAACACCATACCATTGCTGAAATGCAGGAACTCCTCAGCAGACACAACTCACAGCTTCTCTCGCGATGGAAGGTCTCTTGAAAAGATGTTCACAGCTGTTGCTGGCGGATTGCAGTCCCTGGAGGTTGACAACTGCAACGACATATTCACTCAAAAGACGTTTGAAGATCTGCCACTGCTGACACAACTTAAAAAATTGCACATCAGCAGCTGTCGGCAGCGTCTCCTGTCATGTTCATTTGACTACCTTGGGTCTCTGAGTGACTTGCAGGTAGGTTTGCGTGACAATAGCTTATGTCTTCACAAAGTGCCTTGTTATTGTTACACCTAGCAATTCGTGTTGCGTGACCAGCTGAAGAACTTCTGGGTGTTATGCAGGATTTGAGGATAGCTGGTGACACAGATTACGAGAATGTGCTGACAACGAACTGCTTGAGTTCCTTTCCCACAGCCTTGTTCCGTCTCACTAAGCTGACATCGTTGTCTTTATCATCCAGAGGTTTGTGCTGCTTCTGCTCCGCTCCTTTTATTATTCCTCTGTGCAGGTCATTGAGGTCATTCAGCATGTCTGTGCAGGTCTGACAGACATTCCAAGTGGCATATCGACTTTGTCACAGCTGCAGAAGCTGACTCTTGACGGCTGCAGCAATCTCAAGCCACTGCCAGCTTCGCTGTGCTCCATCAAGAGTCTGCAGGAGCTGTCTCTGAATGACATAGCAGGAAGTTTACTACTGGACAGCATTCGCAACTTCGCCTTGGAGAAGCTCAGTCTAAGGTGTGCTTTCACCACTTGGCAGATGTGCCCAGCCTTCATTACACTCTTTGCTTTTCTTGCATTCATGCACACATCCAGTCATGCACTCGCTTGCTCATTCTCACACGCATACAATCGCTCACTGCTTGATTAAGCTCCATTGTGTGTGAAAGCAGCATAGACCCTGCATGTACCTGGCTCAACAAGTGGGAACAAGCTGTTTTGATGGTATCTTGGGTCAAGTTGTCGTGATCAAGAGCACGATCTACGTCCGTCGCGCCCTGCACTGCTCCAGTGCGTGTGTGTGTGTGTGTGTGTGTGTGTGTGTGTGTGTGTGTGTGATGCATCATTTTCTGCATTGCTGCAGGTGACCTACATCAGAACTTTGTTGACACCTAAGCAGCAGTTCCTGCTGGATTGCCTAAGCGCAAGGTTTCCACAGCGCCTGATGCTGCCTGCAATTGCACCCAACATGTGTGCAGAGCATGCAACAGCACTGTACGTGTGATGCAGGAAGTCAGGTGTGCATGTGCTTGGAGTTGGACTGACCAACTGCACCATCAAGCAGCTTGACGTGTCCCACAATGCCTTTGCCGGCAATGCTCCCACCCTGCTAGATAAATACCAGCATCTGGGACTCGAGGTACAGCCTCAGCTAAAGCCTGCCTTGGGTATATGCACCGTCTGCAATGATGCCCCATGTCAACACCGTTGCTCAGAGCATCAATCAGTCTTGTTACACTCAATTGTTGACTAGTTGCACTGTACAACACTGTTTGTGGATGAAATCTTCAACATGCAATTCCTGCAGCATTGCTATATGTATTGATCATTGCTTCACTGTTGTCCTTCACCAACTTACTAGCCTCATATGACTGAAACAACTTACTGTCTCACATCAGACGCAACATACAGCTTGCATCTGTATCATCACACAAAGCTGCTCATACACATGCACACAATCACACAACCTCAAGCGTTCATGTAGTCCCAGTGACACTGCATTGAGTGCAGGTACTCAATCTCAATTCGTGTGAGCTGGACACACTGCCAGCAGGAGTAAATGCATTTACAGCCTTGAAGGTCCTGGACCTGGGCAACAATGGCATGGTGGACCTGCCTGACAGTCTGTCCAGCCTCCTTCACCTGGAGTGCCTCAATGTTCAGGGAAACTGCTTTCCAATACTGCCTCAGGTGAAAGTTCTGACTCAATTCAAACATTTACAGGCTGCGCTGCTTTGTTGAACACTCCACTGCTGTCATGTCACAGCTATCGCTCATTAAGCAGTGCATTTACTGAACCCTGTACACTACAAACTACACTACAAACTATTGCGGATTGTGTGCTTGGGTCTGGTCTGACAATCAGGGGCTTGAAGGCAGTCACTAAGGCACCATAGATGCATACCATGCATCAGGAATGACATACAGAGTATCACAAGCTCCTTGAGATTTCTTGATCAGCAAAACATGCTGAAATTTGCTGAGTCAGATCAATGATATGGCAGGTAGTGCAGAAGCTGAAGTCCCTTTGCTGCCTCAGCTTGGTAGCATGCAACTACCTTGAGATCCCTTGCTGGGATGCCATTGCCTTCTTTGCAAAGTGGCCACGGCTGCGTACCATATGGATGTGGTAAGCTGCCGTATATCCCTGCTGCACATGTAAAGCTGCTGCTCTCCATCCACATTCTGTGAAGTGTTGAACATATCGAAAACTCTGTGCTCGTCAGCCCAAGGGGCATAGCATGCAGACACCGTTCAGTACAGCAATGGCAACATCCTTTGTGCCACACCAACTGTATGTGCCAATGTGCCTGAGAATGCACCAATTCTGACTGGTATGGTTGCAGGAAGACTGATGGTGTGGAGTATCAAAACTACTCCAAGGCTGCTTTACAGCAACTGAAGACAAAGCTGAAGCGCAAGCGCACGCGAGACAGCACTTTGTGCTATGAGACGCAGGATGCGCCTGATCTGAACTCTGAACTCATTATGC
>JAABUY010006418.1_pt1 | contig 11500 bp, 12 predicted proteins | sample 5560271 | NCBI WGS metagenome assembly JAABUY01 (sample SAMN10711886, study PRJNA513374) | rock metagenome | isolation source: Antarctica rocks | place: Antarctica: Victoria Land, University Valley
AGCACTACGCGAACCCGCCCAGCGGTGGTCGCGGCGGCTCGCGGTCCTCGCCCTCGAGGCTGTGGTGTGCCTGCTGGTCTTCCCATGGCAGAGACCATGACACTAAGCCGCACCGGAACGGCGGACATCCATCGGCGTGTCGCCCCAGCTCTATGCCCAGGGCGGCGCCGTTGTCCCCGCGCCTGGTGGGGGTTGTCGCCTGGCCCAATACCGCGTCGTCGAACGCGCGCTGCACCGATGTCAGGCACTCGGCGCAGGCTCGTGCACCACCTCCGAGCGGTGTGGTGAGGCTGCCAGCCAGCTCAAGCACTCCACGCCCGGGTCCTCGATCAGCTCACGGACGTCCTGTGTCCTGTCCATCGCCGACGCTCCGAACAGGGCGTTGCAGGCCGCGGGCAACCCGAACAGATGCACCCGGCCCTCGGCGCCACGTTCCAAGCCGGAGCTAGCTGTCGGCTTCGGCGGGCCCGACGGTGGCGCCGGGGTGCGTTTACTGTCGACCGGCCGCAGCCGGAGCGCTCGTCCAGCTCTCGGTCAGGTGAGGCAGTTGGCGGTGTACGGGCGGCCCGCGAAGCGGTCGGCGAGGAAGCTGACGGCGATCGGGGCAGCCTCGGTGTTGGTGGTGAGGTGATCGCTGGCAAACAGGTTCAGCTGGGTCTGCACACCCTTCGCGCACCAGGTGCTGTGCAGGGTCTGGGCCTGGGCGAGGGGGACGATCTCATCGGCGGTGCCGTGGTACTGCAGGACCGGGACGTGTGGCAGCGCGGAGTTGAAGGTGATCGAGTTGTCGGCCAGGACCGAGGACACGCCAGGCAGGGCCTGGAAGGAGCTCAAGGTCTCGCCGGGCTTGAGGTAGTTCGAGAAGTTGGCGCCGGCGAAGGTGGACAGCGACTGGCTCGTGCACTGCGTCTTGGCAAGGGCGAACGCGTTGAGCCCGGCGGTGTTGGCGTGGCTGTACAGGGGCACCTGGTCCGGGAAGGCCTGGGCAAAGCCGATCATGCCGTAGATCAGGAAGCCGGCCCCAACGTTGCCATTGAGCGAGTCGTTGACCGCGCGGGAGTCTGCGGGCACACCTCCGGATGCATCGCCGAGTAGGTGCAGGCCCCCGGCGTAGGTCGGTTGCAGGACCGTGGCCCAGGCAGACGCGCCGCCTCCTTGTGAGTAGCCCCAGATCGTCAGCGGTGAGGTGGCGATGACATCGCTGCCAGGGACCTGGGCGGCCGCCCGGACGATGTCCAGGACGGCGTGGCCCTCGGACAGCCCCGCCACGTAGGTAGGGGTGCTGCCGGTGGTGTACCCCTCGTAGTCGGTGACCTCGACGTCCCAGCCCTGCTGCAGCGCCTGAGAGATGTTGCTTGCCTCGTACTCGGTGCCGGCAGTCATCTGCTTGGACGGGGCGCAGGACTGGGCCAGGCCCTGGGTACCGACGGCGAAGCTCACGACCGGGCGTGGTCCCGGCCCGGCCCAGACGGCCTGCGGCTGCAGGACGGTGCCCGTGACGGCGTCGTCGGCACCGGTGGAGGTGCGGGAGTGGTACATGACCGTTGTCGCAGTCGCGACTGGAGCACCTGCTCCCAGGTTCACCGTGGTGCTCTGGTAGCGGATGAGCTGGCCGGGCTTGCCGCTGGTCAGCGGGGACGGCGCCTGGAAGAAGTCCGCGTTCGTCGCCGTGCTCTGCGCGCTCGCCGTGGCGCCCATCGACGTGCTCAGCAGGCCAGCGGCCAGCATGACCGGGGCGGCCACTCGACAGATACGGGACAGCGACATGCAGACCTCCAGCAGGGGTGACACGGGTCGACTCGTCGCCCTGTCCTGTTCGCCACGCGGTGCGTGCGACGTCCATCCAGTAATGCCCCCACTTGACGCAAAGCAAAGCCCACCACCGCCGAATGTGTGAGGACGGTCACCAGGGCACCGAACTGCGGCTCCCTGAGTGTGCGCTGCGCACACGCTGGGATGCTTCTGGTCGACTCGCCTCCACTCAGGTAGCAGGGGTCTGCGGCAGGGGTGGCCCGGCCCGTAGCGCCAGGACGGCCAAGCTCAGGTGGAGCAGGTCCCGGGGCTCGCTGAGCCGTAACCCGGTGAGCGTCTCGAGCCGCTGGGCCCGCTTCAGCACCGTGTTGCGGTGGCAGTAGAGCCTGCGCCCGGCGGCCGCATAGGACCGGTCGCACGCCAGCAGCGCCTCCAGGGTGTCGAGATAGACATCCCGTTCCATTGGGCGCAGCGCCAGGACCGGCCCGAGGGTCTGCTCGACCAGGACGCCAGTGACCTCCTGATTGCCGACCAGCAGCGCCTGCGGCAACCGGTCCGTGGCACTGGCCACGCCGACGAAACCCTCCGGGAGGGTCTGCAGCGTGAGGTCGGCCAGCCGGTAGGACGCGGGCACCTGCTCGAAGCCGTGTACGACGGTGGAGACAGCCATCGGCGCGACGGCGCAGTCGTTGAGCACCGCTATGGCCTCCTGCAGGCTCTGCTCGGGCCCGAGCGCGACCAGGCCGCACTCCTGCCGGGCCTGCGTGATCCACGAGCAGGTGAAGCCGTGGGCCTCCAGCGCCCGGTCCGCGGCGCGCCCCGGCTTCTCGACGGGCATCTGCAGCGCAGCCACAACAACGAACCGGGGGCCTCGGACGGGCATGTCCAGCACCGAGGCTGCCTCCCGGACGATGTCGGCGTCGATCAGCTGTCCGTCGAGCACGGCCGCCAACAGCGCCCGGCGCCTGCGTCGCGTGTGCTGCACCAGCCGGGACTGCTCCTCTCGGTAGGCCCGCGACACGATCGAGGAGTGCCGGTCGATCACCTCCCAGACGACACCCGCCTCGTCCAGCAGCTGCAGGTGGTCCTGCGCGGAGCCGACCTGGCTGGCTCGTCGCACCAGCCCCTGCCACAGCACCCGGCCGCCAAGCCGGTAGCTGTGCAGCAGCGACTCGAGGGGGAGCCGCTGCTGAGCGCGGCGGCGGCCGGTCTCGTACTGCGGTGTGTCTGAATCGCCCCCATGCGCCGCATCCTCGACAAGCTCCATGAGCGCGCGTTCCAGATTGTTGCGGCACGACGCGGCAAGCTCCCGCTCGCTCACAGCATCCACATCAACGTAGTCCGCGACCGTGGCGCGAATCCGGTCGGCCAGATCCGCACTTAGCCTGTCGAGGTCGTGGGCCAGCAGGTACTCCGCGTAGGATCCCACCAGCGGGACAGTCGGAGCGTGCGACATATCCGAACCTTAGGTCCGCCCCTTGTCTTGTCCGATGCCGCCATCAGCGGCACATGACCGCCCGGTCGGTCCGGGGACCGGGGTGCCGGTGGCCCGGAGGACCGCGGCGGAGATCAGTGACAACGCGCCGAACACGACGTCCGAGGCGACGTCCGGGCCCTGCTGGCTCAATCGCAACTGACATAAGTAGAGCTATCAGCGGCCGGGTACACGCCGGGGGAGGGCGGACTTGCACGGGTACCGAGCAGGCGGGCTGGCCGCCCGACCACGCGAGGAGGCGGCGTCAGCATCGGCCGGCGGGCGTCAGTAACACCGACGAGGTCTGGACCAGCATCCCGAGATGCCCGGTTCTGCCCGACTTCGGGCGTGGCACGCGCGACACCATACGGTAACCGCACAGTGACAGTCGGTAGGGGCGACGCTTGCCGTGCACGCGACCCCGGGTATTAGGAGCGCACACCGGCACCCCCTACAGCCGGTGCTGGAGGCTCCCATGAAGGTCCGTCTTGCAAGTGCAGCCGGCATGTCCGTTCTCGCGGTCGGCGTGTTCGGCGTCGGTGTCGCGACTCCCGCCAGTGCTGCAAGCAGCACTACTCAGAACGGTCTGGTCAACGTGGCCGCGACTAACACCACCGTGCAGGTCCCCATCGCCGTTGCGGCGAACATCTGCGGCGTTACGGTGAACGCGCTGGCGACCGCGACCTCCACGTCGCCCGTCACGTGCACGGCGTCCGGCGTGGCGATCGCCACCGCACCGAGCGGCGGAGGCGGCAGCCACACCACCCAGACGGGGCTCGTTAACGTCGCCCTTACCAACACCACGGTGCAGGTCCCTGTCGGCATTGCGGCCAACCTGTGCGGCGTGACGGCCAACATCCTGGCGAGCGGGACCACCACCGGTCCGGCGACCTGCAACGCGCTGGTTACCTCGACCGCTGGCTGATCGACGTCTGGGAGACCGCTTCGGGCCGGGCGCATCACGCGCCCGGCCCACAGCGCGTCTAGTCAAACCCTCGAGGTCACCCTCGAGCTCGAGGTAGGTCCCACCAACGTGAGAGCCTCGCCCCGGTCGGTTCGGACCCATCTTTGCGGCGCCGAGAATGGCGTCGGCCTCGCAGGCAACAACGGTCCGCCCGGGCTGTTGCTCCATCCACCAAGGTCGCGCCTGTTCGAGTGTCTGACCTTCCGGGAACGCATAAGTCTTCCCGGCCGCAACGATGGACGATTATAAGGAGAAGATGTAAGGCCAGTCGGCGTCGAAGGTTTCGCGGATGGTTGTCACACCCATCGACGGCCAACAGGCAGACCGCAGTGCTTTACGTCCCTGCCGTTAGCCAAGATCACGACCGACGGTGCTGGGCCTCGCTCCGGAGCCGCTGGAGGACCAAGGCAGGTCACGATGCTCTCGACCTGCTCCCGAATCGGCTACCGACGCAGGCGCGGCTGTGAGTCGGTGAACTAGTCGCAGGTACGGCCTAAGGCCGGAATTATGACATAAGTACTATTATCGGCGTGACGTTTTCGCCTGGGGGAGGGGGTGCAGGTACGTCCTCACCTTGAACGCGCGGTCTCCAAAGTCGACGCCACGCGCGGGGTTTTCGCGGTAGCGAGCGGAAGGACAGCGGTAAGGACTGTGCCGTTGGGTTGGCTGGGGCCGTGCCCGCAGTTGACCTGTGCGTGCTGGGCGGGTGGGTAGCGGTGGTGGGTGCTGCCGGTGCACAGCCACAGGTCCGCGCCGACGCCGACCAGGACCGTGTGGACCAGCGCGAGTCCGAGACCGGTGCCCGGCGTGGTGCGTGAGGCGTCGGCGCGCCGAAAGCGCTCGGTGGCGTGCGGCACGAATGCGGCGTCCAGCCCTGCCCCGTCGTCCTGCACCGTGACCCGGACTGCGGACCCGCTCAGCGACGCGGCGATGTGGACTGTTCCAGCGCCGTGGATGATGGCGTTGTCGACCAGGTTGCCCAGGACCAGGTCGAGCTGCTCAGGGCTCGCGCTGATCTGAACTTGCGGGCCGGGGCCGAGGTGGACCTGGCGGCCAGTTCCGGTGAGCGCATGTGTGGCCCGTCGGGCGGCGCGCTGCACCGCCGCTGCGAGATCGGCGCCGGTTGCGGTGGCGCTCGGCTGGTCGGGGGTGGCTCGTTCGAGCTCGAGCAGCTGGTCGGCGAGGCGGACCAGGCGGCTGGTGTCCTCGGCGACGTGGCGCAGGGTCTGTTCCAGGTCGGCGGCGGGGCGGGGCCGCCGTAGGGCCAGCTCGACCTCGCTGGTGAGCAGCGTCAGGGGGGCGCGGAGCTCGTGACTGGCGTCGGCGAGGAACTGCCGCTGCCGGGCGGCCGCCCTGTCCTGAGCGGCGAGCATCTGGTTGAGGGTGTGGCCGAGCCGGGTGATTTCGTCGTCGGTGCTGGTTGGCACGTCCAGCCGGAGGCCGGTGGCGCCCAGGGCGATCTGCTCCGCGCGGGACCGGTACCGCTCGACTGGCAGCAGCGCGGCACGGGCCAGGCGGTAGCCGACTAGTGAGGCGACGGCCAGCGCGGACAGGTTGGCCACGGTGAGCTGCGCGAGCAGCTCACGCAGGGCCTCGTCGCGCTGGGCGAGTCGTACTGCCGTGACGGCGATCAGTTCGGGACGACCGGTCCCGCTGGTCACCGGGAACGCCAGCACCCGCAGCCGGTTGTCGTCGTCGAGCAGTAGGTGCCCCGCGTCATAGCCGACCCGGCCGGTGCGTGCTGCGACCAGGTCGCGGCGGCGTAGCAGTGCCGGTCCGGTGGCGTCGGCGGTGCGGGCGCGGATCGAACCGCTGAGGTCCAGGACCTGGTCCAGCACGCCGGAGGAGCGCAACGACGCCAGCGCGTCCTGGGGCTGTCGCGGGTGCGCGGCTATGGCGCTGCGCAGCTCATCGGCGTGGCTGGTCAGGTCATTGGTGAGGTTGCGGTCCAGCGCGATCTCGACCCGCCAGTAGACAAAGACACCGGCAGCCGACAGCAGGACCGTCATGACCGCGATGAAACCGGCAGCGAGCCGGACCCGCAGGGGCGCCCGCCGCAGTGCTCGTACGGCTGGGCGCGTCACGGGCAGCCCGGGTCCAGGCGGTACCCGGCCCCCCGCAGCGTCTGGATGCTGACCTGCCCGAAGGGTTTGTCGAGCTTGCTGCGCAGCGCGGCGATGTACACGTCGATGACGTTGCTGCGCAGATCGGTCTCGCCGTCCCACACTGCGTCCAGGATCTGCTGGCGGGTGACGACCCGCCCGGCCCGCTGCGCGAGCAGCAGCAGCACGTCGAACTCCCGGGCCGTCAGCTCGACACTGACCTCGCCGCGGCGGACGTGCCGGCGCTCGGCGTCTATGTGCAGGTCACCGACCTGCACAACCGGCAGCCCGAGGGCGCTCCCCCGCCGGACCAGGGCACGCAGGCGGGCCAGCAGCTCATCGAGGGAGAACGGCTTGGTCAGGTAGTCGTCGGCGAGCGCGTCGAGCCCGGCGACCCGGTCCTGCACCTCGCCGCGCGCGGTCAGCATCAGCACCGGCGTCATCACGCCCCGCCCGCGAAGGGTGCGGCACAGCGTCGGGCCGTCCATCCCAGGCAGCATCCAGTCCAGCACGATCACATCGTCGGTGCCGGCCGCCGCCGCGACCAGGCCGGCCGGTCCGGTGTGGGCGGCGACGACGTGGTGACCGGCCTCGGTCAGGGCCTGGGCGATCACTGCGGCCAGTCGCTGGTCGTCCTCCACCACGAGCACCCGCACCGGTCTTCACCTCCTGGCTGACACCCCCATCATCCGGGCTGACACCTCCGTCATCGCCCTGAGGATCACAGACCTGGTGGCTTCATCTGGGCTTCATGTCCTGTCGACACCGTTGGGCCGGTGACGGTGGAGGGGACGGCCCGGCCGTGAGCCTGGTCGTGGCGGCGCCGTTGGCGTTGGCCAGCGCCGGGCTGTTCGCGGTCGGCTCCGCCGTGCAGCACCAGGCAGCGCTGGCCCTGCCCCTGGCCGCGACCGGCCCGGTTCGTCTGGTGCTGCAGCTGGCCCGACGGCCGGGATGGTTGCTGAGCAACCTTTCGATCATCGCCGGGGTGGTGTTGCATGGGGTGGCCCTGTCGTTGGGGGCGCTGGTGGTCGTGCAGCCGCTGCTGGTGACCGGGCTGCTGTTCGCGATGCCGATCTCAGCCCGGCTGCACCGCACCCGGGTCACCCTCGCGCAATGGCGCTGGGCGGCGGTGACCGTCGCCGGGCTCGGGGCGTTCCTGGCCCTGACCGGGGGCGGTTCCGGGCACACTCAACCTGATCTGGACGGGATCGGGGTGGTGGTTGTCGCCGCCGGCGTGATGGCGGTGGCTGGGCTGATGGCGGCCCTGTGGCCCGGGCCCAGGCTCAAGGCCGCGCTGTACGGGATCACCTCGGGGACCGCAGCGGGTCTGGCCGCGGCGGCGCTGAAGGCAAGCACCGGGCTGCTCGGCCAGGCCGGCCATCAGCTGCTGCGCTCGCCGTACCCGTATGCGGCGCTCGCGTTGGGCACGGTGGCGTTCGTGCTGTCCCAGGTCGCCTACCGTTCCGGACCGCTCGCGGCGTCGCTACCCGCACTGACCCTGTCCGACCCGGTGGCCAGCATCGCGGTGGGCGTCGGGCTGTTCGCCGAACAGATCACCGGCGGGGCCGGGACCCGCGCCGCCCAGGCGGCGGTACTGCTCGTCACGGTCACCGCCGTGGTCGCACTGGCCCGGGCAGAAGTAACGCCCGCACCCGACGCCCACCGGACGCGGCCGCACCCCGTCCTGCACGAGTCGTAGCCGCTTCATCCTGGCTTCACGTCGCCGTGTCTACGGTGCCGGCTGCTGCCGACGCCGTCGGCGGTACATCGCTGGCGTGGAGGTGCCGACCGTGTTCGCCCTGGTCGCCGCGCCGCTGCACGCTCAGCACGTCGCGGGCCTGGATGTGTACGACGCCGGCTCAGCCGTGCTGGCGATGCTCGCGGGTCTGGCGCTGGCCGTCAGGCTCGGGCTGCGTCCAGCCGGTCAGCGAGGGATACGTGGCCGCCCGGTCGATGAGGTCCTGCTGCTCGCGGCGGCGGTCGGCCTGGCCGCCCTGCTGATCCATCAACTGGTCACCGACGGCGTGTGTCACGGCTCCTGCACGCTCCCGCTGCCTACCCCGTCCGGAAGGCCCTCGTGACGTCGCTGCTGCTCGCCACCCATCCGCTGGCGGTGAACCTGCTCAACCCGACGTCCCTGCTCAGCTCCTTGGGTGTCGCCGCAGTACTGCTCGTGTTGTTCGCCGAGACCGGACTGCTGATCGGGTTCTTCCTGCCCGGCGACAGCCTGCTGTTCACCGCCGGGGTGTTGTGCGCCACCCGCTCGGCCTCCGGGCTGCACCTGAACCTGGCTGCGACCCTTGCCGCAGCCGTCGTCGGGGCGGTCACTGGGGCACAGGTCGGCTACCTGATCGGCGCGAAGGCCGGCCGGCCGCTGCTGGACCGCACCGGCAACGCCCGGCTGAGCGCCGCGGCGGCCCGGGCAGAGACGTTCCTGGAGCGGTACGGCATCGGCAAGGCCCTGGTCCTGGCCCGCTTCGTCCCGCTGGTCCGTACCGTGATGAACCCCCTCGCCGGGGTGACCGGCATGCCGGCCGGGCAGTTCACCCGCTGGCAGGTCGTCGGCGGTGTGGTCTGGACCGTCGGAGTAACCCTGTCCGGCTACGCCCTCGGGTCCTCGGCCGCGAACATCGACCACTACCTGCTGCCCGTGATCGCGGCGGTCGTCGTCGTCAGCCTGATCCCCGTCGCCCTCGAGCTGCGCCGCAGCCACCGCCAAACCAGCAGCTCATGACCGGGCACAGCTTGGCCGCCGAACTCAGCGCCAACCTGCTCGCCGCCGGCGACACCCGCGACTTCACGACCGTCAACGACTTCGCCCGCGCCACCGGCTGGCTGCACGGCCCGATGGTCACCTACGCCGGCCAAGGGGTAGCGCTGTTCGCGGTCCTGCTGATCGTGGGGTACCTGCTCGCGCGCGCCAGGCAACGGCCGCTGATGCTGGCGCGAGCGCTACTCGCCGGCGCCGGGGCCCTGCTCGCCGTCGCGGTCAACCAACCGATCGTGCACGCCGTCAACGAGCCCCGGCCCTACACTCAACTGCCCCACGCCCTGCTGCTGGTCCACCGCAGCATGGACGCCGCCTTCCCGTCCGACCACGCCACCATGGCCGGTGCCGTCGCCGCCGGCTTGCTCTGCGTGCACCGCAAGCTCGGCACCGTCGCCGCCCTCGCGGCGCTGCTCATGGCCTTCGCCCGCGTGTACGTCGGGGCGCACTTCCCCCTCGACGTCCTCGCCGGCCTCGCGGTCGGTGCCGGCGTCGCGCTGCTCGTGCAACGGGCAGCGCCAGCTCTTGCCCGGCTGCTGACCCACCTGGAAACCAGCAGGCTGCGGCCACTGCTCACCACCCGGGCCGCCCTACGACCGACGGCCCCGACCGCGCCCGGCTGAGCGCCGTCCCGGACCACACCAGCACCTGGCGTCACACCGCGCCTTGAGGAGAACCCATGAGCGCTGCCCCTGCCCTGCCAGGTGTGTTCCACAGCCTGGAGCCGTTGCTGGACAACTACGGCTACCTCGCTGTCGCCGGTCTGGTCTTCGTCGAGGACTTCGGCGTGCCCGTCCCCGGCGAGACGATCCTGATCGCCGCCGCGGTCTACGCCGGCGCCGGCCGGTTCAACATCGCGGTCGTGTTCGGGCTCGGCTTCTTGGCAGCTGTGCTGGGTGACAACCTCGGCTACCTGATCGGACGCAAGCTAGGACGGGCCGCGGTCCTGCGCTACGGCCGGTACGTCCTGCTCACCGAAGAACGCCTGGACAAGGCGGAGGCGTTCTTCGCCCGGCACGGCGGCAAGGTCGTCACCATCGCCCGGTTCGTCAGCGGGCTGCGCCAAGCCAACGGCATCATCGCCGGGCTCACCCGGATGCACTGGCTGCGCTTCCTAGCCTTCAACGCCCTCGGCGCCGCCCTGTGGGTCGGCGCCTGGTGCGCCGCCGGGTACCTGGCCGGCAGCCAGATCCAGACCCTGTACGACACCACCACCCGGTACGGCCTGTACGCCCTCGCGGTCGTCCTGATCGTCGGCGCCGCCCTGCTGGTCCGCAAGCGCCTGAACAACCGCCAGCCGGCCGCCTGACCGCCGCCGCAAATCCACTGCGCGCACAGCCCAAGCCGGGGTGCTGCTGTACGCCCCGGCCGTGCGGCAGGCACGTGCTTGGTGCGGTGAAGCAAGGCGCTGTTAGGGCGGCACGGGGGTGCCCGCCGCGGCGGCCTTGCTGCCTTGCAGGTGCAACCGTGATCGGCCGGTGAGTGAGGCAACCGCATACGCCCAGGACTGCTTGCCGTCATCCTGGATACGGGAGTCCTGGCCAATTTGGGGCGATCCTGTCGCGCTCGCCGGGGACCAGACGGCGGATCACGTAGAACGTGACTCCATCAGGCGTGCTGGGCGTGTGTGAACTTCCGGGCGCGCCGCGGATGATCGAGGCCGCCGGCGAGGTGCGGTACTGGTCGCAGAAGGTCCCGTCCAGCACGTGCACCGTTTCTTCGGCGCCGTGTTCATCGACAACAGGAAGGGTGAAGCCAGCGTCCCACTGGACGATAGCGACGTACAGGTCGTCCTCGAGCCGAAGGATCTTGCGGCGGCTATGTGGCGTCTGTTGCTCCCATTCAATCTCCTCGATGTCCCAGTAGCTCATCTCCGGAGGCGTGGCGCTGGTCATCGATGCGGACATGAGTTCACTCCTAGGTTGTTCGGACGCCTCTGTCCGTCCAGCTAACACCCCGCCATAGTTGACCGTCACTGACTGATCCGTGTGCCGCGCTGCGGATGACGTCACCCGTCGCGCGCTCTCTTGAGGCGTGGCCACGGGATATGTTGCGCTTTGGTGGCAGACCAGTCGTATGCCAACTGCTTGAGTTGAGTACCTCGGGTAGGCGCGGCTAAGCCAGCGGCACGGCAGCATCGGCTCTCGGCCCAGCTCGGGTTACGGTCCTGCTATACCAGCTGAGCCTGTGTGACGTGGGGGCGGCACGGTGGCACGCGTGACTCTCGGCGGACTACGAAGGCGTGACGGCCGGCGTACTCGCCGGACGGCGCCCGTGCGGTCCGAGGAGTGGTCCCGGTGTGGTGGTGGATCATGCGACGCGGCCGAGTACGGCGGCGTCGCGCAGTCCCCGCCACACAAGACCCGCCTCGGCGCACCCGGCCTGACGCAGCGCCTGGAGGTGCCAGTCAACGGCCAGCACGGTCTGGGTGTGCGAGGCGT
>JAABUY010006419.1_pt1 | contig 11499 bp, 18 predicted proteins | sample 5560271 | NCBI WGS metagenome assembly JAABUY01 (sample SAMN10711886, study PRJNA513374) | rock metagenome | isolation source: Antarctica rocks | place: Antarctica: Victoria Land, University Valley
CAGAGCAAAGCAGGGAGACAAGAAGAGACTCAAAGGGCGACTGAGGGCACAGTTAAAGACAGTCTGAAGACACCTCGGACACAAAGCAGCACATGATTGGTCAAATCCACGGCAAGCAGGGGGAGATTGGAGGAAGAACTCAAGCTCTTTTCAATCCCGAAACGTCTATTTTTATTCAGAAATGTCATCCCTACACTGGAAATCTAAACTCAGAAACGTCTGGGGACAGTAAAACCGCGTTTCTACATTGTGGAGATGTTTTAGGGGAGGAAAGGGGACTGACCTGAGGGCACATGAGGATGAATCCAAACATGTACACCGCCCCCACCAGGGTGTTCAAGACAAAGCTATACCAGCTCTTGTGGGTCTCGTAGAAGAGGGCGTACACCGCGTAGCCAGCAAGCAGAGGGTACAGCACATAGCTCAGGTACCGAACAGCATCAGCGTCGTGCTTCTTGGTCTCGGAGGCATTGTTGTAGCCTGCAAGACACATCATGAGGTGCATTTGATAGGGCTGACATGCCTCGTTGAGCCTTTTTGTACCTTCTACTGCACTGCTGGCTGCTGCAAGGCATAAAGATGCAAGTCTGTGCCTTTGCACAGTACGCCTGTGACCCCAGGACAAATAGGGTACTCCTGCAATCCCAACACTCCTAGAAAAGCGAGGAGGCCTCTTTCAGGTAGCGTTAGAACGGGATTGTAAGATTTGGGATGAAGATTGCTGCCTAGATTTGGAGAGCCACCTGGAGCATACCCAATGCTGACCAGCAATACAGCAAGCCAAGCAAGACATGAGGTGGCATGAATGCATGATGAGTGATTTCACTAATCATGGGAGCCACGCTAGGTGCATGCAAAGATTGTGGTGTAGCTGAACCCTAAACCTGAAAGCTTATGCATAGAGCCAGGAACTGTTGTGATCAAGAGCAGACAGCTGTGCTTTCAAGCCAGGATGTCTGATGAGTCACAACTGGCTCCACATCCCAGACTGTAAGGTATTGAATGAAAAAAGAGCATGCCCACCTGCTTTGTCCTCAAATTTGGGCAAGGGTATGCCTCTGGACCAGTCAATGGAGACTGTCATGGCTTTGGTGACCTTCCAGAACTCGATGGCACAGCCAACGCCAGCGCTGAACAGGACCACTGTGCTGGTTTCATTGTCCAGCAGGTACAGAAAGATGATCAACTGCAGCACACCAGCAGATGCCATGGTTCTGCATTAATTGCTGTGGCATGATGAGACAGGAATGTGTTTGAGTGTGCTGCAGCATGTTGAGTGACTACAGTGACAGACGAGTGAGTGAGTGAGTGAGTGAGCGAGCGAGCGAGCGAGCGGCAGTACATTGGCACAGTCAAAACAAGCTGTGAAAGTACAGGCCAATGATGCACAGACAGTTTTGCTGAGTGTTGCTGCATGCCAAACATCACGCACACATTTACAAGCCAGCACAGCAGCACCGACAGTCTGCAGCCAAACTGACCTGCATGATGGCATTGAGCCCTATGGAACGGACAGACAGGCCCTCCACGCTCTTCTTGTTCTTCCAGAACCCAATATCGTTCTTGAAGGCAAAGAAGTCAAAGACAGAGTGCAACAGAGAGACTGAGAAAGTGAGGGCAAGGAAGTATGGGTTGCCTTCTAGCAGCACCCTCTTGAACTCATCTGACTCGCCTTCTCCCATGGCTCCCCAGGATTGCTGCACCAAATTGACATAGTTGAGTTGAAGAGAAGTGAGGGAAGGTGACGCGGTGTGATGTGAGGTGAGGCAAGGTGAGGTGGTGTGAAGCAAGGTTAGGTGAGGTGAGGTGAGGGTGAAATGAGTTGAGGTGAAATGAGGTAAAGAGAGGTGAATGCAAGAGAATGTGCCTCTGCATGCGAGCATATCTGCCTGCCTGCTGCTGATGCGAACTAATAGCACTGATTGAATGCCAGGTTGCTCAGCAGACTAACCCTGCTGAACTGGGTTTGGTCCTTGTTGCCAAGCTGACAACAAGGACAAGGTGAACTGCAAGGCAGCCTGTACATGGGGCAAAGCTGTGATGATCACACAGGGCCTTGTCCCGCTGTTGCATCGCCAGACAGCATGTATACCTGATCTGGCAGACAGCAGGTTGGTGTACATGCTGTCTGGCCATGCAACAGCGGGACAAGGGGATTTAACCCCAGCTTCGCAGCATCTCAAGATTATGCCAGCAGTTTCCGATGCTCAGCAGGGGCGCCAGCATCATGTGGACAACAATGATAATATAGATAAGGTTCACAGCAACAATGTCAGCCATCATAATGATCTCAACAGCACGGAAGAAAATAATCACAAAAGCATGGTGACCAATACTGTTGTGAGCTGTCTAGAGACCATACCTGCTTGCCAAATGCTTGGTCCATCTGAGAGAACAGGGTGAACTTCCAGAGGGTCATGGAGCTGAGGGTGAAGGAGAGTGGAACCTCTGTGACAGACTCATTCATGGGGATGAGGTAATCCTTCAGAAGCCAGAAGTCGTTGAAGAAGATGGTGGGGTAGTACTCCATAGCCACCGGGTCAAAGGTCATGTGGTCAGCTATCTGCATACCAACGGGTGGACTGACTCTGTACAAATGCAAACAGGGGAGTGTTTGATGACCTCTGAGCCAAATAGTATGAGGTCTGCTACCCATATGACTAAGGAAGAGTTGAAAAGAGGGTCCCCTGATTGACATGTGTGCCTGCTGCTGTCCAAGAGAACCATCCAAGAAGCGTTTCACAATGAAGACAGGGGTAGGTGGACATGAAACGTACAGGCAAAACGGCAGGGACAGTGCGTGTTCCGATTGGAGTCTCATGATGACTTGACCTTGGACTTGCTGCAAGGTCAATTGTGTGTGTGGTCTGCACAGTTGCGACTTCTTGGCGCTGTGTTAAGTAGTCAACTGAACTCAAAGGTTGACATGGAAGGCATGAAAGTCCATTCCAGGGAACTCAACAGCACTTTCACTTGCTTGCCAAGCTTTGCGACAACAGTGCTTACCGGCTGAGGTATTGACTTGGCAGGGTATTTGGAGAAATCATCCACCATTGCTATGGTGAGGTTGGGTTTGAGGTAGGAGACGTACTCTCTTGGGCCAGCTGCCTGCTCAGCTTGCTCCTCATGCGTACTTTTAACACCTGTGCTGTCCTGGCCAGACAACAGATTGATTCCCTGCTTGCTCTTTTGCTTGGGCATCCAGGTGTTAAGCTCTACAAGACTGACAAGGAAATGTTGCAACTTGCATGATGACAGGATCTGTTGATGCGCTGCGGGTAGGTAGCTAGCTTTAGAGTGTGATCAGCAGAGTTGCGCAGGATGTAGCAAATACGTACGGAATTGCTTGACAGCCACGCTGTCTGGATCAAAGGCTGGGTCCTTGCGATCCAAAGGCTTGCCTGACCTGACCAAATACGCATAGAGATAGAATGTACCATTGTTCTGCACACCCTGCAAGCACAATCAAGTTGTGCTGACAGGCCAGGGCACAGACTACGTGTAGCAGCACTTCAAGGGTGCAGGCAAAGCACCTTGCTTGGACGGTACAAGTATTCTGTGCTTAGATCTGAGCTTGCTGCTAACGGAACATGTGTTTCCGTCCAAATGAGCTTGCTTGCGTCCGAAACGTCAGTAAATCTCGAGCTATCAGACCCAAATAAGAAAAAGTCTACTGATTCCGACTTGTTAAACTTGGGCCAATAGTAGTCCGTGCGAACTGCATTACTTGGGGTACTTTTACTGGAGCCACCAAAGAATTGTTTTATCAACCAGAATACTGCAAGCATGCGAAGGATACTCCCGATCCCCCACTTTGCATCTTCGGCGGCAGCCCGTTGATCGGCCGGGCCTTGTGTGACTGCGCCTGCTGGGGGCACCATATTCTGTACGGATCGCACTTCTGACGCTGTGCCGCAAACAGGTTTGGCTTCGCTGCGCACGAGTTTGTTCGTATTAGTCACCTTATGGCGAGTGGCAAAGCAGAGTCTCGCTGGGCGCTGCGACAGCGCAAGCAACACTTGTCTGCACATCGTTGCTCTTGTCTGCAATTGATGATTCCCGCACACACTTTGGCTGCGAAACTGGCGTCCAAAGAATAGCTTGACTTGATCAAGTCGGTCGCTCTTAAGTTCGTTGCCTCCACCAGCTCGGCGTGTGTCTGAGTTGTACCCGTCGCTATGGCTGATGATTCGCTTCAAGAGCAGCTCGTAGCTCAGCTGGCGGAGCAAACGGACGCCCTGGAGGGACTTGCAGCTCTGCTGGCTGTTGACCAGAATCCAGAACTCGTTCAGGTGTCCCGGACTAAGCGGATGCTTCATCTCAGCTTTTTGCAGCATGTTGTAAAGCAGCCCGTCAGCTCGCAAGGATGCAGTGACCCGGTGGCATTATTGCATTTGAAACTCATGACAGACTCCTTTTGCAGTTGCACAGAGAGCTTCTGGCCGGCTCGCAAGAAACACAGCTGGCTCTTGCTGAGTACGAGCCTTCCGTCAGTGGCGGCACTCAGCCTACAGAGCCATCCAGCGGCATGCCAGCCATGCATCAGCTACATAGGTCAGCATCTGCTATAGGTCTTGACAGCACCTTCAGCGTGTTGCAGCCTGTTGAACATCAAGTTTATGACTGCTCTCCTGTCCAGGTTCATAGCACCAAATGGCCGGTGGTATCTTGGCAGGCTCCTCAGCCTGGACAAAGACCAGGCTACAGTGCATTTTGAGCACCCATCTGAGCCCTACATGCTACACAGCCTTCAAGTTTCAGCAGCAGCTTTGCAACCATACAACCCACAGCGAACACAGACGGCTCTTTCTGATCTACAACCAGGGTCAACAGTGTTTGCCAGACTCAGTCCACATGGCCTTTTTGAACGATCAGAGCTACATGGCATCAATCCAGCCCTAACAACAGCCACTGTGACTGTTGTAAGCTCTGGTGTCCAACACCAAGTACCTGTTGACCAGATCGTTCAATCAGTCACCTTGAACGATACCGATCAAGTCATCAATAGCGACAGTGATAGTGGGATTGACCATGGCAGTGATGTTGACAGCCTGAGTGATGACATGGGCCTGTCAGAGGACGAAACAGAAGTACAGAATGGCACCACGCATCGCAGTACTGCAGCACTGGCTGTATTGGATGCTGACCTGGCTGCCTCTCAGGTAAACAAGTCCCATTTATGTGTTGTAATACCATTCTTGGAACCATCGTAAATAGGTCTTCGGAATTCCTCAACAATAACAATATTGAAACAATCACAGATAGTATATACCCCATTGGAAAATCCAAAAATGTGTGCCTGCCTGCCTTTACACACGGCCCCAGCTTCTGCTGCAACAGCATCACACAGCTCTGTCCTTCACCACAATGTAGAAACGCGTTTTTACTGTCCCCAGACAATTCTCTATTCAGATTCCAGTGTAGGGATGACGTTTCTGAGTTAAAATAGACGTTTTGGGATTGAAAAGACCTGTCCTTCTATACAATGACAAGTCAACTACTGTACTGCAGGCAGCAGCAGCAGGGCCTCAGATAGACACAGCACACTTTGCTGGTTGGGAGGGTAGCACAAGGGGCATTGGAAGCAAGCTGCTGGCTGGCATGGGCTACGTCAAGGGCCTTGGCCTTGGCCGCACCAGACTAGGCATGGCAAACCCCCTTGCGGTGAGACACCAATTGATTTGCAATGATCTTCAGAGCTGTACGATGTATTGCCATGGTTCCACATGAATCTCCTGGAAGAGTCCTTGCAAGAGTGATTGGCAAGACTCAGATGGATGTATGGGTCAAGAAAGTGGTCAGCCATGATGTTCTGCAGGGCTGGTATTGCTTTGTCAGGGAGCAATGTCAGGGAGCAATAACACGACGTCCTGAGAATCCTGCAAGCCTGTTGCACATCTTGTTGCACGCTTTGGGGCCCCACCTTGTTTGCATGTTTACCTGCAGCTATGTTTCCCTCCCCTTCTCTTCATACAGCTGAATATGCTGAATATCTGACACACTTCTGCACACAAGTTGTCAGTTGTGTGTACATCAGTGATGATGCACCCAAGAACCGGCCTCTCCTCCCCTCCCCTTCCCTCACCCTCTCCCCTTATGAAGGTTTGTATGTGTGTGCAGGTGAGCCTGTACCCTCCAGGAGCAGGGCTGGGCAGTGCCCCAGCTGCCCTGCCCAATGAAAGGAGTCCTGGCAGCAAGGCAAGCAAACGCAAGAGAGGGGGTGCTCGCGCCAGGCAGAAGTAGGTTGCGCCTGCCAGGCACACTTCTGCTGCCTGTATGTTGTCAGCAACACAGGACTTCTGGCATAGTGTAGCAAACTTTTGGGTCTGTTGGACTTTCTGCTGTCTGTCTGTTTCTGGCAACAGTGTTGAAGGACTTCTGGCATAGTGTAGCAAACCTTTGGGTCTCTCAGAGAGCAAAAATCCATGTGCACCATGTGTATCAACAAAACTGCAATGTTAAGCACAGGGCTACATCATGCAAACAAGCACTGCCACGACCTCTGATGCATCATATGTTATACCTGTGGCACTCAGCATAACCACAAGGTCAAAACCGCTGCCACAGTCTGACTTCTCTCGTCATGTATTCACCTTTTACAACACGGAGCAAGTACCAGCAAGAAGCAGCAGGACTAACTGGACAAATTTGATTGCAGAAAGTTTGCCAACAAGAGCAGAGCCAGCAAAGAGCAGCACCGGGATGCGCAGAATCAGCACGAGATTGCGACAGGTGACTCGGGTCTGTTCTCCCTCATCAACAGCCGCCTCGGGGACAAGCCACGCCAGCAACACCATACACATGGCAGGCTCTCCAGCGGCTCCTTGCACGAGCTGCAGCAAGCAGCAGCTGGGCAGAGCAAGTTTGCAGACAGCAGCAAAACTCCAAGTGCAGTCAAGCCTCAGGATCGCAAGTCCCTCATTGCCCATCAGGCAAGCATCTGTGTGTAACTTGCCTGAATGCCAGTTTGGTGTAGTGGTACAGTGTAGTTGGGTAGTCCACTTGTAAAGCTTGATTCAGGGATTGTCTTTGTATGAGGAAGATGTGTGTTGCTTAGTGTTGCACTCATGATCAGAATCATGACAAGTTGATGCCAGCAAGATCATGCATGCAGACGCTTTTGCGAGCAAGACCATGCATGAAGTTGTCCTGAAATGCATGTTTGGTAAAGTGGTAGAGTTTAATTGATTAGTCCACTTTTAGTAACGCTTGATGCAATTGAACTGTGTTTGGACAATGAAGTTGTGTGTTGCTTATCAATGCTTTGATCCTGCAATCGTGCTCAGTGTCATGACAACATGATGCCAGCAAGACCATGCATGCTGACATCTTTGTTCGCTGTAGATATTGTGCCATCACCATGATTGATCCCATTGTTTCCCTGTCTCATACCAGAACTGCTGGTGACAAAGTTTGCTGTACATACTCTTCAACAACAACATGTGTGGTACAGGACTATGTGGATGCTCTGAAGCAAAAGGTGGTCAAGCTGGAGGCTATGGCCGCTCGTAACAGCAATGACAAGGGCATCACTGCTCAGGTCTGTTTGCTATGCAGCCCATTGTAGTTGCAAAACTCAAGACGGTATTGAGAGCCTTGCCACCATCCTGCTTGGCATCAACAGGTGCATCCCATGGTGGCAGTGTGCAATGCTTCATATTGACATGACCATGACAAAATTGGACATGTTGCCTGACTGCAGCGCAAGTGAAGTACTGTGGACAGCATGGTCCTAATATTTTGCTGGCTTTGTAGGTTGCACGTCAGCTAGACAAAGTGAGAGCTGAGATTGCTGCTGCTGAAGCTTTAAGTTCTGGACATGCTTCTGCCCTCTCAGACAAGGAGAAACAGAAGAAGTGGATGAAGTTCTGATTGCGACTGTAGCTTGAGATACAGCAGCAGAGTGCACAGGATGTCTGGTGTGAAGAGACATCAAAACAGTCTTTTCACTTAGTTTAGTGCAGTCGAGAAAATTACATGCCAGTTGACCTGACTGCTGCCTGCTCAATCAAGTGCTGAAAGGGTGGGGTATTTCGAATGTCTCCAAAATCTGGGTCAGATGTTAGGTCGTGTACACTGAGATCTTGTCGCCTCTGCAACTCACTAAGGACTGATATGCCTTCATCATACCGTTTGCACAAACAAAGCACACATGCATAGTTGTATCTGGCTTCACACCGATCTTGAAAGTTCCCCAGGGTGGCAGGAGATTGCAAAGCACGTTGGTAAGCTTTTGCGCTTTCCTGGAAATGTAAATCTGCATCGTTTGACATATTTCGCAAACACAGCTTGCCCATCTTGCTGTGAACCTCTCCAACACCAAGCAGCGCCTCACTGCAGGATGCACTGATGTGCAGAGCACCTTGATACCCCTGATCCAATGCTGACTGCAGATGCTGCATTGCATTGCTGTCTGGCAAGTGCTCTGCCCAGCTGACATGTGCATCTCCAACAGCATTGTGAGGTGCCACATCACCACGAACAAACTGTATGGACGCTTGTAACTTCTGCACTGCAAGTGTATACATATCACAAGCAGCTTCAGCATCCTGCATTACACATAGCCTGTCTGAGCTCAGCCGATGGCATATGCTTACACACTCTTACATACATACTCCTCATGCCTGGAGACATGCAATGCCACCATCCCTGACGCAAGCTTGTGTTAAGCAGTATGCAATGTTTCAGCCTGTGATGTTCATGATGATCATCAGAAACTATGCAAACTGAATGCAACCTTGCAAATGCATCCTGGTTGTTTGGCTTTGAGAAAGGCCCAGCAACTTCATGTCTGTGACAGGACGACACCTTTTGGAGGTCAGCCATAGAACGAAGACCCACGCCCCATTGTGCAGCAAGCCAGGCAAGTCATCTCCCTGCTCTGAGCTTGTCATTGAGCAGGCCTTCTCATAGGCTTGCATGGCCTGCGCGAAAGCTTGTCCTACTGCATCATCCCCTGACTGTGCAGGTGTAACCTCGGCCAGGAGTTCTGCTTGACGCACCAGAGCATCAGCTCTGTTTCCCCAGGTCTGAACACAACACACCTTGCTGAGCAACAATGCTTGCACGCAATTGACAAAGTCAGATCTTCCAGGATTAGTACCATGCAGAGTCCAGTCATGTGCATTGCACCAAAGTCAGGGAGCTGGTTGATATGTTGAGAGCGTAGCATTTACTGACACAGAGGTGGTGAGCTTGACTTAAAGAGGATCGTGCATGGCAATATCTTGCGCATGCACATGCAGGGACTGCTTAGTGGCAGGGTTCTTCCTGTTAACTTAGTCAGACACTGCAAACACGACTCTGTCCAGAGCTAGACATTGCCCTGCTCCCAAACCCAATGTGGTATGCTGTTGACACAACAGAACAGCCACAGATGTGTAAGTACAGCGCCTTACAGCTGCATCTTCTTCCTGAGTCAGTGCAGCTTCGTACGCTTTCTGTGCAGATGCCAGCATCTGTACAGCTTCACCAGCAGGCAGCAGTTCTGCCCATGCTGCCAAGGTGTTGCCGCTGTTGACTAAAGCATCAGCGCGCATCTCTTGCATTCCTGTACGCACCTGCAAACACAAAATTCAAGTGACACAAAATTCAAGTGACACAAAATTCAAGTGACACAAGGTCAAGCAGAGCGCCTGTGCAAGAGTGGTTTGATCAAAGGAAACGCCAAGGAAGAATGAGAGGTAGACTGCATTGCTTTAGCCAGCTAGCAATTCTGGTCCCCAGACTTGCAGCTGTTGTTTCCAGGAGTGTAGCTGAAGACAGAAAGGATGGGCAAAGATACTTAAAGTTTCTTGCTGATACCAGCATGTGTGCCTGCACTGGAGACAGCAGGCCCAGCAAGCATGTCTGATGCCCCTCATATGCACATGTTGTGAATTAGTGTGGACAGTGTGCATACTGTATGTGAGGTACGCTCTTTGCTTTCAGAGCAGCAATGTCACTGCTGGCTGCAGACTCAAATTATGTGTTGCCGTGTAGCCATGTAGCTGTACTGCAAGACCCAAAAGTGCACTTATTTGCTCTGGCGGCTGTATTGACCTATCTATGCAAGTGAGCTATGTCAATACAAAAGATCATTATCAGAGATCAGCAGCAATACGGATCAACAGCAGCACCTGCTGATATGCCTCTACTGACTGCCTGAACAGAGGCTGAGCAGCATTGCTTGCTTGCTGCTCTACATCCCTGGTCAGGTCAGCGTCAGGCAAAGTGCGGCACACTGCCAGCACTGCTTCTGCCCAGTTCTGCAACACCTCAGCCTACATGCGCACAAGGTTTGTCAGCACCAAACCATTCTTTGGCATGCACGGCTTGTCCAGCCTATCAAGCGTGTGGGCAAATTTGATTTGTGGACGCAAAGCCTAATCTACCAAGCCAAAGTAGGCATCACAGTGACGCTCAAAGGGCAGAGGCGACCTCTGCTCCAAATCCAAAGCCTGGCGGAATTTCCTCTGCAAATGTGATGACACAAGCATTAAGCCCACACTCACGGGCTGACAGTGCGAGTCAAAGTTGTGCATTAACTTCACCCACCGCAGCCTGCTCATAGGCTGACACGGCTTCCCGCCCTCGCTTGCGCTCGGCTCGTTGCTGTAGAGTCTCTGCCTCTGCATTGCACATGCAAAGGTCATCTGGAGGAAGATTGAACTGACACTGGGCGGGGCTGCTGCTGAAGTCTCAAACATGCATGCATTGTTACCTTCCAAGGCCAGCACACTAGGCTGAGGGACTTGATGTCTAGAACTCGAGCGAGAAGACGACTTGGAATGCCGTGCTTTGTCCCGCGGCGGCATGTGGCATGGCGTTAGCAAAAGCACTATTCGAGCTATTCCATGCGCTTCTCAATCAGCTTCTCAAGACTAATTTGAATGTCGAGCTGTCATTCGTAGCTCGTGCCAAATTGGCATTGAATGCATACAGCGGCAAAACTACTGAGCACACAACTTGTGAGTGGCAAATTCGATGATCTCTAAGTGCATGCTAGACCAGCCCGGAGCCCTGTTGTGATGACTGCATCCTTGGAAATTTGCAGTACCGCAATGCAAGAGAGAGTTTCACATGTGAACTGTACAGTAGTGCCAAAATCAGAAACGGCATGGGAACGTTTTATAGTAATGTACAATCCTTAAACGAATTTCTTATGATAGTTAAGATATGCAAACCCAAAGCCTCTAGGCTGAAGTAGCAACGTCCCGGCAATCCACACACCTTGTTTTAAACTGGTCCAAGAATGGGCTGGAATCAGCTGTATATGTCAACCTAGCAGGATACAACAGCATGCTGTACACAACTCACATAAAAGATATACACACTCCAGGCACAACTCTTGCAATGGCATCAATTATGTGCATAATGGCCACTTCTGCTGCCAACAGATGTTTGCACAGCAGGTAACCTGTAGTCATTGACAATTGACCCAAACACACCCCGACTATGCTCTTGATGCCTCACGCTGGACAAGTGAGACTGGCGGCCGTGTGGCTCATGACTGTGCCA
>JAABUY010006424.1_pt1 | contig 11490 bp, 10 predicted proteins | sample 5560271 | NCBI WGS metagenome assembly JAABUY01 (sample SAMN10711886, study PRJNA513374) | rock metagenome | isolation source: Antarctica rocks | place: Antarctica: Victoria Land, University Valley
GGGTACAGCGTATTCACGGGTATAAGGTCGCCCGGCTCGATATGCTCGCGGCGACCTCAGCGAGGCGATAGACCTCTGGGAGATCTATCAGCTCGCCATGCTCGCGGCGACCCCGGCGAGCACGGCAATCTAGCAGTATATAGACAAGCCATCTCCCCTAAGGAGATGGGCATGTTCAATGCAATCGTTACTTAGCATACTACTAGCTACCGGTTAACCCAACGTGCCTGGAACCCTCTTATATCACAAGCTCTAATCCCTAGCCCCTATATCAGAGGAATCTCCGATCGGGACGTAACACAAGACTCTTATATGAAATAAGAGATGATCTTATCTTCTATAAAGATCTTGAGAAAGAGCCTTATCTATGTATATTAAAGAGTCTTTATGACAGAATGTTCAAGATAGCTTATGATGACATCAGTTACTTAAAATATGCACAGATTCATGAGAGATTAACTGATTCACTTTATTTCTATAATTTATTAAAGAATCTTTATGAATACATACAACATTGTTCACAATGTCAGCTCAGTTAAATGTTGCATCACAAGTCTTATAATGTCTTACAGTCAATAATTACATCTTCTTACTCTTTTTATACATTGACAATCAACTTTATCCTGACCTTATCATTATCAAAGTCAGATAAGTATAATATAATCATATCAGTCACTGACAAATTCAGCAAAGTCATCACTCTTATATCTGATCAAGACATCATAACAGCAAAAGATTGAGCAATTACATTACTAGACTGTTTAGCACTGCTAAACTGAGATTTGTTTAGAACAATCATATTAAATCAGAACTGCAAATTTTTAATGAATTTATAAAAAGAAGTTTTCAAGCAACTTAAGATAGACTTGCTTTACTTAAGTGTTTATCATCTATAAATGAATGATAGCTCAGAAGCAATCAATTAAACAATTAAAATTGCATTTTAATACTAATTAATGACTTTAAAAGAGTCAGATCTCTGATCATTTATACTAATACATCTATAAGTTGCTTTGAACAACTTAACTAAGTACAGTTCAATCAGGCTCAGTCTTAATCAGATCATTTTCAGTATGTAAATGCACAAAGTCATGAACTTGCTTTAGATAAAAGAGTCTGACACAGAGTGAATAGACTTTAATTATAATGAAGAATAGATGAAAAGAAAGTTAGTTACTCTTACAATGATGAATCAGTACTGATCAACACATATAGATGTCAAAGATGCAATAGCATATGTCATTATGACAATGAAGTATTATTATGATTGAAAACATAAATTTCTTTACTTTAAGACAGAAGATTTGATAAATCTACATTTACACAAGAACTATATGCTACTCAGTCTAAAAGAAAAAAATAAGAAGCTGAGACAGCAGTTTATGAGTCTGCTGAAAGTTCTGAATTGTATTGAAAAACTGATATATTGACTAGAATTATCACTGAGTTAATGCATTCATGATGTTATATTAGTAGCACACCTGAAATCAGCTCATATCAATGACTCATATTGATGATCAAGATCAGAAGAGTCAAAAGAAGTTATAGTGAACAGCAAAAAGAAGTGAGAAATTGAAAAACTGCTGTTTAAAAGAATATACTGAAGAGATAGAGACATAACTATTAAATATTTAGTCTGTTGACTAAAGTATGACTCAGAATTTGACAGCTAAATCAATATTAAAGATTTGAGAAATGTTAAAGAGCTAATGTGACTGTATGAATTGAGACAAACACCTAATGCATAACTATATGACAGCATTTCTTATTTAAGCAGTGAATTTCATATATGCTATCTAAATTCAAACAGCAGATATCAGAAAAGTAAATAAACATTTAGAAATAAACAACATCATCATTCATCAGAACTTTTCTCAACTACTATTCATTACATTTTTTATACAATTTCAGCACATCAATCATTTCTATAAGACACATACAGCACTCATTCACTCTCTATATCACAAGACATCAAAATGATTAATTGAAAGAAAAACTCAGAGCTGATGAATCACAAACTATGATGTGATGATGAATTAAACAAAAAGATTAATACAGTTGAAGTAAGCAACATTTTTTAGACAGTATGAAGAGAATAAAAGCTGTACATTGAAACATCAGATTATCTGAATAAATCATTATTAGATAAAATAAGACTTAATGACTACAATGTTTATATGATTATATGAAAGATACAGAGAAACAAGAGAGATGCAGCATGATCTGTAGACTTCAATCAGTAAAGAGATATCAGAGCCTTAAGAATTAACTATGAAAATGAGACTGTTATGATGAATAATGCTGACAAGAACTGCTATGTTGTTTTTAAGAATTATTATCAGTTATGTAAGAAAGAGAGAAGAGAAGCAGATGTAAAGATGTGTTATAATATGTATTAAATTAGAAATGACAATTTGCTTTAATTTAACAACAAGATCATACATCTTAATTTACAATCAGTCTCTAAATCAAAGAAAACTGTCAAAGACAGTAAAGCAGAAACATTTATCATAAAAGCTGAATTGTTAAATTAAGCTGACTCATTGCATCAAAACATCAATATGACTTTATTTACTGAAACAGCATCATCATCATCATTAAACTCAGCTTCATTCATTATAATAGCATCATCATCTACATTAAATCTAGCAACAAAGCTCATCTTCAACTTCTCTATTCAATCAATACTGTCATCAAAATCAGCACTTCAAGACCTGATCACATTTAATATCACTGCATTGTCTACTGAAATGATCACATCATCATAAGCAGCAATCAGCTTTAATGTCTTTACATTATTTACTATATCTTATATGTCTAAACAGAAGGCAGACAAGACAGAACTTGATGTTTTTTTAATGAATAAACAATAATTGATGAATTTACTTATCTTAAGATTAACTGCAGCATCAATTAAGTCACAATCTCTATTCATCACAATTCTTATCATCAATGTATCTCTTCTACAAGTCATTGTGCAAAAATTACTTGATAGCTTCACTCAACTAGACATACATCTGAATAAATAAATGAAGACAGTGATTAAAATACAAAACTATATTGCTGAAGTGAAGAATCACATCATCATTTTAAAAGGAAAACTGAGCATCATTAAGAATTATGCAGCAGGGATTCAGAGCATTCTTGCAGAGATAATCAATATATCAGACTTTATTGTTGAATATCTAAGAAAAAATAACAGAACAGCAGATGCAGAGATGATTGAAGTGACAGAAGATAGATGAATAGCATTAAATGTGAAGAATGAGAGAATTTTAGTGAAGTGCAAGGGCAAGAACAAAGAAATGAAGTAATGAATGAAGTAACATCAGAAGCTGATGTCTTTCTTCTTCTCACTACACTAATTCATCATTATAATCTTTTCTCATTATCATCATTTCTTTCTGTTTAGGCATTTGTTCTTGCTTTATTCATCATTATGAGAAATTGCTTCTGTTCATCTATTCTTATGATGTCATAGTCAGATGACTATATAGCTGAGGCTTCTTACTTACTTAGCAAGACAGCTTTTTTCCTCTTGACTTTACCTGACAGTAACAGCTTCACAGCTCTTACAACAGTCATTTTCACATTAATTTCTTTTCTATAAAAAGAAAAGCAATTCTGTCAGCAGTGATGACACAGAATTAATGAAGCTTCTATATTAATATATAGAATGATTTAAAAAACAGATTTCAGAGTATTCAGTGTTGCTAAAGAATGCATATAAATAGTTGTGAAGTTAACTGTATAATATGAAGCAGATAAGAAAGACAGAGATTCAAGATTGAAGAAACTTGAATATTTTTTTAAAATTAAAAAATGAGCAAAGAAGAGAACTGTGAAAGATATAAAGAATAAAATGAAATAAATAAAATAGATAAAATAAATGAAAATAATTGATGCTACAAACTCATTAATGCATTTAATAGCAGTTGTGAAGTTTTTAAAATATTAAATAATATTTAATTTATATATTTCTATCTTTTAAATCTGTCTAATCTAAAATTTATAGTCATTATCAGTGACTGTTAACTTCATTTCAATATATGTACTTCAAAAATATACCTTAAAATATTTATCACTGTTATATTTCTTCACTGTTAATTATATAAACTTCTTAAAATCATTCTTATACTTCTTTACAAGATTCTCATGCTGCTGCATTCACTGCTTAAGAGTGACAAAGAACTGTTTGATAAAGTTATAGTTAGAGAAGTAAAAAGAAAAAAAAGCAAGCTTTATATCAGTTTTAATGTATATGTTGATTAATTTCTAATAATATATTAATAATTAAACACAGAGAGATCAGTAGACATATTTTAAAGTGATGTATAGAGATATTATTTATAATTAAAACAGATTGTGACTCTGAAAAAGAACTACACTCTGAAAGAACATAATTTTATATAAAAAAGTTAAATAAAGCTTTTATTATAAAGCTCTGTCTGACTGTTCATGTCATGTATTCTTTAACAGTGTATGCTGACAGTACACTTCACTGTTCACTTTGTTTTAATAAAATCAATATTAAGATTCTCACTTTACAATATGATCATTTAAACTTTCAATTCTTATTTTATTCATTTACAGCTAACTCATCAACAAAGATAAGCTGATCTGCAATTTAATTAATTAGCTGAATAAGTCATTCTGTATATAGATTATTGTCTTGTTGAGTGACTTTTCATTGTAGCTATTAAAATTACAAATATTAATTATTAAATTATACAACAAAGATTCTCACTGTCTTTTATGTATACTTCATTCTCTTCAAAACCTCAGACAATGTTCTGAGCTTAATATTAATCTTAAATTTGTTTTAAAGAAATTATTTTATCTTATTACAGTAAATTTAAAATCTTTTTTTAAGATATTTAATCAGCATCTCTTTCATTGCTAAAATCAAAGTTCTAAATCAATCTCTTCTTCTAAGTTCAGAGATCTTAAATGATTCTTATATTCATCAGTTCATTTACATTCTTTAAATTTGTCAAGTAGACATCTTTATATTCTTATAAATTGATGAAATTGACATCTTACAGATCAATTGATCATCAATGAGATCTTTAATGTACTCAGACAATGAGTGAGACATTGCTGAAGTTTAGAAAGCAGTCATGATGGTTGTGAGGCTGTTTTTGATGTGAATTTGTGAGTGAATACAGGGGTGACAGGTTTTACTAGAAAAACAGGTGTGTTTTTCGCTTACAGTGTGGATGGCCCAGAATTTCCACCGGCACTGTACTGTACTTGATTCACTTCGAAAGTAAAGGGCAGCTTTTCATGTTTCCACGGCCACGGTCCCATTCTATGGCTCTGCTCACAAACCCTGGAGCGGTGGTGAGACCTTTGGGTAGTGTACGTTGTGAGGAAGTGCAGTACCGCAAAAGCAATGACGTCGGGTCTCGGCTGTTGTCGTTGGTGACCGAATGTTTTGACCAAACGCCTCAAAGTTATCCCGGAGCCGTTTGACAGCGTATCCACCAAATTCCTTGCTCCCTCGCCGTCCTACTAGTACTCGTACACTTGTCTATGCTATTTCTCTTTCATGATTCGCCTGCTCTTATGCAAGCAACGTTCGCTGTTATCAGTTGAGGTTGATGTCCTCCCTTCGTTCAACTTTCTATTGTTACTGCTCTTTGAGGTCAAGCTAGCTTCTACCTGACCTATGATGTTGCTCCACAAAGTGAAGAGCAGAGATGCTTCTCAGGGCCGTAGCGAGGCTGGGCCGTCTTTCATGACCAAACAGCAAGCTGGTTAGTCTCATCAATATCGTCTTTCTATATACTTAGCTCCTTCCCCCAACCCTAATCTTGGGAAAGTGGGTATCACTGACAAAGAACTTACAAGCCGACTACCTCAATGACCTTCGCTCAAACCGGCCTGTTCGACCTAGTGGTTCGCGACCGCTACCAGGCCGCAATGCCACTAGAGCATCTACGTCCGAGTTGGACCCGCCCGCTCGAACGTCATCTGCTATGTCACGGCCAATCCATGCCACGGAGAATACAGACATGACCGACGTCAATCTACCACCTCGGAGCTCAAGCGCGATGTCTTACAGACGATCACAATCTACTTTGCCCAATCCGGCGCCAAAGAGTAACCACGGGGGTCGGCCTCTTGTCCAGCACCCACTCTCTGGCGAAAGGGCAAGGAACGTTTCGACATCAACTACAGCGTCATCAAATTCCACGACGGGTACATATTGGGAAAGAGGACAACGTTGGATGGAGAAACAAGAAGCTCACTCGTTGCGAGAAGCCCTGGAAGACATGGACTTGAAAGAGCAGACACGTTTGCACTCCGCCGCGCAAGACGAAGCTTCGGAGCTTGTTTGGAAGCATCAGAACCCTGGGGCGCCGTATCAGAACCCAGAAGCTCCATATAATTACCGTCAACATCTCGTAAAGGGAGCCCATGCCCGAAGTCAAAGCTCTGGACTATACTCTGGCTTGAGCAATGGGAGCCCTTTAAAGACACAGCAGACCCATCGATCCACCTCCAATGGCTCAGCTGAGAAAAGTTACAGTAGAGTCAGCTCTCAGGCGAACCGCGTAGCCAGTAGCACTTCACCTCAGCAGGTAGTACATAAGACTGTCAATCCAGAGAAACCTTTCGAGAAGGGCCATGCGATCTGGGACTCTCCACAGAAGAAAGCCTATATGAATTTGGCATCCTCCGGTCCCGGCTCCCTCTTATCAAACCGTCGCAGAAGCAGTGGACAGAAGTCCAGAAACGTCAGCGGAGACAGTGGAAAAGGACTCTTTAGAAACCCAAAGGACCAGATCTATGAAGAACCGGAAGGAACGTCTCAGGCGCTAGAAGGGTGTAACGAGGATGCCAACACTGTACCAATTCCGCTCCACTCGAAATCCCGGAACACTGCGACAAGAGTCCATTTCGCCCATGACACTTCAGAGTGCTCGATGAGTGCACCTGGCATGGAAACGAAGACAGTCTCGAAATATGACATACACAAGAACCCACCTTCAAGGTCGAGAGACCCTTCATATGTATCTAACGCATTGCCGCCTACACCACCGGATTCAGCAAGTGCGAGTGATAGTGAACTTAATGGCGCTTCCGACAAGCCTCTGATGAAGAATGGAGTTGAGGTACGAGGTGAAGATATTCGTGCGGCTACTAGTATGAGACTAAAGGACCGGAGCCCGAGATTACCTACGCCTACAGTAGTCAGTGATCGCCCAGGGCGGCCCATTGTGAGCTTTGATCATGACTGGAAGCCAAAAGAGATGGACAATATGCAGTCAGCACCGAAAGGCCAGCGGCGAGTCAGCCGCGACAGCTTGAACAAGGCTTTACCCGGGCTTCCAAGCAAGCCTCGGTTTTCGCAATCTACAGCATCAGCACCTGTAGTGCCAACCTTGAATCTTCCTGAACCGCCTGAAATCCAAATCAACAATGTCTCTACACCACCCATTCCGACCATAAACATCTCTGACACGCCTTCACCCTCCAAGCCACCCATCCCGATTATCAACGCGCCTGATGCTCAACCAAGCGCCAGGCCTCTTCCGACTCCAAGAGTCAATGCGCCCAAAGGTCGCCCACTCCCGCATCATTCCTCGACTGCGCCAGTAAGACCCATAAAATCTCATTGGTCTCCCTTGTTCGCACGGCGTCCCACGGCACAATGCGCTCAATGTGCTCTCCCCATTTCCGGCCGCATCGTCAGCGCAGCCGGTCAACGCTTCCACCCGGAGTGCTTCATCTGCTACCATTGCGGCGAGGCACTCGAATGCGTTGCGTTCTATCCCGAGCCAGACGCCAAGCGCGAGGAACGTGTGGCGCGCATACATGGGCGAGCGAACGGCCAGCCTGTCGAGGAGAAAGAGGGCAGTAGTGAGGTGGAAGATGGTGACGAAGGACTGAGGTTTTACTGCCATCTCGATTTCCACGAGTTCTTCAGCCCACGATGCCGAAGCTGCAAGACGCCCATCGAGGGCGAGGTAGTGGTGGCTTGCGGAGGTGAATGGCACGTTGGACATTTCTTTTGCGCTGAGTGTGGAGATGTGAGTCGTAGTCTGACCATCGACATACCCCACGGCTTCCATACTGACGCGAGAACCTAACATAGCCTTTTGACTCGTCCACCCCGTTCGTGGAGAAGGACGGCTACGCTTGGTGCGTCAACTGTCACACGAACCGTTACTCTACGAAGTGTCGGAAATGCAGACGCCCGGTTACGGACATAGTTGTCAAGGCTCTTGATGCTGAGTGGCACGCCGATTGTTTCTGCTGCGTGGTAAGTCCATCGACATCTACATGATTTACTGAATGTCACTCGTGCTCATGAAATGTGGGTCAGGAATGCAATGGTCCATTTGATGATGGGCGGTATTTCCTTCGTGGCGATAGTCAGGATCCGGTTTGTGTTAGATGTGAGGAGATAAGGTTGAAGGCTTAAGAATGAAGGCTTGAGAGCGTGGTAGATGTTTTTCTCAAACCACCCTCCAATCTCTCTCTCTCTTCCTGCGCTTGAGTCTAGGAGAGGATGTTGGATTTCGGTCTCTATCATACGATTGGTCACCCGCGGCTGGTAATTTCAGTGCGTAGCGTCCGCAGCGTTTATATGTGGAAGAAAACACACTGTTCTTCGATCTCCGAAGCTACCTCCTACCACAAAGAGCTGGTGCTCTCAATCAAGATGGAGCCAGATGCTTTGTACGCTCTTCATAATAAGATTAACCTTACTGAGGAACTGCGCATTGAATATGGTATTCTTCACACAAACAACGAGATAGACTGTAGTTACAGCAGATTCGGTACACGTCCGGTTCACGGTCGTGAGAACCTTGAGCTTTGTGTTGACTGTGCGTTACCGTGGCCGCCAATGCACGGACCCGCGCTAGAGGAACGCTTCATCCTTTCCCACAACATGAACTTAACATTCGCTTCTCATCAATCACACCGCATTCCACCAACCCACATTCCGTGAACTACATCTCTGTCTATCTCTCTTCCTCATCTACAGTCACTATTACCAACTGTACAACGACATACAGCCCTCAATATGCGTGAAATCGTAAGCTATTGTTCTGTTTTGTCCTGAGAAACAAGATTTCACGCGTCTTGCTACACCCCTTATTACCCCACTCTCAAACACTGCAAAGGGGAACACAACTAACATCTGTGCTTTCATTGTAGGTCCATCTCCAGACCGGCCAGTGTGTAAGTGGTCATCTTTTCTAATTCTCACCGCCTTCTCGACTTCTAACATCGTATAGGGTAATCAAATCGGTGCAGCCTTCTGGTGGGTCAACATGGCATACTCAAATGACGCGTCAATGGACCAGTATTGACATCCTTGGGTTTCAATAGGCAAACCATCTCGGGCGAGCATGGACTTGACGGCTCTGGCGTGTACGTTCACGACTCTCTGACCAGACTATAAAGGCACTCCGTTGACATGCACTAGATACAATGGCACCTCTGACCTTCAGCTCGAGCGCATGAATGTCTACTTCAATGAGGTTTGCAAGTCATGTCCCGGTTTATATATGCTGGCAATCTGACGGTTGTAGGCTAATGCCAACAAATACGTGCCGCGTGCCGTTCTGGTCGATCTCGAACCAGGTACAGCCAGCCCAATATCTGTCATCACCACATCATCTGACAAAGAATCAGGAACCATGGATGCAGTCCGAGCTGGTCCGTTTGGTCAATTGTTCCGCCCTGATAACTTTGTCTTTGGACAATCTGGTGCCGGGAACAACTGGGCAAAAGGTCACTACACTGAAGGTGCCGAGTTGGTGGATCAAGTTCTGGATGTTGTCCGCCGCGAGGCTGAGGGATGCGACTGCCTTCAAGGGTTTCAGATTACTCACTCACTTGGAGGTGGTACTGGTGCCGGCATGGGTACCTTGTTGATCTCCAAGATCCGCGAGGAATTCCCAGACCGTATGATGGCCACTTTCTCGGTCGTCCCCTCGCCCAAGGTCTCGGACACTGTCGTCGAGCCATACAACGCAACCTTGTCTATACATCAGCTTGTAGAAAACTCCGATGAGACATTCTGCATCGACAACGAGGTTGGTCCATTCTCACCAATATGCTTGCATCAATTAGCTGATAGTCACAGGCTCTTTACGACATCTGTATGCGGACTTTGAAGCTGTCAAACCCATCCTATGGAGACCTCAACCACTTGGTCTCGGCCGTTATGTCTGGAGTTACCACCTGTCTGCGGTTCCCAGGTCAACTCAACTCTGACCTCCGAAAGCTGGCTGTCAACATGGTGCCCTTCCCTCGTCTGCACTTCTTCATGGTTGGCTTTGCTCCGTTGACGAGCCGTGGGGCATCCTCCTTCCGTGCTGTGACGGTACCAGAGTTGACCCAGCAGATGTACGATCCGAAGAACATGATGGCTGCGTCGGATTTCCGGAACGGTCGCTACCTTACTTGCTCCGCTATCTTGTCAGTCACTCCTTGATTATTGACATCATGGTCTAATTCTAACAACCTTTTAGCCGCGGCAAGATCTCCATGAAAGAAGTTGAGGACCAGATGCGCAACGTCCAGAACAAGAACTCTTCCTACTTCGTGGAATGGATCCCGAACAACGTTCAAACCGCACTTTGCTCGATCCCACCGCGCGGTCTGAAGATGTCCGCGACGTTTGTCGGCAACTCAACCTCAATCCAGGAGCTCTTCAAGCGTGTGGGTGACCAATTCAGTGCTATGTTCCGGAGAAAGGCTTTCTTGCATTGGTACACCGGCGAGGGCATGGATGAGATGGAGTTTACAGAAGCCGAGAGCAACATGAACGACTTGGTATCCGAGTACCAGCAGTATCAGGAGGCGTCAGTCTCGGAGGGCGAAGAAGAATAGTGAGTACATACTTGGCAAGTCTCTTGAACGCTGCTAATCAAGTGTTACAGTGAGGAAGAGGCTCCACCGGAGCACGACGAATAAGCACCTCGACTTGACGACTTATTCTTCTGCCAGGGAAGCGGTTGTGAAGCTGGTATGGAGTCTTGGTGGGATAAGTCCTTCAAGAGTGCAGCGGTTCGATGTCTCTCCTCTCACGCTGTGAACGTGTTCATGCTCTTAGCGCAGATTGTGCAAATCATTCTCTTGTGTGGAATGTTGGAAGGCGTGTTAAATTGATCACCAATACTAGTTATGTAGATTGCCGATCAATTGTCTACCTACATACTCAAGAGGCCTGTCAATCTGATCTCTCTTTCTACTAAACTGGCCGACTGCCATTCGGTGCTGTGCGGAATGGCCTAGGTAGGTCTCTCTCTGCTGAAAAGCCTTTATAACGTGTCTGATGAACCCTTACGGAATAAGTCCGCCCATCAATGATAAGGCTGCGTTAAGATAAGATAAGATACAGCAATTCCTAGAATGTTGGCTCCTCAGTTTGCTCAGAACTTTTTGCAACTTTTTTTTGAAAATCACACTCAAATTCAGTGTTTTGATGTTAAAATCACAATAAACAAATAGTTTGCATAAAAC
>JAABUY010006425.1_pt1 | contig 11489 bp, 15 predicted proteins | sample 5560271 | NCBI WGS metagenome assembly JAABUY01 (sample SAMN10711886, study PRJNA513374) | rock metagenome | isolation source: Antarctica rocks | place: Antarctica: Victoria Land, University Valley
TGTGGTTGCGTCGTCGTTGTCGGCCGTTGTGGGTAGGGTGAGGGCCGGGGATGCGCGTGCAAGGTGGACCTGGAGTTACTTGCCGGGGGCTCGTAACCCGCAGGTACCTTGCCGGGTGCTCGCTGCGCTCGACCCGAAAAGACCCGAAAGGACGGCGGCGGATGCCCCCGAGGGAACGCGTTCCGGGGCAGCGCGCCCCGGGTGAGCGGACGGCGCAGGTGATGCTGCGGTTCACCCCCGCCGAGGCGGCGGAGCTGAAGGAACGCGCCGCGGCGGCCGGGCGCCACCAGGTGGCGGCCTTTGCCCGCGAGCAGCTGCTCGCGCGGTTGCGCCAGCAGCCCGCGCCGCGGGCGGCCGCGGATGCGGTGGCCCTGGCCGGGTGGCGGCGGGAGGTGAACCAGATCGGGGTGAACTTCAACCAGGCTTTGAAGCTCGCGCACACCTGGGGTGCCAGCGGCGAGCTGGTGGACGGGGCGCGGGGGTTGTGGGATGCGCTGGAGTCGGCCCGGGTGCAGCTGGCGAGGCTGGCCGAGCGGGTGGACCCGACATGATCGCCAAGATCACCAAGCGCGGAGGCGACCCCGGCGGGATCGCAGGGTACCTGCACGGGCCAGGCCGGGCCGATGAGCACCGCTGGCTGGAGGAGTCCACCGGCATCACCCATGTGGGGGGCGCGGTGATCGGCGGCACCATCGCCGTGACCGACCCTCGGATCGGGGCCCGGTGGGTCTCGCAGATGCGGGAGACCATCGCGTTGCGCCCGGACATCACCGCCCCGGTGTGGCATGCCTCGCTGCGCCTGGCCCCCGACGATGAGCGGTTGTCGGATTTTGCGATGGCGGCGGCCGCGGCCCGGTTCATGGAGGGCATGGGGTTGGAGGCCAACCCGTGGGTGGTGATTAGGGACGCCCCCGATGCCTGCCACATCGTCGCCTCCCGCGTTGATCACGCCGCCGGGGTGTGGAAGGGCCGCCTGGATCAGCGGGCGGCGCAGAAAGCCTGTCAGGCGGTGGAAACCGAGTTCGGCCTGGTCGCCGCCCCCAGGGGGCGGAACCCGGACCGGCGGGCGCCGAGCCAACGGGAGAACTGGGTCATCCAGCGCACCGGCCAGGTCTCCGAGCGGGCGGTCCTGGCGGAGAAGGTCCTCGAGGCCGCCCAACGCACCCAGTGGTCCGGGTCGCTGAAGTGGTTCGAGCGGGCCTGCGCTGATCGCGGGGTGCTTGCGGTGGCCAGCCGCTCCGCCGGGGAGAACCGCACCGTCAGCGGCTACCGCTTCGCCCTCGCCGAGACGGAGACCCCGCGGTGGCACAAAGGCTCCCAGGTCGCCGGCGCCCTGTCCTGGCCGAAGCTGCGAGCCCGGATCGCCGAACGCAGCCCCGCGGAGTTGCGCACGATGCCGATCCTGCAGCAGACCTGGGCGCATTCCCAGGCCACCGCCGGGCGGATGCAGACCCACGGGGTCACCCCCGCCCGGTCGGCGAGCACCCGCTCCTCCCGGAGCGCGGCAGCCCCCACCCGCAGGCCGGACCGGGGTTTCGGCCGCTGACTCTCCGACTTGGTGACCTTGAGGGCGGTGCTGCCGCGCCACCGCTGCGCGCCGGCTTGCCCCCGATTCGGTCGGGGGACGATGTAGCCCGGCGTGTCGCCCGACCGCGACTTACCGGCCGCGGTCCTCGTCGCGGTGCCGGTCCTCAGGCGACGAGTTCACGCAGCTGTTGAGGTCGGCGGCGATGCCGGAAGGTCGGAGCATGTCTCGAACGAGAATCCAGCGACCATCGGAAGGACGCGGATGGTTTCGCGGTGTGCGGCGGTGGCTCGTCTTCAGCGTTGTCGGCGTCGCGTTCGTCGCCGTCACCATCGTCCTGCGCGCCGTGATCGGTCCCCGAAACGGCTACGACATCCTGTTCTCGCTGGGAACGCTCCTGATCATCTTGGGTGTCTTCCTCACCGGCCGGGCAGCCCGTGGTCAGCACCTCAAGTAGGCCGCCTGGCCTAGCTGCACAGTCACATAAGTCAGCCCAGTGCAGATATCGCTCCGGCGCACACCCTCGACACGACTGGCCTCGCGTAGTTGTCCTGACTACGCTTGGGGAGTGAGGGTGCGGTGGACTCGGAGTCGAGCCGAGCACATCGCTACCCGCTCGGAGCGTTATCCCGATGCGGTGGACATCGCCGTGGCGTGGACCGAGGAGGCAGCGGCTGACCCCCACGCGAGGATCAGCGACCCGGATCCGCGATCGCGCACCGGGGCGATAAGGCTCGTCGGCTACTCGCCTGCCGCCGGGTTTGTGCTCACCGTGATCGCGGACCGCATCGAGGGCGAGTTGTGGGGCGTCACGGCGTGGAAGACAACCGGCGCGGAGCGGCGCAGCTACCAGGAGGCAGACGATGACGACGCGAACTGAGGCCGAGATTGACCAGCAGCTGGCCGCGACCGCCGCCGAATACGTCGACGAAGAGCAAGCGGCCGCCGAGGAGGAAGCGGCCGAGGCGGCCGCCTCGGCGGTGTTCTCCGTCCGTCTTCCCCCCGCCACCTACAACGCGGTCCGGGCGGCCGCTACCCGGGCGCATCTGACCCCTTCCGCGCTCATCCGCCAGTGGGTCAGTGAACGCGTGGAGGACACCGGAACCGGCGACCTGAGCACCGCGGTCGCGGCCCTGCGCCGCGACGTCGAGCGGGTCGCGGACCTCGTCCGGCCTGCATAACTCACTGCAGAAGTGTGGGCATCCTCTGCCGTTACCTGTTCGTGATCCTAGTGCAAGAGGTATGACCCAGTTGGGATAGTCGTTGGCACGATTAGTGAGAGGTACCGGGGAATGGGCGGTAGCGTGCGGTCGGGGCGGGGGAAGCGGCGGTGACCTGCGGGTGGTGTAGCAGCGAGGTTGTGGTGGCGGCGCAGTTGCGAGCGCAGCTCCGATGAACCTGATTCCGTTCCCACGAGCCGATCGACGGGCGGGAACTCGGTGCGCGCATGGTTAGCTGATGGGCTGGAAGGGGCCGATCTGCAGCAAGTGGAGTTGCGGGTTGCTGCAGGTGTGGACCACATAGGGGGCGAACAGGGCGCTGGTTTGTTCCGGCGGGTAGAGCCGCACACCGTCGGCGTCCTGGCGGTGACACTGCGCCCCGTAATCACCTGGTTGGGTGATCTGCAGTAGCTCCTGTGCGTGGGCGCCGGAAATGAGGATTGTCGGGGTGACCGTGGCTGGGGTTCGGTCGGCGGGCGCGCCGAGCTGGGTGCCGTTGTTGTCGCCGACCAGCGAGACCCCGCCGTAGCCGTCGATGCGGCACACCCTCGAGCTCGTGTTCTGCACGCGGAGCCACACCGCGAAATGCCCTGCCGACGCTCCGCCGCGGTCGGGCACCAACGATGCGCTCAACTGCGCGGTGGTGCAGAGGGGAGTGTCAGCGGGCGAGGCGACGGGGACGACATCTGCCGATGTGGGTGCCGACGGCGGCGCGGTCGCCGTAGACGACGGTGCAGTGACAGGTGCCGACGGCGGCGCGGTCGGCACCCTTGACGACGGTGCAATGGCCCCCGTCGTGGCCGGGGATACGGCGCTCTGCTGAGAACACCCAGCCAAGGCCACACCACCCAACAGGACTGTCGCCACGGCGAGCTCGTAACGCTTCGCACTCATGTTTCGGGTCACCCTCCTCGCTTCACGGGTCTAACCATCAGCTCAACTCTGGGCAGGTAGCGCCGGGCGGCACCACCAATGGGGACATCTGTTTCGACAGCAGGCTTCGGCCGCTGACTCTCCGACTTGGTGACCTTGAGGGCGGTGCTGCCGCGCCACCGCTGCGCGCCGGCTTGCCCCCGATTCGGTCGGGGGACGATGTAGCCCGGCACGTCGCCCGACCGCCACTGCCGGGCGACGTGCCTCAGGCGACGAGTTCACGCAACCGCTGGACGTCGGCGGAGAGTCGTTCGATCGCGGTCTGCACAGACTCGTCCTTGCGGGCGGTGAGGCCGGCGAGAATCCAGCCCCGCAGCAGCGCCGACATCGGTACGTCGAGCTGACCGGCGAGGTCTTCGATCGCGGCCAGGTGCTCGGGCGAGACACGGGTGGCCACGGTGACGGTCTTGTTGGGTTTGGTCCACACCGTGCCCGCCGGCATCGGCTGCCCGGCCGTAGCGTCAGCCTCGGCCGCGATCTGCTCGACGAGCTGCTTCGGGTCACTCATCGCTGCTGCCCTTCCTGTTCACTCTGTTCCCAATACGTACGTCTTTCGGTGCTGTTGGCGCGCCACCCGTTCGCACCCCACCACGCGCCTGCCCTGTCCTCGCGTTGTACGAGAATGACCACCAGCACCGCGGCGGCCGCCGGCGAGTACCCGATCACCCGAGCGCTGACACCGGACCTGCTCGCGGGGTCCGGGTCGGCGACGATGCGCTCGTCGTCGGCCAGGGCTTCGCCTGCCTGCTCGACGGTGACCTGGTGCCTGCCCCACATGTGCTCGGCCCCGTGCTGCCAGTCCACCTCGAACCCCACCACGCCAGTTTACCATTGTAAACGACCGGTGTGGATGCGGCCTCTCGAACTTCCGGCGGAGGGGTCGTTGCCGATTCAGCATCGATGATGCAAGAGGCGGCGGCGGTGTTGCGGTTGACCCCCGATCACCGGGCATTAAGTCGGGCGGGTCTATTGCGAATGCGCAGGTCCAGGTCACGACGGGTCGACGGTGGGCGTGGGGTGTGTGCGGTGGTGGTTCCTCCACGGAACCGGACTGTCGGTGACCACGGGGTGCCCAGATGATGAGGATTGGGCCCACGGCGTCCTTGCCCTCCAGTATTGGCGGGTGTCGGCTCAGCCCTATCAGGACCCGCGCTTGGCGGGGGTGTACCAGCGCGGCAACGCGATGCCGACGAGTTCATTGCAGGCTTGGGTAGACAAAATCTTGTCCCTCGGTCCGGCCGGTAGGTCGGCGACGCTGGATGTCGGTACGGGCACTGGCATGTTCGCGGCCGCGCTCGCCGCGGCGGACGTCTCGGGAGTCACAGTCGGGGTGGATCCGTCGCCGGCGATGCTGATGGAGGCGCTCCGGTTCAACAGCCATCCTCGAGTCCGTTACGTGGCCGGCGAGGCGGGCGCATTACCAATCGCCGCCAACAGCATCGATCTTGCGTTGCTGTCGCGAGTCATTCACCATCTTCCCGACCGGCGCCGCTGTGCTCGAGAGCTACGACGGGTGCTACGGCCGGGCGGCGCCGTGGTGGTGCGGACCACGGTGCGAGAACGGCTCGATGCGGTGGTGTACGACTACTGGCCCCGCCTGCGTGAACTTGATCAGGCTCGCTTTCCCTCCGCAGCCATGATTGTTGGCGACTTCGAGACGGCTGGATTTGCCGTGACGGCGTCGGCCTCCTTTTCCCAGCCGGTGCAGCCGAGTCTTCGCGCCTTCCACGACGTATTGGCATCGCGCCCACAGTCGAAGTTCGACATGCTCACCGCGGATGAGTTCGCCACCGGGCTCACGCGCCTACGCCAGGACGCGGACGTAGAAGCCGACGAGCGAGAAGTCCGTGAACGCTACGACGTGCTCGCGTTCAGCGTCCGATAGCGGATCCCCTATTCGGACTTGTAGTGGCTCGGCCGTCGCCATATTCACGCGGCCGCTGCGGGGACCGGCTCGGTCCCAGCAGCTCGGGCGTGTGGCCTTTTGCGGCTGATCGCGACACCGGTGAGGCAGAGTGCCCCGCCGAGCAGCCCGAGTGCTGTGGGCACCTCGCCGAGTGTCACCCATGACAGCAGCACGGCGAGAGCCGGGACGCACAGCGTCGTGGCCGCCATTCGTCCGGCGTCGGTGCGGGCGAGGGCGTAGGCCCACGTGGTGAACGCGATCGCGGTGGGGCCGATACCGAGGAACACCACCCCGGCGATGGCACCGCCGGAGGCGTCGGCGAGTTCGCCGACCGCCTGCGGGGCGAAGGGCAACGTCGCGACCAGTCCGGCGGCGCAGCCCACCCAGGTGGCGGTGACCGCGTCGACCGAGCGCAGCGCGACCTTCTGCAGCAGCACCCCAGCGGCGTAGAGAACGGCGGTGACCAGGCCGAGGACGATGCCGAGCGAGTCCACGGCACCGCTGCCGTTGCCTCCGACGGTGATGAGCACGACCCCGGTGAAGGCGACGACCATGCCGACGATCACCGGCCGCGGGAAGCCGTCGTGGAAGACGATGCCCGCGACGACGGTGACCAGGATCGGTGCGACGTTCACCAGCAGCGCCGCGGTGCCGGCGTCCAGGTGTTGTTCGGCCCAGTTGAGCACCACCGTGTACGCCGCGAACCACGCGACGCCGTAGCCGAGCACGAAGGCCAGTGCCCGGCCGCGCGGAAACGGCCGGCGGTACCGCAGAGCCACCAGCGCGAGCGCGGCCGAGCCGACGAGCAGCCGCACGAAGGCCATCGCCCCAGGCGAGAGCACCGCGCCGACCGAGCGGATCACCACGAAGGCGCAGGCCCAGAGCAACACGGTGGTCACAGTGGCGGCAGCAGCCAGGTGCTTACTTGACATGTCTGCGACGGTGCCGCGCCCGAGGCGTAAGCACAAGCGACAATAACTGTCGTACCATTCAGTCCGGCTGTAGTGTCGTCGGTGTGGACGTGCACCGGCTCCGGGTACTGCGCGCGGTCGTCGCGGACGGTTCGATCCAGGGCGCCGCGGCGAGTCTGGGCTACACGCCCTCGGCCATCAGCCAGCACCTCACCGCGCTGCAGAAGGAAACCGGGCTGATGCTCCTGCAGCGCTCCGGACGGGGAATCGAGCCTACCGTGGCGGGTCGCGCGGTGGCGGCCGAGGCCGCGCGCATCTTCGAGCGGCTCGCCGATCTCGAATCGCTGGTGGCCGATCTGCGCGCCGGCCGCGTCGGCGCCCTGTCGGTGAGCTACTTCGCCTCCGCCGGCGCCGTGTGGATCCCGCCGGTGGTCGCGACCATCGCGCGGGAATTCCCGCGGCTACGGCTGGACCTGCGGCTGATCGAGCTGCTCGCCGCCGATTCTGGGGCACCAGACGTCGAGATCGCCGTCGACGGCGCCGAATCGGGCGGCATCGCGGGCTACCAAGTGCATCCGCTGCTCACCGAGCCCTACCTCGCCGTCGTCCCGGTGACCTCCGCACTGGCCCGCCGCGCGCAGGTCGACCTGGCCGAGCTGCGCGACGAGGCCTGGGTGGACAACGACGTGGCCCGCGGGCCCTGCCGACAGGCCGTGCTCGACGCCTGCTCGACCGTGGGGTTCAGCCCCGCCTTCCACATCGAAACCCAGGACTACCCCACCGCCATCAGGTTCGTGGCCGAGGGCATGGGCATCACCGTGATTCCCCGCCTCGGTCTCGGCACGCTGCCCGACTCGACCGTCGCGGTACCCATCGTGAACCCAACCCCGCGGCGAAGCATCTCCGTCCGGGTCCGCGACACCGCGGCCAACCACCCCGCCGTCATCCGGATGCTCGAACTGCTCGACGAGCGCGTCACCGTTCACCATCCCGCGGCATGAGCAGGCGATCGCGACAGCCTCGATCCCCACCGACAGCGCAGGACCCGCCAGTTCCGCCCCCGTGGGGCCGAGCCCGTTCCGGTCGAGGATCGGGCTACGGGACGGGTTGATGCCACGGATGCTCGGCTGGCCGCATGGCGAAATAGCCCAAGGACGGGTACGTAGAGCCGCCATCGCAGCTTCAAGACGGAAGGCGACGATCGGGCAACGCCCGGTCGCCAGGTGCCTATGACCGGGTGATCAGGCATTGTGTGCTCGGTGAGACGACGATCCTGGTGGCCGGGCGCGGGCTTCGGGCCGCTCACGGTGGTGAGCCGCACCAGTGGTCCCCGTTCGGTCGTGCGAGTGCTCGCGGACCGCAGTGGACCAGTAGCGGTGATGAAGTCTCATCGTCGTGGTACTGCCGGCGCCGCGCGGGAGGGATCCGCGTTGGCTCGTGTCGCTGCCGCGAGTTCGGCTGCGGGCGCCCCAGCGGTGTCACCGGCGCTGCTGGGACAGCGGGTACGAGCCCATCAGCTGTTGCTCGCGCACGTTCCTGGAGTGCGGGCCCTGGACGTCCCACCGGACGCGCGTGGGGCGGCACTGCTGGCCGTCGCCGCGTCGCTGGCCCAGGTGCACGCGCTGACCGGCGCAGCCGCGTCGACCAACGCTGCCGATCGGTCGGGCGCCGACCCGGACCTGACCGGACTTGCCACCCTGTGCGACGCGGTGGGTCTGGTGCTCCCGAAGAGCACGACCACCCAGATCAAAATGCTGCTGGCCGCACCGCCAGCCCTGGTGGCACTGACGCACGGCGACGTCTGCCTAGACAATGTGATCATCGAGGACGGCCGGGCCGTGCTGCTCGACTGGGAGACCGCCAGCATCGGCGACGCCCTGCGTGACCTGGCCGCCCTCATCCTCGCGTTCCCTACCTGCAAGTGCACCCCCGCCCTGGACCAGGTCGTCCGTCGGGACCTGGTTACCCGTTACGCCGAAGGCCACCGGCGCTGGGCGACGCAGCCGCTGACACCGGAAGATCTGAGGGCAGGCGTGGCTCAGGCCGCGTTGGGCTGGGTCCTGGACCCCGACGCCCTGGTGCCCCAAGCACAACGCGGCCACGGCAGACAGTTGGCAGCCACCCTGGACACGGACTGGACCTGGGGTGCGCGCACCGCCCGCGAACGCCTCGTGCTCCGGCTGGGGCTCTACGCAGAAGCCGTCGCATCGGTACCGCTGCACGCCGCCACCCGACAACTCGGGCTCGACCTACAGGACGCACTCGCCCGCCACTGGGATATCAGGACGCCCTCCGGTTCTGCACCGTAGGGCGATCCTCATCTGACACGGGAGTGAACCTAGATCAGACGTTGGGGTGGACCGTTTGACCGGGGTTCATGACCTAGCCGACACGCTGGGCAAATGCGAGTGAACCATCAGTGACCGATAGATGATTGACTGTATGACACCCGTGAGTGAACCTCGGCGATTGACGATCAAACAGGCCGTGACTGAGACTCAGAGCAGCGAGTCCACCATCAAGCGGCGGTTGCTTGGTGGTGCCTTCCCCGATGCGGGGCAGGACACGGATGGCCGGTGGTTGATCCCGGTCACTGACCTCGTGGCCGCAGGGCTGCGACCAGGGAAAAGAGCGAAGCCTGACCCATTGCCGACCCAGCTGATCCAGCTGGAGAACCTGCACGCTGAGAACGCGGACCTGCGGTCCCGGCTCGCGGTGGCGGAGGCGGTGTCTGGAGAACGGGAACGGATCATCGGTGTGCAAGAGCGGATGCTGCGGATGCTGGAAGCGGGACGGCCGTTGTCGGCAGCGGAGCCTGCCTCTGCGGCTCCAGTACCTATAGCTCAACGTCAGCCTCAAGCCGAGCAGCCACCGCGGGCGACAGAGGGACGAGGGTGGCTGCGGTGGTGGAGGCGTATGGCCTGACTGTCTTGGAGGGTCACGGTCTCTGGGGGTACTGGGTGAGCATCCAGTAGTGGGTGGCTTCCATCTGCTCGGGGGTTGGTTGGGTGTTTTGGTCGAGCCCGTGCAGTGCGGCGGCGATCTCGACCAGGATTCCGTACACGTCGTCAGTCTCGGCTTGAGCCATCATCTGGTCTTCGGGGTGTTCGGCGAGTTCCCGGTCCAGAAATTTCAGCGCGTAGTTGATGGTGCGGAACAGCGCGCTCGGGTTGAGCATCGTCGTCGCTGCAGCAAGGCGGACCTGGTCCGCCGTCGGTTGCAGCGTCGGCTCGGGGATACCCGCGTCAGGACGCAATGTTGTTCCTTCGTTCAGTGGTGCGGGTTTTGCGGGCTTCATGCAGGAGGCTGCCGACCGCGCCGGTTGAACAGTTCAGTTTTTCCGCGATCTGCTTGTAGCTGAGTCCTTCTTCTCGCAGCGCCGCAGCTGTCTCGCGGCGCTGCTTAGCCCGGTCGAGGAAGTCTTGGCGCGGCTCGGCGAACAAGCGCTGGATGGTCCGTGCGGAGGCTCCGAACCGCTCGGCGGCTTCAGCGGCGGTTAGGCGTCGTCTTACGGGATTTTTCGCGCCCATTTACAACAGCACCGCCCGCATCGCGGCCTCATCGTACTTGGTGGCGCGGATTCGGTTGGCCTCCCATTTCTTGGCTGTCATCACCTTGCCGCCTTTCTGGCCGAGGTGGGCTTGGCGGGCGCGGTAGGCCTCTTCGGTGAAGTTGCGCCAGATCCAGCGGGAGATGGATTGGGCGGTGGCGATGACCTCGGTGAAGGGCAGCGGGTGGGGGAATTCGGTGTTGATGGCGTGGCAGCGTTGCAGCACGAGCTTCTCCCAGGCGCTCATGCCGCCGTCGCGGTGGTGCCACCAGGTGGGGTAGGCCCAGGTGCGGGCGGTGTCGAACATGGTGACGTTGCGGCCGAGGCCGGCGGCGCGGGCGGGTAGCCGCGGCATCTGCCGGGGGGTGTGGATCGTGACCAGCTCATGCAGCTGGTAGGGCGTTGCGGGGCCGTAGAGGGTCTCCCAGTCCTCGTGGATGGGGTTCTTGGTGAGTTGCCCGCCGTAGGCGAAATCGCCGCCGACCGAGGTCCTCAGGCCCGCTTCGATGCGTTGGGCATATCGCAGCGGCTGCAGCCGGGCTGCGTCGGTGCGGCAGACGGGGTAGCTGAGCCACCAGCCGAGGTGGGCGCGCCCGGAGGGGGACTGGGCCACCCAGTTCGGCGCCGGGTGGTTCGAGGGCTTCTCGAAGGCCCGCAGCGCGGCGTCGGGGTGGTCGCAGTCGATGACGATGGAGCCGAGCAGGGCGTGCGGGGAGTGCTGGATGTAGCGCATCGCCAGCGCCTGCTCCCGGCTGTGCCGGTACTGCCCGTGCTCGAGGTGGTCGGTTGCGTAGGGGCGGCGCGGCAGCAGTACATCCAGCGCCCACTGCCCGTCGTCCATGAGCACCAAACCGGGCGAGTCCATGCCCGACACCCTGCACCCACCGGATGATGTATTGATGTACGACACGCCAAGCCATATCAGGTATCCCGCCGCAGACTCCCTCCAAATCGGATAAATCGGGCAGTGCGTTGAGGTCTGGGTTCTGCCGGTCGGGACCACCACCCGGTGAGTGGTGGCGACCCTGTTGGGCGGTTCGGGGGTCCGGGAGGTAGGTCGGGGACGGCTCTTGAAGGGGCACCCCATCCGGTTGTGGGTGGGAGCCGGGGGGCGGCGCTTTAGCTGTTGGGTCGGCCGGATGGTGGGTCCGGGTCCTCGGTGGGGCGCTGGGTCTGGCGGGTCTGGCGGTGGCGTTGGGCTCCGGTGGTGCCGGAGGCTCGGCCGCCGCGAGCCCGGTAGGCCTTTTGGCGGCAGGCGGGGGTGCAGTACGCGGGGAGGCGGCCGGGGCCGGGCAGGGGGCGGGGTAGTCGGGCGCCGCACTGGGCGCACGTCGTAGCCACGCCCAATAGCGTAACGCGCCATTGTGGGGGTCTGGTAGTCACCCGTCGACGCTGCGCGTCGTCGGGTGGTCCGCCCGCTGCGCGGTCGGGCCGGGCGGGGTGG
>JAABUY010006426.1_pt1 | contig 11489 bp, 9 predicted proteins | sample 5560271 | NCBI WGS metagenome assembly JAABUY01 (sample SAMN10711886, study PRJNA513374) | rock metagenome | isolation source: Antarctica rocks | place: Antarctica: Victoria Land, University Valley
CGAGATTCTTCCCCTTCCATACTTGTACTCTGTGCAGACAGCTGCTGCACCTATTGGATCGTCTGATCCGTTACGTCTACAGCCACCGTCGATTCTCATGTACATTCGGTAAACCATGCTGTCGATTGCGCGAACCGTAGTAGGACTGAAAATAGCTGGATGCACAGGCTAATAGAAAGACGGATAGAACAAGTACAAGTTCAAGCGCGGTGGTGTTTAGTCGGACTAACTTGGTTCCTACGACGTGTGAGAATATGCAATGAAGCTTGGGTGGTGGAGATAAGTAGAGGAAGAAGAACCCACATACAAGGGCTCATGAAGATGGTTCATCAGAAGGGTGACACAAAACCACACATCAAATAACTGTAATGGGGATTCATCAAACATAACTTCTTCCACAAAACGTTGAACATGAAACCATCAAGACATCAAAGCACACAACAATTCAAACACAAAGGATACCAGTAACTCAATGTGCAGACTCTGAAAACAAGTAAAGACTTACCACCAAGATCAGCAGTAGAACGGCGGGGATCAATGTTGAAGCCCCAAAGGAGCAGTCTTCTATCTAAGGAAGCACTGCACTTGACGGGCGGGTGATAGAGAGCATCAAACAGAAATTAATGAAAGAAAGAAGACGTCTTTTGCGGACAACTTTAGATGATAGGACATGTTCAAACCCTGAAAACAGAAACAAATAAACTTTCCACCCTTGACTAGCTCTCCCGCCAGTCCCACCATCCACTGCCTTGGTAATTTAGCCCCCACTCGGCAAAACCTGCCCTTCCGGACTTCTAAAACACCGTAGAAGGGTCCACCTAGCACTCGGCTAAACCTAGCAGTCGGACAGCCCTATAGGGCTGAAAATCCACGTTTCATCTTTTATTGCTTCAAACGATGAACTACGTAGCTAATATGACCTCTTTTGTTGGAAACGGGGTACGTATGCACATACGTATGAACATACGTATGCTCATACGTATACCCCGGCGGTTAGTTATTTCCGCTCCGGCCGAAGCGGCTTGGCGCTAGGGGTATTTATCCTTCCTCCCACTTCTTCCTTCATCTATATGCTCTACCTACTAGATAGTCAATATATCTACATGCACATATTCGCTCTGACCCTCATATATCAATAGGTTATGAGCTCGGGTTAGCTCTATTCCGCTACCGCAAACAAACCTAAGGGCAGAATTCGAAGCATCGAACTCGCTGTCACCAAATCGGCGGAAATTCCCCTATTGACCATATTCCACAAAATAACCCCCATATCTCAACCACAATGGAAGGTTCGAAGAACTATCGTGTCCCGAAGCTAAAGGGGAGCGAGAACTATGAGTCATGAAAGAAGAATATAATCAATGCCTTGAAAGCCAAAGATCTCTGAATGATCATCTTAGAGAAGCTGAAGAAACCGGCATCACTGTCATTCAACGTCTCGACAGCAGATAAAAAGAAGTATATCACTGATGTTCAACATTGAGAAGATAGAAACGACAGAGCCAGCGATATAATTGACTTCAGCTGCGAAAAGAAACTCAGAATACATATAATCAAAGCAGAAAGCGTCATCAAAATGTGGTTTATTCTGAAGATTCAATATGAGCAGTCGAATTTGATCATTCTATTTCTGACAATCAAGAAACTGACTTAAACAAAGCAATTAAATTTCAAATTCATTCAGAACTATGCGAACTCGCTTAAGCAAGTCGTCATCAAGTGCTCAGACATTGAAAAAACAATTCAATCATGAATGCTGAGCAATTTCTTTCTTCTAAATCTTAACGAAAGTTTAGAATCATACATCTTCGATCTGATACAGAGTGTCAAGATCAACAAATTCGATCTATTAATCAATGTCAAAGACTGAGCTAGACTAGAGATACTATCAATATAAAAGAATGATATTATTATTACTACTCAAGCTGATCACGATCAACTTGAGTGACTTGATAGAATCTAGATACAAGACAATACATCAGATAATGTACAAGATGAAAGACAAAGAGCGAAAGAAAAGAATGAGAACTCGACTTTTATATACATGAATCGAGCAGAATCAAGACTAGACAGTAGTTCTATTGACTTAAGATTGCAGAAGTTCATGCACACGACTGAGATGATTGAAACAGAATTGCTGAAACTAGATTAAGATGATGATGACTAGATTAATGACTTGATTCATTGAATTGCAAAACAGATTCAATGAATCGAGATTATTTAAGATATCAATGATTTATGTTTTAAATCAAGTTGATGATCTGACATCATGACAGTAACTTCTCTCTTCAAGACTGAGCTTCTGCAAGACAATGAGAAGAAACAAGATGAGATGAGAAAGAATTGAAGATGAAGACTGAAATGAGACAAGAATTGATGTGATGAAGCACAGATGAAACTGAAATAAATCTGAGTCACATCTGAGTCAAATCTGAGCAAAATGTTTGAGTCAGATTTTGACAAGATTTGAAAGATGAAACGAAACGAGATGCATTTTAACATGATGATGCACAGTGAAATTGAAATACATCTGAGTCACATCTGAGTCAGATTTAAACAAAATGTCTGAGTCAAATTTAAACAAGATTTGAGTCAAATCTGAGTAGAAAAAAGATGAAATGCAGTTTAATATGATGATGTACAGATGAGACTAGAATACATCTGAGTCACATTTGAGTCAGATTTAAATAAAATGTTTGAAACAGATTTAAACAAGATTTGAGTCAGATCTGAGCTGAATTAAAATGATGAAAATTGAACTTAAAGTTCTTGACATTGACATTGAGACATCACACATGACAGTACATATGATTCTTCAACGACAGAATTGACGAGATGATATTCATCAAGTGCTTGTTCACAATTATTCAGAAGATTGAAAGACTTTCAAGTAGAAAAGTAATCTTCTCAATCGATGTAATACTTAAGCAGAGATGAATTATAGCATCTATTATGCTTGAAGTTCAATATGCTGTTTACATATCAGAATCTTTCATCATTCTTGATGATAATGAGTTCTTGAAATTTCTGACGTTGACTTAAAAGAAAATCACTTGCGATATGATTCAAAAGAGTGACATGAAAGATTGAATGAATTTTCATAAATATTGAAAGATTTAACTTGATGATCAGAGAATTGTTCTTGAAGACACGCTTGATTTTGAAGAAATCAACATTATGATCATTTAACTTAACAATAAGATGAGCGATGCTGAAATTGCGAGCATTCAATCAAACTTCATCTTTGATGAAGTATTTAGAACAAGAACGACAAGAGAGATTGACATTGAATTCATAAATGATCTGAGCTATAAGCATCTCATCATGTAGATGCTTAGTTAGTTTCTTCATCTTCTTAATGAACTTTTTGACATTGATTAACTTGTCTCGAGCTTGAAACATAACATTCTCAAGCAGAGATTCAAAAAACTTGAAGTTTAGACGTGAGTTTTGACTTGAATTGATCAAGAAGAGTGATGCTAAAGTGATTAATGATAATGTATTATTGACGATGAATTCAACTTCAGAAAGTCATTTAGCTCAGTCATTCTGCATGTAGTTGACGAAGACTTAAAGATAATGCTTCATGACAGCATTGATTCTTTCGATTTGATCATTGATTTCAGAATGATACGTTGTTGATAACTTAATGTTTATCTTTAACATTTTACACATATGCTTTTAAACATCGAAGATGAATTGTGTATCTTGATCAGACATGAAGAACTCAAGTAAATCATGATGTTTTCAAACATGAGCATAAAAGCAGTTGATAACTTCTTCAACTTTCATAGAAGTGATGAGAACTAAATGTCTCATTTTGATAAAATGATCAATGAAGATTAGAACATATTTATATGTGATATTCATGAAGATACTGAGCGATAAAGAATTTACATAGTTCATGAAGATATCACATCAACGATGTTCAAGAACTGAAAGAAAACACAATCATTCTTGAGTTCATTGTTTAAAGAGCTTGAAACGTGTGCACACGTGACAGTTTTGTATGAAGCATTGAACATACTTATAAATGTTTGATCATCAATAGATTTAACTGATCAGATCATAACTTTTTGCTCTTTCTGAATGATCATCAACAACACTATCATGAGTGAGCTGAATGATACAAAGATGTAGTTTATCTGAGTTGAGCACATACTTTCTTTCTTGAAAGTACAGATGATTCTCATGTTCTTTACACTCAATTAAAGAGATCTTGTTGTGATGTTGTGCTTCATTGCAAAGTACTTCAATTATCTGAACTGCGAATTTGTCATTGATTTCGACTTACTTTCACAATGTCTAAGTGAGAATATCAGCAGAAACTTCATCAAGATTCAGAGTGTCTTGATCTAGCTGAAACTTGATGTTTTCAACATTGAATTCTTCAATTTCTAGATTCATGAGAGTTAGAATTTGCGAAGATGCTGAAATAACTGAAAACAGATGTAACTGAACTGAATTTAGAGCGATGATTTGTGACTGAAGCTTCATGACTTTGATGTTGAAGATGTCAAGAGTAAGATTCTCAACAATATCAAGATCTAAAACATGAGTTTTCAAAATTGTCTGATGTTGATATTGATGTCAAGAATCGAATGTATTTTTCTCTTTAAAAAGATTTTCTGAGTGACGTGTCAGAGCATTCAACTTATCATCAATCTTGTCAAAATGATAAGCGATGTGATAGTTAAATTTAGACAGAAACTTACTTCAACAAGCTTGATGATAACTCAACTGCTTAGTTGACATAAAATACTCAAGATTTTTGTGATTCGTGATCATCTTGACAGAATAAATAAAGTCTTCAAGCTCTGATCATCATTTCTTGAAAGTGCAAACAATGATCATGAGTTCTTTATCGTAGATCTTGTAGTTACACTTGACTGAGTTATGCTTCTTTGAAAAGTAAGCGACTGAATGAAGAATTTCATTCTCATCATATTGAAAGAGAATGTCTTTGAACACATAGTTTGAAGCATTGATTTCTATCACAATCTTGTGATTTGAATTATAGTGATGAAGAATAATCTTGAAAGTAAAGACTTTCTTAAAAGTGTTGAATGCAATCTGACATTTCTGAAATCAGACAAAGAATACATCTTTTCTGATGAAATGAGTGAGCGAAGTAGCTATTCTACTATAGTCATAGATGAATCTTTTATAGAAGTTCGTGAAATCTAGAAAACTTTAAATGTCTTTAACATTGATCAAGATGAATTAGTTGACAATGATGTTTATCTTAGAAGAGTTCATCTTGATTTCTTTGATGATGATTATCAATTCTAGATACAAAACTTGAGTGACATGAAACTCACATTTGATTATATTCATCTGAAGATCTGCTTCACGCAGCTTCTGCAGAATGAGCTTGACATGAATTTCATGTTCGAGTTCATTATTCGAGTAAATCAAGATGTCATTCAAATAAGCAATACAAAACTTATTTAAATGTTCATGAAGAGTATTGTTGATGTACTTCTAAAACAAGACAGACTCATTACATAGATCGAAGAGCATGATTAGATACTCGAATAATTCAAATCGAGTGCAAAAGATGATTAAAGCTTCGTCTTCTTCTTTGATTCAAAGTTGATTGAATGCAAAGATGATATTGAGCTTGATAAAGACTTTGACTCAACTTAGATGATTCAGCGTTTCTGAGATCAAAGACAGAGAATATCGATTCTTGACTGTGATAGCGTTCAGATCTCAATAGTTCACGCAGAAGCAAAGTTCTTCTTCAAGTTTCTTGATGAAGAGAATGAAGATGATCATCTGAGAGCGACTGACTTGAATGAAATCTTTGCTCAGATTTTCATTCAAATAACGATCAAGTTCTAGAATTTCATCACGACTCATGTCATACAAAGCGAAGACTGAGAATTGAGCATCTTCTTTAAGATGTATGACATGATCATGAACTTGATGCAAAGACAAGATATCAACGTTCTTCTTGAAGAAGATGTCTAGAAACTCAAAATATCTGAATGATAAAATTATGACTGAATTGACGTTTTTACTTCGTTGATAAACTTCAAGATCTTCTTGTGTCGTGAAGACAGTCAAATGAAATTTCTTTTTCATTTGATGAAGATTCAGACAATGATTCTTATCATACATACTGTCTTGAAAGCGAGACAAGAACTGAACAAGAGTTGAGCTGTTCTTTGAACAGACAGTCAAAGTCGTGTGACGCGATTTTGACTCATCAGAGTTTAGATTAGAAGACGAGATTGACTCAAGATTCAAGAAGACATCGATTTTCTTTAGAATGATGTTAAACACTTCAATGTCTTTGACACAAGTGACATGATCAAAGCTTCAAGCTTTCAACTTGACTATGTTAAGTTGTATAAAAGATTGATTGAATTGATCTGCTTGAAAAACAACAGAAGTTCTAAAGAGAAAAGAATTTCAACACTTGATTTTTGATGAGTATTTCTTTTGAATGACTTGAAGAATACGACTAGAAGCTTCTTGTTTCAGACGAGAAACAAGATTGAACGAGATTTGTTTCTTATGAACGAGCTGAGTATTAGTTTACTTCTCATGAGCGAATGAGAAATTATATTGCTTCTTGTGAGCAGATGAAAAACTGAGTTGCTTCTTACAAGCGAATTGAGAACTGAGTTGCTTCTTGTGAGCGACTATCGAACATCATCTTCGTTTGAATGAATATATATTATATGTGTTTGAGCAAACTTGATGATCTCTGACGATCTTCAGAGCTAAAATTTGCCTCGAAAGTTGCTCTGAGATGTCAAGCACTCTTTCTATCTAAGCGACTGAGTTTATGAAGTGAGTGAGTGAAGCAAAAGCGCGTTTCTGACTGAATTCTAAGAAATGAAGAAACAGAAAGAGATGATGAGAAAAACAGAAGAAGAAACAATCTATTTATTCTCTTTTCTCTGCTTAATCTTCTTGTTCTCTAGCGATCAACATTGATTGAGTCAAGTCGACTAACAGTCATCTTCGCTTGTCAATAGTCTTCAGTCAAGCTGAATCTTCTATCAAGCATCATCTTCGTTTGAACGAATATATATTATATGTGTTTGAGCAAACTCGATGATCTCTGACGATCTTCAGAGCTAAAATTTGTCCCGAAAGTTGCTCTGAGATGTTAAGCACTCTCAAATCTCAGAAACGTTGATACGAAGTATCGAGATCAACGAGAACTGACTTTAGTCAACTGATTGAAAGTGACTATCTTTGATGTCTTCTAGAGACATTTAGTATGTAGCTAGAATGAGCTTCAATGTATAAGCAATAGCTGTTGAATTTTCATCTCTCTAGCAGCTGAATTTCATTCTTCGAAAGCTCTGCTTGACGAGCTGAGATAGCAGCATCTCGACGAAAGAAGTGATTCAAGTAGCGATCTTCTATGCTCAGTGTGACTAGCGTTCTACGCAGAATTTCAATGACGTGAGTTCGCATGTATGAATATTCTGAGTCAAACAGAAACATCAACAGAGATGCAGAAAACTTTGAAAACAGATTGACGAGTGAGTTTTTAACGCACGCTTCGTCGTCGACGACAGCGATAATTAATGTCATCTCACGTCTGAAAGAGTCGATTTTGAAGCTCAATAGAATGAGTTGCAAAGAGTCATTCTGAAAGATATTTGAACTTCTGATTAGATGTCACTGTTTGAAGTCAGATGTTCTATTCGATTGACTTCATGTGAACTCGCTCATGCGCAGAAAGCTCGCAAACATCAGGCAAAATGACGCATGTCATGTTGTCTCTTCAATGATAGATTGATCAAATTGACGTAGTAATAGTAGCAGTAGATTTGGTGTTATAAATCTTTGCTTGCGAGTCTGATCATCATCTTGAAGTCTTTAAATTTCGACTATAATTCGCTGTAATGTAGAGTGATGAAATGTCTCGATCTCAATATCAGAATATTCAATGTCAATGTGATTTGATCGTAAATCAATGAGATAGATCTTAATGATCTTGACTTTGATCATTTTGTTCTTTAAATTTGCTGATCAGCTGATCAGATTTGAGATTGAAGTTGAATATTTGACTCTGATGATCAAGAAGCAGAACATAGAGTAGCTTCTTTTTGCTGTATCGTAGATATTTCTGATGAACGTTGCTAGATCTCATCAAAGATATCTGACTGCTGAGCAATTAAGAAAAATCTCGCTGTATCAGAAGCTCAATGACTCACGCTGATTGACTAAAGTGTAGCTAGCTGAGAAAACTCATTAGCAATAGTACTGAACTTCGCTTGAGAAAGCAAATCAGCTAGATGATTTTCATGAGTTGAAATTCACAGAGCATGTATGCAGATATTGTGCGCAATCATCAGCAAGACTATTCATCGCAGATGCAGCATTGTCTTTTCGCGCATGAAGATCTTGTTTATGTCGATGATAACAGCTACGTTGTCATCATATATAATGAGATTGCATCTCGCGAAAATGAGAAGTCATGCTGTCAAAGCTTGAAGCACTGTCGTCATTTCTTTGACATTGATATGCTTGTCACTCAAGCGTGTGTTAAATCAATTAGAAAATGTTTGACTAGCAGCTGATGATAGATCGAAATGATGCAGATAGTAGCTCTTCATGTCATGCAGATCTGAAGCGTTGATTCAGAGATATAAAGAATGTCTGAATTCGCGCTTGCGAAGTAGACGTACATCATTTCACTTTGAAAGAAACGTCTTTCATCATAGTAAATCTTGTCGCATTGAATAATTGATGCGCTGCTTGCGTGATTTGATGACGATTAGATCATTGAACAGTCGTTTGAGAAAGACTCTTTCAGAAATCACGATCTTTGCAGCAAATGACAGAAAGTCTAATAGTGTCTGCAACTTCTTGTATGATAAAGAGTTCTTTGTAAGCGCGCTGTTGACGAGCTGAATTGTTTTCTGCTGCTTGTCAGATGATAAATGAGTCATCATATTGATTGAATCAAGCTCAATGTTCAAAAAGATGCATGTGATGTTGAAAAGATTCTTTTTAAGATTAACGCTAAATTCTAACTGAGTGCACAAATCATCGAAATCAATCTCGTATTTACGAGCTTCAATCATGTTCGCTTGTATGACTAGAAAGTCATTCAGATAGTGTATCATTGAGTCTCATTGCAGAGTGACTATGAGCATTCAGCAAAGATCTTTAGCGAAAAGATCAAACAAATATGATGACGTGTGTAAATCGAAGAGAAGAAAGCGATCTATTCAGTACTTATCTTCTCAGAAGAAATCAAGCAGTCAGTGATCTGATGTTGCTATCGACACATGATGAAAGACGTTGATCAGATTTCTTTTAATGAGAACTGCATTTCGATCGACGTCACATAAAGTGATGATCGCTTGATCAAAGATGAAATATTCAATTGATTCTCAGTTCTTGAGAATGAAGCAGTTGACTGATCTTTCTTTCAAATACGATAGATAATGTATTTGACATCAATGATCATTTCTCTTTGATACTAGTCTCAATGATGAGAATATAAAGTGATGAGAAACATGTTGAATCTCAATTAGTCGATCACAGCGAACTTGCTGCGTCAAATCGATCTGAAGAGTATCTGAAGCTTCATTTGTCAAGAAAAGATTCTTGCTCAAAATCAGTTGATCGAGATTTCAATATTCAATTTTAGCTTTATGTTCAATGATAAACAGCAATGTTTGAACATATCTATGATCAGAATGTTCGACTAGCTGTGTTTATCATGCGCTCGCATCTAGAAAGTCTCTGCGCGCTAAAGAAATCTCGTCGATCTTCATGAGCTGATATGAAAAGAATTTCAATATTGATATTAGCGAGGTCAAAATTCGACGTCGCTTTCTTTCAATAATCGATTGACTGTTTGAATTTGATGTTTTGCAATTGATAGCAGCGTGAGTCTTATCACATTCGCTGCAGATATGTTGATATATGCAACTAAAATAGATGCAGCTGTCATCGTTGAACTTGTTGCATACTGAGAGCTTTGTGCTTGACTGTTTTCTGATTCTCTAACTCTGATATCTCGTCTGAAAAGCGATAGCAGATGTTTTCTTTATCAATGCTCAATTGACAAGTTCATCTTCAGCATTGTATCACTCGTTCAAGTCATTGACTTCTTTTATCATGCGAATCTCGTGAAAGTGAAAGTGAAAGATTCGCAGAAACTCGAAGATGTAATGCAGATGAAGCTTCTGCAGATAGTTAATGTATCAAGCTAAGCTTGCTTGCAGAGATTGTCTCAATTGATCATTGATTGTCTCAATAAAACATTGATTGTGTACTTCTAGACAGCATAGAAAGAGAATCATGCTCTTGAGATTCTGCTGAGTGACGTCATTGTCATGAGCTTGAAGCTCATCGATTCGTGACAATCGCAGATCTTGCTTGTTGATTGAATTTAATATATGATTGTTGATCAGCTTGAAGATATTGACAGCTTAAAATTCATTTTTGAAGATGAGAATCAGTTGAGTGATATCAATAAAGAGATAGCGAGATATCATTGTTTGAATGCAAGAGTCACTTGAGAGAATAGTATCTGACGTTTGACTGATAAAGTTCTCTATCACTGAGTTGTTTCTTGACTGATTCAGCGCTGTACTCTGAGCTTTTAGTCGTCAAAGCTTCTGTTTCAGCTTGCGTTTCATATTCGCTTGATGAACGTCTTTAATTCTCTGTCACATGACGAGAGTAATCAATGTTTTGACAATTTGTTTTGAGTTGACTTTCTTTAAAAAGACACTCGAAGAAAGAAAATTCGAAGAAGCAGATGAACTCAATGAAAATGATAACAATGATGCAGATGAGCGAGAGCGAGACACATGAGAGAAGAAAGAGCGACGATGACTTCATCTTCTGCTGACAGCGACAGCAACATCGACGTTGACGCGATTCTGATGACAAGTAGAAGCGATCATCAATAGTGATGACAGTAGTGAATAGCAAATGAGATAGCAGTGACAGCAGTGAGTAGCAGTGTGAATAACAAAGTGAGTAGCAAAGTGAGTAGCAAAGTGAGTAGCAAAGTGAGTAGCAAAGTGAGTAGCAAAGTGAGTAGCAGATGCAAAAACGCGTTTTTGACTGAATTCTAAAAGATGAAGAAACAGAAAGAGATGATGAAAGAAACAGAAGAGAAAACGATCTATTTATTCTCTTTTTTCTGCTTAATCTTCTTGTTCTTTAGCGATCGACATTGATCAAGTCAAGTCAACTAGCAGTCATCTTTGCTTGTTGATAATCTTCAGTTAAGCTGAATCTTACTGAAAACTGAGTTGCTTCTTGCAAGTGAATTGAAGACTGAGTTGCTTCTTGTGAGTGAACTGAAAACTGAGTTGCTTCTTTCAAGTAAATGAGAAACTAGATTGCTTCTTGTGAGCGAATGAAGAACTAGATTGCTTCTTGCGAGCGAATTGAGTGCTGAATTGCTTCTTGTGAGCAATCTGTAGACTGAATTGCTTCTTGTGAGCGAATTGAGAATGAGACTGAAGAGAAGTTACTTTGTTAACTTC
>JAABUY010006427.1_pt1 | contig 11489 bp, 19 predicted proteins | sample 5560271 | NCBI WGS metagenome assembly JAABUY01 (sample SAMN10711886, study PRJNA513374) | rock metagenome | isolation source: Antarctica rocks | place: Antarctica: Victoria Land, University Valley
CTGGGGTTGTTGCATGATGAGTTATGATGTGAAAGAGAGAGAAAGTGAAGAAGAGAGAAACTGCGGGAAATGGACGACGCGAGTGGCCAATAAAGGGGGGTGTCCCATTAATAGGGGAATCACGTTATTCTGGGAGCAACTTACGTGGCATTGATAACATCTTTGGCTTGCTGACTCAGCGTACGTGGGAAAGTTATAGCTTCATAGCTATGAATGATGCTAAGCTGTTCGCTGTAACGTTTTATCAGTTCGAAGTCGACCTTGGTGTCATCAAGTACCGCAGCAGGGCAGCTGGCCCCCTGACCGTCCCGCACTTCATCAACATCAGTCCAATTCTACACAAGACCATGTCAACTGCATCCCCGCCAGCTCCGATCGTCACCTTCAAGAAAGCCCCCCGCCGACCCCAAGCCTCAAGAAAACGCTCTACCTCTCCTTCCCTTTCCTCCCCGAACATCGCCTCCTCATCAACATCCGAATCCAACGTCATCCGACCGACTAAGAAGTCCCTTGTCAATCCTCTCATACAAGGGACGAAGCGACGGCGCGACCCGACCGAGGAGAATGCCGGTCTTGACGAGATGGAATACCGAGCGGATGAGGGGTTGATCGGAGGACGAGCAGATGTCTATGCGACGAGGAGTACGGATTATGATCTTGATAGCGGAGTGGCGTTGGATGAGGCGGGGAGAAGGGAGTTGGGCGAGAAGAAGGTCCGGTTGAATGAAGTTTGTCATCTCCCTTTATTGATCATGCAGATGCTGACGGATCCTTCTGCTCCTCCAAATCCTCTCCATGCCGACCTTGAACTTTGCTAAATCGTCTCTGCTCTCTATCCGAATCCATCGAATCACCTACGCATCACCAACTGTTCTCCTCTCACATAGGACGGCGAGATCGATGACGGCCTATACCGAGGTGCGGCCAACTACCTTCCCACCATCAACAAGCGCGCCGACGTCCTCGACAAAAAGATGAAGACCGGTCCCATCCGCGCTACCGCCAACATCAGAAGCATCACCCTCGTCGACTACCAACCCGACGTCTGCAAGGACTACAAAGAAACGGGGTTCTGCGGGTATGGCGATTCGTGCAAATTCCTGCACGATCGAGGGGACTATCTGGCGGGGTGGCAGCTGGATAAGCTGGATGGTGCGGCGGTGGCGGTACCGCAGGAGGAAGAGGAGGAGGAGGTGCCGTTTGCATGTCTTTTGTGTAGGAAGGAGTTTACGGAACCGGTCGTCACGAAGTGTGGGCATTATTTCTGCATGAAGTGAGTGGACGTCCCCTTCTTTGCTTCGAACCAAGCTGATGAGGCTGATTCAGATGTGCGATTGACCGCTTTATTAAAAGTCCAAAATGCTATGCTTGCGGCGCACCGACTTCGGGGATCTTCAACAAAGCCGAGAGGATACTGGCCAAGCTCGAAGCAAAGAACAAGAAGAAGCGGGAGGAGAGAGGGATCGTGGACGACGAAGTGAAAGGAGATGGAGGGATACAGTTCGGCGGGGCTAGTGATGAAGAGGGTGAGGAAGAGGAAGGCGGTCAAGGGAGACAGGATGAAGAAGATGATGACGATTAATATGACTTGTGTGGGTGTAGTAAAGGTTCATGCATCGCCAACATTCTCTCCTTGATGTTCCGAAGAAGCCGGGTAGTGATTTGCTGTTTTCAATTGCTGGCTATCGGTGTACTCAGCTCATTCCTCCTCCATCCCTCAACCACGTCCGCCCGTAGCTTAAACAAAGCTTGACAGGTGTTTGATCCCTTATCCGGTTACAATATCCGGCATAGACAGGAGGGGGAAGCTAGTCCAAGAAGCTCGGAGTCCGCTTCTTCGCCTGACCCTTGATCATATCGTTCGTTCGTCCTCTCTCTCCAGTCGCTCGTCGAGCTTTTGCGTAGGAAGACGTAGAGCCCTTTCGGCCTCCAGCCACCAGGCTGCTATCAACTATAAACATCCACTCTGTCCCCGAGCCAGACATCGACCAACAATCATGTCATCTTCCCCCGACCGCTGGGCGGCCCTTCGTCGCGCCACTCCCGACCCCACCGCCCCATCCACGCTCCCCGAACCCTGGTGCCGACTCCACCGGATATTCGGTAACACTCGACTCATCCTCACCCTCCTCATCTACCTCCCGCTCCTCATCGCTCGACACTTCATCTTCGGCCCTCTTCTCCCATGGATGCCACTCAGCACTCTCCTCCTGACTAGGTATATCAAAATGGCTTCGATCTGCCTCCGGGGGAGACTGCCAGAGGTGGATGAGCATGAGTGGACGATACCGATCGCACCGTTTGCGGAGATGAGGAAGAGGAGGATCGGGGAGGTGGTGGATATCGTTAGACTCCCGCCTATCCCGGATGAGTTGAGGCAGGGGGTGGCGGTTTGTCAGTGGATCAAGGCGGTTGAGAGACCGGGGTTTATGATCACACCGCCAAAGTCGGAGGGGAAGGGCACGGAACAGGCTAAGCAGGGGGAGAGGGTGATCCTTTACTTTGTTGGAGGGTAGGTTCTCAACCTTTCACGTCGGGACTGGCGCTCATGCAGCTCGTGCTCGTAGGAGTTACACAGTTGGCCATCCGATTGAATACCCCTTCGCATGGCGGATGGCCAAATCGCTGGATTCCCGCCTTTTCGGTAACTCCCCATACTCTCCATCGATCTCCTGATCTTGCTCACAATGCATCAGCGCCGAACTACCGCAAAGTCGTCAATGCGTCCCAGGCATTCCCAGCTCTCCTCCTCGATGCCCTCGCCGGATACATCTACCTTACCGAGACCCTCCACTTCGAAGCGCGAAACATCCTCATGATGGGCGATTCCGCTGGCGGTCACCTCTGTCTTGCACTATCCCGCTATCTTTCGGACATGAGTCCGCCTCTCCCCTTACCAGGGAAGATGGCGCTCAGCTCCCCGTGGAGCGACTGGACTCTTTCCTTCCCTTCCCACCAGACCAACATCGAGTACGACTTCCTCGCGCCTGGCGCAGGTAAACTCTCGGTAGCCGGTGCTCTCAGGTTTTACAAGCCCGAGGCGAAGCTAGACCCGTATTTCTCGCCAGCTTTGGCGGGGCCTGGCGAATCCGACTATCTTTCAAAAGCAGACGTGAAGGTGTATGTCCAGCTCGGTACGAGGGAGGTGCTGTGCGACGAGATCAGGGCGGTAGTCAATGGCATGGAGAGGGACGGGGTGGACGTCCAGCTCAGAGAGGTATGTGACATGGACCGGAAGGCATGGAACTTGAGGTTGATGGAGTCGACGAGAGTAGATTGTGGATGGACTGCATGTAGATACCGTCGCTCATTGGCCTGGATCGAACGCTTGGGAGATATGGAGAGATGATATTCAGGAGCTCGTGGGAGTGAGGCGGGAAGAAGACTGAAGGAGAGTTCATGGAGCAGAGCGCGGCCAGGCTGGTGACCGATCCGCCAGAGACGCTTTGAGTGGTGTTCGTACGAGAGGGACCAGTGTCAGTAGTTGCAGAGTTCGCTTCACATGTGCCAGATTCAGGTAAGACAAGCTCGGGATTCCTTATCTCGGGCCGGCGAAGCCGACTATACGATATCCCAATCAGCCATTGCGCGTGTTGGGATGGTGAGGAGTACAGAGAGACCGGGGTTTATGCTTACACCGAAGGGAGCGGTCGGGAAGCGGGTTGAGAGGGCGGTGGAGGGGGAGAGGGTGATATTGCACATTCATGGAGGGTAAGTGGGAGCGGACGTATGGAGAGGAGAGCAGCGGAAGGCTGATATGGGGTTCAGAGGGTATATCAGGGCATCCGCTTTGGTCGTCGTTTGGGCTGGACATGGCGACGGCGACGAAGCTTCGTGTTCTCAGGGAGTGCGCTTCATGTTCCTCATTTCCCCCGTCCTCTTGCTCCGCTTCTTTCTTACCGTCTTTGTTATCGCTCGATTGACTCGTGCTGAGACCACTCTCAGCAATGAGCTACCGCAACCTCGACTCCACCTCCTCCTTCCCCGCCTCCATCCTCGCCGTCCTTACATCCTACATCCACTTGACCCGCACCCTGCACTTCCCCCCTTCCTCCATCTGCCTCGTCGGCGAGTCCATATTATCCTCGATTCGCCATGGTGCGACTTCACCTTCTCCTACCAGTCTTACCAGACAGACAAGGGTTGGGATACCTTGACGACACCGAGATTGCGCATGGGAGTCAAGTCCACTGTGAGGCACTACGAGCCCGAGGCGCTGGAGGATGTGTATTTCTCCCCTGCGAAAGCGGGGGCGGAGGAGTGGAGGTATCTGATGAAGGAGGGGGTGAGGGTGTACATGATGGTAGCTGGGAGGGAGTTGTTCGCGGATGAGATCATGGCGTTGTATGGTGCTATGACGGGCGCTGGGGTGGATGTGAGGTTACGAGAGGCCAGTGGTGTCCTTTTGACAAGAGGTGAGAAAGAAGGCTGAACAGGGGCGTAGGATAAGGATGGACTGCACACTTCGATGCTGAACGAGCCGAGGGCGAAGGAGATGTTCAGGAAGGACCTCCGGGAGGTATTGGGTGTATCTTGAGGTAGCGAAGGAGGACTTGAGGATGTAAAGAGCTAGTATGGGGCTCAGGATGGAGCTTTTCGGCATGCAAGTGAGCGTGCTATGAGGTGACGGCACTGAGCATCAAGGGCTCGATGATTGATTATGCGTCAGATTCGTACTGCTGGGCGTAAAGCTGGGAGGCAGGAATGACGATCACCTTTTCATCCATCATGGCCTTCGCGGTCCCAGAAGCCTGATGGCAACGCGAAGCTTCGAGATAGCCTTGTTCAAGAAAGTGCTTAGACATTCCACTTCGATAACGCAGTATTTCAACAGGGAAAGAGGACGAACCTCGCAAAGATATTCGCCACTCACCACTCCACTTGCCACTCGCGTGCCTGCTTTTGATTTCGCCCCGAATTCGCGTCTTGCCTCTCGGAGCTCTTCCCATCAATTTCCTTCTCATCCTCCACTTTCCCTTCCCGGTACTGCACTGATGAGATCTTCTGACCTCATTTGACCTCACACTTTGACTGCTAACTTCCCATATCATGCCTCGTGACCTTATCTCACCCATTCAAGGTACTCATGGCCTAAGTCTTCTTAGCGACGATCTGACCTCCTATCAGTATCCCTCGCTGCGCTTCGCGAGCAGCTCAAAATCGTCCCTGTCACTTCCGCCACCCCTATCAAGCTCAAAGAACAACTCATGCAGACCCTCAACGAGTTGAGACGCGCGGCGGAGCAGTATGTCGGGAAGAAGAAGGGGAAGAAGAGGAAAGATGAAGATGGGATGGGGAAGGAGGAAGATGGGAGGAAGGCGGATTGGATGGATAGTGAAGGTGAGCAGCTCCTTCATCGTCCACTGCCCGCTTTTCGCATCAATTGCGGTAGGCCGTGTGACTATAAGAAGCTGAGGTGAGAATAGGGGTATCGATCTGGAACATGGCGGCCCAAGCGAGTCGCTCTTTGGCCAGTACGGAGGGGGTTGAGGAGGATGCTGGGATGGCTGCGGCCAGTATGCCTTCCCGTCTTGTATTAGTGGAAGTTTGACTGACGGTAGTGATAGTGAGACTCGCTGCATTCCGACTGGTCGAAGCTGCTACCGATCCCAGGTCTCCCCCGCCATGTAAGTTGACCCTCTGCCACCTGCAAAGCGCTGAAGAAAGACACCCAAGACATCGTCCGACTCCTGAATATGCTGTCCAAGACTGTCTCGGCTCTCCTCAGTGTGTTTCTAGCCTGGAGATCCGGTGATACTCATAGAACTTTCCGCAGCTGCTGGTGACAAGGCGGTGACTGTACAGCTCATTGGTCAGGGAGCAGAGGTGAGTGATCCCAGATGAGCCGCTACCTTTCTGCCCCGCTTTGGGAGCATCCTTCGCCAATCGTTGACCAGATCTTCAGTATGAGACCCTTCTCACCTCCAATCCACCACCAGACAACCAGAAAGACGCCAAAGAACAGACGAGCGCCCTTCTCGCCTTTGGTCTTACCAGAATCGATGCTGTACGCGGATCCCCAAGCTGCGAGGCCCGTCTGACAAGCCCTCAGGCGATGTCGGACGACAATCCGGATTTTGGACTGAGTTTCGTCACCAATGCTATGGGTAAGCGGATCCTTCGCTTCACAGGCCAGAACCGATTCGCGGCTTAGACCTTGAGACCGAGGGCTGCTTCAGCTCCACGGATGTAAGTTCCGACGCATCCGACAGTAGTGATGGCTGAGACTCCGCTCACAGTATCGTGACCTCGCTTCGAAGTGCTGGTCTGTGGGCAACGAGCTTAGGCAACGAGGCGACTTGAGTGGTCGAGATGTAATGGCCGAAGCCATCGAATGGCTTCGCAAGGGGGAGTTTATCGTGGAGAGAATGGAGCTTAGGAATGTGGACGCGCCCGGCGTCAAAGACTTGAAAGTACGCGCCTGTTACCATTCTTGGAGTCTGACACTTGCAGATCGCGCTTCTTCGCAGTCTCGGTTCGCATTTTTTCCCATCGAGAAATATTGTCTCTGACTGAACTCTCTAGCTCGAGCTCATCTGTCTCGGTCGAAGAAGGATCCTGAGGCTTTTAACGAGGCTCAAGCAGTTCTTCAAGGTCTCGCTCAGGAGACAGATCCTCGGGTAGGTCCCCTCTCTGTATCCAGCTTGCTTTGACAACCTTTCCCTGTCAGGACCAAGGCGGCCTCCACGATCTCAAGGTACTGCAATTGCATAGTCTTAAGCAACAGAAAGCTCCCGAAGGTCTTCTGCGCGAAGGTGAGCTCTATTGCACCCCTGGCCTGTCATTGCTGAGTCTACTAGTGATGCAGGGTCTTCTGCAGACTGTGAGATGGGACCAAGAAGGGGTTATGGAGTAAGTCTGTGTTCCTTGCTAGACTGAGCAAACAGCTAAAGTTTTTTAGGCTGCTCTCGGAGATCCATGCCCTCAACGAATAGTAGGTCGCCTCAGTCAGCGCGGGACCTACCGTCACTCATGCTGATGGCTTCCCCAGTCTCGATTTGTCCCACAGCGCAAGTCAAGCATTCCTCAACGTCGCGCTTTCGAACCCCGCCGGTCATGCCTATATCGAGCACATTGTCTTGACAACGCTGGTATCGCTCAGAGCCGTGGTCGACTCGCGTCCTCAAGTCGCCTACCAGGTCGCAGCCAAGGCCTTGCATGGTAGGTCTTTGTCATTCAGCCAATCTGACAGACATCTAGCTGTCCGGGATGCTCCGTGTTACAGCTTGAAGGATAAGACCAAGGTCATAGCCTGCGAGACGGTAAGCGTTCTCATCATTTTCAGACGTATCTGAATACTGACCTATGGCTCAGGTGATCTGGAGCATGGCGGAGAAGGCGTATGACGATGGCGGACGATTTGACCAGGCGGCAGGATGGTGTAAGTCATGAGTATTTCGGTTTGTGACAAGAAATGTCTGATCATATCAGTCCTGCTTGCCGCGCATGAAGCCTTCGCCGAACTTGGCAATGAGAACTTTTCGAGGTGTTTCCGGTCAATACCCAAAATCTCCCTAGGAAGTATACTAAGCTGTGTCGTTCGCAGGAAAGCAGCCTTGTGCTACATCAAGTCCGGTGATTATGGCTCAGCTCAAGACTTGATCGGGCAATGTCCCGCGAACGAGGCATCAACCCAGTACCTGAGCTTCCTGGTGGCTGTTCAGCAAGGTGCATCTCCTCTGAGCGCATTATCCCTCATCAGATAGCTGAAACCGTGAGGCAGGTCGCGAAAACGCTGGTAGGTGCAGAGAAGGAGTACCCCAATTTCCCTGATCTCGAGCTCATCAGCACTCGATTCCATCGAGGCTATCCTACGCTGCCCTGATTTGGATGGGAAACAAATCCTCCTCATGTCGTACGTCCCCCGGGGAGCCGCACTTACTCTGCTGATCACTCGCTCAGATCACTTGCGCATGACAAAGGGCTGCATCAAGTCCTCATGAAAAGCTTGTCCGCCCTTCTCGAGGCACTCAGGCAGCCAAACATTGCATTCGCCGTCAAGATCGAGAGTATTACCCTTGTTCGGTGAGTCGCAGCCATCAGGCATTTCTAAGGCTGACTGTTCCTCCGCACAGCTGCCTGATTCGTATGACTCTCCTCGAGTTGGAGAAGGTAGAGGAGAAGTGAGCATGAAGAGGCAAAAGTTGTAGCTGATAGAATAAGAAATCCCCTCGCGTTGACCCTGTTGGACTACTTTCAGCTCGGTCAGTTTCCGTCTTTGGGTCGACATTCCCATTTGGCCGCCTGAATTGACTGGTGTGTCGAAGCCGTGAGGATCGTCGAAGGAGACAAGCGCACGGCCGAGACCCATGTCAAGGCGATCGCTTGGCTGTATAAGACGGGTACGTGAGACTCTCTGGACGCCCTTTCGAGGACAGAGCTGACCATCCGAAGCCTTCAACGCAGGTGTGACCGGGGCCAATGGCTGGGATCAAGGGACAGTTGCTGATATCTTCGACGCTGCGGTAATGGTGAGAGACTGTGCTCTCTACACGCTGACTTACTGTTTGTTAGCTGATGGTAACCTACGAAAAGATTGCGAAGGCCGATGTGGATCCCGACCTCAGGCTGCACAAAGGGACCGCGAAGTTCGCTTGTCTCTGTGGGAAGCGTGAGTTATGCTTGGTATTGCAGAAGCTGAGGAGGTCCAGTATTCGTTACTCGTGAAATGGTATCGGGACCCATCAAGGTAAGAGTTTATCTTAGTCTATCTTCACTGCTGATCGTACGCGACAGAATGATCAGCTGGAATTTCTAGGGGGATATCTCGCAGAGTGTCGCGACGACCTCATGGCCATTGAGCCTTCTGAGGCCAAGGTCACCGTGGTAGCGCAGATGATTACGACGGTGGACGTATTCGACGCCGAGATCCTGAGTGAATTGCAGGATTGGCAGGGGCTAGGCCAGCTGATCGATGTCAGCTTTCTTGTCAACGCCAAAGATTCCGCTAATCCTGACCAGGATGTGCAGAAACGTATCCAGCTTTCAAACCTTGGCGGAGGCAAAGGCGGTCATTGCCTCGAGACTATTGCAGATCTGCTTTCGCAATACCCGGACTGTCCGATCGCGAGTGAGCGAAGGAAGATAAAACCCACACGGGGCTGACGTACCCGCAGTAACCTTCAGGGTCCTCGAGGTGGGAGAATCCTCGGCGCAACTTCTTCTCTGATCGAATCCCAGGCTATACTCAACTCATATTCCGTCAACTCCCCTTCCGATATCGTCCGCTTCGCTCGATGGATGCGAGCCATCCTACTTATCATCCTTCACCGCGCGGGAAGGGACGACAACGAGAGGGCAGTGCAGTTTGTCCTGCAAGCAAGGGATGTTCTGAGGACTCCCGCCGGAAAGAAGGTCGGTCACATTCAGCGCCATTTCCCGTCCTATCTTGACTTCGGATAGGCATACCCGTCGGAGGAAAAGGTCTGGCTCTTGGCCCAGGCATGGAATCGCGGTCTGGAGTTCTTCCAGTGAACCGTATTCGCTCTGCATCGGACTGCCACTGATTCCTTACAGTACCTCGAAGCTCGAAGAGGCCAGGGATTGGTGCGAGCTGGCTCTATCCATCAACGACTTCATCCCCCAAGACGACAGGTCTCGTGCGAAGGTCGGCCGTTCATGACCAGCGGTAGTCTTACTTCAGCTGATCAAATTTTACTCGCAGATGCACGACCATTATCAGTAAGAGTCGCTCTGCGAACTGCTTTCCTGCTGATATGAACGACCAGATACCTCCTGTCGAAGTCCTCGAGCTGAATCACCGATACTGACACCCTTGACTCGCAAGACCCAAGACACGCTCGACAAGTATGACTGACCATGCCACATATGCCTCTTACATTATTGCACATTCGATGATCCCCTATAGCTACTCCTCTCATTCACGATGCGGGCCACCAGCTGCGTCTCACCGGGGACATTGACCATCATCATGTCGCGACTTGCTCCCGCTATCATGCAGCGCCTCCAGATCGTTTTCGATCGGTGCGCCACATTCCGTGCAGATAAATGCCGCCTCTTCGTCCGTGGTTGGGTCTCGTTCACGGCGAAGGTACCGATTAAAAAAGAAAGCTCCGATCAGGATCCCGCAAATAAGGAATCCTATGACAACGCCTGATGATCGAGGTCAGCGAACTCCCAGTTCGAGACGGATGAGGACTCGCTGGTGAGCTCGTCGCAGGATAGCCCGAGAATCACACTGTTCGATCACAGCTTTCGACGTGGTCTAAGTCTCAGAGGACATTGTCAGAGGCTGAACGCTGATACACTAGTTTTCACAAGTGTTGACGTTGTAGCAGCAACGGAAAGCTACGACGCTGGGAAGGATTGACAAAGAATTTCGGATTGGGGCCGTATACTTACTTACACAAGGGGTAGTTGACCTTTGAGACAAAATTCCATGTTTCATCTGATTCGGCGTTACGAGGAGAATTCGAAGGATGGAGCACAGGCGAGGACTGATCAGGAAAGCCTGACAGCTGTAGCGAAAAATCCGAATTAGCGGAAAGACCGTGCGCAGTCCGTCACACGCTACAGTTCGGTGCCCTCTTCGACAGAATACATCATGAGATACTCAGAGCGCACCCATGTCTCAAAAGACACGAAACTCATCGTTTGCCATATCCGTTCCCGCTCTTCTTGCTTTTCTTCTTCGGGCTGCGCTTGTCCGACCGAAGAAATAGCACTAATAGAGAGATCATCAGAAGAAGCCCCACCGCGCCGCCCACCGAAACTCCTGATCTCGTCAGCGATCGAAGCGATGTCGCAGGCGTACCGATCACTGCAGGCTTCTTGATGGTACCATCTTGAGCTACGAAGAAGCTCCCCGTCGCCGTGGGATCGGCTTGGGGTCCGTACTCTGTCGGCATATTAATGATTCTCTCGTACGGTCATTGTCGTCTTTCCGCTGCTGACTATGCACGTATCCGAAATCGGGGTGGTCGGGAGCAGTGATCTAGGGGTAGACGAAAGGATGAGACGTTCTCTGACTGGAGAATAGTCACAAAGGAGCGTGTGTTTTCTGGTTGTTTAACGTTCCCAGTATCCTAACGTGTCACCTGAGACGCGTGGATCGCCTTTGACTGAGAGCCACGGCGCGGTAGTCGAGCCGCCGAGACCGTTGGCCAGCTCCTCATGTGGACAAAGATGTGATGTGTATCCACAATAGTGATGCGTCGATTGTAACTGAGTAAATCGTATGCAATTCAGCTGACATAACTTCCGCCTCTTATGTCTATCGCGTAAAGATGGCATGCTCTGTTCACTATACATCCCCCTTCTCTTCGGCCTCCTTCTCCCGCATCTCGATGCGACGACTGACGTCAGAGGGATCGACCGGCTCGTCAGAGCTCCTGCTCGCCTGCGGCTTGTTCTTCTTGTTGAATAACCAGGTTCATATGCAATAGTAAAAACGCATGACTACTAAGATGTATTCATATAAACGCGAACGCGCGAAACGCCTGTACCCTGAACCAGCCATCTTTAACACT
>JAABUY010006428.1_pt1 | contig 11487 bp, 16 predicted proteins | sample 5560271 | NCBI WGS metagenome assembly JAABUY01 (sample SAMN10711886, study PRJNA513374) | rock metagenome | isolation source: Antarctica rocks | place: Antarctica: Victoria Land, University Valley
ACGTCCGCCCCTCCCCGGCTGCAGCCTGCCCAGCGCATGGCCCCAAGGACGCCCGTCCCTGTGCAGCCACGCCCACGGGCAGGGACGCCCAGGCCCGGCAGCGCGGCAAATCCGCGGCCCGCGCGCCCGCCGCACTGCCGCGCAGGGCGCGCACCACGGCGCGCGCGACGCAGCGGCGCGCTCCCGCAACAGGGCTGCGCCTTACACAGCAGGACTTCAAGCCACCCTTGCGCGGGCGGGCAGCGTGGGCGCGCGCCTTCTCGTGGCGGTTCTTCAGGATGGGCGTCAGCCGCGGCAGCAGATCCTTGATTGGCGGCGTCATCTGCGCGGCGCAGGTCTTTCTTGTGTTGCTCAGTGGTATGAAATCAACTCACTCTGTGCGCCACGCTGCAGCGGCTCATGCAGCATCTTGGGGCGTGCCTGCTGTGGCTCTGGGCCAAGCCACAGGTGCCTGCATGCGCTTGCACGGCATGCAAAAGACGATGACAGAAACTGTGCCATGGACGCGGCACACACGGCCGCATGCATCGGCGCCCATGCGCGCGGATGCACGGAGCCCAGGAGCTCATCGTGCCATGCCGGCTCACGCACGCGCTCCAGCCCCTCGCAGCGCCGCAGGACCCATGCAGCGCGCAGGGGCGCGCGCGGGCGCGCGCCTTGGTCATGCCGATCACGTTGACGATGCTCTTGAGCGCGCCCAGGATGGAGCCCAGCACCTCCGGGTACTCCTCGCCCAGGTACTCGTACAGCACAACGCCCAGGTGCCCCAGCAGCTTCTCCTCGTCGCACGCCTGCGCGCGCAGCACAGCGCGCCTCAGCGCCGGCCGCCAGCTCGGTATTCCTGGCGCAGCGCACGGCGCCACGCCCAGGTGCCCCAGCCGCTCTGTGCGTCACAAGGCCGGACTCCCCATGGCGACGGTTCTCGACAGCACGTCTGCGGCTTGCAGTGTCCCAACAGTCCTTGACTCGCTTGCGCATGCCTGGCGCCCTCCCGGCCGGGCGCCTCACGCCCCAGCGCCGCCGCGCCCGCGCGCGCCGGGCGCGGGCCGCGCGCGCACCTTCATGACGACGGCGATGCGCGCGATGAGGTCGGCGGCCTGCTGGCGGATCTTAGCGCTCTTGTTGTTCAGGCGCCACTTGATCGTGCCGCAGATCTGGGGCAGGTACGGCTTGGCGCGCATCTTCAGGCTGTTGACCACCGTGCCAAAGCCGTTGAGCATCACGTTGGCGTCGTCGCTCACCTGGCGCCGCGCGGGGGCTCTTGCCTGAGGCCCCGCGCTCCGCGCCTCTCCAGCCGCAGCGCCCACCCAGCACCATCCCTCACAAACAGGGCCCTACTGGGTCACACCGGCAACCCGCACCCGCTCCATCAGACCACGGCTCAGCCCATGCGAGCTGCGACGGGCCTGCCGCAGCGCGCCAGCTGGTGCTGCGCAGCCAGGAGCGCTCGGCGCTGCCCGGGCATGCAAGGTGGTGCGACCAGGCTGGACGCCTGCTGCTGCCCCATAGGCTTTAGCGCGCGCCTGCTCCTGGAACGCGTAGAGGATGCCGTCAATGAGCAGCTCCTCCAGCCGCGCGTCAATGTCGGCCGTGCCCAGGTCTTGCACCACCTGAGCGCCGCCGCGCCGCTCAACAAAGGGGTCTGCGAGGCCGCTGCTCGACGGTTAGCGGGCGCTTCGCCTGCAGCATCAAGCAGGCGCGGAGCCTTGCGCGGCCGCGCGCGGGAGCAGCGGCCCAATCAGTGCTGGCCAGCGCGCGGCCCCGGCGCGCCAGTGCATCCGCCAAGGGCCCCCACGCTTTGCCAGAAGCGCGGGCGGCGCCAGACCGCTGCCAGGCAGCAGACCGGGGTCGGCTGGTTGCGGCGACCTTCACATGAGAGCATGTGTTCGCGTTTGGGCTGACCCTATACCTGACCCTAAGCACCCCTACTGTGGTGGCCGCACCTTGTCCACGGTCTCCATGACCATGCGCCGGTACGGCTCGCTCTCGTCCTTGAGGTCCTCCACGATGCGGCCCACGATCTCTGCGCAGCCCACCTGCGCGCGCGCAGGCGGCCCGTCAGCGCCCGCCGCGCGCCCTCGGTCGAAGCGGCTGGCGCGCGCCAGCCGAGCCATGCGACGGCGCCCTTGCGTCGCGCAGCCGGCACGCGCCTGCCTCTCCGGGTGCGGCGCGGCGTGCTGCGCCAGGCCGCCGACGCAGCGCGCATGCAACCCGGACGCGCGCGCGGCCCCGAAGGGTCGGATCAGGGTGGGGCGGGGCCGGGGCGCAGGGAGGACGCGCCTTCTGCGCCAGCGCGACGGTCGTCTCCACCAGCTGGCGGTAGTTGCGCCGGTCGAGCGCCATGCGGCGCACCCAGAACGCGCGGAAGAACTCCGGCAGGATCTCCGTGCGCACGTACGTCGGCTCCACGCCCTCCGTGTCCACGCACTGCTTCACCACCTGCGGCCGCCACCACTGGCCGCTCAGCGCCGCGCCGAGCAGCACGCGCCTTCCCGTGCGCGGGTCTGCGCTGCACAGCACACGCTGCGGCTCCTAGCGCTTCTGACACCCGTCTTTTCTTCCCAGGCGCGCGGTGCTTTGCTCTATCACTGCGTTAAGCCGCAGGCGCGCGCGCCAGGGACCCTGAAACCCTACCCGATCCGCCGCGGGGCGCGCGCCTTGAGCACAATCTTCTTCATCTCCTCGTCCGGCGTCTGGAACTCGCGCACGAGCACGACCATGACCTCGCGCGTGTAGTAACTCGCGTACATCGCGTCCATGAGCGGGATGATGCAACCGATGGACTTGAGGAACGAGGCCAGCACCTGCCCAGGCGCGCGGCGCCGCTCAACAGGGCGTCACGACCCTGATCAGAGTGGACAGGACAGGGGGGCGGGCGACGTTATGACCAGCACACGCGAAGTGCAGCAGCCTGTGGCGTCGTCCCTGCATGCAGCAGCCTGCGCGAGTCCGCCGCTCATGGGTATTGATACCATGCACCGCCGGCGGCAGCGCGGCGCGACGCTGGCAGCAGCGACAGCCGCGCCGGACAGCCCAGGCGCCTGCGGCCGTGCGCGCGTGCCTCGCAGCACAGTCGCCGGGCGCCCTTCTTCAACGGCTCAGCACATCGTGGGCACGCCTGGCGGCACAGGCGAGCGGGCGCGCGCTTTCAGCCCCGGGGCATCCAGCGCGGCGGGCTGCGCGCCTTGCCGCGCAGCAGCCGGATGCCCTTCCACAGCGGCTCCAGCACGTCATCGAAGGACTCGATGCCGTACGGCGCGGCGGCCTCCGCGAGCGCGCTCACCGTCAGCGCCGTGATCGTCTTGACCTTCTGGTTCTCGTCCACCAGGCCGTGCTTCACGATGTCCACCAGCGCCTGCGCGCTACGGCGGCCGCGCCATCGGGCCCCTGCACTTACTTGTGCACAGGCCCTGCTTGCCTGGGTAGCTGGGATAGGGTTAGGCTTGAGGCATACAGGCCTGGCCTGCCTGAGCCCTGCGCGGCTGTCCGCAGCCGCACGGTGCAGTCCATGGAGCGCCGGCAAAACAAAATGTGTTTCATCCCTTGTGTCCGGCCACACAGCGCAGGTGCCTGCAAATCTCGCAGCATCCGGAGGGACACAGCAGGCGGCGGCCGGCGGCGGCCAGCGCTGGCAGCAGGCGCTGGGCGGGGGCCGCGCCTTGAGGTGCGGCAGCACCGCGCAGCCGAGCAGAATGGCGATCTGCTGCACGATCTTGATGCCGGTGTGCCGCGCCTGCCAGCTCTTCTTGCTCTGGCACACCGCCTTGAGGAACGGCAGCAGCGCCGGGATGCCCAGCGCGGAGGCGACCACGCTGAATGCGCGCGCGGTCGTGTTGCGCACGTACCTGCGCGGTGCCGGCCCGGCTCAGGGTAGGGTAGGGTAGGGCAAGCTCAGCGGCGCCGCGGCCCGGCCACGGAGCTGCCCTCCGGGCGCCCTCTGCGGCCCGGCGAGCCACCAGGTGCGCGTTGGGACTTACTGATGGTCATAGTAACTTGTAGGAGTGCAGAAAAAAGTGCACTGGGCCCTGCTAGTCGGGTGTCGTGCCGCAGCCCGGTCCAGCAGCAGGGGCCCACGCGCACACACATGCATGCTCCAGGCACGTAGACCATGCAGGGTATGCCCGCTACGAGCGAGAGCAATGCGCGCTGCACGCACGGCGCGCGCTGCGCCAACGAGTGGCCCCGGCGCGGGCGCGCACTCGTCGATGTTGTCGATGTCGGGGCGCATGGCGGCGATCATGGTGGCCAGGCCGGCCGCCTTGGACAGGTTGGCGATGATCTCGCGGCCCTCCACGCGCGCGTAGTAGTCCTCGTCGATCAGCAGCGGCTCGATGACGACCAGGATCTTGTGCACGAACGGCCGCACCAGCTCGTCCAGCTTGTACAGGATGCGGTCGATGACCTTGACGAGCAGGTGGCGCTCCTGGTCCTCCAGCGTCGGCGACATGAGCAGCGGCAGGATCTGGTTGAACAGCGGCCCCGCGCCGAAGTCGCGCGCCTTGTCGGTCAGCTGGCGCAGCGCGGCCTTGCGCTGCGGCGGCGTGCCGTTCTTGACCTTGAGCAGCAGCTTCATGATCTTGCGCTCCTTGAGCTCCTCCACGCTCAGCTCCTCGTCCTCCACCTCCTTCAGCAGCTTGCCAAAGTACTGGTGGTCCTCCGGCTTGAGCTCCGGCAGGCCCTCCAGCTCGACGGGGACGTCAAACTTCTGCCCGCGCTCCTCCTCGGGGATGCCGTACAGCGGCGTGCCGCCCAGCGGCGTGGGCGTGGCCATCAGCTTGCGCGCCGGCGTGTTGATCGGCTGGTAGCCGGCCGGCGGCTCCAGCACGCGGTAGCCCGCCGGCAGCATCGCGTCCAGCTCCTCGTCGCTCAGCGGCCGGTTGCGCTCCTCCACCTCGCGCTCCCAGCGCATCGCCTGCGCGGCGCCGACCGGCTCGTCACCGCCCGGCCGCATGCTGAGCGCCCACGGCGCCGGCGGCAGCTTAGCACCCCTCTGACGCTACGACCGGCCCGCCACCTTTAGGACCGCGCATGGCCACCCGCATCCAGAAGCCAAGAGCAGCCAGCTCCTTTAAAGAGCAAACAGTGCGACCAGCGACAGGAGCGCTGCAACACACGCGCCGCGCGCTGCGCGTCGGGCGGCGGGGCCGGCGCGCCTGGTACTGCTCCGCGGTCATGGGCACCTTGCCCAGCGCGCCGGGCGAGGGCGTGGCCATGTCCGCGCCGCCCATGGGCGTCATGCCGGGCGTCATGCCGAACGGCGTCGCGCCGACGCCGACCATCGGCGTCGCGCCGGGCGCGACCGCGACGCCCGCGGGCGTCTCGTCCCAGCGCGAGCGCTGCTTCTTGCCGGCGGGCGTGGCGCCGACCGCCGGCGTCTCGCCGGGCGCCCAGCCCGGCGTCGCAGCGCCGTCCGCCTGCGCGCGGCCGACGCAGCGTTCCTGGACGCCGCTCGCTGCGCTCGGTGGCACAGGCGCCCACTCCTGCTGTCGCATTGCGGTCCGGCAGCCTGGTGCGGCGAGGACGGAGCACCAGGTCTGTCGTACAACACGCGCCACCACAGGATACCCTTACAATAAAACAGCAACGCTCCAGACACCGGCGCAGCTGCAACGGCATGCCGCAGCGCGGCCTGTCGGCCGCCAAGCCCTTCACCTGCGGCGGCAGCGCGCGCACCCGGCCAGGCGTGGGTGTTGCGTCGTCCCAGCGGTTGCGCCGTGGCGTGGCCTCCGAACCCACGCGCCCCGGCGTCGGCGTGGCGTCCCAGCGGCTGGCGCCGCCCGGCGTCGCGTCGCTGCGCCCCGGCGTCGCGCCTGTCTCGTCCGCGCGCCCCGGCGTCGCGTCCCAGCGCCCGGGCGTGGCGTCCCAGCGCCCCAGCGCGGGCGTCGCCTCCGGCTCGTCCCACGACGTGCGCGCCTTCTTACTGCCGCAGCACAGGCCCAGCGCTTCAGGCCGCGGCTGTCGGGTGCCCAACGTAGGAAGTTTCACACAGTGCCGTACCCACCAGCAGGCGTGTGCTGTGCCACCCAGCGTCAGCACTTGCAGCGAGGACCGAACCTCCGCCAGGAGGAGTGGACGCTGGACAGCCTGGAAACTGAGCGCGGGCACAGCGCCGGGCGGGGCCAGGGCCGGGCGGGGCCGCGCACGGGTCGCCGCCGCCGCTCTGGTCCCAGCGGTTGCGCCGCTTGCCGCCGGCAGCCACAGGCGCGGGCGCGGGCGCGGGCACGGGCGCGGGCGCGGGCGCGGGCGGCGCGGGCGCGGCCAGGCCCGAGGCCTTGGTCGGCTTGTCCCTGTCCATGGCCAGCTCCTCCTCCTCCTCGCGCCGCTTGTCCGCAATGTTCTTCAGCGTGTTGTCGCGCTCGCGCGCGAGCTGCTGCTCCCGCATCACGTCCGCAAACGTCCGGACCGAGGCGTCCGGCGTCTTGTCGGCCATGGCGAAGGCGTCGTTGCGGGTGGGCGAGATGATCCGGTTGAGCCGCCGCCTGCGGTAGTCGTCCTCGCGGTCGACAATCTTCCCGCCCGGCCGCTGGAAGCCCTGTGCCACCAGGCCGGTTCAGGTGGCCCGAGTGAGCATGGAAATCGTTTCTGCACACTCCCTTGGGTAGCCAGGCGGCAAGGCGCCTAGTAGCCAGGCTGGAGCGCCGCCGTGGCGGGCGCAGGGCGGCGCGGGGCGCGCACCTCCCCGGACTCGTCCTCCACGGGCAGGTCGCCCATGACCGACTTCGGCGCGGTGAACGACTGCAGCTTGCTGCGCACCAGCGGCCCTCGCCCCGTCAGCGCGCCACTCCAGCGAGCAGCCCAAGCAGCGACGGAAACACGGCAGCACGCCGCGGCCCGAAAAGGGGACGTCCGCCGCACCTGGCGAGCGCGCGCTCGCGCTCGTCCTGCTGCTCATCGTCCGCCACGCCGATGGAGCCGACGTACCCAGCGCGGTCATTGCCGCCATACAGGTCCTGGTCGAAGGTGACCGCGCCCGTGAGCGCGATGCCGTCCGCGCGCTGCGTGCCATTGCCGTGCTCTACCTCGCCGGGCATGGTGACGACGCCCAGGCCTGCCTGCCTTGCTCCTGCTCCGAAAGGGAGAGCGCTTTGCACCTCTACCACATCACTCACCCTTGCTTCTTGAGCCCTACCCTGGTTGTGGTCCATTAAGGGATTGATAATGAATGCGGTATGCTCGGGCCTACGTCTGAGGAGGCTCTCTTGCTTACAGGCAAGCTGCGACATGCTCGTCCTGCGGGCAATCCAGTGCTTGTCACAACGTCAATTTCACCCACCGCAACTGAGAGCGCCGGCGACCGTCCGCGCTCGCCAGCCAGGGCAGCCGCGACGCCGCGCTCGCGCGCGGCGCGCCGCGCGGCCCAGCCTAGCTCCGCGACAGGAATGCGGCGCTCAGGCTGGAGTACAGCACGGCCGCGTGCAGCAGCGAGAAGCGTGGCGGCAGCGCAAACTCGGCCAGCGGCGCGGGCGCGGGCAGCAGCCGGCACCCCGCGCCCGCCGTGGCGGCCTGCAGAATCTCCACAAACTCCTGCGCGGCGCGTGCGCCCAGGTCCACACGCGCGCTCCCAAGGCATGGGGATACGCGCCCCGCGGCTCAGGCAGCCGCCGCGCACTAGCGCTTGCCAGGGCACACCCCCTTCACGTTGCTTATTGCCATGCGTAGAAAGGGCACACAGGTGCGGCCGGATGCGCGCATGCACCCAGTGCAGCGCGTAGCGCCAGCGCTGGCTCAGGCTTCAAAGTACAGGCGATGCATCTTTACGGCAGGCATGCACGGGCACGCATGCAGAGCAGGCAGCCGCGGCGGCCCTGTCAAGCAAGCTGCCCGACGCGGCGCCCAGTGCGCGTCGCCCTCGGCGCTACGGCTGTATACCGAGCACGGGCCGGGCCCGGGCCGCGCGCGGCCGAGCGCGGCGCGCCTGCAGCGCGGCGGCCGCCAGGTGCGGCAGCTGCGCCGGCAGGTACTCCACCTCCACCATCAGCCCGCGCAGCTCGTCGCCCGGGCGCACGGTGGCCTTGCCCACGCCCACCGCAAAGTCGCCCACCGTGTACGCCCAGCCGTCGTACGACAGCGCGGCGCGCGCCTGCGCGCTGCGGCGCCGCCCGCTCGGCGCCGCGCGCCAGCCGCGCTCCGACTGACGCCGGGCCTGCAGCCGGCGGCGGCCTCCCCGCGGCCATATGCGCGGGGGACTGACGCAACGAGCGAACGAAGATGGTAGGCGCGCGACGCGCCTTCGCGACCTTCTGGTTGTGCCAGACAACTCATCGACTGCTGGGTGCATGCGACACGCAAATGCTCTACGAGAAGCGGTGTGCGCCACATGGTGCATGCCCGCGCCGTGAGCGTCCGCCATAGTGCGCGCCACGCATGGCCCAACAAGCCAAAGGCCGCACCTTGAAGGGCGCGACCTTGTCCAGGATGGACGTCAGCAGCGAGGAGTCCGCCAGCATGACCTGCCGCTGCTGTTGCCCGCACCAGCTGCCCGTCAGCATTCTGCCGGCCATGGCCGGCCGGGCGACCAGCCCCGAAACGGCGCCGGGCTCTCCCAAAGCAGCAGAGCCTGCAGCAACTCAAGCCTGCAGCGCTCTCGCCGTGCCACGGCAGCGTGCGACAGCGCTCGGCGAATGTGTCCACGTCAAGGACGCCACGGGGCCTGACCCAGGCGCTCAGGGCCCGCAGGAGGCAGGGGCCGACGGCGGGCGCGCGCCTGGCGCAGGAGCAGGTACGCCGTGGACGGCGTGTCATAGAACTTGGTGATGTAGAGGTCGGCGGTGCGCAGCGCGCCGGCCCCGGCCCGCGGCCCGGCCGGGGCCTCCGCCTGCACCGGCCTGAGGGCGCTGCAGGTCACCTGGCGCGCGGCTGCGAGCCTCAGGCGCAGCAGCGCCCGTCACAAGCGGGAAAGTCCCGGTCTGCGGTCACACAAGGTGCCGCTGTGCGGCATGCAGCCATGTCGACGTAGCCGACCCCACGCACCTTCCACGGGCGCTTGCTGTTGCTCTTGGCCAGCGCCTCTACCGCCAAGCACAGGCGCTCCAAGTCGTCCCGGCCGGGGATGGGGCCCTGGTGCTGCCAGCGCAGAAGCCTGCGCCGCATTTCTATGTTTCTATACGGCGCACATGGATTGCAAAGCATGGAAACTCCATGGCTAGGTGCGCACCACTTCACGCCGCCCATGCAGCCATGCTGATGATCAAGTTGCAGGCAAAGATGCCCGCACAACTGCTCACTGCTCTGTCGCGATGTCCACGCACTAGAGTGCCTGTCCAACGATGTGTTATCGGCCCTTGGCTCGAGCTCATTCACTCTGAGTCAAGAGCGCTGCTAGCGCAAACCCCACTTCCTTGGCCTGATCTGGCAACTACAGAGGCTCCCTCCTGCGCATGCGCACATAAAAGTGGGCACCTGGACCTGTGCCGAGCTTGGACGCGCACGTGGGCCTCGACCTCCTTTTGTGTGTCCTACAGCGCCACATAGCTCCCACGACGCGTCGCGCGTAACTTGAGTTTGCGGCTTCAAGGCAAAGAGCTCAGCGCGCCGTTGGGCGCGGCCGCTGCGCGCCATGGACGACCCAGAGGCAAACGACAAGGACGTGAAGGTGAAGGCGCTGGACGAGGATGACATAGCGCTGCTCAAGACGTACGGCCTGGGCCCGTACTCGGACCGCATCAAGAGCGCCGAGGCGGACGTCAAGCGCATCGCCAAGGAGGTGAACGACATCTGCGGCATCAAGGAGTCGGACACCGGGCTCGCGCCGCCCAGCCGCTGGGACCTCGTATCGGACAAGCAGGCGATGCAGGAGGAGCAGCCGCTGCAGGCGCGCGGCCCGCCGGCCCACTGCGGCAAGCCGAGCAGGCGCTGCAGCGGGAGGAGCCGCGCTCTCGGCAAGCGGCCTGCAGCACGCTCTTGCTAACGAGGGCCTCACGCTGGCCGGGAGTGCTGGCCTCTGCTCTCGCTGCGTGGCTCACTTGTCCGTGGAAAAATTGCTGATACGAGCAGCGAGGTGCTGCCCTTGGCTGCAGCTTGGCGCTTCGGCAGAGCGTCAGGACGGGCTGTTGGGCGCGCGAGTCCCGCCGGTAGCACTGCGAGCTTGCCAGTGGCCCCAGAGCAGTCAGACCTGCTTCGGTCTCTGCGCAGCTTGGCGCACGGGAGTGAGGCCCTGCCGACATCCTCGCGTGCGCGGCGCAGGTGGCGCGCTGCACGAAGATAATCAAGCCCAACACCGACGAGGCCAAGTATGTCATCAACGTCAAGCAGATCGCCAAGGCGCGCCGTGTCCCGCCGCCCCTGCTGCAGCGCTGGGCGAGCACCGCAGTGGTAGCCCATGGTGTGATTCTGTTATCTCAGCTGTGTCCCTGGGCGCCGCGCGATCTGTCCTTCATGAGTAGCAGGCACCAGGCAAAGCGCCTGCAGCCGCACTTAGCCCCGCTTCCCGCGAGCGGGGTCGTGCCCCGCGCTTGAGCTGCGGGCGAGGCGCGCAGTTCGTGGTGGGCTTGGGCGACAAGGTGGCGCCGACCGACATCGAGGAGGGCATGCGCGTGGGGTGCGCGCCCCATGCCTGGGCTGCCGCAATGCATGGCATCATCCCGCCAGGGACTGGCGGGTCCTGGCCGCGCGGGCGCACCGCATGTCCTGAGCGCCGCGCGGCTACCGCGGCCGCCACGTCGCGCCCGTACCCAGGGGCCTCAAGCCTCCCGGGAGCGCGACGCGCAGCTGGCCGGCGCGCGTGCGCCTGGCGCGGGGCGCCCGCGCCGTGACATGCGCCGGCGCGGCATGCGCGCAGGGTGGACCGCAACAAGTACCAGATCCAGATCCCGCTGCCGCCCAAGATCGACCCCAGCGTGACGATGATGACGGTGGAGGAGAAGCCCGACGTCACCTACTCGGACATCGGCGGCTGTAAGGAGCAGGCGCGCGCCTGCGTCCTGCGTCAGGGCCATCGCGCGCACGGCCGTATTGTCCGGCGGTTGTCGAGCACAGCTAGCCAGGGTGTTTGCACCTGCCCTGCCCCTGCCCTCAGGGCTGCTGGCGTGTCTGGCAGAGGCACGGCGCATCGACTCTTTGGATGCGCTGCGCACCTTACAAACCGCTCACGTTTCTGATACTCTGATGACAGAGCTGCAGAATGCCCAGCCGCCGGCGTTGCTGACGGTCAGGCGGGGGCGCGGCGCAGATCGACAAGATGCGCGAGGTGGTGGAGCTGCCGATGCTGCACCCCGAGAAGTTTGTGCAGCTGGGCATCGACCCGCCCAAGGGCGTCCTCTGCTACGGCCCGCCCGGTGCGTTGCCTGCTGCCGCGCCCTCATACGTGAGACTGTGTGACTTGACCCGTGTGGGGCCGACGCAGTCTCGGGGCCGTTTCAGACACGCTGTGATCAGTGACCAGCGCAACTTTGCAGCACAGCTGTGTTTCAAGTCAGGTGCAGGCAAGGGGCGCGGAGTCTGCATGCCTGCCGCGCGTGCATGTCGAGGATGGCTTGAAGTGAACCTGGC